>OGMI01000021.1_pt1 | contig 170884 bp, 138 predicted proteins | sample 1573201 | NCBI WGS metagenome assembly OGMI01 (sample SAMEA2582012, study PRJEB24529) | metagenome | biome: Human gut stool | place: China | collected 2011
CTGATGAACAAATGGCCCGTTTCCGTTTTATGCTCGATTATTCCGAAGAGGCAATCTGTATGAATAGCGCTCCTTTATCACGTGGTGAAAAAGTACGTGTTGTCAAAGGTCCTTTGACTGGTCTTGTAGGAGAGCTTGTTATGGTGGATGGCAGGAGTAAGATTGCTGTCCGGTTAAATATGTTGGGGTGTGCTTGTGCGGATATGCCGGTTGGGTATGTGGAACTTTTTAAATAAACACAGAATAAAAGCTACTTTGTGTCCATCTCAAAACAGCTTACTTATTTTCTAAAATTGAAATAAGCTTTTATGAAAGGAATCGTTTTAGCCGGTGGTTCAGGCACTCGTCTGTATCCTATCACCAAAGGAGTGAGTAAGCAGTTGCTTCCTGTCTTTGACAAACCCATGATTTATTATCCGATTTCAGTCCTTATGTTGGCTGGAATCCGTGAGATCCTGATTATTTCCACTCCTTATGATCTTCCGGGCTTCAAGCGTCTCTTGGGTGATGGCTCCGACTATGGAGTACGGTTTGAATATGCCGAACAACCCTCTCCGGACGGTCTGGCACAAGCCTTTATTATCGGTGAAGACTTCATCGGCAATGATTCCGTCTGCCTGGTATTAGGTGATAATATCTTCTATGGCCAAAGTTTTACCCGCATGTTGCAGGAGGCTGTCCGTACAGTCGAGGAAGAGCAGAAAGCAACCGTGTTCGGTTATTGGGTTGCCGATCCCGAACGTTATGGAGTTGCTGACTTTGACAAGGATGGGAATGTTTTGAGTATTGAAGAAAAACCAGAAAATCCAAAATCTAACTATGCTGTAGTGGGACTCTATTTCTACCCCAATAGAGTGGTGGATGTAGCCAAACATATACAACCCTCTCCCCGTGGAGAGTTAGAAATCACTACCGTTAATCAGGAATTTCTCAATGACCACCAATTAAAGGTCCAACTATTAGGTCGTGGTTTTGCCTGGCTTGATACCGGCACGCACGATTCTCTTTCCGAAGCCAGTACTTTTATTGAAGTGATTGAAAAGCGTCAGGGATTGAAAGTAGCGTGTCTTGAAGGTATTGCCTTGCGTCATGGCTGGATAACAGCGGATAAAATGCGTGAACTGGCCAAGCCCATGCTAAAGAATCAATATGGCCAGTACCTTTTAAAAGTAATAAATGAACTGGGACTGGAATAATACCATATTCCTTTCCGGTAATCTAAATAACTAATAAACACTAATCACAGTGGAAATAATCAAAACTGCTATAGAAGGCGTTGTTATCATTGAACCCCGCCTTTTTAAAGATGACCGTGGTTACTTTTTCGAATCTTTCTCTCAACGTGAATTTACAGAAAAGGTTCGTAAGGTAGATTTTGTCCAGGATAATGAAAGTAAATCCAGCTATGGTGTTTTACGTGGTCTTCATTTTCAGAAACCACCTTATGCCCAGAGTAAACTGGTACGTGTCATTAAAGGCTCTGTCCTTGATGTGGCTGTCGATATTCGTAAAGGCTCACCAACATTTGGAGAGCATGTATCAGTGGAATTGACTGAAGAAAACCACCGTCAGTTCTTTATTCCGCGTGGATTTGCCCATGGCTTTGTTGTCCTGACGGAAGAGGTTATCTTTCAATATAAATGTGACAACTTTTATGCTCCCCAATGTGAAGGTGCCCTGGCTTGGGATGATCCTGCATTGAAAATCGACTGGAAGGTTCCTGCTGATAAAATAATCCTTTCTGGGAAAGACCAACATCACGAATGTCTGGAAGAAGCCGGCTGGTTATTTGATTATAACGAAAATCTGTATTAAGCTCAATGAATATTCTAGTGACAGGAGCTAACGGTCAGCTTGGTAATGAGATGCGCCGTGTGTCGTCAACCAGCTCCAACCAATATATTTTTACCGATGTGGCAGAGTTGGATATAACCAGCCGTGATTCTATCCGTAAAATGGTCAATGACAACCAAATTCATGTCATCGTTAATTGTGCTGCCTATACCAATGTAGACAAGGCGGAAGACGATTTCGCGACTGCTGATTTATTGAATAATAAGGCTGTGGAGAATCTGGCTGTTGTAGCTAAAGAAACTGATGCTACCTTAATACATGTCTCTACTGATTATGTTTTTCAGGGAGACAGAAATGTCCCTTGTCGGGAAGATTGGGAAACTAATCCTTTGGGTGTGTATGGTAAAACAAAGCTGGCCGGTGAGCATAGCATACAGGAAATCGGCTGTCATTATCTTATCTTTCGTACCGCCTGGCTTTATTCCCCTTATGGGAAGAATTTCGTAAAAACGATGCGACAGCTCACATCTGATAAAGATACCCTGAAAGTAGTCTTTGATCAGGTTGGTACTCCCACTTATGCCGGAGACTTGGCATCTGTTATCTATCAAGTGATTGAGGAGAATCAACTTTATAAAGAAGGTATCTACCATTTTAGTAATGAAGGCGTGTGTTCATGGTATGACTTTGCGAAGGAAATCTGTGACTTGAGTGGCAATGTGTGTGATATTCAACCTTGTCACAGCGATGAATTTCCCAGTAAGGTAAAGCGTCCTCATTTCTCTGTACTGGATAAAACAAAGGTGAAATCTACTTTTGGAATCACTGTTCCTTATTGGAAAGACTCTCTGCAGAAATGTATAAATGAATTGAAACAACAATCTGATTATTAAAATAGACATGAATTTTGCACGAAATATACTGATTACAGGTGGAGCAGGCTTCATCGGATCACACGTTGTACGTTTGTTCGTCAATAAATATCCTGAATATCATATTATCAATCTGGATAAACTGACTTATGCCGGTAATCTGGCTAACCTGAAAGATATCGAGAATCAGCCTAATTATACCTTTGTAAAGGCTGATATTTGTGACTTTGATAAAATGTTGGAACTCTTCAAACAGTATCGTATTGATGGAGTTATTCACTTGGCTGCTGAAAGTCATGTAGACCGTAGTATAAAAGATCCGTTTACATTTGCTCAAACGAATGTGATGGGGACTCTCTCTCTGCTCCAAGCTGCAAAACTGACTTGGGAGATGCTTCCTGAATGTTATGAAGGTAAGCGTTTTTATCATATTTCTACAGATGAGGTTTATGGTGCTTTGGAATTCAATGGTACATTCTTTACGGAGGAGACTAAATACCAGCCCCATAGTCCTTATTCAGCTAGCAAGGCAGGTAGTGATCATTTTGTGAGGGCTTTTCATGATACTTATGGTATGCCTACCATTGTAACAAACTGCTCCAATAATTATGGTCCTTATCAATTTCCAGAGAAACTGATCCCATTGTTTATAAATAATATCCGTCAGGGCAAACCCTTGCCTGTGTATGGTAAGGGAGAAAATGTAAGAGATTGGTTGTATGTTGTGGACCATGCTAGGGCGATAGATTTGATTTTCCACAACGGAAACACGGCTGATACCTATAATATTGGTGGTTTTAATGAATGGACGAATATTGATCTGATAAAAGTTATTATAAAGACAGTTGATCGTTTGTTAGGTAATCCGGAGGGTACTTCAGATCATTTGATTACTTATGTAACAGACCGTAAAGGACATGATTTGCGTTATGCAATTGATTCGAATAAATTAAAGAATGAATTAGGTTGGGAGCCAAGTTTGCAGTTTGAAGAGGGGATAGAGAAAACTGTTAGATGGTATTTGGATAATCAGAACTGGATGGATAATGTGACAAGTGGTGATTATCAAAAAGACAATGATAGAGATGATAAATCTCTTTAATAAGAGCATTTTTATATTGGTAAAATGAATTATTAAAGTTTTCTATAAACATTAATAATTAACGGATAATTTTTTATTTTGACTGAAAATATTACACAAAATAATTCTAAACGTATAGCGAAGAATACATTACTTCTTTATATTCGGACATTCATTACAATGGCCATAAGTTTGTATACTTCACGTGTGATTTTAGAAGTTCTAGGTATAAATGATTTTGGAATTTATAATGTTGTAGGTGGATTTGTTGGAATGTTCGCTTTAATTAGTGCTACATTAACATCGTCTACACAACGCTTCATTACATATGAATTAGGAAAAAAAGATGAAAATCATAGTCAGGAGATTTTCTCGACAGCTGTATTAATACATATAATTATAGCACTCGTAATAATCGTACTTGCAGAGAGCGTAGGTGTATATTTTTTGAATAATCAAATGAATATCCCTATATCAAGATTAACGGCTGCTAACTGGGTGTTTCAGTTTTCATTAATAACATTTGTTGTTAATATTATTAGCATCCCATATAATTCAACTATAATTGCACATGAACGGATGGCTGCTTTTGCTTATATCACTTTAATAGAGTCTATTCTGAAATTACTCATCGTTTATCTATTGATATTATCCACTTTTGATAAGTTGATAATATATGGAGCTTTAATGTTGCTGGTTTCTTTAGCTATTCGTATAATTTATGGGGTGTATTGTTCGAAAAATTTTATTGAATGTAAATTCAAATTAGTAAAAGAACGTTTTTATTATAAACAAATTTTAGGATTCTCTGGCTGGAATATAATTGGGTCCTCATCGGTCGTTTTGACTAACTATGGAATTAATATTCTTTTAAATATATTCTTTGGTGTAGCAGTTAATGCGGCTAGAGGAATTACGACACAAGTTGATAATGCTTTAAATCAGTTTGTAAGCAATTTTGTCATGGCACTTAATCCGCAAATAACAAAATCTTATGCATCTGGAAATAGAGAATATATGATGAAACTTGTAATGACTGGTTCGCGTTATTCTTTTTATCTTTTGTTGATTATGGTAATACCCATTCTTTTCGAAACAGAATATATTCTTGCATGTTGGCTGAAAAATACACCAAAATATACAGTTATTTTTGTACAGTTATCTTTGATATATATGTTATGTCAATCTCTCTCAAATACTTTATTTACTGCAATGTTAGCCACTGGCAACATACGGAATTACCAAATAATTGTGGGAGGATTAGCTTTGATGGCATTTCCGCTTTCATATGGTCTTTTTAAAATGGGATTTGAGCCAGCATATTGCTATTATGCAACTATTTTTATTTCTATTCTTTGCCTTGTTGTTCGTTTAATAATGCTACATAGGATTATAGGGTTGTCTATACGAATATTTTTTAAGGATGTTATAGTAAGGGTTATATTGGTTTCTATATTTTCATTGATATCTCCATATATTATAATTAGTTTCATGACGCAAGGATTAGAACGTTTTATAATACTTTCCTTAGTGTCATTGGTAGCTACATGTATCTTTATATTTTTCAGTGGAATGTTTAAGGATGAACGCACGTTTTTTATAACATATATCAAGAATAAATTTAATAAGAGATATGAGAGAAAATTCTAATATAAATAAAGCATTAGCTTATTATATCGGATATTCGACAGATGACCTTATTCGTTATAAAGCATCTTCGGGCGGTATAGGAACATCTATCATTAAATATCTCCTTTCAACGTCTGAATATGATACCTCTATGACTTTTGTTTATGATAAAGAAAAGTGCGGCTATATTCCAAAATTGATATATGACTTTAATGAAATAAATATCTGTGGTAGTGTTTATCAAGATATCGATATATTCTCTTTTTTAAAAGAGAATATATCGAGTATTAAAAATGGTATTATAGTGACTTGTATGCCTTGTCAAGTTCAAGGAATACGGTCCGTGTTGGATAGGAATAATATTAATAATTTTATTATATCATTCTGTTGTTCAGGACAAACTACTCTTGAGGGAACATGGCTTTGTTATCGGTATATGGGTATTGATAAAAGTCAGGTGATTAATATGCAATATAGGGGAAATGGGTGGCCAAGTGGGATACAAATAGAATTGTTTGATGGTAAAAAAATATATAAAAATAATTATACTAATCCTTGGAGATTAATGCATCAGTCAAAATTATTCCGTCCCAAACGTTGCCTCATGTGCAAAGAAGATATTAGCTATAAGGCGGATGTATCATTAGCAGATCCTTGGTTGGGAAAATATAAAATTAGTGACAAAATAGGTCATACAATGTTTTTAATCAATACAGAGAAGGGATTAGCTTTTATTGAAGAAATGAAAAATAAGTCGTTATTGCGGCTAATAGATTCTTCTGTGGAAGACTATATAGAAGCTCAAGGACATACTATAATGGCCAAAGATAAAGCATCGCTAGAAAAAAGTTTAATAATATATTATCAAAAATGGGGAATAATATATTATATAAGAAAATCATGACATTATCTCCATTCATGCTTAGATTTCATATGCTTATAATTCGAATTGTTTATAAAATTGTTAAATAAAAATATAATGAAACCATATATTATCATTTCAGGACTTAATTTTAGAGATAATAATAGAGGAACAGCAGCTTTAAGCTATGGCTCACTTTCTTTCTTGAATGAGAGAGAATTGTTATCAAAGGAGACGAAAATTCTAAATTTTCGTTTTGTGAAAAATCTTTTTAAATCAAAAAATAGGGGAACTAATATTCAAAAGATTGATATAGCAGGTGTGAAATGGGAATATTTAACGGTTAATGTTTTTTTTGTAGAAGCTTTGTTGGTTAAATATTTGCATATTTGTTTACCTTTTACTAATTTAGGACGAATGATAAAGCAAGTCGAGTACGTTGCTGCAATTAATGGAGGAGATGGCTTTTCAGATATTTATAATACTACCTCTTTTCTCAATCGGTTGCCTGATATCAATTTAGCAATGAAATTTAATATTCCTGTTATTATTCTTCCTCAAACATTAGGACCATTTAGAGAGAGCAAGAATAAAGTTATAGCTGACCGTATACTTTGTTACGCTAGTCAAATTTTTGTTCGTGATGATAAATATGCTTCTGATTTGGAGGCAATGGGATTGAAGTATGAACAAACGAGGGATTTGTCATACTATATGAAACCGGAACCTTTTAACATTGAAATTAAGGCTAATGCAATAGGTATTAATATAAGCGGATTGGCTTATAGCAATAAATTTAGAACTCTTTCAGGGCAATTCTCTACGTATCCATATCTCATAAATAAACTTATTGTTTATTTCCAACAGAAGAATATTGCGATTTATTTAATACCTCATTCATATAATTATCAGAAAGTAGAAGTTGCAAATGACGATTTGGAAGCTGCACGTGATGTCTATTCTAAATTGCATGATAAGAGCAATATTATACTTATTGATCAAGATTTGATTTCGCCCCAAATAAAGTTTATTATATCTCAAATGAAGTTTTTTATTGGTACACGTATGCATGCTAATTTTGCAGCTATGTATACAGGAGTACCATTGTTTGGGTTAGCATATAGTTATAAATTTCAAGGAGCATTTGAAGCAAATGGCATTTATGATAGTACAGCCATGATAAATGATATCAGTGAAAAGGAAGCAGATGCTATAGTAGAGAGAATAGTTACAAAATATAAAAGCTTGGACTAATTTTAGCCTATATTACAATATCCGCTCTATGGCATTTATTCAATCTTGGTTAACCATTATCATTCTTGTGGCTTTTTTCGTAAAGTTGCGAATAGGTCTGGTTTTGTATCTTGCTTACTTTTTTTTGGTTCCATATTTTAATATAAATTTTTTAGGGATTTCTCTGAGCTGGAATTTTGCGAATATTTTACTTCTTATTGCTTTTGTCATAGATTATTATAAACATCACGGTAAAGTTAGGTTGGATTTGCGTCCATTCTATCCATTTATTTTTTTCTATGTTATGATGCTTATTATGATGCCTTTTCAGGAGTTTGTTCCAACAGATATTGCATTGAATTCATGGCGTGCAAATATGATGACTAATTTAGTATTACCAATAGTTATGTGGAATGTGTCTAGATATGATCCTAAAATCATTAGATATAGTAGAAACTGTATGGTTATTGTAATTATTGTCATCGTTATATATGGAATTTTCTTGTTGACCTTGAATGGATTAAATCCTTATGTCTATTTTATGGCACAGATTAATAATGCAGAATTGCGTGAGGCTCAATTTGGTGAGCAAATGGCTCGGCTTATTATCAAAATATCATCGGTGTTCACTCACCCTATGATTTTCGGTCTATTTTTAGGCTTAGCAATGGTATACCTTTATTCTTTGAAAGATAAAATAAAACCATTATTTGTATATTTATTGATGTTTTTTATTGTTGTTTGTATTTTTCTTTGTGGCATCCGTACTCCGATAGGTGCCATGTTTCTGACTGTTTTCTTTTATCTATTAATGTTACGTCGAATTAAACCGATGATATATGTCGCTGTTATAGGATTTATTGGTTATATTATTATTGAAAATATACCAGAATTATCAGCAACGATAGATTCAATTTTTATTAAAGATAGTCGCCAAACGAATGTGGAAGGTTCTTCTATTGATATGCGTATGGAGCAACTGAATGGTTGCTTCAGGGAAATACAGGATTGTTTAATTTTTGGAAAGGGATATGAATGGTGTGGTTATTACATGTCTATTCATGATCTTCACCCTGTTTTATTAGCTTTCGAGTCTCTTATTTTCGTTGTACTTTGTAATAGTGGTATAGTAGGATTGTGTGTGTGGGTCATTACATTTGTTTGGTTATTTAGGGGGGTATATAGAATGAACAAGAATGTTAATGTAACATTGTTTGTGATTACATTAGCTGTTTATTACATTGCTTATTCGGCTATTACAGGAGAATATGGTTATATGAAATATTTTATTATTTTCTATACGCTATTATTAATGGAGTCGAAAATATTTATAGGTAGAAAACATTGATTTGAGTAAGCTATTTAGTTTATCAGAAATATGTATATATTATTATTTTACTGAAATTTATTAAGTGTTAATATATAAGATATGATTACAAAAGCAAGAGTTATTGCATTTTACCTCCCTCAATTTCATCCAATTAAGGAAAATGACGAATGGTGGGGAAAGGGTTTTACGGAGTGGACAAATGTAGGAAAAGCTAAACCCTTGTTTAAAGGACATTATCAGCCACGAGTTCCTGCGGATTTAGGCTACTATGATTTAAGGATGCCTGAGGTTAGAGAAGCGCAAGCGGATATGGCACGTGAGGCAGGGATAGAGGGATTTATGTATTGGCATTATTGGTTTGGTAATGGTAAACAGATACTTGAACGTCCTTTTAATGAAGTTTTATCGTCAGGAAAACCTGATTTCCCATTTTGTTTGGGATGGGCTAATCATAGTTGGACGCGTAGGACGTGGAATAGTGATGCCCAAAAACATAAGAATTTAGATTTGATGATACAAGAATATCCTGGTGATGAGGATATTGTACAGCATTTTGATAATGTATTACCTGCGTTTAAGGATAAAAGATATATCGCTGTGGATGGAAAACCTATGTTTTTGATATACGATCCCGAAGCTTTGCCTGATGCAAAACACTTTATTAATATATGGCAGAATTTAGCAAAAAAAAATGGACTGTCAGGAATACATTTTGTCGGGCTCCAAAATGCAGCTGTTAATAGGTATCAAAAGATCTTTGATTTAGGTTTTGACGCATTAGCTCCTTCAAATTTGTGGCATGCGGAGGAACAATGTAAGGGACGTTGGAGTAAGTTACTTCAGCATAAGTTACGTCAAGTTTTTCCTAATTATACCCCTCTTGATAAATATAAATATAGTGATATTATTTCTAATTTTTATACATCTTATGATTATCGGGAAGATGTATATCCATCAATCATTCCTAATTGGGATAGATCACCACGAGGAGGGCGTCGTGCAGTAATTTATACTGATTCTACTCCTGCTCTTTTTGAAGAACATATAAAAACAGCATTAGAGATAATTTCAAAGAAACAGGACGAACATAAAATTCTATTTTTGAGATCTTGGAATGAATGGGCAGAGGGAAATTATGTAGAACCAGATTTGAAGTTTGGACATGGGTATTTGGATGCTTTAAAAGAGTCTATTGGAGTGTGATACTTTTTGTACAAACGAAATTTAATAGAATAACGATGTTATTGACGCATAACTTCCTTTTGTTTAATCTATTGATAACTTGTGATATAATAATATGAAAATATTGGAACTACATTATTCTACTGCAGCTGCTGGAGCTGAAAGGTTAGTAATAGACCTATCTAATGAATTATCTAGAAATAATGAATTAGTCTTATGTACTACAGATGATGACTCAATTTTGGAAAACTCATATTATAAGAATGAGATTAGTGCTAGAATAAAATATATAAATCTAAAGTGTAAGAGTGGATTAGGGGTAAAATCAATCTGGCGTATCTTGAAAATTATAAAAGAAGAAAAGCCTGATATAGTACATTCTCATGCAAATCTGATTACATTATTTTTACCCGCAATATTATTGCCTGGTATAAGATATTTTCATACTATACATAATCTTGCTGAGAGATGTTTAATCAATAAAAATCTAAAATTCATATATAAATGGTTTTATAAAAAGAAAGTGCAGCCGGTGACTATCTCGCAGTTGTGTCTTGATTCATATAAGAAACTATACAATATGGATAACGCTATAAACATAGTGAATGGGCGATCAAGACTCCAGCAAACAACTGATTATGATAAAGTGACTATTGAGTTGAATGAGCTAAGGATACATGATGATGATAAGATCTTCGTACATGTAGCTCGGTGTGCTAAAGCAAAGAATCAAAAGTTGTTAGTAGATACATTCAACCGTTTCTTAAATGAGGGAAATCATGGTATTTTGATATTAATTGGTACAGCGTATGATTCGGAAGAAAATATACATATTCTCAATAATGCGCAAAAAGGAATATATTGGCTAGGTGCAAAAAATAATGTTGGTGATTATCTGTTACAGGCTGATTTTTTTGTGTTATCATCTTTATTTGAAGGACTCCCAATTTCATTATTGGAAGCGATCTCTTGTGGCGTTATACCAATATGTACACCAGCAGGTGGAATACCTGATGTAATCAATAGTGAATCTAATGGATATGTTTCTAAAAGTTTTGGTGCAGATGACTTTTATTATACTTTGAAAAGAGCATTTGATGATGAAAAGTATTTTAACAGAATTCATTTAGAAGAATATTTTGAGAATAATTTCTCCATGCGTCATTGTGCAGAAGGTTATTTTAATGCATTTAGTCACAATGATACAGAGTAGGTTAGAACTTAAACGTTATCTTAAAGAAGATAAAAAACGTAATCCTTTATGTTATCCGTTTCTACAAAAAATAACATATAGTGAGAATTATATAATTCATCGATATCTAAGATTACTACGCTATTACGAATATTATTTAAATAATAGACATTGGTATAATTTTTTGCAATATAGCTATTATTTTATCATGTATAGAAGGTATGTAGTAAAAACGAATATCTGCATATTCCCAAATACTTTGGGAGCAGGATTACAAATAATGCATCCTGGATTTAGGCGTGTTGATATAATGGTTAGGGGAGGAGATAATTGTACTTTATTGCCTCTAGTTTTATTTGGTAAAAAAAGGCCAGGTGAAAAAGGTACAATTATTATGGGAGATAATTGTTATGTAGGAACTGGTGCGACAATACTTGGTCCGGTTAGAATTGGTAGTAATGTAACTATTGCTGCAGGAGCTGTGGTGATTGATGACATTCCTGATAATTGTATTGTGGGTGGGGTTCCTGCTAAAATTATTAAGTATAAATAGTGTAGTACTAAGTGAAAAATCGTATTTATTTTTTTGCAAATTTTGGGGATTGGAGTAAAATACCATTCGGAGGCGGGGAAGTAGGTAATAGAAGAACTCTTGCTCTATTGAAAAAACTCAATTATGATATTGTTCTAATCCCTAAATATATAAGGGTTAATGATCATTCATTAATTAATTCTATTGAGTTGTTATTTAAAATAATCTCAAATATTTTTTTGTTTGCAAAGACTTTAATAAATGGACAAAGAAAGGGAGCTATAGTTCATATTGCTGGCTTTTATGGTATAATGATATATTTTGAATATTTATTAATCGCCATTGCTAAAGTACTTCATTATAAAGTCATTTATGAAATGAGAGGTGGAGGTGCTAATAAATATTATGAAGAAGGGCATTTCCTATATAAATTCTTTTTTAAAAGAGCTATAAGGAGAAGTGACGAAATATTTTCTCAAGGGAAAGAAAATTTTTCTCTAATAAAGAAAATAGATACCAATAAGAGAATCTTCTATTACCCTAATTATGTTCAAGGTGATTTTTACCCTCAGCAGTATCCTCAAAAGCCGAAAGATAAAATTAATTTGATGTATTTTGGACGATTATCTAAAACGAAGAATACCGATATTGTTATTAATACTTTTATTCTATTGGCGAAAGAGTATAATAATGTTTATTTAGAAATTATTGGAAATAGCGAAAGTCAATTCTATACAGATTATATTAAAAATAAAATTAAAGAAAGTAACTTAGAATCTCGTATAAATATTCTTCCTGCTTGTAATCATAAAGAATTGAAAAAACATTTAGTAGATAAAAGTTTTTATATTTTTCCGTCAAAAGAGCCACGAGAAGGCCATTCTAATGCTTTAACTGAAGCTATGGCGTGGGGATTGATTCCTATAACGACTTCACAAGGATTTAATAGAAGTGTTATAGAAAATGATTCACTTATTGTTGAGAAATTAGATGTGAAATGCTTCGTAAATAAAATAAAGTACATTATAGATAATGATTTGATAGAACAGTTTTCATATAATTCTTATAATCGAGTTTTATCAAACTATACGGATGAAATTGTATTGGAGAAACTAAAAGAAGAGTATGATTTCTTATTTAATGTAAAGTTTACAAGTTAATTGAAATAATTGTCAGGTATTATAAATCCTACATACTTATTGGTGAAATATTTAGTAGAGAGATTATTCTCCCTGTACTGAATACTGACATACTTGCTGTCATTACAGACGAGCGACAGCCTTTTATATGTAAATATAGATTTGCATGTTACTCTGAAATGAAAGCAAGAATGATAGAATTGATAGATTAAACAATTTGTGATTTATGAAAATTTTAGTAACAGGTGCTGCAGGCTTTATTGGGTCTAAATTAATGGGTGTATTGGCATCTAGAGGCGATGAGGTAGTGGGAATTGATAGTATAAACAACTATTATGACGTCCGATTGAAATATGGCCGATTATCGGAAATGGGTGTCATGTTGAATGATGAATTTGTATGGAATCAACCGATACAAAGCTCTAGGTATGAGACTTGTAGATTTATACGGATGTCTATTGATGACCGGCATGCCATGGAAGAACTTTTTGAAAGGGAACACTTTGAAAAGGTTGTAAACTTAGCTGCGCAAGCTGGAGTGAGATATTCTATTACAAATCCATATGCTTATTTACAAAGTAATTTGGCTGGTTTCTTGAATGTATTGGAATGTTGTCGTCATTATGAGGTGAAACATTTGGTGTTTGCATCTTCTAGTTCCGTATATGGTCTAAATTCGAAAGTACCGTATTCTGAGGAAGACAAAGTGGATACTCCAGTTAGTTTGTATGCTGCAACTAAAAAAAGTAATGAATTGATGGCGCATAGTTATAGTAAACTGTATGGTCTTGCTGTGACTGGACTTCGTTTCTTTACTGTTTATGGTCCATGGGGACGTCCTGATATGGCTCCTATGTTATTTGCTAGAGCTATTTCAAATGGAGAACAGATAAAGGTTTTCAATAATGGAAATATGATTCGTGATTTTACATATATTGATGATATTGTTGAAGGTACAATACGGACACTGGATCATGTTCCGGTAACACAGAAAAGCTCGAATGGAGTAGCATATAAAATATACAATATAGGATGTTCACATCCAGTAAAATTGATGGATTTTATCCATGAAATAGAATCTGCCATGGGCCATGAAGCTGAAAAAATATTCTTACCCATGCAGCCTGGAGATGTGTATCAGACTAATGCTGATACCTCCATGTTGAAAAGGGAAATTGGCTATGAACCAATGGTTACATTACACGATGGGGTCGCAAAATTCATACAATGGTATAAGTCAGAGAAAAATCCTTTAAAATAATCATTGTTATCTAAAATTTTTAATTATGAATATAGCAGTTGTAGGAACTGGATATGTTGGCTTAGTAAGTGGAACTTGCTTCGCTGAAATGGGGGTAAATGTAACGTGTGTCGATGTTAACGAAGAGAAAATCAAAAGCCTGTTAGATGGTCAAATTCCAATCTATGAACCTGGGTTAGATGAAATGGTATTACGTAATCACAGGGAAGGTAGACTAAACTTTACAACAGATTTAAAAACTTGTTTGGATAATGTAGACATCGTTTTTAGTGCTGTGGGAACGCCTCCGGATGAAGATGGAAGCGCAGACTTAACTTATGTTCTGGAAGTAGCACGTACTGTAGGGCGTAATATAAACAAATATGTATTGCTTGTCACCAAATCCACCGTACCTGTAGGTACAGCTCAAAAGGTAAAAAAGGCTATTCACGAAGAGTTAGAGAAAAGAGGAGTTGATATTGAGTTTGATGTAGCTTCAAATCCGGAATTTCTGAAGGAAGGTGCTGCTATTCAGGATTTCATGAGACCAGATCGTGTGGTAGTGGGAATAGAGTCCGAAAAGGCGAAGGAGCTTATGAGTCGTTTGTATCGCCCTGTTATGCTGAATAATTTCCGAGTAATCTTTACGGATATACCTTCTGCAGAAATGATAAAGTATGCAGCAAATAGTATGTTAGCTACACGTATTTCATTTATGAATGATATAGCGAACTTGTGTGAATTAGTAGGGGCAGATGTGAACATGGTGCGAAAAGGTATTGGAGCAGATACACGTATTGGTAGTAAATTTTTATATCCTGGGTGTGGATATGGCGGTAGTTGTTTCCCTAAAGATGTGAAAGCTCTAGTTAAGACTGCTGAAAATAGAGGCTATGAAATGAGAGTGTTGAAAGCTGTAGAAGAAGTAAATGAAAATCAAAAACATATTGTGTTTAATAAACTTTGTAAGCATTACAATGGTGAACTTCATGGGAAAGTTATTGCAATTTGGGGATTAGCATTTAAACCAGAAACTGATGATATGCGTGAAGCAACAGCGTTAATCACTATTAATCAGCTAATTAAAGCTGGTTGTAAAGTTCAGGTATTTGACCCTGTAGCAATGGATGAATGTAAACGCCGTGTCGGTGAAGGAGTTACTTATGCGAAAGATATGTATGATGCAGTATTAAATGCCGATGCTTTATTGTTGTTAACGGAATGGAAACAATTTCGCTTGCCAAGTTGGGGTGTTTTGAAGCGTACAATGAATAGCCCTATAATCATTGATGGACGTAATATATATGACCCGGTAGAAATGATGGAAAAAGGGGTTACTTATTATTGTATAGGAAGGTAATACTTTTCATTTTAATTCCACTTTAAACTGAGGCGAATATCATCTTTTTTACTTAATAGCACATTTCGAAAGTCCTCAGACTCAGATAATTTCTTATTTAATATATATGAAACTTTGTCTTAAAACAATTATTCTTCTGAAGAATCAGAAGGATTTATCGTCATTACCCGAAGGCAAGTTGCTGATTAATACGATTAATGCGCATTCGTATAACACTGCCTTGAAAGATCCGCTTTTTCAAGAAGCATTATTAAAAGGAGGAGCATTGATTCCGGATGGTATCAGTATGGTGCTTGCTTTTAAATTTCTACGGGGTGAAAAAATAGAACGTACAGCCGGATGGGATTTGTTTCAATATGAAATGAATAAATTAAATCAGAAAGGGGGAGTATGCTTCTTTTTGGGAAGTAGTAAGAAAACATTGTCTTTGGTGTGTGAAAAAGTGAAGACTGTCTATCCCAATATTCAAGTTAAGACTTATTCTCCTCCTTACAAATCGAGTTTTACAGAGGAAGAAAATCGAGAAATGATAAATGCAGTAAATATGGCTAATCCTGATCTGCTTTGGATTGGTATGACTGCACCCAAGCAAGAAAAATGGGCTTATGAGCATTTGAATGAACTTAATGTTCATTGTCATATAGGTACAATTGGAGCTGTATTCGATTTTTTTGCAGGAACTGTGCAGCGGGCTCCTCAATGGTGGCAGAGAAACGGATTAGAATGGGCATATCGTTTATTGAAAGAACCGAAAAGAATGTGGCGTAGGTATATTATAGGAAATGTTTTATTCTTGTGGAATATTTTAAAAGAGAAAAATGGAATGATTATGGATCATAATTAATAGAGAATATTTTATGAAAAAAATAGCATTAATTTCAGGTATTACAGGACAAGATGGTTCATTTCTGGCAGAATTTTTAATAGAAAAAGGTTATGAGGTCCACGGTATTCTTCGCCGTTCTTCATCATTCAATACAAGTCGTATCGAACATCTTTATTTAGACGAATGGGTACGTGATATGAAAAAAGACCGTTTGGTAAATCTCCATTATGGTGATATAACAGATAGTAGTTCTTTAATTCGTATTATTCAGCAAGTCCAACCAGATGAGATCTATAACTTGGCAGCTCAAAGTCATGTAAAAGTATCTTTTGATGTTCCCGAATATACAGCTGAGGCTGATGCTATTGGTACACTTCGTATGTTGGAAGCGGTTCGTATTTTGGGTATGGAAAAGAAGACTAAAATTTACCAGGCTTCGACTTCTGAATTATTTGGTTTGGTTCAGGAAGTTCCTCAAAAGGAAACAACACCTTTTTATCCCCGTTCTCCATATGGAGTGGCTAAACAGTATGGTTTTTGGATTACCAAGAATTATCGTGAAAGTTATGGAATGTTTGCGGTAAATGGAATCCTGTTCAATCACGAAAGTGAGCGGAGAGGTGAAACTTTTGTAACTCGTAAAATTACGTTGGCGGCTGCACGTATTGCTCAAGGTTTACAAGACAAACTTTATTTGGGTAACCTTGATTCTCTTCGTGACTGGGGATATGCTAAAGATTATGTAGAATGTATGTGGTTGATTCTCCAACATGATGTACCTGAAGATTTTGTAATTGCTACAGGAGAGTATCATACAGTACGTGAATTTACTACGTTAGCATTTAAAGAAACAGGTGTTAATCTTTGTTGGGAAGGCAAGGGGGTAAATGAGAAGGGGATTGATGGGGCCACTGGGAGAGTTTTGGTGGAAGTCGATCCTAAATATTTTCGCCCTGCAGAAGTTGAACAATTATTGGGTGACCCTACAAAAGCAAGAACTTTACTTGGTTGGAATCCTCGGAAGACATCTTTTGAAGAACTTATAAAAATAATGGTTTCTCATGATTTGAAATTTGTAAAGAGGCTCTACATGCAAGAGTCGATGAATAGAGAATAATATTGCTGTCATATTAGATAAGAATTTTGAATAGTATATGGTAGAGTATTCTGGTACGGTATTTTTTCACTGTCGTGCACATAGGTGGTATTATGACTAATTTATATCAATCATAACTAAAAACATATGCAGGAAGTCCAACGTTTTAACAAAGTCCTAAAATCTTGTGTCCTTTTGGGGGATCTTATTTTGCTGAACCTGCTTTTATGGGGATTTGAACAGTTTTTTGGTAACCGCTTTTGGTGCGAGAATTGTGGTTCCATCCTTCAAGGTATGGCTTTGATAACTTTATGTTATCTACTTTGTAATATGCACTCCGGAGTTATTCTTCATCGTTCGGTAGTCCGTCCTGAACAAATCATGGTCCGTGTTTTACGTAACATGGTTCCTTTTGTATTGCTTTCAGTCTGTATTTTATTACTTTTTCATTTTGAGTTTTCTCATTCCCGGCTTTTTGGTTTGTTTTATATTGTTCTGATATTGGTAATAGTAAGCTATCGTTTGGCTTTTCGTTACTTCTTGGAACTTTATCGTAAGCAAGGAGGAAATGTTCGTAAAGTGATATTGATTGGAAGTCATGAGAACATGCAGGAGCTTTATCACGCAATGACAGATGATCCCACTTCGGGTTATCGTGTTCTTGGATATTTTGAGGATTTTCCTTCAGACCGTTATCCAAGCGATGTTTCATATTTAGGGCATCCTCAAGAGGTAAACAACTTTTTGGAGCAGAATGTGGGCCGAGTAGATCAGCTTTATTGTAGTCTTCCTTCCGCTCGTAGTGCTGAAATTGTTCCCATTATTAATTATTGTGAGAACCATTTAGTTCGTTTTTTTAGTGTTCCGAATGTTCGCAACTATTTGAAACGTCGGATGCATTTTGAAATGTTGGGAAATGTTCCTGTTTTATCTATTCGTCGTGAACCTTTAGAGTTGCTTGAGAACCGTATAGTAAAACGTACTTTTGATATAGTGTGTTCTACATTATTTTTATGTACTATTTTCCCATTTATTTATATTATTGTTGGAGTTGCTATAAAGATGAGTTCTCCGGGACCTATCTTTTTTAAACAGAAGCGTAGCGGTGAAGATGGAAAGGAATTCTGGTGTTATAAATTCCGTTCAATGAGAGTGAATACTCAATGTGATACTCTTCAGGCTACAGAGCATGATCCACGTAAAACTAGGATAGGGGAGATTATAAGAAAGACTAGCATTGATGAGCTTCCACAATTTATTAATGTGTTTAAAGGCGATATGTCTATTGTTGGCCCACGTCCTCATATGCTAAAGCATACTCAAGAATATTCTCAATTAATCAACAAGTTTATGGTTCGTCATTTTGTTAAACCGGGTATAACAGGCTGGGCACAGGTAACAGGCTATCGTGGTGAGACAAAAGAACTTTGGCAGATGGAAGGTCGTGTGATGCGTGATATCTGGTATATTGAGCATTGGACATTTTTATTAGATCTCTATATTATGTACAAGACAGTGTATAATGCAATTCACGGAGAAAAGGAGGCGTATTAATAAAAGTTAGGTAATTAATTGTAATAAAATAAATAAAATAGATTTATGAGAAGACTTAATAAGAAGTTGGGATTGTTGTTGTTACCTTTTTTGTTGGTAGCTTGCCAATCGTATAAAAAAGTTCCTTATTTACAGGATGTGGAAGTTGTGGAACAAGCAACTCAACAGGAGAATTTGTATGACGCTAAAATTATGCCAAAGGATTTGTTGACAATTGTAGTGTCTTGCACCAGTCCGGAATTGGCTTTACCATTCAATTTGACAATTGCTAGTCCCAGCGGTATAGCCTCTAGTAATTCAACCTTTACCACGGCACAACCAATGCTGCAACCTTATCTGGTAGATAATGAAGGAAAAATTAATTTTCCTGTATTGGGAGAATTGAAGTTGGGAGGATTGACAAAGAAACAAGCGGAACAGATGATTGTCGATAAATTGAAGCCATATATTACAGAAACTCCAATTGTAACAGTGCGTATGGTAAATTATAAAATATCAGTGATTGGTGAGGTGACTCGTCCGGGTACATTTACAATTTCTAATGAAAAGGTTAATTTATTAGAGGCACTTGCTATGGCAGGTGATATGACTGTTTATGGACTTCGTGACAATGTAAGACTCATTCGTGAAGATTCAAGCGGGAAGCAACAGATTATTACTCTGGATTTGAACAAGGCTGAAACTATTCTTTCTCCTTATTACTGGTTACAACAGAACGATATTATTTATGTGACTCCGAATAAGGCGAAAGCTCGTAACTCTGATATCGGTAATAGTACTAGTTTATGGTTTTCTGCGACTTCTATTTTGGTATCACTTGCCAGTTTATTGTTTAATATCTTAAAGTAACGTCTTAAGAGATGAAAGAAAAAAAAGTATATAATGTGGAACAGGAAGCGAATGAAGAGAAAATAGATTTTCAGGAAATTCTGTTTAAATATTTGATTCATTGGCCTTGGTTTGTTGGTACAGTTGTTGTCTTTTTGCTAGGGGCATGGTTGTATTTGCGTATGGCTACTCCGGTATATAATATATCAGCTACAGTGCTGATAAAAGATGATAAAAAAGGGGGAGGAGCAGGTATGGCATCAGAATTGGAAAATTTAGGTTTGGATGGTTTAATCTCTTCTTCTCAAAATATCGATAATGAGATTGAAGTACTTCGTTCTAAGACTATTGCGAAAGAAGTTGTTATAGATTTGAATTTATATATATCTTATAAAGATGAAGATGAATTTCCGGCACAGGATATGTATAAGACATCTCCTGTGCAAGTTAATCTGATTCCACAAGAGGCTGAATTATTGGATGATCCTATGATTGTGGAGATGGCTTTACAGCCACAAGGAAGTTTGGATGTAAATGTAAAGGTGGGAGACGATGAATTCCAAAAGCATTTTGATAAATTACCTGCAGTTTTCCCTACCGCAAGGGGAACATTAGCTTTTTTCATGAGTCCCGATTCTTTGATTTCTAAGGGAACTGAAGATGTTGATTTGGAGAAAAAAGTTCGTAATATAACAGCGACTATAAATAATCCTTTGCGTGTAGCAAGATGGTATTGTAAAAGTATGACTATCGAGCCTACTTCGAAAACAACTTCTGTTGCGGTTATATCATTGAAGAATTCCAGCTTACGACGTGGGCAGGATTTTATTAATAAGCTTTTGGAAATGTATAATATCAATACGAATAATGATAAGAATGAAATTGCTCAAAAGACAGCGGAGTTTATTGATGAGCGTATTGGTATTATATCAAAAGAGTTAGGAAGTACTGAAGAAAGTTTGGAGACTTTTAAACGAAATGCTGGTATTACGGATTTGACAAGTGAAGCTCAAATAGCTTTGACAGGAAATGCGGAGTATGAAAAGAAACGTGTAGAGAACCAAACGCAAATCAATTTGGTAGAGGATTTGCGTAGATATATGAGAGGAAATGAATATGAGGTACTTCCTGGTAATATTGGTCTGCAGGATGCCGGACTCGTAGCTCAAATTGATCGTTATAACGAAATGCTGGTGGAACGTAAACGTCTGTTGCGCACTTCTACAGAAAACAATCCTACAATTATAAATCTGGATACAAGTATTCGTGCGATGAAGATGAATGTGGATGTTACTCTTGACCGTACTTTACAGGGACTACTGATAACAAAAGCAGATTTGGATCGTGAGGCTAGTCGTTTTTCTCGCCGTATCAATGAGGCTCCGGGACAGGAGCGTCAGTTTGTGAGTATTGCTCGTCAGCAAGAGATCAAGTCTGGATTGTATCTGTTGCTTCTCCAGAAACGTGAAGAGAATGCTATTACTTTAGCTGCTACAGCTAACAATGCTAAAATAATTGATGATGCTATTGCTGATGAAATTCCTGTATCACCTAAAGGTAAGATGATTTATTTAATTGCTTTAGTTCTAGGTGTCGGAATTCCTGTAGGTGTCATTTATTTAATCAATTTGACTAAGTTTAGGATTGAAGGTCGTTCTGATGTAGAAAAGCTCACGAGTTTACCTATTGTTGGTGATATCCCATTGACTGATGAAAAACAGGGAGCTATTGCTGTATTTGAGAATCAAAATAATCTGATGAGTGAAACCTTCCGTAATATTCGAACGAATCTTCAGTTTATGCTTGAAAATGATAAGAAGGTGATTTTGGTTACTTCTACAGTCAGCGGTGAAGGTAAATCTTTTATCTCTGCTAATCTTGCTATTAGTCTTTCTTTATTAGGGAAGAAAGTAGTAATCGTTGGTCTTGATATTCGTAAACCGGGTTTGAATAAAGTTTTTAATATTCCGAGAAAAGAAATTGGTATAACTCAATATTTGGCTAATCCGGAAAATAACTTGATGGATTTGGTACAGCTTTCCGATGTCAGTAAGAATCTCTATATTCTTCCTGGTGGAACAGTTCCTCCTAATCCAACAGAATTACTGGCCCGTGATGGATTGGATAAAGCAATTGAAACGCTCAAGAAGAATTTTGATTATGTGATTTTGGATACCGCTCCTGTTGGTATGGTAACTGATACCTTGCTGATTGGGCGTGTGGCTGATCTATCTGTTTATGTCTGTCGTGCAGACTATACTCATAAAAACGAGTACACTTTGATTAATGAACTTGCTGTAAACAATAAATTGCCTAGCCTGTGTACTGTAATAAATGGTTTGGATTTGAAGAGAAGAAAGTATGGTTATTATTATGGTTATGGTAAATATGGCAAGTATTATGGCTATGGTAAGCGATATGGCTACGGTTATGGATATGGAGAACAATCTCATACCAAGGAAGAGTAAATCCTATATAGCAGTCAATGAATTTCAATACAGAATGCATAGGTAAAATCCATTGATGACCAAGATTTTTTTAAGTTAATAATGTCATAGAGTACTTTTAATACTTTACACAAAAGTGAGATGGAACATGTAGGTCCCTAACTTCATGCTACACACATGAAGCCCCTACATTTGTGGTCAGGAAATATACGGCGGTGTATTCCTGATTAACGCCCTCATGTCGGTGTAAATCCGATGTGATTTCTATTATATCAACTGTCTGTGAAGATCGTTGATATTTGAAATGATATTATCACTAGATAATATACAGCTCAAAACGGGAGACAGCATTTTTTGTTGTCTGCCGTTTTTTATTGATTATAAATACTGGGATGTTTGTTCTGAATCATCCCAATGTTTGAATACGATCTATGAGATGTTTTTTTCAAATCTCCCATAGATTTTCAAAAGGACAAAAGGACAGATGTGACTGTTTTACTTTCTTTTTTTATGTATTAAGTGAGATGTGATTGATTTATAATCAATTAGGAGGTTTGAAATGTGACTGACCTTACGTATCTTAATATTGAATTTTACGCGACTTATATTTTGTCCTTTGTAGTGAAGATATCTGGTGAATTGTTTAATATATCGGGAATAATAATAAACAACTTATAAGGAAAGACTATCGAGCTTTTACGAAATTATTCACCTATCAATCATCTTTAATCGTCTCTTCACAAACTTTGAAAGTACCATATAGTCTTTTTGTCCTTTTGTCCTTTTGAGTAGATGGGTTTGTCTTGTTCCAAGAATTGGAAACTCATTAGGCTATTTATTGATAATCAGTGATTAATATGAAAATTAATTCTTTGGAAATAAAACTAGATAGTTCCATATAAACCGAAAGTCCGCGTAATGCATTTAGGTGAAGTAATAGTATTGACAGGATTTGTATACCATTTTTTCAAGTCAATATGTTGCTATTTGATAGTTGATGAATAGAGGAAAATATAGGACGAAGTGAATTTTGTTTTTTTCTTCTTGCGAGATATCTTGAATCAACTTATATATATCATCATAAATTCTGTTTTTATTATGGTAGGTAATCCTGAATTATGTGATGGCTGATTCATTTGTATATTTCTTTGGATATGTTATTTAAGCAAATATAGGTGGAGGTATTTTTCATGGCAAAGGATATAGGATTGTGGGGGTAAAATTGACTAAAAATACACTTCTCCATTGGATAACTTTTAATTGCTATCCAATGGAGAATTTTTATTCAATAGGTCTGGATAGACTGAAATTTAAAATAATATTTTATATTTGCCGATACTTAATTAGATGAAAAGGAGTTTGACGATTAAATTTGTAAAGTATGAAAAACGCAGTTCTTACTCTGTTATTTTTATTAATAACCTTATCTTTTTCTGCTGCCAACCCTAATCTGACTAAAATTGATGTAACCAATTTGAATGTTAATTCCGGCTTGGCAAGTAATGAGGTGACCTGTGTACTACAAGACAATATGGGTTTTATGTGGTTCGGTACAACAAATGGGTTGTGTCGGTATGATGGGTACCAGTTTAAAACCTACCGTTCCGATTATTTATCTCCTTCTCTTTTTATTTCTAATCATATTTTACTGATTGAGAAGGATCATGATGGAAAAATGTGGGTAGTGACTGCTAAAGAAGTGGTTATTTTTAATCCTGTGACAGGACAAACAGTTTCGGTAAATACAGATCCCCAAATTTTGAATAAAATAAAGAGCATATTGATAACCCAAAAAGGAGATGTTCTTTTAGGAACAACAACAGGTCTTTTTATATATGATAAATCCACATCAAATTTTGAATTACTAAGAAAAGGTTATGTGCGTTCTTTGTATGAGGATTCGAGAGGATATATTTGGGTAGGAACATGGGGAAGTGGCTTTTTTACGCTAAATATAAAAACGATGGAGGTGGCTACTTATGATCCGATATGCCAGGATAAAGGATTGAAAGTGACGGATTTTGTGGAAGATGGAAATCATCGTATATGGGTCTCCACATGGGATAATGAGGGGATGATTCGTTTGGAAAATCCTTTTGACCCTCATTCCTCTTTATATAAATTTTATCCATCGTCCGGGCAAAGCGGTGCGTTGCCGAGTGCTGTGTTGTACAAATTGATCTATGATCCTCATAATAATGAAATATGGGTTGCTACGGCTAAAGGGTTGGCCGTGCTTACAGATTTGGACGCAACAAATTCTTTTACTGTGTATGATGCAGAGGAATTGGGTGGAGATGAAATTTGGACAATTTATAGCGATGGTAAAAATATATTATGGGCTTCTGCTTTGGGAGGAGGAGTCAATAAAGTAGTGAAGCGGAAAGTAGCTTTTAGGCATGATGTTTTGTCTGCGGGTACAGCTGGGAATGGGATAATAACAGCTTTGTATGAGGATGAATCGTCGATGGTGTGGGTAGGTGCGCGTTCTGATATATTATTGCTATGGGATAAAAAAACAGGAAAACAGTATTCATATAAAGAACTGGAAGTTTTAAAAGATATTAGTAGAGAGGGAAATGCGGTTCAAGCTATAATAAAACATCGGAGAACTGGCAGTATATGGTTAGGAACCCGTTACGATGGAGTATATGTAGTTGAATGCGACGAGGCGAAACCTGTGTCGTTGATGAGATTGAGAGATGAGTATCCTTCATTGAGGAATATCAATGCACTGTCACAAGATACGGTTGGGCGAGTATGGATCGCAACAGAACAAGGGCTTTTTATTGGAAATACAGTGAATAGCCGGAAATTTCTGGTGCAACCGGTAGAAATACTAAATGATACTATCAATCATGAATGTGTGCAAACACTGCTTTGCGATAAAAAAGGTATTTGGATCGGTACAAAAAACTATGGCGCTTTTCATTTATCTGTGGACGGTGAATTAACTGGCTATAATTTGGCAAATGGTAAGTTGAATTATGATAATGTGCTTTGTTTCTATCAGGATTCCAATGGTCAGTTATGGATTGGTACACAAGGAGGAGGATTAAGCCGATATGATGAGAAGGCTGATCGTTTTGAAATGCTGGAAACTATTCATATGTTTTCAGACAACGCCATCTATTCAATAGTGGAGGATAACCATTGCAATTTATGGCTGGCTACAGGGAAAGGTTTGGTTTGCATGAGTCTGGATCAGGAAGATTATGCCAAGCTCTACACACAAAGTGAAGGGTTGGGTAATACCCAATTTATGAAGTCGTCATCTTTGAGATTATCCGATTCAGAAATATTATTTGGCGGATATAATGGCATTGATTGTTATATCCCCAGTCAGAATGTGATAGATTCTATTGTTCCCCATACAGCTATTGTAGATGTTTCTATTATGAATGTGCCCTTGCAGGAGTTAATTGATAAAGGGGAGATAGAGAAGTGTCTTTTGCCACCATATACGAAAGAACTCTTATTAGCTTACAATCAGAATAATGTTCAATTAAGTTTTAGCAGCCTTTCTTATACAAATCCGCAAGCGAATCGTTATGCATATCGTTTGAAAGGAGTGGATAAAGACTGGATCTATGTAGATGCTAATAACCGGCATATATCATATAATAACTTGAATACAGGAGAGTATGTATTTCAGGTCAGATCGTGCAATGAGAATAGTGTTTGGTCAGAACCGGTAGAGATGATGTTAACGATTTTGCCTCCTCCATGGCTCACCTGGTGGGCTTACGTGATTTATATTTTTGTGATGGGTGTAATTGCTTATACGGCTTTTCGTATTATAAGAAAACGTATTCTGTTACAGAATGCGTTGAAGATAGAACAAATCGAGCATAAGAAGTCTGAAGAGGTGAACCAGGCTAAATTGAAGTTCTTTACAAATATATCGCATGAATTGTTTACTCCGCTTAGCGTGATGCAGTGCTCGATTGAGAGCTTAAAGCAGGACGGACAGGCGGACGGGCAAACTTTAAATATTATGAAATTAAACCTGAAACGTCTCCAACGGCTTCTACAACAAATTATGGAGTTCCGTAAAGTGGAGAGTGGTAATTTGAAGTTGAAGGTAAGTTATAATAATATTGTGACATTTGTAAAAGAACTGTGCGAGGAGAACTTTTATCCTTTACTGCAATCAAAGAACATTACTTTGAATTTCCAAACGGAACAGGACGTTATAATGGCCTATTTTGATGTTGATAAGTTGGATAAGATAATTTATAATCTGTTATCCAATGCTCTGAAATATAACTATCAGGATGGAATGGTTTCTATATCCTTGTCACAGGTGGTTCAGAATGATCGAAGATATTTTATGCTCAAGGTAGAAAATACGGGAGATGGAATTCCGGAAAGTAAATTACCGTTATTATTCAAACGTTTTTATGAAGGAGATTATCGTAAATTTAAAACGAAAGGGACAGGAATCGGACTTTCATTGACAAAGGATTTGGTAGAGTTACATCATGGAACGATTTCTGTACAGAGTGTATTAAATGAGACAACTGTTTTTACAGTCATGATTCCTTCAGATAAAGATAACTATACTGACGATCAGATTGATGAAGAGGCTGGGAGAGTGGAAAATGAAAATATAAAAGAGGAAGTAGTACCATTTTCTGAACTTGAAGTGAAGGCGGAAGGCATGAATGATGAACGGACCCATTTGCTTTTGGTGGAAGATGATGTGGATTTACTGACTGTCATGACTAAAGTGCTGGGTAAATTATTTAAAGTGAGTACAGCTGTTAATGGAAAAGAAGCTCTTGAACTGTTGAAAGAAAATGAGAATATCGATCTTGTCATAACTGACTATGTGATGCCTGAAATGAACGGAATCGAGCTCTGTCGGGTAATAAGAAATGATATTACTTTGAATCACCTGCCTATTGTAATGCTTACTGCTAAAACGCAGGCTGAATATCATTTGGAAGGATATGATGCAGGAGCGGATGCTTATATTACCAAGCCGGTAGAGATGGTACTGCTCACTGCACAGATTAAGGCTCTGATAGCAAACCGGAAATTACTGGTTCAAAGATTCCAGCAGCAAGATACACTGGATGTTCAGGAACTGGGCTTGTCCATACTTGACCGGGAATTTTTGGATAGAGCTATTTCAGTAGTCGAACAACAAATGGAGGATAGTGAATTTTCGAATGATGTATTTTGTGATATGATGAACATGACGCAGTCCACCCTTTACCGGAAATTAAAATCATTGACAGGAATGTCGCCTAATGAATTTATTCGTGATATCCGGATCAAAAAAGCTTGTATGCTTTTGTTGCAACGACCGGATTTACAGGTGGCCGATGTAGCCTATATGGTTGGTTTTACTGATCCGAAATATTTTAGTTTGATATTTAAGAAAGAGAAAGGAATGTCCCCAACAAAGTACCTGGAAGCACAGAGAATCGGATTTTGACAGATTTTTGCCCTCTCTTTGACTAAATTTTATCCAGTGTATGATTGATGGAAGGTCTACTTTTGTAGCAGATAACTATTAATCATATACATCATGGAAAAACATAGCCATAAATTACGGAACTTATTCTCATTTATTAGCCTGATTGCTTTGAGTATGTTAGTACTTTCTTGTGCAGATGATAATAAGGAAGACTTGACCGGGCTAATCACTTCTTTTAAGGTAAAGGTAAATAATGAAGTTTTAGAAGGGAATATAGATGAAGACGCTTGCCAGATTTCTTTTCAGGGCATTAAAAATCTCAATGCTATAACTGATGTTGAATATCAGTTGAAAGAGGAGGCCAGCATATATCCTGATCCTAAAATCCGTCTTGCCCAATGGCAGACCGAGGAGCGTTTTATAGTGACTGTAGGTGGGGCTAAACAGGTTTATACAGTGATTATGCATATACTTTCCGAACCCGACCCTGATCCCGAACCGGAAACAGATGCAACAATTTATCCTGAACAGTACTATGGAAAGGTGATAAAAGATTTTTTTCTTGATTTGAAAGGTAATTTGGGAGGAGTAGGGTCTGATAAGGCTGCTAATGATTTTTTTGTCTTAGATGGAATGAACGGTGTTAGAATACCGGTTTTGGGAAGTTCGGACAGACCGACTCATCCGTCTGCCGGTGTTGTGGATGATTCAGAAGGGTACTATGCCAAACTGATTAACTCTATAAACCGGGCGAAAAAGGCTCGTGGAAATAATGAATTTATCATTTTTGCAAGCAAAAAATTGAATGCAAAAGAGTCTTTTCCAGATTGGGTGAAGGATAGCAATGGGGTAATCCCGGAACAATATGCCATTATGCTGGCCGACTTTCTTTCTTATATGAAGGAGAAAAATATTATTATAGATGTATTAGGTATAGATAATGAAGAAAATTTCAATGAAGGAAAGATTACTCCTAAAAAACATATACAGATAGTAGATAAATTAAAAGCTTTAGCTATAGAGAAAGGTTTTAAGATGCCGTTAATAGCAGGTCCGGATCGTTATCAGCCTATGGGAGATGTGGATAACTGCTGGATGAAACAGTTTGTTGCGGAGAATAGAGGAGACTGTCTTGACATTTATGGAATGCATTATTATCCGAAACATCGTGAAATCTTTGATGCTTTGAAGTTCGAGCTGTCTTTGATTGGCGACCGTCCATTTTGGGCTACAGAGCCACATTGGGATGCAAAAGACGGTGAAAATGATATGCTGGATTATGCGGAGACTGCTATTTGTACCTTATGGGATCAGACAGATTTGGGTATGGATGGATTTATGTGGTGGAGCTATAAGCGTACGGGGGATTTACGGGGGAATTTGATGAGAATTATTTCTGTTCCTATTAAGGATGCTCGTCCGATTGTAATGGACGATCACGACGGACGTGATACAAAGGAAAAATATAAGTTGCAGACACGTGCTTTCAGAAAAGGGAATACAATAAGTGTCTATGTCATTAATATGTGCAATAAAGATGATATTGCTACGGCAAAAGCTTATCAGGATTATGTATTTGGTCTCAAGACCGGAATGATTGATGGCGAGGTGGAATATATGCAGTGGACAGATGATACTCCTGTGGAAGGTGTACAAGGAAATGCACAGAAAATAGATGACAGTAATTTTTCATTGACATTACCGGTTCGTTCGATTACTTATTTCCAGTTTTATTTGCAATAAAGGGATGAAGAGTCAAAAAAAGGAATGATGAAGAACACAATATATTCAATAGCCATAGTCTTGGGAATATATTCTCAAGAGATGGAGGCAGAAGAAAAACAGCCTAATATTGTTTTTATAATGGCGGATGATTTGGGATGGACTGATTTAGGAGTGATGGGAAGTGATTATTATGAGACTCCTAATATTGATCGTCTCGCTTCGCAGGGAATGCTTTTTACGAATGCGTATGCTTCGGCTGCAAACTCTGCACCTAGCCGGGCTTGTCTGATGACAGGAATGTACACGCCGCGTCATGGCATTTTTACGGTAAGTCCTTCTGCCAGGGGAGACAAAACAAAACGTAAATTGATTCCGATTCTGAACACGGAAGATGTTCGCGCAGATTTTATCACTATGGCGGAGGCACTTCAAAAGTGTGGATACCAATGTGGACATGTAGGTAAATGGCATTTAGGGGATGACAAAGAAGGTACCGGGCCTTTATCACAAGGCTTTGTTTTTAATATTGCCGGTGAAAGGGCAGGGACTCCTTATTCTTATTTTTATCCTTATTGTAATCCTACAAAAAATAAATGTCATTTGGGATTGGAGGAAGGAATACCGGGTGAATACCTGACAGACAGATTGACAAGTGAGGCTATCGGTTTCATGGGAGAATATAAAAAAGGACCGTTCTTTTTGTATTTGGCTCATCATGCTGTACATACTCCTCTAAGGGCTCCTCAACATTTGATTGAGAAGTATGAGAAAAAAACAAGAGGTAAATATCATACAAATCCAGTATATGCGGCTATGATAGAGAGTTTGGATCAAAATGTCGGCCGGGTATGTCATGCTATTGATTCGTTAGGGATTGCCAACAATACAATTGTTGTTTTCTTTTCGGACAATGGTGGCTCGGAGCCTGTAACAGATAATTATCCGTTGAGAGAAGGGAAAGGGGCACCGTATGAAGGGGGAACACGAGTTCCCCTGATTATTAGATGGCCTGATAAAGTAACTCCCGGAACCACTTCTTCTATTCCGGTGACAGGAGTTGATTTCTATCCTACTTTTGTGAATATTGCTAATGGAAGACCTGCTTCCGACTTGGATGGAAAAGATTTATTTTCTCTTTTGCAGAAAAATGAATATGGTCGTGATTTATATTGGCATTTCCCCGCTTATTTACAATCCTATAAAAAAAGCGGGAAAAATTGGAGAGCTACTCCTTATTCCAGCATTCGTTCGGGCGACTGGAAATTAATTTATTATTATGAGGATAAATCGGTTGAACTGTTTAATCTGAAAAATGATTTAAGTGAAGAGCATGATTTGTCACAGACTCACTCTGATAAGAAAAAAGAGCTATATACAAAGTTGATGGATTGGCTTCGACAGACTCGGGCACCGATACCTACCCAACCAAATCCTGATTATGTAGCTGAAAAATAATAAATGACATATAATAAAATTAGTTGATATGATAAAACTTAGAATGACCATTGTATTCCTGGCTTTATGGGGAGTTTTGAATGGCTGGGGGCAGGGATTTGGAAATCGTGAATTGATAAATGTGGATTGGTATTTCAACTTAGGGGATATTAAATATGGCGGAGCCGAGTTTTTCGATCATTCTGAATGGAGGAAACTTGAATTGCCTCATGATTGGAGTGTGGAATCGGTGGCAAGCCCGAGTTTGGCTAGCTGTACCGGATATTTACCGGGTGGAATAGGGTGGTATAGGAAAGATTTAGATATTCCCAAAAATAAGGAAGGAAATAAGGTATATGTTTATTTTGAAGGAGTTTATAACAATAGCGAAGTTTTTATTAATGGTAAATGGATTGGAAAACGTCCCAACGGGTATGTTTCTTTTATGTATGACCTGACTCCTTATCTGAATTTCGGTGGGAGGAATGTGCTGGCAGTGAGAGTAGACCATTCACAGGATGCCGATTCAAGGTGGTATACCGGATCAGGCATCTATCGGGACGTTTATTTGGTTTATGCAAATCCGGTACATATCGGATTGTGGGGAGTGAGTTATTCGGCAAAGGTGAATCAGAAGAATGCTGTTTTATCTGTTCAGGCGGAAGTGGAGAATACGGATAAAATGCCGGTAACGGTTAAAGTGTTACATGAAGTATTTGACCGTGATGGAAAAAAAGTAGGAGCCGGAAGCCGGGACTATTCATTGAAGGCTGATGAAATGGTTAAGAAAGAGCTGACTATTTCTGTGGCGCAACCTAAGCTGTGGAGTCTGGAAAATCCATATCTTTATACCATCAAGACGACATTGTCCAAAGGGGGAAAGGTAATTGACCGGACGGAGACACAGGCGGGAATACGTTCGCTGACATTTGATCCGAATAAGGGATTTGCACTGAATGGCAAGTTGATGAAAGTGAAAGGTGTCTGTATTCATCATGATGCCGGATGTTTGGGAGTAGCAGTTCCAAAAGAGGTTTGGCGCCGCCGTTTGTTACAGTTGAAAGAGATTGGATGTAATGCTGTCCGGATGAGTCACAATCCCCAGGCAACTTGTGTGTACGAGCTTTGTGATGAATTAGGAATATTGATCAAGGATGAAGCTTTTGACGAATGGGAATATGCTAAAAAGAAATGGATTACCGGATGGAATAAAGGTAAACCCGGTTTCCAGGGATCGGCTTCTTATTTCCGGGAATGGAGTAAAAAGGATTTAGCGGATATGATTCGCAGAGATCGGAATCATCCGTCAATTATCATGTGGAGCATAGGCAATGAGGTTGATTATCCGAATGATCCATACTCTCACCCGGTACTGGATCAGGCGGAGATTGGACAACAACACGTGAGAGGCTATCGGAAAGAGCAGCCTCGGGCGGAGCGTTTAGGAGATATTGCCAAAGAGCTTGTGGAAGAAGCCAAGAAACATGATTTGTCACGTCCGGTTACTGCTGCTTTAGCGGGTGCTGTAATGTCTAATGAAACAGATTATCCGGCAGCACTGGATGTGGTAGGCTATAATTATACGGAAAACCGGTATCAGATCGATCATGAGAAGTATCCTAACCGGATATTGTATGGCAGTGAGACAAGGCACGACCTGAATGCCTGGAAAGCTGTGCGTGACAATGATTTTATTTTTGGACAGTTTATCTGGACAGGTTTCGACTATTTAGGAGAAGCAGGACCGTGGCCTTCCAGGGGATTCACTACCGGAATGATTGATTTGGCTGGAAATATAAAACCGAATGGATATTTTCGCCGTGCCTTGTGGCTGGAGTCACCTACGGTTTATGTAGGAACGCATAAGATAGAGAGTGCAAAGAAGAAACCCTCTGCCAATGCTTCAGCTGTCTGGAATTATGAGCCAGGAGATATTATTCGTGTAGTAGCATACACAAATTGTGAAGAAGCAGAACTATTGTTGAATGGCAAAAAGGTAGGAGAACGCAAACCGTATGATGATAGTACTGCCATTATTTATTGGGATATTCCTTACACTCCCGGCACCTTGGAAGTAGTTGCTTATAACCAAGGGAATATGGTTGCGAAAGATAAAATCCAGTCGAGTGGATTGCCTTATGCTATTCGGACGTCAATGGATAAAACACAGGATATAAAGGTGGGAGAGGTGCTGCATCTGATGATTCAGGTTGTGGATGAAAATAATATACCGGTAGTATTGGCTGACAATCAGATTACATGTAAGATTGAGGGAGAGGCCGATTTATTAGGATTGGAAAGTGGTGACCATAATGTGGCTGACAATTATCGTGATAATAAACAACGGTGCAAGAATGGTAAGTTGTTAGGATATGTAAAAGTGACCGGGCAGGGTAAGGTGAAGATACGATTGACCTCTCCTTTATTACAACCGGCTATTTGGGAGTTGAATGTGGAATAGTATAACTTATTCAGAAAGTATGTTCAATAATAGAAGAATAAAAAGGGTGGGCTTTATTTATGCTGCATGTTGTGTGACATCGTCTATGTCATACGCAAAAGAAGCTCCCCACGAACGTCCGAACTTTGTCTGGTTCATGGCAGAGGATATTTCCAAACATTATTTGAGTTTGTATAATGATGGGAAAGAGGGGGTTGCTACTCCTAATGTAGAAAAGTTGGCTGCAGAAGGAATAGTGTTTAATAATGCTTATTGTAATGCTCCGGTGAGTTCTGCTGCCCGTTCTACCTTAATTACAGGATGTTATGCTCCTCGTTTGGGAGTCAGCTTTCATCGGAAACTTCAAAAGATGCCCATGCCGGAGGGACTGAATATGTTTCCTTCTTATTTGCGAAAAGCCGGTTATCATACTTCAAATGCGACAAAAACGGATTATAACTGTTTTTTAGATAAAACGGCATGGGATGTAGTGGAAGGGAAAATAGGCGAATGGAGAAACCGGCCGGACAAAAGGAAGCCCTTTTTCCATGTTTATACAAATGCAGTTACACATGAAGGGAAATTGCAGTTTAAAAAGAATGCTGTGAAAGAAGTGCCCGTACATAATAATCCAGCTTCTGTAACTATTCATCCTTATCATCCGGATACTGAATTATTTCGATATACTTATGCAACTTTTTATGATCGGATTCAGGATTCAGATACTGCCTTGGGTGAACTGATAGAAATGTTGAAAACAGATGGTGAGCTGGATAATACATTTGTCTTTTACTTTGGAGATAATGGAGGATCTTTGCCCGGAACGAAAGGATATACAACAGAGGGAGGGTTACAAGTTCCTTTAGTGGTATATGTTCCCCGGAAATGGAGGGAATTTCTTCCGGTGAAAGTGGGGCAGCGTGTCGATGGCTTTGTTAGTTTTATGGATTTGGGACCAACATTGCTTCATTTAGCTGGTATAACTGTTCCTGAAGGAATAGACGGTACACCGTTTCTGGGAGAAGATATTTCACTGAAACAGTTGAATGACCGTGATGAAGTATATGGATACGGAGATCGTTTTGATGAACTGTATGCATTCAATAGAACTGTGCGTAAAGGGAGATTTAAATACTCGCGCAATTTTCAACCTTATCATTCCAAGTCGTTGTATGCCTTTTATCGGTATAAGCAGGCTGCTTTCAGAGAATGGAAGGAATTGTATGCAAAAGGTATGTTGAATGAGATTCAAAAAAGATTTTTTGAGCCGCAAGGAGCGGAGGAGCTGTATGACTTGTCAGTAGATCCGTATGAGACAAAAAACTTGGCAACTGTTCCTGTGTATCGCTCAACCTTGGAGAATTTGAGAATATTACTAAAAGGAAAATTACTGGAAGAGAATGATCTCGGATTTTATCCAGAGTGTGTATGGCTCGAACAGGGAAGTCAAAATCCGACAGGCTTCGGTAAAAAGAAGAAAGATAAGATAAAAATCTATTCTGACATTGCTGATTTGGAAATGGCTTCTTTTAAAGATGCTAAACCTGCTATTAGCAAAGCACTGAACTCTTCTGATCCGGTAGAACGTTATTGGGGTGCTACAGTGTGTGCGTCTTTTGGTGGAGAAGCGGTATCCTTGTATAAGGAATTGGAACTGTTGACTGTGGATACACAAGCCTTTGTGAGAAGTCGGGCGATTGTAGCCTTAAGTAGAATGGGAAAGGTGAATCCTGTCCCCTTGATGAAAGAGGCTTTACAGATCGCTGGAAGTGGTGCTGAATCTCTTTTGATTTTGAATGATATTACCTATTTGCAAGAGTCGAACTTAGGAGTTCATTTTAATTTGCAAGAGTCGGATATTCTACAAAAATGTAGTGTTACTGACTGGCGTTTGAAATATTTAAGTGCGAAGTAATTTTCTTTTTCCAAAGAAAAGGTAAAAAAAGAACGGAATACGTGTTAAAAGCCATTCTTGACTGTTTTTTACCCGGCAAATGACTTAAATTTCTCCCTTGTTTATGTATGTATTGCTCTATTTTTGCCTTAGAAAAAGCAAGTGTTTAACTTTAATTTTACAGAAAGAATGAAATCACAAATGGATATTATGAACAAACTATTATTGGCATCCGGTACACTGATGCTTCCTTTAATTTCCGGACAAGCCCAAAAGCAGGATTCTCCATCTAAAACTCCCAATGTTGTATTTATTATGGCTGACGATTTGGGAATCGGCGATTTGGGCTGCTACGGTCAGAACCGGATTAAAACTCCGGCTATTGATGCCTTGGCTGCACAAGGGATGAAGTTTACTCAACACTATTCAGGATCTACGGTCAGCGCACCTTCCCGATGTGTGCTTTTGACTGGTAAACATACCGGCCACTCTTATATAAGGGGTAATAAAGGATATAAGGCGGAAGACGGCCGTTCGTATGACTTGAATCTGGCAGATGAAGAGATTACTATAGGAGAAATGTTTAAAACAAAGAACTATGTGACTGCTTGTGTAGGCAAGTGGGGGCTGGGAGGTCCTTCTGCCGAAGGGCATCCTAATAAACAGGGATTTGATTATTTCTTCGGATATCTAGGGCAGGGAAATGCACATAATTATTATCCGGTACAATTATTTGAGAATAACACTCCGGTTATGCTGAATCATAAGGTATATTCGCATGATATGATTATGGATAAAGCTTTAGAGTTTATAGATAAGAATGCGGACAAACCTTTCTTTGTGTATCTAACTCCTACCATTCCTCATGCGGATATTATTGTCCCGAATAATGAGCTTTTTGATTATGATGGTAAGTTTGAAGAAGTACCTTATCCAGGGAAAGGATATCGTCCGCAGGAAAAACCTAGAGCAACTTTTGCAGCCATGGTGACACGGTTGGACCGTGATGTGCAGCGGGTCATTGATTTGTTGGCTGACAAGGGAGTACTTGACAATACGATTATCATCTTTACTTCTGATAATGGAACACATAAAGAAGGAGGGCATGATCCGAGGTATTTTGATAGTAATGGCCCATTCCGGGGGATGAAACGCGATTTGTATGAGGGGGGCATACGTACGCCTTTTATTGTGAAATGGCCGGGAGTGATTCCTGCAGGAAGTGTTTCTTTCCAGGTTTCTGCTTTTTGGGATTTTATGCCGACAATGTGTGAATTGATAGGCGCTCCTGCTCCTGCCAATATAGATGGTCTTTCATATTTGCCGACACTGACAGGTAAAGGGAAACAGAAACAACACGATTATTTGTATTTTGAATTCCATGAACAGGGAGGCAAACAAGCTGTAATAAAAGATGGCTGGAAGTTATTGCACTTACAGGTTAATAATCCGCAGAAAGAACATTATGAACTGTATAATCTGAATGCTGATCCGGGAGAGAATGCTAATGTCTTGAATCAGTATCCACAGAAAGTACAGGAACTTGAGAAAATAATGAAAAAAGCGAGAACAACCAATGAAAATTGGAAGTTCGCCTTTGAGAAATAATACTTTAATTTATCTTATATGAAAAACATGAAAGTCAAGTATCTACTTGCTTTGCTGCTAATTGTATGTTCGGTTGCCACCGGATATGCCCAGCAAATTACCGTGAAAGGGCAAGTGTGGGATGAGGTTCTGAATGAGCCGTTGATTGGCGTGAATGTTTCTGTAAAAGGAACAACTAATGGGGTTATAACTGATGTGGATGGTAATTTTACTATTAATGTCCAGAAGAATCAGGTATTGATATTCTCGTTTATCGGTTATAAAGATGTAGAAATCGTAGTAAAACCTAATCTGAATTTGTCTAGAGTGATTATGTCTGAAAGCCTGCAGCAGATAGAAGAAGTTGTAGTTGTAGGTTATGGACAACAAAAGAAGGCATCCAGTGTGGGAGCCATCGCGACAACTAAAGGAGAAGATCTATTGAGAGTGGGTAGCGTGACTTCCGTATCTGAAGCTTTACAGGGACAGATGCCCGGTGTGACGGCTATCAACACCTCTTCAAAACCGGGTGCGGATGCAGCTGATTTGTTTATTCGTGGTAAGGCGACTTGGGGAAATGCTTCTCCGTTAGTGCTGGTAGATGGAATGGAGCGTGACTTTAATGATGTAGATGTGAATGAAATTCAGTCTATATCGGTGTTGAAAGATGCTTCTGCGACTGCTGTTTACGGTGTAAAGGGAGCAAATGGAGTCATTCTTCTGACTACCAAACGTGGAAGTAATAAGAAGCCTGTGGTGAATTTCTCTGCTAACTTTGGTTTTAAGCAACCTACCACAAAATTGGAATGGGCTGATTATCCCACAGCTATGAAAATGTACAATGAAGCAGCCGCTAATGATGGAATGTGGGATAAGGTTATTCCAGAATCAACCATTGCAGCCTGGCAACATGCTTATGCAACGGGTAACTATGGACCTTATAATGATTATTTTCCCCAAGTGGATTGGTGGAGCGAAATGGTGGGTAATTTTGGATTTCAGCAGAATTACAATCTGAATATCACCGGAGGTACGGAGCGCATGTCTTATTTTGCTTCTATCGGTATGTTGAATGATGGTGATATATATAATACAAAGAAACAGGATGAATTCGATCCTCGTTTTTATTATAAGAGATATAACTGGCGTACAAATTTCGATTTTAGGTTAACGAAATCTACTTTATTATCAGTGAACATTGCAGGAAAGATGGGATATCGAAATCAACCGGGATATCGTGATGCCGGTAATGGTGACTCTTATATATTCAATCCTTTCATTCAGACACCCACCAATTTATTTCCTATCAAATATTCCGATGGAGAATGGGGAGCTGATTTGCAGGGAGATGGTAATATTGTGGCTCAAATGAATAATCAGGGTCAGAGAAGTTATAAATCCTTTCAGGGCTTTTATGACTTTATTTTGAAGCAAGACTTGGATATGATAACAAAAGGTTTGTCTGTCAAGGCCACAGTTTCATATAATACATATTCGGAAAGACAATCTAGTATCTTTAGAGCCCGTATGTACGGAATAGATGATTCGGCTGCTTCAAAGAATGGTATTATCCGTTATTATCGGGAATATGATTATTCGAGTCCGATTGTGAATGCCGATGGAACGATTGATTACCCGATGGTCAGAGAAGAACGTTTCCCTGACTGGCAGGTAGAGGAAGAACGTCCGGTAGGAGCTAGCAATGATAATTTTAGAAATTACGGTCGTAAACTGTATTATGAGGTCGCCTTGAACTATCAGAGGAGTTTTAATGACCATAATGTGACAGCATTGGCAGTTTTTAACCGGAAAATAACAGATAGTACAGACTCCAGTAATAATAGTAAAATGTCGTTTGCTTCTTATGAAGAAGATTGGGTGGGACGTGTCACCTATAATTGGAAAGAACGTTATTTAATGGAAGTGAATGCAGCATATACCGGTTCGGAAAAGTTTGCTCCGGGTAAGCGTTTTGGTTTTTTCCCTTCTTTCTCTGTCGGTTGGAGAATCTCTGAAGAACCTTTTATGAAGAAGATTCAGGAAGCATGGCTGACTAATTTGAAGGTTCGTTATTCTTATGGAGAAGTAGGTAGTGATAAGGGAGCTCCTCGTTTTAATTATATTCAGCTTTTTGAATCGGGTGATAATGTAACTTTTGGTAAAAACCAGAATGTGTCTTATGGTCCTTTGTATACAGAAGGCAGTCTGGCTTATCATGATGCCACTTGGGAAACAGCTGTAAAACAGAATTTAGGTATCGAGATGACCTTGTTTAGAAAGTTGACAGCTTCGATTGATTTATTCAAAGAAGATCGTACCGGTATTTTAATGTCCCGCAATTCTTCTGCTCCCTGGATGGGAGCCGGGCTTCCTTCTGTCAACATAGGTAAAACAAAAAATCATGGGTTGGAATTAGAACTGGGCTGGAATGATAAGGTGGGAAAGGATTTTTCCTATTTTGCCAAATTTAATTTCTCTACCAGTGAAAACCGGGTTGTTTTTAAAGATGATCCAAATCGTCTGGATGATTACCTGAAGGCTGCTGGTAAACCGATCGGATACCAGAACAAGTATCTGGTTTCGGGTAACTTCGGATCCATAGATGATATTTTTAATTATACGCAAAGCGGTATCACGAACGGTTCACAGAATAAACTGATTCCGGGAGATTTGATTTACCTTGATTATAATGGAGATGGAGTCATTAATGAAAAGGATATGGCACCTGTTGCTAATCTGAATTATCCCTTGACTACTTATGGCTTGACGTTAGGAGTTAGTTATAAAGGATTTGGGATTAATGCCTTATTCTATGCTGCTACTGGTGTGTATAAAGAACAGATTGCTGATTATTTATGGGATTTTCCGAAAGGTAATATAAAAGCCCAACCTGATACACAAAGTCGCTGGACTTCAGATGATGCGAATGTTGGTGGAATTACCCGTCCTTCGGTACATTTGGTCAATGATTATCATACAGTGGGTAGTACGTATAGTTATACTAACCATTCTTATCTGCGATTGAAGAATTTGGAGGTGAATTATGCTTTCCCGAAAGAGTGGATTAAGAAAATGAATATCACCAGTTGTCAGCTATATGTGAATGGGAATAATCTCTTTACTATTTCGAGTGTGGACGATAGAAGAGACCCAGAGACATCAAGTAGCACTGTTTATCCTATTGTACGAAGATATAATGTAGGAGTAAGACTTTCATTTTAGAAATACTAAACTGTCAGAAACATGAAAATAAGAAATATAATAGTTGGGATACTGACTTTGGGAATACTGAATGTTTTTTCCGGTTGTGAGGATTTTCTGGATAAATCTCCTGATATGGGATTATCCGAAGACGATGTATATAAGGATTATACTTCCATGAGAGGATTTATGGACAGGGCCTATAATTTCCTGGATAATTTTCACTCTTATCAGAATTGCAATAACGGGCGTACTCATATTGGAGCGATCTCCGATGAATTTGCATCTCTCTTTAATTCTGCAGAATCGAAAGTGGTGAATTCGGGGAATTGGCTGTCCAAAGATGGTACGGATTTTGAAATAGGGAATGGTAGTAACGGAAACGGTACGTCGATTTGGAAAGCATATAAAGGGTTACGAATAGTTAACCGGGTTATTCGTGATATTGACTTGGTTCCTGGGCTCTCGGAAGGGCAAAGAAATGAACTGTTGGGACAGTCGCACTTTTTAAGAGCTTGGTTTTATTTCCAATTGATAAAAAGATATGGAGGAATGCCTATTTTTGATCAGCTTTTCGTAGGAGATGGTGATGAAGATTTACCTCGTAAAACTTATCATGAGTCGCACGCCTGGATGATGACTGACATTGAAAAGGCGATCAGTATGCTTCCGGATGTATGGGATGATAACAATACCGGACGTCCTAATAAGATTGCTGCTATGGCTTTTAAATCAATGTCGCAATTGTATGATGCAAGTCCGTTGATGCAAAACGATTTGGCATCTGTGCAAGTAATGGAGTATGATAAGGAGAGAGCGAAGTTAGCTGCTCAATCTGCTAATGCAGTATTAAAATACATAAAGAATCATCCGGAAACGGAAAATCGTTTGATGTCGAAAGACGAATATACTGATATTTTTTATTGGAAAGTGCCTCCTTACACACAGCCGGAATATTTATGGTATAATCGAAAACAAAATACTCCCGGAGCCAATTATAATGCGAATGAAGCTTTTACCAGATATGTACGCGCTTTTTGGTTGTCATCAGAATATGCACAGGGAACAGGGAATGATGCTGCGTCTTATAATGCTCCGACGCAAAATATGGTAGATATGTATGAAAAGCAAGGTGATGACGGATTATATTATCCAATCTCACATCCCAATGCTAAATATAATGACCAGAAACCTTATGAGAAGCGGGATCCTCGTTTTTATAATAATATTCTGTATCCGGGGAATAAATGGGGAGCTAATGCGAGTGGAGCTGCCCAATATATAACGACGTATGTGGATGGTAACATGTATAAAACGGTTGTAAATAATAATTTTACCAACAAGCGTCAGCAGACCGGATATTTGTGTAAGAAGTTCATTTGGGAAGGAGAAGATCAATGGAAGAAATTGTATGGTCTGAACCGGGTAATTACGGTGTTTATTCGTGTGTCACAGGTTTATCTTGATTTGGCAGAGGCTTCTTTCGAAGCAACGGGAAGCGCTACGGCAAAGGTGGAAGGATGTGACTATTCTGCTTTGGAAGCTTTAAATGTGATTCGTAACAGGATTGGGATAGGAAATGTGCCAAGTGTTATTTATAATGATGAAAAAGCCTTCAGGCAGGCCATCCGTCGTGAACGTGCAGTGGAACTGATGTTTGAAGATCATCGCTGGTGGGATATTCGTCGCTGGATGGTTGCCCACGAACTTTTCTCGGAACAATATCCGATTAAGGGAATACAAGCTACACCTAAGAATGCGAATCATGCTAACGTAAAGGATAAGAGTACATTGGAATTTACTTTTAAAGTGATAGATGTGGTTCCTGAAGAACGCATATTTGAAATGAAGAATTATTGGTATCCGTTCTCCATGAATGATGCTGCGTCATTGAATAATTTAGTACAGAATCCTGGCTGGTAAATTAGTTTTTTAGGATCATTAAAAAATAGAGCAATGAATAAATATATATTATATACAAGTTGTTTGATGTTGTCTTGGGGGATGGGTTTGAGCACTCCCTGTAATGCCCAGAATAAGAGGAATGCTAAAAGGGCAAAGACAACGAAAGCTGCGTTGATTGTGAATATCAACACAACGATTGTTGATGAGGACAATCGGCCGATAAAGGATGCAGAGATTATTACCAGTGAGGGTGCGATTACGCACTACACCGATAAAGAAGGTAAGGTCTCCATCCAGTCAAGGGCGAATGGGATTATTCTGGTTGAGGCACTGGGATATGAAGATATAATTGTTGATTTGGCAAAGGAGCAGTTTCCTAAGGTACTAAAAATGAAGAAGACGGAAATGCTAGCTTCCGGAAAATATAAAATAGAACGTCCGGATGGGGGAGTGACCTATCAAAAGAATTTGGTCGGTGCTATTGGAAGTACTACGGGAGAAGATTTATCGACTTATCCTGATTTCTCGTTGTCGAATACTTTGCAGGGACGTGTTCCCGGATTGGTGGTACGCTCTAATGTGAATGGTTTGGGAAATAATACTGCCACTCTTTATGTACGCGGATTACACGGATACACGAATAATGATGCTATCGTAATTGTGGACGGGATAGAACGCAGCATGGACGATATAATTCCTGAAGAGGTGGAAACGATCGATGTGCTAAAAGATGCTACAGCTAAGATTCTTTATGGTGCCCGTGCTGCCAATGGCGTTCTTGTTGTGACTACCAGGAGGGGAGAAGCTAACAAACGGGTGATTCGCGCATCTGTAGAGGCTGGTGTGATGTTGACTACCAGGTTGCCTAAGTTTCTGAATTCTTATGATTATGCAACCTTGTATAATGAAGCTCGGCGGAATGATGGTATGCCGGATTTTTATTCATCCGATCAGTTGAATGGATATAAGAACTCTTCGGGAGTGAATGACTTATTATATCCGAATGTAGATTACTATGATTACTTTCTACAAAAACAAAGTATGTATCGGAAGGCTATGGTTGATTTGAATGGAGGAAACAATAAAGTGAGATACTCTATGATTGTCAATTATGTAGGTGGAAATGGTTTTGAAAAGATTGGAGATCGTCCTGATCTGAATCGGTTGAATGTACGTGGAAATCTGGATATAAAAATAACTGATTACTTGAGTGTCGTTGCAGATGCGGCAGCACGTCTTGAATTACGTGATTGGAGTAGTGTAGATGGAAGTACTACATTTTCTAACTTGTCGACATTGCGTCCGAATGAATATCCTCTGACTATTTCATCAGATGCTTTGGGGTTGGAACCGGATGCGAAAGGTGTTCCTTTTTTCGGAGCAAGTATTCGTCAGCCGGAAAACTTGTTTGCTAATATGGAATATGGAGGGTTCACTTCCGAAAGATATGTGACTAGTCAGACTAATATAGGACTGGATTTCACATTGGATAAATTTGTGAAAGGACTACGTGCAAGTGCATTTATGACTTTTGATAACTATAATTATTTCCGGCAGGGACAGGTAAATGTATATCCTACGTATGCTATCAACATGATTAATGGAGAACCGGAGTTTCGTCAGATGAAGCAACTGAATTTGCAGGATGACCAGTCCAGGTTAGGAGAAGAAACTCGTCGGACGTTGGGTTGGCGTGCTAATGTCGGTTATTCCAATCGTTTTGGAAAACATGATGTGGCAGCGATGCTGGCTTATCATTATTATCAGGATGAAGTGAAGGGAGATGCACAGGATGTGAAGAATACCAATACCACATTACGTTTGAACTATGGTTTCGATAACAAATATGTGTTCGAAGGAGATTGGGCATTAATGGGAAGTAATCGTTTCGAGAAAGGGAACCGGTATTTTTTATCTGGTGCCATTGGAGCCGGTTGGATTCTTTCGAATGAAGCTTTTCTAATAGATTGTGATGCTATTAATTTCTTGAAAGTAAAAGCAAGTATGGGTATTCTCGGGTATGATAGAAGCACCGATTTCTTGTTGTATAAAACTGCTTGGCAGAATGGAGATAATTTGTCTTTAGGTGAGCAGAATAAATCTACTTATCATACCACTCAACTTCTACGTTTGGGTAATAAAAACTTAAAGTGGGAGCGTTCTACAGAATGGAATATCGGTGTGGAAGGATTTTTCTTGAGAAATCGTCTGAAAGCGGAAATCAATTATTTCAATGAATTGCGCGATAACATTATCGGAATTCAAGGTAGTGCTTATGCTGATGTATTAGGTAACTTCGTCAGCTATCATAATATTGGTAAGGTACGCAATAATGGTATTGATGCTTATGTACAGTGGAATGACCGGAATGGTGACTTCTCCTATCAGGTTGGTGTCAATATTACATGGTCTAAAAATAAACTGTTGAAATGGGATGAAGTGAATTTCCCGGATTCATATTTAAAAACTGTGGGTAAACCGACCGATGCAATGATGGGGTATCAGGCGTTGGGATTGTTTGGTAAAGACGTGTCTTTAGGAAGAAATATACCTCAATTGTTAGGGAACTATCAGGATGGTGATATAGCTTATGTTGACTTGAATAATGATGGTGTAGTAGATGCGCGGGACAAAAAAATGCTGGGAAATTCGTATCCGAGAACGGTGTTGGGTATAGATGCCAATTTACAGTATAAGAACTGGGGATTATATATTTTAGGTACCGCCGAACTAGGTTTGAACGTATGGAAGAACAATGCTTATTATCAAAATAAGGGAGAGGGCAAATATTCAGTACTGGCTTTAGACAGATGGCATCCGGAAAACAACCCGAATGGAACTTATCCCCGGCTTACTACTACGGAAGGTGAAAATAATTTCGTTAATTCCAGTTTTTGGTTAGGGAATGGTTCTTATTTCCGGCTGAAGAATGTGGAGCTTAGCTATACCATTACCAATAAGAAAGAAAATGCTTTGGCAAAGAAGATAAAGATATTTGGTCGTGGTACAAATTTGTTTTCCTTATCTAAAGAAAAGGACTTGGATCCGGAGTTGATAAATGCAGGAATTAATAATTATCCTGTCTACCGGACATTGACAGGTGGAGTAACTGTAACATTTTGAGTAACTTAATAGAACTGAATTATGAAAAAGGTTAGATTGATATATATACTTCCATTGCTTTTGGGAACATTAAGTTCTTGTAGTGATGTATGGGATGAAAAGACGAATAATGAATGGGAACCGAAATATATCTGGACTGTATCGGAAGTGGCCCAGGGAGTGCTGAATAATGCATATCGTGCTATTCCTAACCGACCGGATAATTATGGTAATAATTTCTTGGATGCAGCAACAGACAATGCGTTGACCAGTCTGTACAGTTCTTCTGTATACAAATTGACTACGGGTAAATATTCTGCGATAGATAATCCGTTGGGAATTTGGAGTACTTGTTATCAACAGTTGCAATATATAAATAGCTTTCTGGAGAACGGACTGGGTGACGAAACAAAATATGATAAGATTGATGCTGATAAAGATGCTGCTTATAAGAAGCGCTTGAAAGGTGAAGCTTATTTTTTACGTGCGTTTTGGGGATTCAGAATGTTACAACAGTATGGAGGAAAAACCGATGATGGAAAGGCGCTTGGTTATCCGCTTGCTTTACATCTCATAACTGAAGAGGAAGCTGCAAACCTGACCTCGTTTGAACGTGATACCTATCAGAAATGTGCAGAACAGATCATGGCTGATTGCGATATGGCAATTGAATGTTTACCGGCACAATATTCAGGAGATGATCCTGTGCTTGGAGTTACTGAAGTAGGGCGTGCCACTCAATTAGCTGCTGCTGCTTTGAAAAGCAGAACAGCATTATATGCTGCAAGTCCGGCTTTTCAACCGGACGCCTTGACAAAGATAAATGAAATGGGGGATTTTACGGTGAAGGATGTTGCAGCTTATACTGAAAAGTGGGCAGCTGCCGCTATGATTGCGGATGAAGTATTGAAAATGGATGGTTTTGGTAACTTCTATGGTTTGAAAGCAACTGACTTGGCAGATGCTGGTAATACAACGCCTGCCGAGTTCCTTTTCCGTACTTATTTTAATTCCAGAGATTTGGAAAATAAACATTTCGCTCCTTATTATTTAGGTAAAGCTAATACGGTTCCCTCGCAGAATCTGGTGGATGCTTTTCCTATGAAAACGACCGGTTATCCTATCTCTGATACTCAAAATTCAGCTTATGATCCGGAAAATCCGTATGATGGGAGAGACAATCGTTTCTATTTGAATATTTATTATCAAGGTGCTGTATATGGTAAGACGGGATTGCCGGTAGATGTTGTTTATGGCGGTAAAGATTCACAGTTTTATGATCCTTTTGCTTCCCGGTCGGGATATTATCTGGCTAAATTCCTGTCAAAGAATGAGGCAATGTTAGATCCTTTGGCTTCTACAAATGCACAGCATTATTATCCGATTTTTCGTAAAGCGGAAGTCTTTCTGAATTATGCAGAAGCAGCCAATGAGGCTTGGGGACCTAAAGGGAAAGATCCGGACGGTATCTGTAAGTTTACTGCTTATCAGGTAATCAAAACGATTCGTCAGACTTCCGGAGGAATTACCGATACGAAGTACCTGGATGAGATGGCTGCCAGTAAAGAGTCTTTCCGAATATTGATACAGAATGAGAGACGTTTAGAACTGGCTTTTGAAAATCAGCGGTATTATGATATGCGCAGATGGCTGTTGCCTCTGAATGAAGCAGTGAAAGGAGTGGTGGTGACAAAAGAAGGCGATGATTTGATTTACACTTCTCAAAAAGTGGAAGATCGCAAATTTGATGGTATTCGTTACTATTATTCTCCACTTCCTTATTACGAATGTGTGAAGAATCCTAATTTGGTTAATAATCTGGGTTGGAAATAAGAATCCTAAAAAGACTGTAATATGAAAAAGATAAATATACTATATTGTGTTTTGTGTGTAATACTCATGTCATCTTGTTATGAGGACTATACGAAAGACTACAACTATTCTACTGCTTATTTCGCTTCTCAAAAACCATTGAGAACAGTGATAGCCGATAGAGATATGCAAATCAGAGTGGGAGTGGCTATTGGAGGGAAGAGAGAGGTAGATATGAATGACTGGGCAGAATTTGAAATTGATCCGGCTTTGTTGACTGGGACAGGGTTGGAAGTTCTTCCGAAAGAGTATTATACATTGTCGGATAATAATCTATTCCGAGTTTCTAAAAATACATTGGCGGTTGCAGATGTCGCTATTACTTTCACCAATACTTTTTATGAGGATGTAGCTTGTACAGAAACTCATTATGCCTTGCCATTCAGAGTGAAATCCAGTTCGTTGGATAAAATATTGGAAGGACAGGATTATAGTATTGTAGCTGTCAAATACATAAGTACATATCACGGAACGTATTATATAAAAGGTAAAGTCAGTGAACTGGATGCCTCTGGTGGAATAGTGAGCACAGAGTCGTATGGCAAGACTGATTTGTCTAAAAATGACACGCGTGAAGTAAGTACGTTAGCAAAAAATGTATTGCTACGTCAAGGGGTAGGTAATAATGCTATTGCTACTAATGAAAAGGTAAAGATGACATTTCAAAGCGATCATAAGGTAAAAGTGGAAACGGCTGATGGTGGCATTGAGATAACTGAAGGCAGCGGCACGTTTAATGATTCAGGAGAGAATCTGGAGATTTCATTGAAGTATCGCTATACAAAATCTGGGAAAAAATATGAAGTAGAGGAAACATTGATTCGCAGACAGGATCCATTGAAGGATTTACGTTATGAAGAATGGTAATAGGTGAAAAGTGATAAAAAGAGCATTAGTTTTTTAAAGAATAAAGGTATGAAGAATGTTTATCTGTTAGTTTGTATGGTACTATTTGTAGGATGTACTTCTTCGGATAGTATAGTAGTAAAACCAAATTTATTGGTTATTATGGCAGATAGTTTAAGCTATGTTGATATTGGGGTGTATGGTCAGGATTCTGTTTCTACCACTCCCAATATCGATAAGCTGGCACAAGAAGGAGTTTGTTTTACCCATGGATATTCTGTTTCATCCAATTCAGTCTCCGGTCAATATGCTTTGATGACAGGAAAATGTCCATGGAAGAAGGCGGTGGAGGAAGAAACAATTACTTTACCTGAAATGATGAAGAAAGTGGGATATAAGACTGCGGCTATCGGTAGTTGGCATTCGGAGGTTGAACAAATGGCTGAAGAATCTGCCCGGCAAATGGGATTTGATTATTCGGGTGGTGAGGTCGACATGAACCTGCCGGATTGTTCTATATATGAGGCAATGAATCTTATTTCACAATTCAAGAAAGAACCTTTTTTCTTGTATTATGGTTTGGGAGGAACGGCTGTGTCTTCTACCCATGAAGAAATAGATGAATATATTGGAAAGTTGTTATCTTGCCTGGCGGATAGAGAGATGCTGGATAATACATTGATTGTTTTTTCCAGTTATCGCAGCTCGGTTGATGATAACAACCATGTCCCATTTTTTGTGTATTGGAAAGGCAAGATTTCTCCGGTAGTGTCGGATGCTTTGGTCAGTCCGGTGGACTTAATCGCATCCTTAGGCAAACTGGTGGGTGTTTCTGTGCCTGAAGGGTTGGATAGTCATGAATATGTAAATGCTTTTATGGGCAAATCTTTAGAAGCCCGTGAAGATCTTGTATTGGAGGTTCAGGGGGAAATGAGGAGGATTTCTGCCAACTCTAATGGTAGAACGTAATTAATAAAATAGATATAATTATGGAAGGGAAAATTAGTAAATACCTTTTGAGAAGTATATGTTTATTTGTTGGGGTATTTATTGTTAGTGAAAGTCTCTGGGCATGTAGTTATGAAGAGAAAGAGGATCGGACTAATATCAAGGCGGATACAGTTCTGACATATCTTGATTATCCTACGGGTAAATTATATATTTATAATTCTGAAGGAACAAAGAAGCTAAACAATCCAGCCATTGTTTTCTTTTTCGGGGGAGGTTGGAATTCAGGTTCCCCAAAGCAGTTTGAGCCGCAAGCAAAGTATTTGACGAAGTATGGAATTACAGTTGTACTAGCTGATTATCGTACCAAAAATAATGCCGGAACTACTCCCAAGGAAGCATTGATGGATGCAAAATCAGCCATGCGTTTTTTAAAGAAAAATGCAATATCCTTATGTATTGATCCTGAAAAAATATTGGCGGGAGGTGGATCAGCAGGCGGACATTTAGCGGCTGCGACTGCATTTTGCGGTAATATTAATCATCCGAAAGATGATCTTTCTGTTTCATCGGTTCCTAAAGCTTTGATTTTGTTTAATCCGGTTGTTGATAATAGTCTCGAAGGGTATGGATTTAATAGGGTGAAAGATTATTATGAAGACTTTTCTCCCATCCACAATATAAAGAAAAATGCTCCTCCTACTATTTTCTTTCTAGGTACAGAAGATAATATTATTTCAGTGGAAACAGCACAGAAATTTAAGGAGAAGATGGAAGCTGTGGGTGCCCGATGTGATTTATTCTTATATACAGGACAGAAACATGGATTTTTCAATTCGCAGCATAAAGAGTATTTTGAGAAAACAATGGTTGAGACTGTGACTTTCTTGAAGTCTTTGGGATATATTGGTGATTAATAAATACAGCAACACATGATGAATAAATCTATATTATTAATGGGCACATTGCTGGTTTCTACTTTTGTGGAAATTGCGGCACAAAAGAATAGCGAAAATCCCAATATTATATTTGTCCTGGCTGATGATATGGGAATCGGTGATTTGGGTTGCTATGGCCAAAAGAAGATAAAAACGCCGAACATAGATAAGTTGGCAGAAAAGGGGGTGCTGTTTACTAATCATTATTCAGGTTCTACTGTGAGTGCTCCTTCCCGTTGTAGCTTATTGACGGGAAAACATACTGGACATGCGTATATTCGTGGAAATAAAGGAATAAAATCAGAAGAAGGATTTTTTGATCTGCATTTACCTTCCGATGAGGTGACGGTAGCGGAAATTTTGAAAAGAAAGGGATATGCCACTATGTGCGTTGGTAAATGGGGATTAGGAGGGCCTCATACAACGGGAAGTCCTGTTAGAAAAGGGTTTGATTATTTCTTCGGTTACTTGAGTCAGGGTGCAGCTCATCGTTACTACCCGGAATATTTGTATGAGAATGAAGACAAAGTGATGTTGAATAAAAAAGTGTACAGTCATTTTTTGATAATGGAGAAAGGATTGGATTTTATCCGGAAAAATGCCGGACATCCCTTTTTTGCTTATTTTGCTATAACACCTCCCCATGCGGATTTGGATTATCCGGACTTGAGTCAATATGAAGATGCTTTTCCGGAAACGCCATATATCAACAATAAGCAGAAGGGGTTTAAAACGCAAATGAAACCGAAAGCGGCGTATGCATCCATGGTGAGCGAAATAGATAAGAATGTAGGGCAGATCATTCAGTTGCTGAAGGAAAAAGGCATTCTGGAAAATACGATTATTATTTTTTCATCTGATAATGGAGTGCATTGTGTCGGTGGGCATGAACCGGATTTTTTTGATAGCAATGGACCATATCGTGGATATAAAAGAGACTTGTATGAAGGAGGAGTACGGGCACCGTTTATTGTCAGTTGGCCAAAGATGATAAAAAAGAAGAGAACGGTGGAACATATTACCACATTTTGGGATTTCTTACCGACTGTAACCGAACTTGTCGGAGCTGATATGGTGAAAGGGATTGATGGTATCTCTTATTTGCCTTTGTTGACAGGAAACGGTGAAGTATCTCATAGCCATGAATATATATACTATGAGTTTTATGAACAGGGAGGGAAGCAGTCGATTCTGAAAGATGGGTGGAAACTGGTTCGATTAAATATGTCGAAACCGGAGAAGTTGAAAGAAGAGTTATATTATCTTCCGGATGACATAGGGGAGCAATATGATTTGCTGAAAGAGAATCCTCAAAAAGTGGAAGAATTGCGAATATTAGCAATGAAGGCACGAACCGAAAGCCTACATTTCAGTTGGAAATCGGAGAAGTAATGTGAATCAGAAAAGCAGAGGAAGGCAGACAAAAGTGGAAGAGGGGGTTGTCAGGATGCTAGATTCTACCGAATTATGACAAAAGTGTTCTGTTTTTCTTGTAGATTTGGACATTTTGAAGTACCTTGCACACCTATTTTAAAGAATATTTTTTTAACAGGAGAATAACAGGTATGGATAATCATGTTGTAATAATGGCTGGTGGCATAGGGAGTCGCTTTTGGCCGATGAGCACTCCGGAATGTCCTAAACAATTTATTGATGTAATGGGATGTGGCCGGTCGCTGATTCAGTTGACGGCAGATCGTTTCGACGGTGTTTGCCCCAGGGAAAATATGTGGGTCGTAACTTCTGAAAAATACATTGATATTGTTCGGGAGCAGTTGCCGGAAATTCCGGAAAGTAATATTTTGGCGGAGCCTTGTGCGCGCAATACTGCACCCTGCATTGCTTTTGCTTGCTGGAAGATTAAGAAAAAACATCCGAATGCTAACATTGTAGTAACTCCTTCGGATGCATTAGTCATTGATACGGGAGAATTCCGTAGAGTGATGGAGAAAGCCCTTCGTTTCACAGATGATGGCAGCGCTATTGTAACGATAGGTATCCGGCCAACTCGTCCGGAAACCGGATACGGATATATTGCTGCTGCCGATCAGCTCCAGACAGATAAAGAGATTTATACAGTAGATGCTTTTAAGGAAAAACCGGATAAAGAAACTGCCGAAAAGTATCTGACAGAAGGCAATTTCTTCTGGAATGCGGGAATCTTTGTATGGAATGTGCGTACTATTACTTCCGTGATGCGTGTATATGCTCCGGGCATCGCACAAATTTTCGATCGCATTTTCCCCGATTTCTATACAGAGAAAGAGAATGAAACAATCAAGAAGTTATTCCCTACTTGCGAAAGCATTTCTATCGACTATGCAGTGATGGAGAAAGCGCAGGAGATTTATGTACTTCCCGCTTCTTTTGGCTGGTCAGATCTGGGTACATGGGGAGCACTTCGCGGTTTGCTTCCACAGGATAAGTCTGGAAATGCAACCGTAGGAACCGATATCCGTTTGTATGAAAGTAAAAATTGTATTGTGCATGCCAGCGAAGAAAAACGAGTAGTTATTCAAGGCTTGGATGGATATATCATTGCAGAGAAAGATAACACATTATTGATCTGCAAGCTGGAAGAAGAGCAAAGAATTAAGGAATTCTCGAAATAAAATTTATTTCGAGAATTGATATTCATGTGGTGTCATTCCTGTCATTCGCTTAAAGAACTTCGAGAAAAAAGAAGGATTAGGGAAGTTCAATTCATCAGAAATTTGATAAACAAGCAGATTGCTATGTTTTAGCAATACTTTAGCTTCTAATATAATGGACTGGTTTATCCAGTCCATTACTGTTTGTTGACTGGTTTGGCGGATGATCGTATTAAGATAACGAGGAGTGAGACATAGCTTATCCGCATAAAAACTAACATTACGTTCTTTCTTGCTATAAGCATTGACTAAAGAAATGAAACGCTGGAAAATCTCTTCCTGATGTGTCTGACAGCTCTGTTCTTTTTGATTGTTGTTTTTGACAAGATATTCTATATTGCACAAAAGACTGATTAGTAGATATTGAATAGCTTCCCGTCGGAACGTTGGTTCTTGTAATATATTCCATATTAAAGCAAAGTAGCTCTTAAACAAATCGTATTCATGTGAGGTCAGAGATAATATGAGATTTTTCTGTAACTGTGAAAGATGAGTGAAAAAATTGTCTTTTCCGGCTATAGAAAGAAATTCTGCGTCCATGCCTACCATCTGCATATCAAAATCCGGAGAGACTTCTATAATCTGAAGAATGGAATTCGGAACAATTACTAATAGCTTGTCCGGCTGAAAAGTTTCTTCTATCAGGTTGATTAATACGCGTGCATATCCCTGTTTGATGACTGCGATACGTCCCTCTTTGATACGGTAAGGTTGATCCACTGTGATAAGATTGGATTCTATTTTGGCGAAGCTGTTTACGAATCCGAAATGCGGAGATATAAAACGAAATTCGTTAAATCGGACGACATCCGGATTTACTAAGATTTCGAGACCTATGTTCAATGGTATTTTCTTTTCCATTTCTATCTGTTTTTCCGCCAAAGATAATAAAAATCAGCAAATAGCCTTTATTCTTTCTCTTTATCGAACTATTGGGACATTTTTACTAACTATCGGAATGTGAACGTATCTTTGAAACCTCTATCTTTGTCTTTTGAAGAAATTAAAGAAATGATGTGTATGAAAAGAATGGTTTTCAGTTTCTCCTTTTTATTGTTTGTATCGGGAATAAATGCGCAGATAACGTTGGAAGAATGTCAACGGAAGACGCAGGAAAATTATCCGTTGGTACATCAGTATGGCTTGGTGGAGAAAACAAAGGAATATAATCTTGAGAATGCGGCAAAAGGATATTTGCCACAGTTTGCCCTTTCGGCTAAAGCTTCTTATCAGAGTGAGGTAACGGAAATTCCGGTGAAGCTTCCCGGAGTGGATTTGAAAGGACTGCCGAAAGATCAGTATCAGGTGATGTTGGAGTTACAACAGAAAATCTGGGATGGTGGAGGAATCCGGACGCAGAAGAAACAAACGACTGCGGAAGCGGAGATAGAGAAAGAAAAACTGAATGTGGATATGTATGCGCTAAATAGTCGTGTAAATGACCTTTATTTTGGGATTCTTTTGTTGGACGAGCAACTGAAACAGAATGCATTGTTGCAAGATGAACTGGAGAGAAATTATCGCCAGATTACTGCCTACGTGGAAAATGGCATTGCCAATCAGGCCGATTTGGATGCTGTGAAAGTGGAGCAGTTGAACACAAAGCAGAAAAGAGTTGAACTGGTTTCGTCGCGTATGGCATATTTGAAGATGCTTTCACTTCTGGTAGGAGAGAAGTTGTCGCAGGAAACGGTTTTGGAGAAACCTGTTCCTCAAGATGAGATTTCGGCTGTCAGTGAGATTCGTCGTCCGGAATTGTCTTTGTTTAATGCGCAAGGAGTCGGATTACAAGTACAGGAGAAAGCTTTGAATGTACGTCATCTTCCACAGTTCGGATTGTTTGTGCAGGGAGCCTATGGAAACCCCGGACTGAATATGCTGAAAAATGAATTTTCTCCTTACTATATTGCGGGTGTTCGCCTTTCATGGAATTTCGGTAGTTTGTACACCTTAAAGAATGACCGGAAGGTAATTGAAAATAAACGCCGGCAATTGGATAATAACCGGGATGTATTTCTTTTTAATACAAGATTGGAGATGACACAACAGGATCAGGCTATCCAATCATTGGAAAAGCAAATGCAGGATGATGATGAGATTATCCGTTTGCGTACCAATATCCGCAAATCGGCAGAAGCCAAAGTGGCGAATGGAACATTGACGGTGACCGAGATGCTTCGGGAATTGACCAATGAGAGTTTGGCACGTCAGTCGAAAGCGTTGCATGAAATTCAACGGTTAATGGGAATTTATCAATTGAAATATACTACGAATGATTAATATAACTTCTTTAGATATGGAACGAATGACAAAGATAGGAATGGTTGGAGTGGCATTGATAATGTTGGCTGCTTGTGGTAAGGGAATACCCAGCTATGATGCAACCGGCACGTTTGAAGCCACAGAAGTGATAGTCTCTGCCGAAGCTGCCGGAAAGTTGTTGCGACTGGAGGTAGAAGAGGGGACAAGACTGAAAGCAGGTGAGGAGATTGGACTGGTGGATACGGTGCAATTGTATTTGAAGAAATTACAACTGGAGGCCAGTATGAAATCAGTGGAAAGCCAACGTCCGGATCTTGCTAAACAGATAGCTGCTACCAAACAGCAAATAGCAACAGCTGAACGTGAAAAGAAACGCGTGGAAAACCTGCTTGCTGCTGGAGCGGCGAATCAGAAACAGTTGGACGACTGGGATGCACAAGTCAAATTGCTTGAAAGGCAGCTTGTCGCACAGGAATCATCATTGCAGAATAGTACAAATAGCCTGATAGAACAAGGAAATTCGGTTGCCATACAGGTTGCACAGATGGAGGATCAGTTAGCTAAATGTCATGTCCAGTCGCCTATCGAAGGTACAGTATTGGCAAAATATGCAGAAGCCGGTGAATTGGCGGCGATAGGTAAACCGCTGTTTAAAGTGGCTGAAGTGGATCGCATGTATTTGAGGGCTTACATCACCTCCGAACAGTTGTCGCAAGTGAAACTGGGAGATGAGGTAACTGTGTATGCTGATTATGGAAACTCGGAGCAGAAAGCTTATCCGGGGGTAGTGACATGGATTTCCGACCGTTCGGAGTTCACTCCCAAAACGATTTTGACGAAAAACGAACGTGCTAATTTGGTATATGCAGTGAAAATTGCCGTGAAGAATGACGGAGCATTGAAGATTGGTATGTACGGAGGAGTGACATTGAAAAATTAAAAATTGAAGATTAAAAATTAAACGCAAGGGAATGGCAAAGGGAGAACCCATAGTGGTTGTGAAAGAAGTCGGCAAGAACTATGGAACAGTGGAGGCGCTGAAAGACGTTTCTTTCGTTGTGGAACGAGGAGAAATCTTTGGTCTGATAGGGCCTGATGGTGCCGGTAAGAGTTCCTTATTCCGTATTCTGACTACTTTGTTGCTGGCGGATAAAGGAACGGCCATGGTTGCCGGGCTGGATGTGGTAACGGATTATAAACAGATTCGTACGAAAGTGGGATATATGCCCGGTCGTTTTTCACTTTACCAGGATCTTTCGGTAGAAGAGAATCTGGAGTTTTTTGCTACCGTGTTCCATACGACAGTTCAGGAGAATTATGATTTAATTAAAGATATCTACCAACAGATAGAACCGTTCAGGAAAAGAAGGGCAGGGGCTTTGTCAGGTGGTATGAAGCAGAAACTGGCATTGAGCTGTGCTTTGATTCATAAACCGAATATTTTATTCCTGGATGAACCTACTACCGGAGTAGATCCCGTGTCACGTAAGGAATTCTGGCAAATGCTCCGAAACTTACGGGAACAGGGTATTACCATTGTTGTTTCTACTCCCATCATGGATGAGGCCCGGCAATGTGACCGGATTGCTTTCATCAATCATGGACAGATTCATGGCATTGATACTCCCGAACGTATTCTTCATCAATTTGCGTCTATCCTTTGCCCTCCTTCCTTGGAGCGGGAGGAAGTGAAGCATGAAGTAGCTCCGGTCATTGAGGTGGAACAGTTGACAAAATGTTTTGGAAATTTTACCGCAGTAGATCATATCTCCTTTCAGGTGAACCGGGGCGAGATATTTGGCTTTCTGGGTGCTAATGGAGCAGGAAAGACGACAGCTATGCGTATGCTTTGCGGATTAAGTAAACCGACATCAGGCATCGGAAAGGTGGCAGGATATGATATTTACCGGGAGGCCGAACAAGTTAAGAAACATATCGGATATATGAGCCAAAAGTTTTCGCTATATGAAGATCTGAAAGTGTGGGAGAATATCCGTCTGTTTGCCGGAATTTATGGCATGAAGGAACAAGACATAGAACGGAAGACGGAAGAATTGTTGGATCGTTTGGAGCTTACTGCCGAACGGGATACTCTGGTGAAGAGCCTTCCGGTGGGATGGAAACAGAAATTGGCTTTTTCAGTATCAATATTCCATGAACCGAGAATCGTTTTTCTGGATGAGCCGACCGGTGGAGTAGATCCTGCTACGAGAAGACAGTTCTGGAAATTGATCTATCAGGCAGCTGATCAGGGTATTACCGTGTTTGTCACTACCCATTATATGGATGAAGCAGAATATTGCAACCGGATATCTATCATGGTGGACGGTCAGATAAAAGCACTTGATACACCTGCCCGTCTGAAACAACAATTCGGTGCGGAAACGATGGATGACGTTTTTCAGAAATTAGCCCGCGGTGCGGTGCGCAAAGCAGATTGATTATGAGACAGTTTATAGCTTTTATAAAGAAAGAGTTTTATCATATTTTCCGTGACCGGCGAACCATGCTGATTTTGTTGGGGATGCCTGTTGTGCAAATTATTCTATTCGGTTTTGCTATCAGCACGGAAGTGAAGAATGTTCGGTTGGCGGTGCTCGATCCTTCTAATGATGTGGTAACGCGAAAAATAATTGATCGTTTGGATGCCAGTGAGTATTTCACCGTTACTGCACGTTTTCATTCGCCCCAGGAAATGGAAGCTGCTTTCCTAAAGAATGAAGTTGATATGGCGATTGTCTTTAGCGAACGGTTTGCGGATGATCTCTATACGGGTGATGCTCGTGTACAGCTGATAGTAGATGCAACAGATCCCAATATGTCGACTTCGCAAGTTAATTATGCGACAGGAATCGTTTCTATGGTAGGCCAGGAGATGATTCCCCCGAATATGTCGGCTGCCCGCCTGACTCCTGATATCAAATTGCTCTACAACCCGCAGATGAAGAGTGCTTATAACTTTGTTCCGGGAGTGATGGGCTTGATCCTGATGCTGATTTGCGCCATGATGACCTCGATTTCCATTGTTCGTGAGAAAGAAACAGGCACGATGGAAGTATTATTGGTTTCACCTGTGAAGCCGCTATTTATTATTTTGGCAAAGGCTGTACCTTATTTTGTGCTGTCGTTCGTCAATCTGATAACGATCCTTTTGCTTTCGGTCTTTGTGTTGGATGTTCCGGTGGTAGGAAGTTTGTTCTGGTTAATCACGGTATCTTTGCTGTTTATCTTCGTATCCTTGGCATTGGGCTTATTGATTTCATCAGTCACACGTACACAGGTTGCGGCCATGCTGGTTTCCGGATTGATGCTGATGATGCCCACAATGCTTTTATCGGGCATGATTTTCCCTATAGAGAGTATGCCGGTGATACTTCAATGGATCTCGGATATACTTCCGGCACGTTGGTATATACAGGCTGTGCGTAAACTGATGATTGAAGGAGTACCAGTTGCATTGGTGTATAAAGAGATTGGTATCTTGTTATTGATGGCGACGGTACTTATTACGATCAGTATCAAGAAATTTAAGTATAGATTGGAATAATATGTCGATATGCCAATTGGTTGTATGAATAGTATACAGTGTGCTAATGGGCAGATTGATAAATGGAAGAATTATTTATGATAAAGTTCCTGATAGAAAAAGAGTTTAAACAATTGCTTCGCAATTCGTTTCTTCCGAAATTGATTCTTGTATTTCCATGCATGATTATGCTGTTGATGCCTTGGGCGGTAAACCTGGAAATCAAGAATATACAGCTGAATATTGTGGATAATGACCATTCGGCTATTTCACAACGTTTAGTCAATAAGATTGCCGCCTCTACCTATTTCCGTCTGGTGGAAGTGCCGGCTTCGTATGAAGAAGGCCTACGGAATATTGAAATTGGAACGGCGGATATTGTGATGGAAATTCCGCGGCATCTGGAACGGGATTGGATGAATGGAGAAGATACCCACATACTGATAGCAGCCAATGCTGTGAATGGGACAAAAGGAGGGCTGGGGAGTTCTTATCTATCTTCTATTATTAATGATTATGCAGCCGAGCTGCGTTCGGAATATCCTGCAACTGCTACAGTCTCCGGTGCTTTCCCTTCGATAGGCATTGATACACAGGGGTTGTTTAATCCGAATCTGAACTATAAACTCTATATGATTCCGGCATTGATGGTCATGTTATTAACTTTGATTTGTGGTTTCTTGCCTGCATTGAATATAGTTAGCGAGAAGGAAGTAGGAACGATTGAGCAAATCAATGTGACGCCGGTTCCGAAGTTTATCTTTATTTTGGCAAAGCTCCTGCCTTACTGGTTGATTGGTTTTGTGGTGCTGACTGTATGTTTCATATTAGCCTGGTTAATTTATGGCATAGTGCCGGTCGGTCATTTTCTATTGATTTACTTTTTCGCAGTTCTTTTCGTTCTGGTAATGTCCGGTTTCGGACTTGTTATTTCCAACTACTCGGCAACGATGCAACAGTCTATGTTTGTTATGTGGTTCTGTTTGTTGGTTGTAATTTTGATGAGTGGTTTGTTTACTCCCATTAGCAGTATGCCGGAATGGGCTCAACTAATTACCAGGCTCAATCCTTTGAGGTATTTTATGGAAGTGATGCGAATGGTGTATTTAAAGGGGAGTGGTTTCTTTGATTTACTGCCACAGTTTGGAGTATTGTTGTTTTTTGCAGTAGTGTTTAATAGTTGGGCAGTGATTAGTTATCGGAAGAATAACTAAGGATAATAATATAAAAACAGCTCGTTTCCCTTTCAGGGAAAGAGCTGTTTTATTACTTCTTATCACCGTTTCCGGTGAACAGCAAGTGGTTACCGTATTACTTTATTTCGATTTGCCGATTTGGCTTCTTCACTTCTTCTTCAGAGAGTTTCGGAAGTTCGATGTTTAAAACACCATGTTCTACGGATGCAGCAATTTTTTCTTTGTCCACATTGTCCGGTAGAATCATTGTTTGCTGGAACTTAGAGTATGAGAATTCGCGACGCAGATAGCGACCGTCTTTCTTTTCCTCCTTGTTTTCAGTCTTCTTCTCCATGCTGATAACGAGGTTGTTGTCTTCATCAATGCGAACATTGAAATCATCCTTCGTCATACCAGGAGCAGCCAATTCCACTTTGTACTCTTTTTCTGTTTCCAAAACATTAATTGCAGGTGCAGTAGCATTTGCTTTTACCATCCAATCGTTATCAAAGAAATCATTAAAGATACTTGGTAACCAACTTTGAGTTCTTCTAACAGGCATCATAATTTTAGTCTCCTATCTTTAAGTTAAACATTCAATTAATAAATTTAGAACTTCGGCATTTTCACTTCCGATGGTATCGGTTATCCCGCCTTCCATCGTCCGCTCTCGAACCGTTGTTCGCTTCTATAAATGCAAACCTTATGCCAAGAGATTTTAGAGACTAAAATTGTCTATTTGTCATTTTTATAATGTCATTTTTGCAATATAAATGACAAAATGTATCCTGTTTTTATTTATTTTATATAAGATAGATATTAATTTGATAACCTGTTTACTTCTTCTCGATCAGTTTGAACCTTATTCTTAGTGTTTGCCTTTCTTCGTCATAATCATAACTAATGATTTTGAAGGTACCCACTTCAGAAGTATGGGATACATGCAATCCGATGCAGGCGCAGGCATCATAATCTCCAATGCGGACAATGCGAAGAGTTTCGCTTGCATCGGCAGGTAGCTTACTTAAATCTACAATATCTTTGGCCTGTTCATGAGTCATAAACTCAACAGTCACAGGTAGGTTCTGACTGATTACCTCGTTCACTCTATCTTCAATAGACTGGATTTGTTCCGCTGTCGGACATGACGAAAGTATATAGTCACATTTGCTTTTTTTTCTTTCGATGTGGGCATTGCGAGAACGTGGGCAGCCAAAGGTTTTCACCATGGTGGCATTGAGTAAATGCTCTGCTGTATGCATAGGAGGGTATTCCTGCTTGTTGTGATCGTTGAGTTGAATTTGTTGTTCCATAAATTATTTCAAAAACTTTTTATTTTTAATATCTTCTAATATGCTCATTTGTTGAATTGCTATTTGATTTAATTTGATGAGTCTATCCTTTTGTGTCAAACCTTCGTTTATGAAAACTGCATTTAAGTTTTCCATATTTGATAAGCAGATAAGTTCGTTGATTGAGGCATAATCGCGGATATTTCCTTTTAAATTAGGGTGTGTATCCCGCCATTCTAAGGCTGTCATTCCAAACATGGCTACATTAAGGACATCAGCTTCGCTGGCATAAATCATAGATGTTTGCTGTGAAGTGATTTTTTGAGGGATAAGATGCTGTTTGATTGCATCAGTATGAATATGGTAATTAATTTTAGATAATTCTCGCTTTGCCGACCAACCAAGTTGAGCTTGCTCTTGCTCTTTGAGACGTTGGAATTCTTTTACTATGTATAATTCAAATTCAACGGAAATCCAACTTGCAAATTTGAATGCAATGTCTTTGTGAGCAAAAGTGCCTCCATATCGTCCTGATTTGGATATAATTCCAATAGCACAGGTGGTTTCTATCCATTTTTGAGGGGAAAGAGTAAACGCATTTAGTCCTGCTTCTTTTTTAAACCCCTCGAATTCGAGGGGTTTAAAATGGGGGTTGTACAATATCTCCCATAATCCTAAATATTCAATGGTCATTCTATTACGTAGCCAGTTGGCAATAACAGCATTGGCATCTGTCGTCTTGTATTTAGCTATGTCGGTTAAGGAAATGTAATCTGTATCGTTGATTTTTAGGATAGTAACATCTGTTTTCTGAACTGTAATCTTTGCCATATTCTGATTTTTCAGTAAAGGTAGAGCTATATTTGGGAATAAAGAAACGTATATCACTTTTTATTCAGAATATGTTAAACTCACTTCCATGCATCGGAGGTATCTCGCTTATTCAATTATTATTTTCTCTCCCAAGAAATGAGGTTGTTTATCTATACCTAAATCTATAAACATTTTGACTCTTGCAAGTAATTCCCGGATGTTAGTTTTCAGTCCGGCATAAGCATTTACATTTGGGGCGTTGTACCCGATGGCGTCTATTCCATTTTTCTCTGCAAGATAGATCGCTCGTTCGTTATGGAAACGTTGTGAGATGATGGTCAGACGATTCTGTCCAAACACTTCTTTGGCACGTACAACAGAGTCGAGAGTCCGGAATCCGGCATAATCTAAATAAATGAATTTTTCAGGAATACCTTTTTGTATGAGTGCTTTCTTCATTTCTTCCGGTTCATTGTAATCCTCTTTACGGTTATCGCCGCTGATGAGGATATATTTAATTTTCCCGGCTTTATATAACTCTACTGTTGCAAGAATTCGATAATCGAAATATAAATTGTTATTTCCATTTTTCAACTTGGGAGAAGTTCCGAGAAGTAATCCTACATTGTTGGAGGGGATAGTATTTACTTCCGTATATAGTTTGGAGACTGTGTGTTTCTTGATCGTCCTGTTACATACAAGTATGCTGATTACACACAGAATAGCTATTATTAGAGTGGTATAAAGTAGTTTGCGTTTCATGTTTCGGATAATAATTGTGACTTTACAAAAATACCATTCTTTTTTAGGAAATCAAGCATATAGACATAAAAAAAGGAGCAACGCCTTGCTCCAACCTTTGTTAACCTTAAATCTAATACTATGAAAAACACAATGCAAAGATACGGACTGTTGTGAAATTAGCAAATAATCCAAGAAAAAACGCATGTTATATAACATAGATTAAGAAAAAGTACCTTCGCCTTAACGGTTATTCGATATTTTGGACAACAGATAAATGCGTATGCTTCCATTTTTCTTTCTTCATCAACTTTTTTAATAATTACTATGAACTGATTTAATAGCTGAATTTATTCGAAAAAAGCAAAGCTACAAATAAATTTTAGCACATGCGATTTGCGTTATAAAGATTCAAAAATAGAAAAATCGAACTATACATTTTAATATATATAGTTTATTATTTATATATTTATAATAATACCGGTAAGTGTTCAAGGGGGCTTTTTAGGAAGGCGTAACCAGTTGTCATATAGTGAGTTATCTGCCTTTGGAGAGTGTTCCACTATGCGTTCGGCAAAAAGGCGCTTTTTATTCCCTAAATGGAGGCTCTAAACCCATGCGGCAGAGCCTCTGTTTGATACATTCAGAGGCTTCGTTTCAGGCAAATGAAGCCTCTAACTTTTGCTTCCCCAAAGACAGGTTATTAATATGCGAACGTATATGACTATTTAGAACCGAAACCAACTGAAAAGAACCGATGAATTTAGAAGCTCCCAGCGTATGGCGTATTTTTGCTGGAAACCTGAAAACAATAACAAATATGTAGAAAAAATCTCTCGCGTCTGACATTTATCAGCACATTATGGCATGGAAATGCACAAAAAATGCCCGTACAAAGTATGGTGCATCGCTTTTCTTTTTATCTTTGCATGAAATATAATATTACTAATACTTAATATAAACATGGATAAAAGAAGATGGGGCCAATGGATATTATTGGCTGTTGTTTGCTTGAGTTTCTCGATAGGAGAAAGCTATGCGCAGAAAAATGATTTTGCTAATCTACGTCGTTATTCAAAAGAAAATGCTGCACTTCCACAAGCGACAAAGAAAGACAAACGGGTTATTTTTATGGGAAATTCCATTACGGAAGGATGGGTAAGGACTCATCCGGATTTTTTCAAATCAAATGGTTACATTGGCCGTGGAATCAGTGGGCAGACTTCCTATCAATTCTTGTTACGGTTCCGGGAAGATGTGATTAATCTTTCTCCTGCTTTAGTGGTGATTAATGCTGGAACAAATGATGTCGCTGAAAATACACAAGCGTATAATGAAGATTATACATTCGGAAACATTGTTTCTATGGCGGAACTGGCAAAAGCAAATAAAATAAAAGTAATTTTGACTTCCGTATTGCCTGCTGCTGCATTTAAGTGGAGAATGGAAATAAAAGATGTTCCGCAGAAAATAAAATCTTTAAATGACCGGATAGAGGCTTATGCAAGAGCAAATAAAATTCCGTTTGTTAATTATTACAAGGCAATGGTGGTTGACGAAAATCAGGCCTTGAATCCTCAATATACTAAAGATGGAGTTCACCCAACGAGCGAAGGGTATGATATTATGGAACCGTTGATTAAAAATGCCATAGAGAAGGCTCTTTGATTTATCATCGCTTGAAGTAGGAATAATCCAACTATAAGAAATGGGAGGATTGCATGAATAGATTCAGTCGTAATGAACGATCAGTCTATATCTGCAATCCTCCTTAATTTATGCTTTAGAGAGTGGTACATTATGTCTTTTCAATTTTATATTTTTCATTGAAGGTGACGTATAGACATAAAAAAAGGAGCAACGCCTTGCTCCAACCTTTGTTAACCTTAAATCTAATACTATGAAAAACACAGCGCAAAGATACGGGATTCCGGTAACTTTGCAAATTATCAGCCCTTAATTGGTGTTTTTATAACACTAATTAATAGACTAAATGCGAAGTTACAGGTTTGTTAAGAGTTTCAGCCCTTAGCAATCAGGCTATAATAGGTGAACAAAGGGGAAATTTTATCCCCATTTCTCTTTCATCAAGTCCTCCAGTTTCAATAATTCGTCACGATATTGTGCGGCTTCGATAAATTCAAGTTTCTTGGCTGCTTCCTGCATCAGTTTGCGGGTACGCTCGATACTCTTTTCCATCTGCGCTTTACTCATATACTGCACTATCGGATCTGCTGCGATATTCGGAGTAGAAGGTTCTACATAAGCATGTCTTTCTTTCAACAGCTCATCTGCCTCTTTTGCATTACCGAATACAGACAAGTTTCTGGCCTTTTTAATCTGTTGCGGGGTAATTCCGTTTGCCTCATTGTATGCCAACTGCTTTTCGCGGCGACGGTTCGTTTCATCAATCGTCAGTTTCATACTATCCGTCATCTTATCAGCATACATGATTACCTTACCGTTCACATTACGCGCGGCACGTCCCGCAGTTTGTGTCAACGAACGGTGGGAGCGGAGGAATCCTTCTTTGTCTGCATCGAGAATAGCGACGAGAGACACTTCCGGAAGGTCGAGACCCTCACGAAGCAGGTTGACCCCGATAAGTACGTCATAAACTCCTTGCCGGAGATCATCCATAATCTTCACACGTTCCAGTGTGTCGACATCACTATGGATATAGGTACATCTTACATTATTATTAAGAAGATATTCTGCCAGCTCTTCTGCCATTCGTTTGGTTAGTGTAGTGACGAGTACGCGTTCTTCCTTTTCAATACGGAGCTGGATTTCTTCCATTAAATCGTCAATCTGATTGAGACTCGGACGTACTTCGATGATAGGATCAAGCAGACCGGTAGGACGAATCACCTGTTCCACGACAATTCCTTCCGACTGAATCAATTCATAATCCGCCGGTGTAGCACTGACGTAGATTACTTGTTTTGCCATCTCCTGGAACTCTTCAAATTTCAGCGGACGGTTGTCCATAGCGGCAGGCAACCGGAAACCATATTCCACAAGATTGATTTTTCGCGCACGGTCTCCTCCATACATTGCACGGATTTGGGGTACGCTCACGTGGCTTTCGTCGATAACGATCAGGAAATCATCCGGAAAGAAATCGAGCAAACAATAGGGGCGGGTACCGGCAGCACGGCCGTCGAAATAACGGGAATAATTCTCAATTCCGGAACAATGCCCCAATTCCCGGATCATTTCCATATCGTAAGTTACTCGCTCATACAATCGTTTGGCCTCGTATTCCTTGCCGATAGATTCGAAGAAAGCTACTTGCTTGGTCAAATCATCCTCTATTTCATGAATAGCACGGAGAGTAGCCTCTTTGGTAGTCATGAACAGGTTGGCCGGATAAATCTTATAGGCGTCAAATGGTGCGATAGTGACTCCTGTGATAGGGTCTACCTCTTCGATGCCGTCAATTTCATCCCCCCAGAAGGTGACGCGGAGCAGGTTGTCGGTATAAGCCAGATAAATATCCACCGTGTCGCCCTTGACCCGGAAATTTCCACGGTTCAAGTCGATATCATTGCGGACATACAAACTGTCTACCAAACGACGTAGAAACACATTGCGGTCCATCATCCGTCCCCGTTCTATTTCGATGACATTTTTGTAGAAGTCCGAAGGATTTCCCATACCGTAGATACAAGATACGGAAGAAACCACTACCACGTCTTTTCTTCCGGAGAGTAGGGCGGAAGTGGCAGAGAGTCGGAGCTTGTCGATTTCGTCATTGATGGCGAGATCTTTCTCTATATATGTATCACTGTTCGGCAGATAAGCTTCCGGCTGGTAATAATCATAGTAAGAAACGTAATATTCTACCGCATTGTTTGGGAAAAAACCTTTAAACTCACTGTAGAGCTGGGCAGCCAGTGTTTTGTTATGGCTCAAAATCAAGGTGGGTTTATTGATATTGGCGATCACATTGGCAATGGTAAATGTTTTTCCCGACCCGGTCACTCCCAATAAAGTCTGTGCGGGAACTCCCTGAAGGACCCCTTCAGTAAGTTGTGCTATAGCTTCCGGCTGATCTCCGGTAGGTTTATAAGCTGATGTTAGTTCATAATTCATAGTTAAATCCTAAAAAGTGGAGCAATATTCGGTAAAATAATCGAGATAACAAATCATTTTTCCAAATAAATCCTTTACTTTGCAACATATTAATATCAAAAAACAGATTCATACAACTAGTAATACCAGAAACACATGATTTGGAATGAGAGCATTGAGTGTATGGACCGCGAAAGTCTTCGCAAGATTCAAAGCATACGACTCAAGAAAATTGTAGATTACGTTTATCACAACACGCCTTTCTATCGAAAGAAGATGCAGGAAATGGGGATTACTCCCGATGACATCAATAGTATTGATGATATTGTAAAACTACCGTTTACCACGAAACATGATTTAAGAGATAATTATCCGTTCGGACTTTGTGCCGTGCCGATGAGCCAAATTGTACGTATTCATGCTTCTTCCGGAACAACCGGAAAACCGACGGTTGTCGGATATACCCGTAAGGACTTGTCTACATGGGCGGAATGTATATCGCGTGCGTTTACCGCTTATGGAGCGGGGCGTTCTGATATTTTTCAGGTATCTTATGGGTACGGACTGTTCACGGGCGGATTGGGAGCACATGCAGGAGCCGAAAATATCGGTGCTTCTGTTATTCCGATGTCCAGTGGTAACACGGAAAAACAGATAACCTTGATGCATGATTTCGGATCGACAGTGCTTTGTTGTACTCCTTCCTATGCGCTTTATCTGGCAGATGCAATCAAAGATTCCGGTTTGCCGCGTGAAGAATTCCAACTGAAAGTCGGTGCTTTCGGTGCAGAACCCTGGACGGAAAATATGCGTCATGAGATAGAAGAAAAGTTGGGAATCAAAGCATACGATATTTATGGCTTGAGTGAGATTGCCGGACCGGGTGTCGGGTACGAGTGCGAATGTCAGCACGGGACTCACTTGAATGAAGACCATTACTTCCCGGAAATCATCGATCCGAATACGTTGCAACCGGTTGAGCCCGGTCAAACGGGCGAACTGGTATTTACCCATCTGACCAAAGAGGGTATGCCGTTGCTCCGTTACCGTACGCGTGATTTGACGGCTTTGCATCATGATAAATGTTCCTGTGGCCGTACATTGGTACGTATGGATCGTATTTTGGGACGTAGTGATGATATGTTGATTATCCGCGGTGTGAATGTATTCCCGACGCAGATTGAATCAGTCATTCTTGAAATGGAAGAGTTTGAACCGCATTATTTGTTGATAGTAGGTCGTGAAAATAATACCGATACAATGGAACTCCAGGTTGAAGTACGTCCGGAATTCTATTCGGATGAGATCAACAAAATGCTGGCTTTGAAGAAGAAACTGGGAGGACGTTTGCAAAGCGTACTCGGACTGGGAGTCAACGTGAAACTGGTAGAGCCTCGCAGCATTGAACGCAGCGTAGGTAAAGCGAAACGTGTAATTGATAACAGAAAGATTTAATACTTAAAACTTTACGATAATGGTAGCAAAACAACTTTCTATTTTTTTGGAAAATAAGTCAGGCCGTTTGACGGAAGTGACCGAAGTGCTGGCGAAAGAAAATATCAATCTTTCTGCCTTGTGCATTGCCGAAAATGCTGATTTTGGTATTTTGCGTGGAATTGTATCCGATCCGGATAGAGCATACAAAGCTTTAAAAGATAATCATTTTGCAGTGAATGTGACTGATGTAGTAGGTATAAGCTGTCCCAATATACCAGGTGCTTTGGCAAAAGTGCTGGGATATTTATCAGAAGAGGGCGTATTTATTGAATATATGTATTCGTTTGCCAATAACCATATTGCAAACGTAGTGATTCGCCCCAGCAACCTGGATAAGTGTATCGAGGTATTGAAAGAAAAGAAAGTCGATCTATTGGCTGCAAGTGACTTGTATAAGCTGTAAATATAACAGTGAGCAATAAATAATGAACGGTAAACAGTTGTGTTATCCAATTCAAGGACAGCGCAATTGCTTACCATTTTTACTATAAATATAGTGACGCTATCCGGTGAAGATAGCGACGGTATATGCCAACGATACCGTCACTATCCTGAACACATACCGTCACTATTGTGATTCGTTTATAATCTGCTGTTTATAGTTTGTCGTTTGTATTTCGACGTCATTTTCTCTCCTTTTGTCGATGTTTAACGCCTTTTATGTATTAAAAAACACAGATTAATTGCTAAATTCCCAGCGAATAAGTAACTTTGCGCATTATTTTTAAATAGGATGAAGAAAAATATCATTATAACTTTGCTTGCGGCGGCTACTCTTACATCATGTGGGGAGTATAATAAATTGCTGAAAAGCACCGATTACGAATACAAGTACGAAGCCGCCAAAAACTATTTTGCGAAGGGACAGTATAATCGTTCAGCTACGTTGCTGAATGAGTTGATAACCATTCTGAAAGGAACCGATAAAGCGGAAGAATCTTTGTATATGTTGGGAATGAGCTACTATAACCAGAAAGATTATCAGACAGCTGCCCAGACATTTATCACCTATTTCAATACATATCCTCGTGGCACTTTTACTGAACTGGCACGTTTCCATGCGGGTAAGGCTTTATTCCTGGATACTCCGGAACCACGTTTAGATCAGTCAAGCACTTATCAGGCTATCCAGCAGTTGCAGATGTTCATGGAGTATTTCCCGAACAGCACAAAGAAGCAGGAAGCACAGGATATGATTTTTGCTTTACAGGATAAGCTGGTTTTGAAAGAGCTTTATTCAGCAAGGCTATATTATAATCTGGGTAATTATTTAGGCAATAACTATGAGTCATGTGTAATCACAGCTCAAAATGCATTGAAGGATTATCCTTATACTGATTATCGTGAAGAACTTTCCATTTTGGTTCTGCGTGCAAGACACGAAATGGCTATCTATAGCGTTGAAGACAAGAAGATGGATCGTTACCGCGAAACGATTGATGAATATTACGCTTTTAAGAATGAATTTCCTGAAAGTAAATATTTGAAAGAAGCCGAGAAGATATTCAATGAATCACAGAAAGTAATTAAAGACTAAATTTAAATAGATTTATGGACTACAAAAAAACGAATGCTCCTGCTACAACAGTAACCCGTGATATGATGGAACTCTGTGCTGATACAGGTAATGTTTATGAAACAGTTGCCATTATTGGTAAGCGTGCTAATCAGATCAGTGTAGAAATCAAAAACGATCTTTCTAAGAAACTGGCAGAGTTTGCTTCTTACAATGACAATTTGGAAGAAGTGTTTGAAAATAGAGAGCAAATCGAAATTTCTCGTTATTATGAGAAATTGCCGAAACCGGACTTGATTGCTACGCAAGAATACATCGAAGGGAAAATATATTATAGAAATCCAGCTAAGGAGAAAGAAAAACTTCAGTAATTTATTTTCTGACGAAGAATTTGATAGTCAAGTAGTAAGTGGGATGATTATCCCTGCTCCTTATTGCTTGGCTATTATTGTTTAACTCAACTACTATTTAGAATACTTATGATTCAACGAATTCAAACTGTTTATTTATTGATTGTTGTAGGATTGCTGATTACAGCCATGTGTTTGCCGATGGGTTACTTCATTGACGCAATGGGAGAACATCCTTTTAAGGCATTAGGATTGGAAGTAAACGGTGCTATTCAGTCTACATGGGGCTTATTCGGAATTCTGATGGTTAGCACCATCGTGGCTGTGGCTACTATCTTTTTGTATAAGAACCGTATGTTGCAGATTCGCATGACAATTTTCAATAGCTTATTATTGGTAGGTTATTACATTGCTGCCCTTGCTTTTTATTTTGCATTGAAGAATGATGAAAATATGTTCCGTATAGGCTGGGCATTGTGTTTGCCGCTTGTTTCTATCATCCTGAATATACTGGCTATCCGTGCTATCGGACGGGATGAGGTGATGGTAAAAGCTGCGGATAGATTGCGATAAAAAGGACTAAAGTCCCCAGAAATAGAAATCCCCGCTAATTCGTTTAGAGTTAGTGGGGATTTTTTAGTTCGTTATGAATGGGATTTTGTTTATAAATAAGAGGTTTTAATCTCTTCCTCCTTGAAAGAGGGGTTATTTCTTCAAATCAAATAAATATGTGAGCTTTATGGTAATGGTTCCATGCGCTGCACGGGCGAAATAATCTTTTTTAGTAGTGCTGTAGAAATCAGACAGGGCAAAGTAATAACGGCCTTCAACGATGAAGCTACCAGCTTTCTTTGTCCTAAGTTCTACACCACCGCCACCAGCAATACCATAGTCAAACTTATTTTGAATCTTAACTCCGTACAGGGCTTTCTGTGTATCAGATAAGCTATTCATATCAATACCTTTTATTGTTTCCGATTCACTGATTAGAAAGCTGATTTGAGGACCTGCATGGACAAAGAATTGCAATCCTCTGTCTCGTCCGAAAGCAAGGTGAGCGAGGAAAGGAATATCTATATAAGTCATTTTGCGAGTGTAAGTTTTAGTAGGGTCCTTCGAAGTGACTTCATATCCGTTGGCGTCCAGTGATATTGTTTCAAATAATTGGTCCCAGCCTCGTTGCGAGACATTCAACTCGACCTGTGCGCCACAAATCATGGCAAAATACTTCTCGGATATATAACGTGCTGTCAAACCTCCGGTAATTCCCATCAGGCTATTTTGCTTGATACTAGAAGTAAAAGAAACACTGTTTAAATTGACACCTCCATTGATACCTACCGATAAATTGCTTCGTGCTTCTCCGATTTGAGCGACAGCAGGAAAGGCAAATCCTGTAAGTAGGAGTGTTGCGATCAAAAATGGTTTTATCTTTATCATTTTCGTATTATTCGAAGTCAAGTTTTACTAATTCAAAATTCTTAGTGAAACGTATGAAGAACACCTTTTTATTAATAAATCCTCCCCAGTTGTTTACACGCTCGAATTTGAATCCGGTCTGGATAGGAGTCAGGTTCATTTTAGGCAGATTGTTTTCCAGTTCCGAGCCATAAAGCGATAATCCTTTCAGGAAGAAGAAGCCGGTGTCAAAACCCAGCATTGCGTAATTAGGGTATTTGCTTGCCAAATCTTTGCTATACCATTTATGGTAAGCATTGGTAAACTGCACAGCTGCCGGGAACAACGTATTCGTATAGAATGAAGAATAGAAATATACATCCAATTCAAAGAAGTTTTCCAGATGATCTCTGGTATAGGTCTGCCATTCCGGATAGCCGAACAGATGAATATTCTCTGCAGGATTCTCTCTGACTAACAGCGTCAGTTGAGGAAGTATCTTAATTAGTAAGACATTGTTGCCTGATGTCGGAATAAAGATGTTTTCTTTATCACTGCGGAGCGCTGCTTTCAACGTTTCTTTCGTTGCGCTTTCACTGACGGTTCTCATTGGAATTCCTTTACTTTTCAACTCTTGTTTCAAGCCGCTGATAAATTCCGCTTTCTCCTTATCAACGCTCGCCGGTTCTATGAAGATAACGTTTGCATTGGGGAATTGACGGGTGAAGTGTTCATAAACCTCTGAATATAAGTAAGATTGAGGCGTGTTGATCTGATAAACAGCCGGGTTGTTGAATACCTCTTCTCCTTTTTGAGAGAAAGGAATCACCAGGCGTATGTCGTTCTTCTCTGCGAAGTCGGACAATGGTTTTATTTGATTTTGGTGCATCGGACCGAAGATGATATTCATACTTTTCATCTCGTTCTTGGCAAGAATCGTATTTAATGTAGAAACATCTTTTCCACAATCATATACATATAGATCAAGAGAAATACCTGTACGTTTCAGACTGTCTACTGCCATCAGGAAACCTTCGTAGTATTCCACCATGCGTTTGTCTTCCTGGAAAGGCAACAATAAGGCTGCTTTAATGGTAGACAGCTTTTGGGGAGTCTCTTTACTTTTGCGGAAAAGCTCGCTATTGCTGGGAGGAATAGCGTAAGGATCTTCCTTCTGTGTAGGTTGCACGGTCGTTGCTGCCGGGTAAGGGATGCAAAGGAATTGTCCCTTTTTCATGCCTTTTTTCAGTTCCGGGTTAGCTGCAATTAACTCCTGCTCGCTGATTCCATATTCACGGCTCACGCTAAAAATAGTCTCTTTGCGTTTTACCTTATGCATATCCTTGCATTTCGGAACAACAGGACCTTGAATGGTGGTCTGTTCGGTAGGCGTTTGAGTTGCAGTAGCAGTTTGCTCTTCTTTTTTCTGTGGAATCAGGATGACCTGTCCGATGCGGAAATTTTCGGCACTCAAACCGGGGTTTGCTTCACAAATATCTTTGGCGGATACATTATACATGGTTGTCAGTTTGTATAGTGTTTCTCCGGCTTGAATCGTATGGAATGTTTCTCCCTTCTGACTCTCTTTTCCCGTAGGAATTTTGATTGTCTGTCCGGCATAGATCTTTTCGTCACAGCCCGGATTCAGACGTATGATGTCTGATGTAGTGACATTATACATCTTGGAGATGGAGTATAAACTTTGTCCTTTTTCGATGGTATGCAAGAAATATGATTGGTTTTCTTGTGCATAACTGATAGCATATGAAACGCTTATAAAAAGCAGAAATAAGAATATACGGTTTATCGGTTTCATCAAATTATAACTATTGGTTCTTGAAATCAAGGAACAAAGGTACAAATAATGCCCTATATCTTCATAAGATTTGAGTTAAGAAAATAATATTGTGCTTTTTTAGGAGCATATTTCGGGCGGAAACATTAATTTTGCAACATTTATGGAAGGATATGAATATGCAGGAAACAGAATATATTAATGTGTACGGTGCGCGCGTGCACAATTTAAAGGATATTGATGCCGAAATTCCCCGTAACAGTTTGACTGTTATCACCGGATTGAGTGGTAGTGGAAAATCTTCTTTAGCCTTCGATACGATTTTTGCCGAAGGACAGCGTCGTTATATCGAAACTTTTTCAGCGTATGCCCGTAACTTCTTGGGCAATCTGGAACGTCCGGATGTCGATAAGATAACAGGTTTGAGTCCGGTTATCTCCATTGAACAGAAAACAACGAATAAAAATCCCCGTTCTACCGTAGGAACGACTACGGAGATATATGATTATCTCCGTTTGCTGTATGCCCGTGCGGGAGTGGCTTATTCGTATCTGTCGGGTGAGGAGATGGTGAAATATACCGAAGAGCAGATTCTGGACTTGATTCTGAAAGATTATAAAGGAAAGAAAATATATCTGCTGGCTCCGCTAGTTCGTTCACGTAAGGGACATTACAGGGAACTTTTCGAACAAATACGTAAAAAAGGATACCTGTATGTACGGGTGGACGGTGAAGTGCGTGAAATAACGCATGGCATGAAACTCGACCGCTATAAAAATCACGATGTAGAAGTGGTTATTGATAAATTAGTGGTAGCGGAGAAAGATGACCGGCGCTTGAAACAGAGTGTGGCAACCGCTATGCGCCAGGGAGATGGGTTGATGATGATTCTGGATGCCCAGTCTGAAAGTATTCGTCATTATAGTAAACGGCTCATGTGTCCTGTCACCGGATTGTCTTATCGTGAACCGGCTCCGCATAACTTCTCATTCAATTCACCGCAAGGGGCATGTCCGAAGTGTAAGGGATTGGGAGTAGTCAATCAGATTGATGTGGACAAAGTGATTCCTGATCGTGAACTTTCTATTTATGAAGGAGCGATAGCACCTTTGGGAAAATATAAGAATGCGATGATTTTCTGGCAAATCGGTGCTTTGCTCGAGAAGTACGACGCAACACTGAAAACTCCGATAAAGGAGTTGCCGGACGATGCGATTGATGAAGTATTGTACGGTTCTGACGAACGGATTAAAATCAAGAGTTCGCTGATCGGTACTTCCTCCGATTACTTTGTTACTTACGAAGGAGTGGTGAAGTATATTCAGATGTTGCAGGAAAAGGATGCTTCTGCAACAGCACAGAAATGGGCGGAACAATTTGCCAAAACAACGGTTTGTCCCGAATGTAAAGGGGCTCGTTTGAATAAAGAAGCTTTGCATTTTCGTATCCATGATAAGAATATCAATGAGTTGGCGAATATGGACATCAACGAGTTGTACGACTGGTTGATGAAGGTGGATGAGTTCCTGTCCGATAAGCAGAAGAAAATATCGGTGGAGATTCTGAAAGAGATTCGCACACGTTTGAAGTTCTTGCTGGACGTGGGTCTGGATTATCTGGCATTGAATCGTAGCTCTGTTAGTCTTTCCGGTGGTGAGAGTCAGCGTATCCGCTTGGCTACACAGATTGGTTCGCAATTAGTGAATGTACTTTATATTCTCGACGAGCCGAGTATCGGTCTGCATCAGCGTGATAATCTGCGTCTTATCAACTCGTTGAAAGAACTCCGCGACATGGGGAACTCCGTGATTGTAGTGGAACATGATAAGGATATGATGTTAGCTGCCGACTATGTCATCGATATGGGTCCGAAAGCCGGACGTCTCGGAGGCGAAGTCGTTTTCGCCGGAACCCCGCAGGAGATGCTGAATACAGATACAATGACTTCGCAATATCTGAATGGCAAGATGAAGATAGAAATCCCTGCCAAGCGTAGAAAAGGAAATGGGAAATCTATCTGGCTGAAAGGAGCGAAGGGGAATAACCTGAAGAATGTAGATGTTGAATTTCCGTTGGGTAAACTGATTTGCGTAACTGGTGTATCAGGAAGTGGAAAATCCACCTTGATTAATGAAACTTTGCAGCCGATTCTTTCACAGAAATTCTATCGTTCTTTACAAGATCCTTTGGAATACGATTCGATTGAAGGGTTGGAAAATATAGATAAGGTAGTAGATGTGGATCAATCACCTTTGGGACGTACGCCACGCTCCAATCCTGCGACTTATACCGGTGTGTTTTCTGATATCCGTAACCTGTTTGTGGGTCTGCCGGAAGCTAAGATTCGCGGTTATAAACCGGGACGTTTCTCCTTTAATGTTGCAGGTGGGCGTTGTGAAGCATGTACGGGAAATGGTTATAAGACGATTGAAATGAATTTTCTTCCTGATGTATATGTGCCTTGTGAGGTTTGTCACGGTAAACGTTATAACCGGGAAACACTGGAAGTACGTTTCAAGGGAAAATCAATTGCCGATGTACTTGACATGACGATCAACCGTGCTGTGGAATTCTTTGAAAATGTGCCGCAAATCTTGAATAAGATTAAAGTCTTGCAGGATGTCGGACTCGGATATATAAAACTGGGACAATCTTCTACCACTCTTTCCGGTGGAGAAAGCCAGCGTGTGAAACTGGCAACGGAGCTATCAAAAAGAGATACGGGCAAAACTCTTTATATCCTTGACGAACCGACTACCGGACTTCATTTTGAAGATATCCGTGTATTGATGGGAGTATTGAATAAGCTTGTAGATAAAGGTAATACTGTTATCGTCATCGAGCACAATCTGGATGTGATTAAAATGGCGGATTATATTATCGATATGGGCCCTGAAGGTGGTAAGGGCGGGGGAGAACTCCTTAGTTACGGAACACCGGAAGAAGTTGCGAAGAGCCCTAAAGGATATACACCTAAGTTTCTTCGCGAAGAGCTGGGTCTCTAATTTAAATCATAGAGTGCCAACTTATCGGACAATCTTCGATGAGTTGGCACTTATCATATCATATTCTTTATTTATCAGATATAGAACTTATAAATACAACGAAAATGAAAATCAATAAAACAAATGCCGTACGGCTGTTAGATAAAGCTAAGATAGCCTATGAATTAATTCCCTACGAAGTAGATGAAAACGACTTGAGTGCTGTTCATGTGGCAGCAAGTTTAGGAGAGAATATCGAGCAGGTCTTTAAAACGCTTGTTCTGCACGGCGATAAAAGCGGATATTTTGTCTGTGTCATTCCGGGAGAACATGAAGTTGATTTGAAACTGGCAGCTAAAGCTTCGGGTAACAAGAAGTGTGAGTTGATTCCCGTAAAAGAACTTCTGCCACTTACCGGATATATCCGGGGAGGTTGTTCGCCGATCGGTATGAAAAAGCATTTTCCTACTTATATTCATGAAACCAGCCAACAATTTCCGTATATTTATGTAAGTGCCGGTGTACGGGGACTTCAGATAAAAATAGCTCCGGAAGATTTGATTCGTGAATCCAGGGCGGAAATTTGTCGTTTATTTGAGGAGTAGTTTAACAAATCATTGTGCAAAAACTCGAGAAAAAGTATATATTTGCAAGAAATATTTATTTAAATCAATCAATTATTAATTCTAAAAACTTATATCTATGTTCAGTAAACACCCTAAAGGTCTGATTGCTGCAGCTTTAGCTAATATGGGAGAGCGTTTTGGCTTCTATATTATGATGGCGATTTTGACATTGTTTATTTCAGCGAAATTTGGATTGTCCGAGACAACTACCGGATACATTTATTCCGCGTTTTATGCTTCCATTTATATTTTAGCTTTGGCGGGAGGTGTTATTGCTGATAAGACGAAAAATTTCAAAGGCACTATTTTAGTAGGGCTGATATTAATGGCTGTCGGTTATTTGATTATTGCCATTCCAACTCCGACTCCTGTTCCTAGTATGGCTCTTTACTTGGGATTAACCTGTTTCGGGCTTTTGGTGATTGCTTTTGGTAATGGTTTATTTAAAGGAAATCTTCAGGCTTTGGTCGGTCAGATGTACGATGATCCCAAATATTCCAATCTTCGTGATGCCGGTTTCCAGATATTTTATATGTTTATCAATATTGGAGCTGTTTTTGCACCGTTTATTGCTATTGGTGTGCGCAACTGGTGGTTGAAGGTGAACAACTTCGATTATGATGCTACTTTACCTGAATTGTGCCATCAATATTTAGAAAAAGGAAATGATATGGCTCCACAGGCAATGGAGAATCTGACAACTTTGGCTAAGACTGCTGTTCTCGATGGAACTCCTGTAACCGATATGGGTATGTTTGTGAATAGCTATCTTGACGTGTTTAACCGTGGTTTCCAGTATGCTTTTATGGCTGCTATTGGTGCTATGCTTGTTTCGCTGATTATTTATATGGCAAATAAGAAACGTTTCCCGGATCCTGCGACTAAAATGGAAACTGGTAAAGGGACTGCGACTGTGAACAAGGAAGAAATCCAAATGAGCGCTACTGAAATAAAACAGCGCATCTATGCTTTGTTTGCAGTATTCGGTGTTGTTATTTTCTTCTGGTTATCTTTCCATCAGAATGGTTATTCTTTGACCTATTTCGCCCGTGACTATGTGGACTTGAGTGTGATTAATATTGACTTAGGTTTTACGCAGATCAAGGGAGCTGAAATATTCCAGAGCGTTAATCCGTTCTTCGTTGTATTCCTGACTCCCTTTATCATGTGGATGTTCGGTTCAATGAAAAAGAATGGTAAAGAACCTTCTACTCCGATGAAGATTGCCATTGGTATGGGTATTGCCGCGTTAGCGTATGTATTCTTAATGGTATTCTCATTTACATTGCCTTCGAAAGAGGTGTTGGGTACTATGAGTGCTGCTGAAATCAATGCTATTCGTGTGACTCCGTGGATTATGATCGGCCTGTATTTCATTCTTACGGTTGCCGAACTGTTCATCTCTCCTCTGGGATTATCATTTGTATCTAAAGTAGCTCCTCCTCATTTGCAGGGGCTGATGCAAGGTTGCTGGTTGGCTGCAACAGCTGTGGGTAACTCACTGTTGTTTATCGGTGGTATTCTTTATACAACTGTGCCTATTTGGGCTTGTTGGTTGGTATTTGTAGGAGCAACTGGTGCTTCCATGATTGTAATGCTTTCAATGGTAAAATGGTTGGAACGTGTAGCGAAATAAAATCCTGTCATTAACTAAATAACCAAAATGCCCCGGAACATTTATAATATTTATTCCGGGGCATTTTTGTATATCAAATATCTAGTCCCATAATATAATCATTCATATAATACCCGTTACCAATCGGGAAATCACCTTCCCGCAACTTTCTCATTCCCATGTGCTCGTAAAACTGCAAAGCCTTATTATTACGATTTACGTTGAGCTCCATCAAACAAGGTTCCGGGTGTATTTCTTTGATACACTTGATTGCTTCCTTGAATAAAAAACTGCCGCAATGCGTGCCCTGAAAACGGGGGAGGACATATATCTTCTGAAGATGGAATACATCCTTTTCCTGTTGTTGAATGGAAACGTATCCGCATGGTTCATTCTCTTTATAAGCAATGGAGTACACATGTCCCTCTTCCTCCATTTGTTTGCGCACATTGGAAGGTGCATACATCCAGTCCATCATATAATCCAGTTGTTCGGGAGATAAAATTTCCTTGTAGGTGGCGGGGAATACCTCCTTTGCCATCTTATGAATAAGCTCGCAATCGGCTACTGTTGCTTTTCGAATTGTAAACATATCTATTATCTATTCTTGGTTTAATGGGCACAAATATAGCCATTATTTCTTTTTATAATAAGGTGGAGAGTCTCTAATGTTTTAATTATTATTAATTTATAGTACTTTGCAATGCAAGGTACTAAAGTAATGCATATATTTGTGCATCTAAAAGAAGTGAATAATGAAAGTAGACAATGTAAAATCACAGATGAGGAAAGGCATGCTTGAATATTGTATCATGCTTTTGTTGCACAAGGAGCCCGCTTATGCTTCTGATATTATTCAGAAATTGAAAGAAGCCCAACTGATTGTAGTGGAAGGCACCTTGTATCCATTGCTTACCCGTCTGAAAAATGATGACCTGTTAAGTTATGAGTGGGTAGAATCTACCCAGGGACCTCCCCGTAAATACTATAAACTCACTGAACAAGGAGAAGTCTTTTTGGGAGAGCTGGAAATTTCCTGGAAAGAACTTAACGATACAGTGAATCATATAGCCAATAGATAATCCGAAAAAGAAGAAATAAAAATGAAAAAGACATTGACCATAAATTTAGGAGGAATTGTCTATCATATAGATGACGATGCCTACCGATTGTTAGATAATTATCTGTCTAATTTGAAGCATTACTTTCGTAAACAGGAGGGTGCGGAAGAGATCGTAAACGATATTGAGATGCGTATTGCCGAACTGTTTGCCGAGAAAGTAACTGAAGGAAAACAGGTCATCACAGTTTCGGATGTAGAAGAAATTATCGCTCGTGTCGGCAAACCGGAAGACTTTGGAATTGCTGATGAGGATATGGACTCACAGAAAAGAACGGAACAAACATCGTCCGCTAATCAAGGCAGTACGCAAACCGCTGCTCAACGCCGCTGGTTTCGTGATCCGGATAATAAATTGTTGGGAGGCGTAGCGGCAGGGTTGGCAGCTTACTTCGGTTGGGATATCACATTAGTGCGTATATTGATGATTATCCTGGTATTTGTACCTTATTGCCCGATGATTATACTTTATATTATCGGATGGATCGTTATTCCGGAAGCCCGTACTGCCGCGGAAAAATTGAGTATGCGTGGAGAAGCAGTGACCATTGAGAATATTGGCAAAACAGTGACAGACGGTTTCGAACGTGTAGCGGACGGAGTTAACAACTATATGAACTCCGGCAAACCTCGTACCTTTCTTCAAAAGATAGGCGATGTATTTGTTTCCATTGCTGCTGTTCTCTTTAAAATATTTCTGGTAGCTCTTGTCATTCTCTGCTGCCCTGTCTTGTTCGTACTGGCCGTTGTACTGGTAGCACTGGTGTTTGCAGCAATTGCCGTGGCAGTTAGCGGAGGAGCACTGCTTTACGAGATGCTGCCTGCCATCGACTGGATGCCGGTTGCTTCCGTATCTCCAATGATGACACTGCTAGGTACGATTGCCGGAGTTGCCCTCATCGGCATTCCGTTAGGAGCTTTCTTGTATACTATCTTGCGGCAATTATTCCATTGGTCACCGATGGGAACGGGTTTGAAATGGTCGCTATTGATTCTATGGATATTGGGTGCAGTCATAATGATTATTAATCTTTCAGCTCTTGGCTGGCAACTGCCTTTGTATGGCTTGCACTGCTCTTAACGAAGTCTCATTCTATTAAAAAAGGATAATATTTATTCCTTTATAAGTAAATGTACCCCGATAGTGTGTCCGGGGTACATTTTTTGTTTATTCTAATTCATCGTAAATCGAGAAATTTTTAGTAAGTTTGTAAATACGTATTCAGGAAATAAAAATGGGTGAACATATATGTTTTAGGAGAAACGAACGTTTAGCGACAGTCAACCCTTATTGGAGAGGAAATCCGATGGTGCGCGGGCGTTTTTTTAATCGGCAGCATCGCTTCCGTCCGGGGATGGGGAGTGTACTGAAATGGCGTCTTTCGCCCAATCCCCAACGCAAAGAGAAGAAAACGGTGAAATGGGATCCGAAAGTTTGTTATCTCCGTTCATTGGATGCGGTGGTAGGAGATTCCCTGATATGGCTCGGACATAATTCTTTCTTTCTGCAATTAGCTGGTAAACGAATCATGTTCGATCCTGTGTTCGGCAGTATTCCTTTTGTGAAGAGACAGAGCGAGTTTCCCGCTAATCCTGACATATTTACGGGGATTGATTATCTACTTGTCAGCCATGACCATTTCGATCATTTGGATAAACAGAGTATAGCCCGTTTACTGAAGAATAACCCGCAAATGAAACTTTTCTGCGGCTTAGGAACCGGTGAACTGATTCAGGGATGGTTCCCTGAAATGAAAGTGATTGAAGCCGGATGGTATCAACAGATGGAAGATGAAGGGTTGAAGATCACGTTTCTGCCGGCACAACACTGGAGCAAACGTTCCGTACGTGATGGTGGCCAGCGACTGTGGGGAGCTTTCATGTTGCAAGGAAATGGAATTTCTCTTTATTATAGCGGTGATACAGGTTATTCCAGTCACTTCCGTGAGATTCCCGATCTGTTCGGAGCACCGGATTATGCTTTGTTAGGCATCGGGGCATACAAACCTCGCTGGTTTATGCGTCCCAATCATATATCGCCTTACGAATCATTGACTGCCGCCGAGGAAATGCATGCTGGTCTTACCATTCCCATGCATTATGGCACATTCGATTTGTCTGACGAGCCTTTGCATGATCCCCCGAAAGTCTTCGCAACAGAGGCTAAGAAACGGAAGATTCCGGTGAAGATTCCCTATTTGGGAGAGATTGTGAAATTGAATAAACAGAAATAATTAGATAAGTACCTGCCATGAATTAATCGTTATTTTTCTAGGTACGGATTTCACGGTTTTTAGTGTTGTTATTGTTGCAAAGTAACCGTGTTAATCTGTGTAATCCGTGCCTAAATTATTATATAAACTAATTATGAATACATATTTACGAATAAAGAGATGAAGAAATTAGAAGTAAAAGATTTGAAAGAAAACTTTTTCGAAGCGATTGGAAAAGAGTGGATGCTAGTTACAGCCGGAACAAAAGAAAAGTTTAACACGATGACAGCAAGTTGGGGTGGTATCGGCTGGTTGTGGAATAAACCGGTTGCTTTCGTTTTTATCCGTCCCGAACGGTATACATACGAGTTTGTAGAGAAGAACGATTACCTGACACTTTCTTTCTTAGGAGAAGAAAATAAGAAAATTCACGCTGTTTGTGGTTCCAAGTCGGGACGTAATATAGATAAAGTAAAAGAAACCGGATTGAAACCTGTATTTACAGAAAAAGGAAATGTCCTGTTCGAGCAGGCACGTTTGAGTCTGGAATGTAAGAAACTTTATGCTGACACTATCAAACCGGAATGTTTTCTGGATAAAGAATCAATAGAAAAGTGGTACGGTGGTGCTCATGGAGGTTTCCATAAGATGTATATTGTAGAAATTGAAAATATTTATTCGGAGTAAATTTAGCAAACTTTTTTATAATTTTAGCCGATTTTGATGAATGCAATGGAGAAGCCCCTGAACTCAAAAGATTGAGAACAGGGGCTTCTTTTAGTTTACTATGTTTATTCTACTATGTAATTAACGTAAAATTTTATTTAGACGGAGCTTTCTTCACCCATTTGTCCAACCATTCAAAGAATGTGCGCTGCCATAACACTCCATTCTGTGGCTTCAATACCCAGTGGTTTTCATCCGGATAAATCAGCAGCTCTGCAGGAACACCACGCATCACGGCAGCATCAAAAGCAGCCATAGCCTGATTAGCCAGGATACGGTAGTCTTTTTCTCCATGGATACAGAGAATAGGAGTATCCCATTTCTCTACGAATAGGTGAGGAGAGTTGGCAAACGTACGCTGTGCCACCGGATTCTGTTTTTCCCAGTATGCGCCTCCCATATCCCAGTTGGCAAACCATTTTTCTTCAGTTTCCAGATATTGCATTTCCATGTTGAAGATACCATCATGAGCAATGAACGCTTTGAACCGTTTGTCGTGATGTCCGGCCAACCAATATACGGAGAATCCTCCGAAGCTGGCACCTACGCATCCCAGACGATCTTTGTCCACATACGGCTCTTTTGCCATTTCATCGATAGCAGTGAAGTAATCCTTCATACACTGGCCACCGTAATCGCCGCTAATCTGTTCGTTCCATTCCACACCGAATCCCGGCAAACCGCGACGGTTCGGAGCAACGATGATATAATCATTAGCTGCCATAATCTGGAAGTTCCAGCGATAAGACCAGAACTGGCTTACCGGACTCTGCGGACCTCCTTCGCAGAACAGTAAAGTCGGATATTTCTTGTTCGGATCAAACTGTGGAGGATAAATCACCCATGTCAACATCTGTTTACCATCTGTTGTTTTCATCCAGCGACCTTCCACTTTACCCATTTCCAACTGGTCATAGATTTGTTTGTTCTCCTGTGTCAGTTGAGTGGTAGAACCATCCAGTGCCACAGAGTAAATCTCATCACCCATACTCATTGAATGACGTTTCGCAATCAGCTTATCTCCGAAAAGAGCTACCCCTTCGTAATCATACATTCCTGAAGTAATAGCCTTTACCGAATCATTTGCCAGGTCAAGCGCATAAATTTGTGATTCTCCATGCCATACACCTGTGAAATAGATCACTTTAGCATCTGCTCCCCAGACAAAAGCATCCACATTCGATTCGAATGCCTTACTCACAAAACGCTTCTCGCCAGTTTCCAGGTTCATGATGAACAGACGGTTCAGATCAGCTTCGTATCCGTCACGTTCCATGCTCTGCCAGGCAATATACTTGCCGTCCGGTGAGTATTGCGGGTTGGTATCATATCCTTTGTTCTCTTCAGTAATATTTTCTGTTTTCTTAGTATTCAAGTCATAGATATAAATATCAGAGTTGGTAGAAATCGCATATTCCAGTCCTGTCTTTTTACGGCAAGTGTAAGCCACTTTGTCCGAAGTCATATTCCAGGCAAGTTGCTCAATGCCACCCCAAGGCTTCATCGGACTTTCATACGGTTCGTCGTTCAGAATATCCACAATATTGGAAATGCCGTTACCATCAAAGTCGGCAACAAAAGGATGCGGAGCGGTTGTCACCCATTCATCCCAATGTTTGTACATCAGGTCGGTAACGATGATACCGGTAGCTTTCGGCAGGTCCGGATACTTATCAGCAGTGCTTTCTTTCGTCTTTACTTGTGAAATAAACAGCAGTTTTTTGCCATCCGGTGAGATGGAATATCCTTCAATATCTCCGTCGTAGTTGGTCAGCTGCTTGCGCCCGCTACCATCCGGATTCATTTCATAAAGCTGGCTGCTTCCGTTGTCATTACTTAAGAATGCCAGTTTGGTGCCTCCCTTAATCCAAGTCACCTCATTTTCCTGATACGGGGTATGAGTGATTTGTTGATTTTCGCTTCCATCTGCGTTCATTACGAAAACTTCGCGGTTACTCTTGTTTTCCGGTACGCTGTAATACGCTACCGTATACGCAATTTTCTTTCCGTCGGGCGATACGGCGAATCCGCCGATACGTCCCATAGCCCAAAGTGCTTCGGGAGTCATGCGCTTCCCTTCGATCTTAATATCCGATTTCTCGATAAGCACCTGATCTGTCTTGCCTGCGTCTTTGGTTCCTCCGCAGGCAGCTAACAACATTGCCGCCGACATCATAATTAAATTAGCTTGTCTCATATATTTTATAAAATGTTTATTTTCTTGCGAAGATAGTGAAAAAAGGATTTAAATCTTCTTTTTCTGCCAGTTTCCTTTCTTCATATACCAGTAGCAGAACATCAGCGTGAAAATACCATATACACATTCCGTTGTCCAGGCAAATGCGACGTCCATCCGCAGGTACATGATGAAATATGCAGAGTATGTGACGTAGATAGCCAATACACAAAGTTCCATAGCCAGTGCAGTCCGCGTATTCCCTGTACCTGATACTGATTGGAAATAAACATTGGCAGGCACCAGCACCAGATAGGCAGAACACAATACCCATAGTGAAGGCACGGATGCTGCTCTCAAATCCGGCATATCTGTATAAATACGTAGGATCAGATCCGGAAATAGACAGAAGAATATCAGAATTGGCAATACAAATATATATCCAATGCGAATGTGCTGCCTGATAGTACCCCGTACACAATCCTGTTCACCTGCACCGATCAGATTGCTGACCAATGAACCACAGGTGGATGCAAATGCCATTGCAATCATAAACGGGATTCCCGACACGTTTCGGATAATGTTCGCGATTGCCAAAGAGCGCTCTCCCAAATGTTCCACAAATAGAAAGAACATAAACCAGGTAGACAAAGAAACAAAGTTCTGAATCATTGTCCACACAGAAACATTCAGTATTCGTTTCAGTGTTTTCCCTTGGAACTTAGGCAGTATATTCAATGCATACTTCCTGCAGTCAATCCGCTTCCAGGTATAGATGATAAAGAAAATCACCGATACCATTTCAGCCAGCGAAGAGCCGATAGCAGCACCGGCAATTCCCAATTGCGGGAAACCGAATTTACCGAAAATCAGGATATAATTGAATACCACATTCGAAAGTACCATCACAATAGAGTTCAAAGTCAGCGTCTTGGTTTGTGTCGTACCTACAAAGAAGGCGCGGAACATGACCATGATAAAAGAGAAGAAGAACCCGTACACACGCCAGTGAATATAACTCTCGGCTGCATCGTAAATGTGAGGAGACGAAATGATATTCTTGAGGATATATGGTGAGAATACGATGGAGAACGTGAATAAAATCACTGCCATGGCAAGCAGGAAATATATGCCCTGATAAAAAATGGGTCCGATTTCCTTGTAGTTTCCTTCTCCATTGCGACGCGCAATTAATATCTGGGCACCGATGCTGAAACCGAATGCCATCATGAAAATGGCAAGGTAATATACACCTGCAATGGCGGAAGCACCTAATTCGATTTCTCCGACACGTCCCAGAAAAGCAGTGTCCGTCATACCAATCATCTGTTCCATAATCAGACTGATTAGGATAGGGTAGGAGATTGTCCAGATTTGTTTATAAGAATATTTAGTTTTCATCTTATTTTATTTTTTAGAGAAAGAAAGCCGGGCAACCAAAATAGGATGTCCGGCTTTCTTAGAATATGATTCAGGAATTACTCCTTATTTTTTATTCTGTCTTTGCTGCTGCAATTGCTCTTGTTGCTTTTGCATCGCCTCCAGGCGAGCAGCAAATCCGGTCTTTTTCATTTGTTTCGGGTCTTTCTTTTTCGCTTCAAGAATAGCCAACAATTTAGTTTCGTCAGTCGTTCTACGAAGCAGAATCATAGTACCCACACTAATCAGCGTTGACACGAAGTAGTAATAGTTCAAACCTGACGGATAATCGTTCAAGACGAACAAGAACATAATCGGCATCAGATACATCATCCATTTCATAGCCGCCATTTGTGGCTGCGCTCCGGTATCCTGCATAGACATTGTGTACTTTGTGTTCAAGATGTTTGTCAACGTCATCAGCAAGCAGAACAAGCTAAGGTGATTGCCAAGGAACGGGATATGGAACGGGAATGTGATGATAGCGTCATAAGTAGAAAGGTCGTCCGCCCACAAGAAACTCTGTTGACGCAGTTCGATAGCACTCGGCACGAACATAAACAAAGCCATCAGGATAGGGAACTGCAATAACATCGGCAGACAGCCACCCATCGGGCTTACCCCGTATTGGCTGTAAAGGCTCATCACCTCCTGCTGTTTCTTCATTGCATCTTCCTGCTTGGGATATTTCTTGTTGATTTCATCAATTTTCGGTTTCAATACACGCATCTTGGCAGAAGACATGTACGTTTTCCAGGTAGCCGGATAAACCAGCACTTTCACCATAATAGTCAGAATCAACAGAACGATACCCATGCTCAATCCCCAGCCGGACAACCAGTCGAATACGTTGATCGTGATAAACTGGTTAATCCAGCGAATCAGCGGCCAACCCAGGTAAACCAGTCGGTGAAGCTCCCATTTCTCGTCACGTCCTTTGTCCAGCGCTTTCAGCGTCTTGAAGTGGTTCGGACCGAAGTAGAAGTACATCTTTGTCGGTTCTTTGCCTGACGGATCAAAGAAAGTATTCATTTCAGCAGAATAATCTTTGATATATCCGCTTCCCTGTTGTTCCATTTTTGACTTAACGGAAACCTTGTCGAAATCCTGTTCAGCGATAAATACAGACGAGAAGAACTGATTCTTGAAAGCTACCCAATCAATGCGTCCCGGCAAATCCTGACTGTCATCTTTGGCAGCAGACAAGTTGTCTACATTGTCACCTGTTACTTTATAAGTCAGTTCCGACAGACGATTCTCATAAGTGAATCCTTTTTCCAGTTGGCGGGCACGTTGTGACCAGTCGATGTCCACATACTTAGTACTAGCCAACTTGTCTTCCATGCCTGTCGCTTTGATTTCAAAGTTCATCAGGTAGCTATCCGGTTTCAGCGTATAGATGAAATCGATATAGCTTGCGCTATCCGCAGCCAGGCGCATTGTAACACTACTGTCCGTCTTGTTCACAGCTTCAAAGAAATAATCTTTGGTCTGGATGGCTCCTGCCTTGTTGTAAAAGTTGAAGTTCATCGAAGCATCGTCACCGTCGAACAACATGACCGGCGTCTTTTTGTCTTGTGCCATATAATCTTTCAGCATGGCTGAATAGACACGTCCGCCTTTGGTTGTGAAAGTGATTTCCGCTACATTATTCTGGATGCTGATTTTAGAGTCGGTTCCATGCAAGGCATTGAAAAACAAAGCAGAAGAATCGGCAGCCGATGCCACCTCTTTTTGACTGTTAGCCAGTGCAGCTTCCGTTTTAGCCTTCAACGCTTCCTCCTGCTGCTGTACCACGGCAATAGAATCGTAGTATTTCTTTTGCGCAGCTATCTGTTCCTCGCTTGGACGGCTCAAAAAACTGAATCCTACCAATAATATACCTATCAGAACGAGACCTGTGATGGTGTTTTTATCCATTCTTATTTTAATTACAAATTATATAAATTACAAACTACCGGTTGTTTACCACGTATCGTTAGCCGTTCACCGTTGCTTTTTCGTTTTCGATGGCAGCTTTCACAAATGCAACGAACAACGGATGAGGGTTCAGTACCGTACTGCCATATTCCGGATGGAACTGTGTACCGACAAACCATTTCAAAGTCGGGATTTCAACGATTTCTACCAGATCCGATTCCGGGTTGATACCTACACATTTCATGCCGGCAGCTTCATATCGGTCTTTATAATCATTGTTGAACTCATAGCGATGGCGGTGACGTTCCTGAATATGTTCCTGTCCGTAAGCCTGATATGCTTTCGAACCTTTCTGCAATACACATTCGTAAGCACCCAGACGCATCGTACCACCCATATTGGTGATTGCTTTCTGCTCTTCCATGATATCAATCACGTTGTGCGGAGTCTTTTCATCCATTTCACGTGAGTTGGCATCTGCGTATCCTAGTACGTTGCGTGCAAACTCAATAGCAATACATTGCATACCCAGACAAATACCGAAAGTCGGAATGTCATGTGTACGTGTATATTTGATAGCGACAAACTTGCCGTCGATACCCCGTTGACCGAATCCCGGACCAATCATTACGCCCGCCATACCTTTCAGAGCTTCACATACATTTTCGTCTGTCAGCTTCTCGCTGTTTACGAAATGAACTTCCACTTTGCGGTCATTGTAAGTACCCGCTTGCGATAAAGCTTCACGGATAGACTTGTAAGCGTCCTGCAAATCGTATTTTCCAACCAGCGCAATATTGATCGGTTCTTTTGTCTCTGCAGCGTGACGACGTTCCAGGAATTTACGCCATGGACCGAGTCCCGGAGTTTCTCCTACCGGCAGTCCCATCTTTTCGAGGATAGTGCTGTCCAGCCCTTGCGCTTGCATCAGGATAGGTACTTCGTAAATTGTTTCCGCATCAATAGATTGCACAACGGCTTTATCGTCTACATTACAGAATTGTGCCACTTTCTTACGCAGTCCGTCACTTAGCGGATGCTCGGCACGCAGTACCAGTACATCCGGCTGAATACCCACACTTTGGAGTTCCTTTACAGAATGTTGCGTCGGTTTTGTTTTCAATTCTCCGGCAGCAGCAAGATAAGGCACATAGGTCAAGTGTACGCAAAGAGCGTTCTTACCGAGTTCCCATTTCAACTGACGGATACTTTCGAGGTAGGGGAGTGATTCGATGTCACCTACCGTACCACCGATTTCAGTAATCACAAAATCAAACTTGTATTTATTACCAAGCAGTTTTACATTCCGTTTGATCTCGTCTGTGATGTGAGGAATCACCTGGATCGTTTTACCCAGATAATCTCCACGACGTTCCTTGTCAATGACGCTCTTGTAGATACGTCCCGTAGTAATGTTGTTCGCCTTTGTCGTTTGTATACCCAGGAATCGCTCATAGTGTCCCAAGTCGAGGTCGGCTTCGTGTCCGTCTACGGTTACATAGCACTCTCCGTGCTCATAAGGATTCAATGTTCCCGGGTCGATGTTGATATACGGGTCAAACTTCTGGATGGTTACATTATAACCTCTTGCTTGCAGCAACTTACCGATGGATGATGAGATGATCCCTTTTCCTAAAGAAGAGGCAACACCACCGGTGACGAAAATATACTTTGTTTCTCCCACAGCTATAACTGTTTTAATAATTGTTTACTTAGTAGTATTCTTACGAACTTAAAAACCGCAAAATTATAAAAAAAAGAGGAAGATTACAGTCTTTCGTCTCCACAATTTTATTAAAAAATGCAATTTTAAAAGAATCCTATGATTTCTGAACAAAATAATGTAGCTTTGCACTCTAAACCATAGACAAATATGATGAGAATTACTACTTTATGTTCAGCGTTTATTCTGTCAATCTTATCGTTATCGCTTTTTGCACAGGAATCTGTCGATCCCTCTCCACTTCCGACTGACTCTCTGCAGCCTGCTCCTGAAGCGATTAAACCTGCCAAAACGGTTAAATCTTCAACAGTTGTGGCAAAAGCCAGAGTCGTGAAAGCAGATACGCTTTCGGCGGAGCTTCAGAAATATTTGATGCTCAAACTGAATATGTCGGGGCCGACTCCGAAACTGGATACCGTTTCTTATTTATATAATAAGTATGTCGCGCAATTAGATTATTTGAACGATCTGTCTGTGCCGCCACGTTATATTCCGTCTGATCCCGATTATTTTCGTCTGTTCACACCATTGGCATATTATTATGCTCCGATGGCACAATATTCGAAATTGGAATGGAAGCCTATGCAATGGGACACCACTCCTCAACTGACAGCGGAACTTCTGCCTTATGATACCCTGGCATTTACCAAAACCCAGCGTGCCGAGAAAATAGTGAACAGTGCATTGATGGATCTTTATTTGGAACGTCCGAACTTGGTTGTCACTACAGAAGACCGCATCATGAGTCGTGATGTATTCCGTCACGATGTGAAGCCGAAAATATCTCCCAAAGCAAACGTTATTCATCTGTTTCAACCGGAAAATATGGATGATAATGTAGGGAAAGCCAATATGAAGATTAGTCGGCCGAACTGGTGGGTGACCGGAGGTAACGGATCGTTGCAGATTAGCCAGAACCACCTTTCGGATAACTGGTATAAGGGAGGTGAAAGTAACTTCTCCGGATTAGCCACTTTTCAGATTTTTGCCAACTATAATGACAATGAAAAGGTGCTGTTTGAGAACCAGCTGGAAGCTAAAGTAGGTATGACTTCCACTCCGTCAGATGAATACCATAAATATCTGTTCAATACAGACCAATTTCGTTTGTATAATAAATTAGGTTTGAGAGCTTTCAAGAATTGGTATTATACCATTTCGTCCGAGTTTAAGACACAGTTTTTCAATGGATATAAAGCTAACAGCGAAGAATTGGTTTCATCTTTCATGTCTCCGGCAGATTTGGCGGTCAGTGTCGGTATGGATTATAAATTGAGTAAGAAGAAATTTAATCTTTCTGTGTTTATGGCGCCGTTGACTTATAACTTGCGTTATATCGGTAATTCTGAAGTAGACGAAACAAAGTTTGGCTTAGACAAAGGAAAATGCTCTAAAAACGACTTTGGTTCCCAGTTGCAATCCACATTGAACTGGACCATCATCTCTGCAGTAACTTTAGAGTCTCGTCTCAATTATCTGACCAACTATCATTGGGCACGTGTAGAATGGGAAAATACATTCAACTTCGTTTTGAACCGTTATCTTTCTACCAAGCTCTATATACATACCCGTTTTGACGATAGCTCGAAACCGACTGAAGGAGACAGCTTCTTCCAGTTGAAAGAATTGCTTAGCTTCGGTATCAATTATAAGTGGTAAGTAAATCGAAAGAATAGAAATCAGGCGCGGAATTTCCGCGCCTGATTTGTTTAGGGATGTTGTACAAAATATGGGTGGTAAAATAGAACCAATGTGATAGCGGATTTTTCACGTCCAAGATAGTCTTAACTGTATATTTCTATTTGTATGTAAAAAAAGAAAGCGTTTTTTCTTGTTTACTATTTATAATTTTATCTATCTTTGTCACCGAATTCAATCCATTGCCTAAGGGGTATGGAAAAATGAGGGGTAAAAATACATGATCATTAAGAAAAATGACGATCGAAATCTTCTGCCAACAGATGTGATTGGCAGCAGCGTAGCGCGCTCAAAACGTTGGTTGGTGGCAATCGTACGTATTTGTCACGAGAAAAAAACGGGTGAGCGGCTTACGAAAATGGGGATCGAAAATTTCCTTCCAATTCAACAAGAAGTCCATCAATGGAGCGACCGCCGTAAAATTGTCGACCGGGTACTGCTTCCGATGATGATTTTCGTTCACGTTGATCTGCAAGAACAAAAAGAAGTCCTGACTTTATCTTCTATCAGCCGTTACATGGTATTACGTGGGGAGAGTACTCCGGCTGTTATTCCTGATCAACAAATGTTGCGATTTAAGTTTATGCTCGACTACTCGGATGAGACGATTAGCATGAGTACATCGCCATTGGCTCCAGGAGAGAAAATACGGGTAATCAAGGGACCATTGGCAGGATTGGAAGGGGAATTAGTACATGTGAATGGGAAATCGAAAGTTGCTGTTCGATTAACAATGTTAGGGTGTGCATGTGTAGATATACCGGCTGGGTGTGTAGAGCCGGTATCTGAAAATGGGGATTTACGTGATTGAGTAATCAATCTATTTTATAGGGGTATGGGGATTTTACTGCAAAAATGTAATGAAAGTCTGTAAAATAGCAGGCAGTCTATCTGACATCGGTAACCAAACAGTGGATATATTTATCGATGACCTCTCTCAAAAATAAAAATCCATAAAGTATTATGAATTATATCTTTACAAAAGATATAGTGTAGAAATGTATGTCCGTATCGAAAGATGAAGGGATTCTCTGTTGGGCTACACCAACATGGAAATCGTAGTCATAGTCCTTGTACTGATCATAATCAATCAGATAAATCAAATTTCGAAATATTATTTTATTCATTTATACTATAATGGAAAAAACATTGAAGGGCATAGTGCAATATGCCCGCAAAAATTATTTCAGTTATTGGGTTATTTTAGGTATTGACACGGCAATTTCTGTATTATGTTCGTTGGTCGCTTATGCGGTAATTCATTATATGGCGCATGTTCCAATGACCGACTGGATGCTTTGTAAGTTTGCTTGCGTTTCTTTGGTGGCAAGTGTTGCGGGCTCTTTATTATTCCATACTTATCGTAATACAATTCGTTTCTCACAGGCACGTGAACTTTGGCGTATCATGTGTGCCGTTTTATTTAAAATTACCTGTTTGGTCATTATTTCTTTTGGAGTTATATATGAGACCCAATTGCCATATAATTATAAAATATCCTATCTTCTATTTGATGGTTTATTGACTTTAGTGATCTTGACAACCTTCCGTGTATCATTGATAATCGTCTATGATTTTTTATTGGATTGGGTGAATAAAAAGAACACACGTATTCTTATTTATGGTACTAATGAAGAGAGTGTAGCCTTGAAGTTACGTCTTAGGGATAGTGCACATTATAAAGTAACCGGTTTTTATGTATATGGTAAAAATAACAGCCGACGCCGATTGGCAGATCTTCCCGTTTATTACTTTGAAAATGAATCGGATGTTGATTATATCATGCGGAAGCGCGGAATTAAGGGGATTCTGTTTGCCCGTTATGAAGATACCCGCCTGGAAGAAAAACGACTTTTGGAATATTGTAAAAACAATGAACTTAAAACATTGATAGCTCCTACTATCAGTGAAGCGGATTCTGATGGAAACTTTCATCAGTGGGTACGTCCTATTAAGATTGAGGATTTGTTGGGTCGTGCCGAAATTAATATCAACCTTCGTCAGGTTGCAGAAGAATTCAGGGGAAAAGTGGTGTTGGTGACTGGTGCGGCAGGCAGTATTGGTAGTGAACTTTGCCGTCAATTAGTGCAGATGGGAATTCAGAAACTTATCATGTTCGACTCTGCAGAAACACCTCTGCATAATGTCCGTCTTGAGTTTGAGAAAAAATATCCAAATATAGATTTTGTTCCGGTGATTGGTGATGTGCGTGTGAAGGAACGCGTTCGTATGGTATTCGAATTGTATCATCCTCAAATTGTTTTTCATGCCGCCGCTTATAAACATGTGCCTTTGATGGAAGAAAATCCTTGTGAAGCTGTACTTGTCAATGTGACCGGTTCTCGTCAGGTGGCTGATATGGCTGTGGAATATGGTGCTGAAAAGATGATTATGGTGTCTACGGATAAAGCTGTAAATCCTACTAATGTAATGGGCTGTTCCAAGCGTTTAGCTGAAATCTATGTTCAAAGTCTGGGATGTGCTATCCGTGAAGGAAAAGTGAAAGGTCATACCAAATTTATCACCACCCGCTTTGGTAATGTATTGGGTAGTAACGGTTCTGTCATTCCTCGTTTTAAAGAACAGATAGAGAATGGTGGTCCTGTCACTGTTACTCATCCTGATATTATCCGTTTCTTCATGACCATTCCCGAAGCTTGCCGTTTGGTAATGGAGGCTGCTACCATGGGTGAGGGTAATGAGATCTTTGTTTTTGAGATGGGAAAAGCGGTCAAGATCGTTGATCTGGCGACTCGTATGATCGAATTGGCTGGCTATCGTCCGGGTGAAGATATCAAAATAGAATTCACGGGATTACGTCCGGGTGAAAAATTGTATGAAGAGGTGTTGAGCGATAAAGAAAATACGATTCCGACAGAGAATAAGAAAATCATGATCGCCAAAGTTCGTCGGTATGAATATGCTGATATTCTTGATACTTATGCAGAGTTTGAGAAGTTGTCGCGTGCGGTAAAGATCATGGATACCGTGCGGTTAATGAAGAAAATAGTTCCGGAGTTCAAATCAAAAAATTCTCCGCGATTTGAAGTACTGGATAAAGAATAAATAGGGAATAATCAACAAAAGATTCTATAAATAAATTATCATTTATTATGAATAAATCATTGCGCACGCATTTGAATGTACGAAGTTTGTATGGAAGTTTGTTTTCCTGTCTGATAGCGGTATTTCTGTTTGCTTCCTGTCAGTCCTATAAGAAAGTACCTTATTTGCAGGATGCGGGAGTTGTAAAGGACACCAATCAACAGGAAAATTTATATGATGCCAAGATAATGCCTAAAGACTTACTTACTATCGTAGTCTCATGTACTAGTCCGGAACTTGCAGTTCCGTTCAACTTGACGGTGGCAACTCCTGCTAATGCGGCTACTGCCAGCACCCAATTGACTACCCAGCCTGTCTTACAACCTTATTTGGTTGATAATGAAGGCAAGATCAATTTTCCTGTTCTGGGTGAATTGAAAGTGGGTGGATTGACGAAAAGAGAAGCTGAACAACTGATAATAGACAAACTGAAACCTTACATAAAGGAGACTCCGATAGTTACTGTCCGTATGGTAAACTATAAAATTTCTGTATTAGGTGAGGTTGCCCGTCCAGGTACATTTACTATCAACAACGAGAAAGTCAACTTGTTGGAAGCTCTTGCCATGGCCGGTGACATGACGGTCTGGGGAGTTCGTGACAATGTAAAACTGATTCGTGAAGGTGCTGATGGCAAACAGGAAATTGTGACATTGGATTTAAACAAGGCGGAGACAATTCTTTCTCCTTATTATTGGTTACAGCAGAATGATATAGTCTATGTGACTCCTAATAAAGCAAAAGCCCGTAATTCCGATATAGGTAACAGTACTAGCTTGTGGTTCTCCGCTACTTCTATTCTGGTATCATTGGCAAGTTTATTAGTAACAATCTTCAAATAGTAATATAGATATGATTGAGGAAAAAAGAGAGAACCGGGGTGAGCAACCGGAAGAGCTGGTGAATATTCAGGAAATCCTTTTCCGTTACCTGATCCACTGGCCCTGGTTTGTGGTTTCTGTAATAATCTGTATCGCCTGTGCATGGGGTTACCTGCGTCTGGCCACTCCTGTCTATAATATATCCGCTACAGTCTTGATCAAGGATGACAAGAAAGGCGGTGGTGCGAGCATGTCCTCCGAACTGGAAAAGATGGGACTGGACGGCTTCGTTTCCTCGTCGAACAATGTAGACAATGAAATCGAGGTGCTGAAATCAAAGTCTCTTGCCCGTGAAGTGGTCAACAATCTGGGACTGTTTGTGACTTATAAGGATGAAGATGAGTTTCCTAGTAGGGAACTTTACCGTACCTCGCCCGTAGTGGTGAGCTTGACTCCACAAGAGGCGGAAAAATTGTCTGCACCAATGGAAGTGGAGATGACTTTATTTCCCAATGGTGGGATGGATGCGTTGATAACAGTGAAAGACAAAGAGTATCGGAAACAATTCGAACAATTACCAGCTGTTTTTCCGACGGATGAGGGGACGGTCGCCTTTTTTGAAAGCAAGGATACATTGACGACCAATCAGGCTAAGGAGGAAAGTAAAGAGCGTCATATAAAAGCTTTTATAAACCGGCCGATGTCTGTGGCCAAAGGATATATCCAGTCCTTGTCGATAGCCCCTACATCAAAAACTACTTCTGTAGCTGTTCTTTCGTTAAAGAACTCAAATACCCGGCGTGGCAAGGACTTCATCAACAAACTCCTTGAGATGTACAATATCAATGCCAATAATGACAAGAATGAGGTAGCCCAAAAAACCGCAGAATTCATCGACGAACGTATCGGCATTATTTCCAAGGAACTTGGAAGTACCGAACAAGACTTGGAGAACTTCAAGCGTAGCGCCGGAATTACAGATTTGAGCAGTGAGGCGCAAATAGCCTTAACCGGTAATGCTGAATATGAAAAGAAGCGTGTGGAAAACCAGACTCAAATCAATTTGGTGATGGATTTGCAACGCTATATGCAAGGTAATGAATATGAGGTCTTGCCAAGTAATATTGGATTACAGGATGCAGCATCAGCTGGTGCAATAGACAGATATAATGAGATGTTGGTTGAAAGAAAGCGCTTGCTCCGTACATCAACCGAGAATAATCCGACGATCATAAATTTGGATACTAGCATCCGTGCGATGCGGAGCAATGTACAGGCTACGCTGGATGCTACATTGAAAGGATTGCAGATAACCAAAGAAGACCTTGCCCGTGAAGCGAACCGCTATTCCCGTCGTATTAATGACGCTCCGACCCAGGAACGTCAGTTCGTAAGTATCGCCCGGCAGCAGGAAATTAAGGCCGGTCTTTATTTGATGTTACTTCAAAAACGTGAAGAGAATGCCATCACTTTGGCAGCTACAGCAAACAATGCCAAGATTATTGATGAAGCGTTAGCAGACGACAATCCGGTTTCTCCTAAGAGGATGATGATCTATCTTGCCGCCTTGGTATTAGGAGTAGGATTTCCGGTAGGTATCATTTATCTGATTGGCTTGACCAAATTCAAGATTGAGGGCCGTGCTGATGTTGAAAAACTAACTTCTCTTCCTGTTATTGGCGATATCCCGTTGGCGGATGAAAAGTCCGGTTCTATAGCTGTATTTGAGAATCAGAATAACCTGATGAGTGAGACATTCCGTAATGTACGTACCAATCTTCAGTTTATGCTTGAAAATGGCAAGAATGTGATTCTGGTGACTTCTACCATCAGTGGTGAAGGTAAGTCTTTCGTATCATCCAATTTGGCCATCAGTCTTTCTTTATTAGGTAAAAAAGTTGTGATAGTTGGTCTTGACATTCGCAAGCCTGGCTTGAATAAGGTTTTTAATATTTCCCGAAAGGAACATGGTATTACCCAGTTTCTGACCAATCCGACAAAGAATCTGATGGATTTGGTACAGCCTTCCGATATAAACAAGAATCTGTTTATTCTTCCGGGCGGATCAGTTCCTCCCAATCCAACGGAATTATTGGCCCGTGACGGCTTGGAAAAAGCTATCGAAACGTTGAAGGCTAATTTTGACTATGTGATTCTGGATACGGCCCCCGTGGGTATGGTAACTGATACCTTGCTGATAGGGCGTACTGCTGATTTGTCGGTATACGTATGCCGTGCCGATTATACCCGTAAGGCAGAGTTTACTTTGATCAATGAGCTTATGGAAAACAACAAACTGCCTAACCTCTGTATCGCCATTAACGGCTTGGATCTTCAGAAAAAGAAGTACGGCTATTATTATGGTTATGGTAAATACGGCAAGTATTATGGCTATGGCAAGCGTTACGGTTATGGCTATGGTTATGGAGAGAAACATACAAGTCGGGAGGGTAAATAAACTGCTATTGATAAAACCAAATCAAACATAATATGCGTGATTTCAAAGAGATTCGGGTCGCAGTAGCCGGAACTGGCTATGTGGGACTGAGCATAGCGACACTGCTATCACAACATCATCATGTAACTGCCGTGGATGTAATCCCGGAAAAGGTGGAGAAACTGAACAACAAGGTTTCCCCTATCCAGGATGATTATATCGAGAAGTATCTGGCTGAAAAGCCGCTTGATCTTGTTGCCACTTTGGACGGGAGGTCAGCCTATGCTGATGCCGACTTTGTGGTAATAGCCGCTCCTACAAACTACGATCCTGTGAAGAATTACTTCGATACGAGTCGTGTGGAGGAAGTTATCGATCTTGTGCTTGAAGTGAATCCCGATGCTGTAATGGTCATCAAATCGACAATTCCGGTGGGCTATACCCGTAACCTTTATGTAAAATATGCCCAGAAAGGAGTCAAGAAGTTCAACCTGCTGTTCTCACCGGAGTTCCTTCGTGAAAGCAAGGCTCTTTATGACAACCTTTATCCGAGCCGTATCATCGTAGGTTATCCGAAGATCATCGACCGTCCGGAGTTTGCGGAAGAAAACAGCACGATCCGTTCCGTCACGGATGTCACTATGTTACAGGAAGCTGCCAAGACATTTGCCGCTCTCTTGCAGGAAGGGGCTGTCAAAGAAAACATCGATACGCTCTTCATGGGCATAAAAGAGGCGGAAGCAGTCAAGCTTTTCGCCAACACCTACCTGGCTCTCCGTGTCAGCTACTTCAATGAACTTGACACATACGCTGAAATAAAGGGGTTGGACAGTAAAGCCATCATTGAGGGCGTAGGACTTGACCCTCGTATTGGGACACATTATAACAATCCTTCATTCGGTTATGGCGGTTACTGCCTGCCGAAAGACACCAAACAACTTCTTGCCAACTATCAGGATGTTCCCCAGAACATGATGTCTGCAATCGTTGAATCGAACAAGACCCGCAAGGACTATATTGCAGACCAAGTGCTAAAGATGGCTGGGTGGTACAGTTATTCAGGTAAGAATGAGTTTGAGGCCGGAATGAAAGAATGCACAATTGGTGTCTTCCGTTTGACAATGAAGTCAAACAGCGATAATTTTCGTCAGAGTTCAATTCAGGGCGTAATGAAGCGCATTAAGGCGAAGGGGGCTACTGTAATCATCTATGAGCCAACCCTCGGAGACGGCACAACATTCTTCGGAAGCAAAGTAATCAACAATCTGGAAGATTTCAAAAAACACAGTCATGCTATCATAGCCAATCGCTACGATTCCTATCTTGACGATGTGAAAGATAAGGTTTATACAAGAGATATTTTCAAGAGAGACTAATTTACATCAGAAATATACTTTATTATAGATTCAATCATTTTGTTGGCATTTTTAATTTCGTCGTTACTCGCTTACCGTAGGAACTTTTCTCTGCACAGGACAGTATGGATTGGAGGTAGTTAGTATAATATTCCATGGGTATTCTTTTGCATTTGCGAAATGAAGAACCTTTTCGTCAATGCCTAATGACGTGGCAATATGATTGATGGCATCTTCAAAATTGTAAAATGCACCCAATTGACAGCAAAAGAATGAAACATTGTTTACATAGACGCGTTTTTTGCATTATGATGGTAATTTGATGTTACGAAAGTTAACCAAGGATGGATGCCACCTGCTTCCACAAAGCTATAAGAGGTGTGCAAATGAAATTGCACTCTATATACTTGAATGAGACTTATGATTGGATCACTTAATATTTTCAAGCAATTTACAAATTTATCTAAAGATCAGAAAGGTTTGTTCTTCATATTCTTTGCTGCTCTTGTACCATTGTCATATAAACTCATTTCTCCGTTTTTCATCATAGCGGGTTTGGGAGAATATACAATCATAATTACTCCTACTTTATATGTAATTGGTTTTTTGATGGCAAGTAACATTGCAAAGAGGTCAATAACGGTTAAGGATATATTGTTTTATCTCTTTCTTGTTACATTCTTCCTCTTATCTCCTGCACTTTATCCAAGTTCGTTAAATTTTGTAGAAGAAAATGCCCAAAAGTTTCTTTTGAATGTCGTGCCGTTTTTTTTCGTTGGTTTATGCATGTCTTATGATAGAGATAAGGATGTTCTATTACTAGTTGCAAGAATTGGATTTTGGGCACAGATATTCTGGCAAGCGTGTCTTTTGCTTGGTTTTGTAGAAATGGGAGAGTCATTCGACGATACGTTAGGAGAGCAGATGGAAACGGCTTACGGTTTTCTATTCTCGCTTTTCTTCCTTTTCCATAATGCAATTAAGAGACGCGATATCTGCGATTTGGTAATGTTCATAATAGGTACATTCTTGCTGTTGTCAATGGGAGCACGTGGACCAATTATAGTTTTAGCATTCTATATACTCATATATCTGATTGTCTTTAACACACACAAGAAAAAGAATGTGTTTAAAAAATTAATAGTTATAATATTTTGTTTTTTATTCTATTATTTTTTAACTCCGATTATGTTTTTCCTGTCGTTTTATGCGGAACAGTTTGGTTTCAGTACCCGAGTCTTCCGGAGTATATTGGAGGACCAAATGACAAATTTGTCAGAATCGTCATATAGAGATGAGTTTTACGGGAATGTATGGGACGCTATTAGAAATGATAATACTTTATTGGGATATGGCTTTGGTAGCGATAGATTATTCACACCTACAGGTGGTTATACTCATAATCTTGAATTGGAACTCTTGGTTTCTTTTGGTATAATTGGAGGTGGACTTATATTATGCATTTTAGCGTTCCGGTTTCTGAAAAGTCTACAACATGGGGGGGAGACCAAGATGTTCAGTTTTATGATGTTATGCTTGGGTATCGTCTCCCTGCAGTTTTCATATTCCTATATTCTTTTCCCGTCCTTTTTTATATATCTTGGATATAATACAGCTTTGCTTAGGACGAATGCAAAAGAATTAAAGGCTTATGTCAGATAACTCAGCCAGCAATAAACGAATAGCCAAAAATACCATTCTGCTTTATGTGCGGATGTTTATTACTCTTATTGTAGGTCTATATACATCAAGAGTAATTCTCGATTCGTTAGGGGTTGAAGACTTTGGCATATACAATGTAGTTGGAGGGTTTGTTGCTATGTTCTCTGTGCTACGAGCTGGTCTTGTTTCAGCAACACAGCGTTTTATTACTTTCGACTTGGGAAATAACGACACTAAAGAGCTAAAGTCAACATTCTCCACTTGTGTCATTATTTACATTGCACTTGCAGTGCTAGTGGTTATCCTAGCTGAAAGTTTTGGTAGTTGGTTCGTTAACAACAAGCTGGCAATACCTGCCGAGCGAATAGGAGCAGCGCAGATAGTATTCCAATTTTCAGTTATTGCATTTGTAGTAAGTTTTATAAGCTTCCCATACAACGCTCTTATTATAGCTCACGAAAAGATGGAGGCGTTTGCCTATATTTCCATATATGAGGTCTTTTCAAAGCTTGCTATATCATATATTATTTATATAATAACTTATGATAAACTTATTGTTTACGCAGGGTTAATTGCTATCGTACAGATAACAATCCCACTGCTTTATTATCTGTATTGCAAATACAAATTCAAAGAAACAACGGTTGTTTGGAAGATCAGATGGGCGAAAGTAAGGAGTATATATAGTTTCACAGGCTGGGCTATGTTCGGAGGTTTTGCCAACATTGGCTTTACTCAGGGACTGAATGTCTTGTTAGGAATGTTTTTTGCACCATCTGTGAATGCCGCAAGAGGAATTGCTGTTCAAATTCAAGGAGTTGTAACACAGTTTGTCGGAAATTTCCAACTTGCCATCGACCCGCAAATTATAAAGTCGTATGCAAAGGGAGATGTAGATTATTTGCGTAAACTGATGTTTACAAGTTCCAAGTACTCTTACTTTCTACTTCTTTTCATGTCATTACCTATTATGATAGAGGCGGATTATCTCCTTTCGTTATGGCTGGTAGAAGTACCGGAGTGTACTACGTTGTTTATGCGTTTGATACTCCTAACCACAATGTACGATGCTGTATCAAACCCTTTCGGCAAGGCAATACAAGCTACAGGCAACATAAAGAGGTATCAGATAATAGTCAGCGGACTGCTTATATTAATCTTGCCAGTATCCTACATTTTTCTGAAGTTAGGATTTGATGCATATTCAGTATTTGTAGTGCATGTAGTTATTGGTTTCATAGCAGCTCTGGTTAGAATAGAAATGTCCTGCGCGTTGGTCAATATAAAAATGATTGATGTCGTAAGAGGCATCTTTATTCCATCGGTTTTAGTGACACTTTTTGCGGCATCACTCCCATTGCTGTATCACATTGTGACAGAAGACTCGTTGAGTAATATGATTATTTGTTTCTTCATTTCCTGCCTGATGATGTGTGTGTCTGTTTGGCTGTTGGGAATGACGAAAGCAGAAAGGCAGACGGTAAAAAGCAAGATAAAACAAAAAATATATAACTTATGATTGATTATTGTATAGATGAGTTTAAGAAACTGCGTTTGGCAATTAAAGATTTCGGGCTTTTTTTTAGTTTGAGGCATTTCTACTATAAGCAAATGTGGAGAAATTGGCAGAAGGATAGAGATAAGTATATCAATATTGTGTATGAATATCTTGAGAACTTCTTGTCAGACCAGATAGATCAATACAATTCAAATAATAACATTTGTTTAGAAGATGACAGTAAAAATATCTGGGTTTGTTGGTGGCAAGGTTACAACAATATGCCGGAGCTATGCAAGAAATGTTTCAAGAGCTTGAATGAAAATATTCCGCAGGGTTACAAGATTCACTTGATAACTCAGGACAACTATAAAGATTATGTCACGATACCAGAGCATGTATTGGAGAGATTGAATTGTGGTTATCTTACTATTACACAGTTCTCCGACATCCTGCGCGAAGCTCTTTTGTACTTTCAGGGTGGTTTGTGGATAGATTCCTCGGTATGGACATGCAAAAACTTCTATCAGTTTATAAACACCAATGCCGAGTTTTGGTCTATTAAACTTGATCATGTGTACAAAGAGTATATGATTGGGCAAGTTGTTTCAGGATGTATGTGGAGTGGTTTCTTCATGTACGGTAAGAAAGGTAATATCGTTACCAAGTTTGCTTTTGATGGAATGTGTGCATATTATAAAGAGCACATAGGAACAATTGACTATTTCATCCAGAATTTTATTATTAAAATTGGCTACGATACTGTACCTCGCATAAAGCAAGTAATCGACAATATTCATTATAATAATTCACATCTCTATGATTTATATCTGGCAATGAACAATCCGTTTGACGCAAATAAATGGGCAGAGATGACGAGTGATACCGGAGCTTTTAAACTGACCCAGAAAGTTGTATACCAAAATGAGGTTTACGGAAAGACAACTTTCCATGGGGAATTAATCGATAAGTATAAATTATGAAAGTGGGCATAGTTACGTTCCATAAACCTTACAATTTTGGAGGGTGCCTACAAGCTTTGGCAACGTCATACATTTTGTCAAGTTTAGGACACACTCCTTATTTTGTTGATTATTGGCCGAAATATCACCAAGAGCAATATTCCATATTTTCGTTTCATCGTTTTTTTACAATGCCTACAGTCAAAGATTCGATATTCTATTTGCGGAACTCCATTGTTAACTTTAAAGCTAACTGTGAAAGAAGAAAAGTTTTCACTTCATTCATAAACAGATATATATCACCTCAATCAAAGCCTGTCTGTGAATGTTTTGATGTTATAGTTTATGGTAGTGACCAAATATGGAGAAAGCAGCCTGGTCTGAATAAGTATAATCCTGTTTATTTCGCGTGTAATCAATTCAAGGCATCAAGACACGTGGCTTTTTCTGCAAGCATGGGAATTCTTCCTCACAATTCAGAAGATGATGCACTTTTGAAAGACTATATAGGACATTTCTCTCAAATGTCTGTTCGCGAGGGCGATTTGAAGGAATATGTTGAGAAACTGGGCTTCAAGGACGTTTATCTTACACTCGATCCGACTCTCCTTCTGACCATCAATGATTGGAATAAAATAATAAAGCTGCAAAAATTCGATGGCAGAAAATATTTACTTGTATATGCACTGAATGGATGTTTTGATTATACTGTCATTCAGCAATTTGCGCAGTCTAAGGGGCTGGATGTAAAATATATTGATGGGAACTCTAAATGTATCACTAATCATTCTGATGTGCAAACTGTAGGTCCAGATGATTTCGTGAACCTCATTAGAAACGCTGAATATGTTCTTTCTTCCTCGTTTCATGGACTGGCATTTTCAATCATCTTTCATAAAGAATTTTATGTGTCTTTTAAGGTAAATGCTGCGAGAGCAAAAACTCTTTTAGATAACTGTGCCCTATCCAACCGGTTTCTTGCACCATATTCTCCAATACCTGTAATCACAGATTCCATTGACTATGTCGCGGTTGACCTGAGATTGCAAAATTTGAGAAACAGGACATTGAGGTATTTGAAATCGATATAATAGAACTGCAATGAACAAAATAGCTATAATAGCTGTCACATACAACAGGATAGACTCATTGACTCGATTGCTAAAGTCTTTGGAAAATGCGGAATATGGTGACGAAAGACCAACGCTGATTATTAGTATAGACAAGAGCAAAACAGATGCTGTCGAGAAGTTCGCTGATGACTATCATTGGCCACACGGCGAAAGGATTGTCCGAAAGCATGAGAAGAACTTGGGCCTGCGCAATCATATGATGAGTTTAGGAGAGTGGTTTGAAAAATTTGATACATTGATTATTCTTGAAGACGATCTTGTCGTATCGCCATGCTTCTATACCTATACCCGACAAGCATCCGACAAGTATATGGATAGTAAAGAAGTGTGCGGGATAAGCTTATACAGTTTTAGCTGTAACTATCTCACTCGTACTTCATTCATCCCAGTAAAGAACGAATATGATGGCTACTTTATGAATTGTGCCATGTCGTGGGGAGAAGTGTGGATGAAACCTCAGTGGAACGAGTTTCATGCGTGGTATCTTGAACATCAGGAGTTCACGTCTGAACCACATCTACCAGAAATTATCTGCTGTTGGAGTAAATCGTGGTTGAAATATCACACCCGGTACTGCATCGAGACCGACAAATATTTCCTCCATCCTTATGTTTCATTGACAACCAATTATACAGAACAGGGCGAGCACTCTTCTGAAGATGTCAGTTATATTTTCCAGACAACACTCCAACAAGGAAAGAAAACCGACTTCTCCTTTCCAGACTCAGCCGAAGAAGCTGTGTGCTATGATGGTTTCTTTGAGAATAAAGCCATATATAAATCTCTTGGCCTTTCAGAGGAAGAATGTTGCGTAGATATTAATGGCACTAAAGGGAACAGACAGAAAAGACGTTTCTGGCTTACTTCGCAAAAAGTAAAACTGCCAAAGGTAAAATCCTTTGCCTTGACCTACAGGCCAGTCGAGATGGGAGTTATAGACAGAGTTGAGGGGGAAGAGATATTCTTGTACGATACTGACTGTACGGAGCAGAAATATGGAGTCAGTGGTGTAACATACCTTTACACAGCATCGTTGGAGTCAGGTCTCTCTGTTATTCGTAAGTATGGTCTCAAGAACTTCTTGAAGGAGTTATGTAACAGGTTTTGACACTCAACATCATGACAACAGACAATATATTCCGCAGATTCCTTGTAGGTTGTTGGCGACAAATCAAACGAATAGCCTACAAGCATAATAATGTTCGCCTGTCATCGGGTGTACTGTTCAATCCTGCTACAAAGCTTGGCACAAATGTCTGGATTCACCGCAACACAAACATCAAGGACAGTGAGGTAGGTTCTTTTACCTACATACAGGAAGGCTGTAAATTAGAGCATTGCAGGATTGGTGCGTTCTGTAGCATCGGAGAGTCGGTAAAAGTTCTTTTAGCTACACATCCATCTCACACTTTCGTGTCCACGTCTCCAGTATTTTTTAGCACCGCTAAACAATGCCTCGATTCATTTGTTGACAAGAACTGCTTTGAAGAGTATTTGACAGTTGACAGTTATGGAGTCATTGTCGGAAATGATGTATGGATTGGATCTCGTGCAACTATATTGGGGGGCGTTACTATCGGACATGGGGCTATTATAGCAGCGGGAGCGGTTGTGACAAAAGATGTGCCACCATATGCAATAGTAGGTGGCGTTCCTGCGAAAGTCATTAAGTATAGATTTAACGAGCAACAAATTGAAAAGCTACTTTCTAATCCATGGTGGGACAAACCGATCAGATGGATAAAAGAACATTCTCAAGAATTCAAAGATATTGAAGTTTATTGTAATATAAAACATTGTAATGAGCATTAATCCGTTTATAACGATTGTTACTGTTTGTTATAATAGTGAGAAAACTATTGAACGAACTATAAAATCTGTCCTTAGTCAACAATTTACAGATTATGAATATTTGATTGTTGATGGTGTATCAAAAGATACTACTCTTAGTATTATACAAAAATATGAACCATTGTTTAACGGACACATGAAATGGAGGTCCGAGCCGGACAAGGGTATATATGATGCATTTAATAAAGGATGCAAATGGGCTTCAGGCAAATATGTATGGATAGTGAATAGCGACGACTATATGGAGCCAGACGCTTTGACAAAGATATGGGAAGTTGACCAACAACAAAACACACAGCAGGCTAAGAATACAATCCTTATTGGCAGAATGAACTATATCTCTGTTGATGGTACATTGTTGTTCGTTTCCAAAACTATATCATCTGAAGACTTGGCAAGAGCCTACCGACATGATAGTATGGGACTGACTCATCCAGCCACAATTGTTCCGAAAAGTATTTATGAGAAGGTAGGCTATTATGATGATCGTTTCCAGATTAGTGCCGACATAGACTGGTTCAACCGCGCTTATAAGGCAGGAATAGATTTTTATGGTTTTAGCGCTGTCGTAACCAATATGACAGACGGAGGAGTTTCTGGAACATTGTCATTAAAAAAAGAAAGCAAAGACCGTTTGCTTTCTTTTAAAAAGAAGTACAATAATACTCTTGTTGTATATCTACACCTCTATCGATGGTATTTAATAGCCTTTAAAAATCAAATTCATAGAACCTTGCGCAAATATAAAATATCAAATAAAGGATAAATTATGCTGTCAAAAATATACGAGGTCGCATATCGTGAGATAGCCAAACATTTAGGTGCGAAAGCATATATAAAATGGTTAAAGAACAAGGGAATTGAGATTGGAGATAATTTGGTTGTATATAATACAACAACGATTAATATTGATGTAACTCGACCTTCCTTGATAAGAATTGGGAATAATGTGGCAATCAATAGGAATTTCACATTAGTAACTCATGATTTTGTTTCTGGCATCTTTCGGAACTTATATAAGGATTTCATACCATCATCTGGACATGTAATTATAGGTGATAATGTCAGGTTTGGTATTAATTGTACGGTTCTAAAAGGTGTGACTATAGGAGATAATGTATTCATTGCTGCTGGTAGTATTGTGACAAAGGATGTACCTTCAAACTGTATTGCTGGCGGAGTTCCATGTAAACCCATAATCGGATTAGATGAATACTATGAGAAGCGAAAGAATAAGTGTATAAGCGAAGCGATGGCTTATGCCAAGAGTATTCAGGAACGATTTGACAGGAGGCCTGTCCTTACGGACTTTAGAGAAGAATTTGTCCTGTTTATTGATGGTGACAAAATTGAGGTTTATCCCGAATTAGCAGAAATAATAAAATTTCAATTGGGACCAGCTTATGAACATTACAAGAATAGTCATAAAGCTAAGTATAAAGATTTTGAAGATTTTTTGAAAGCAGCAGGTATAGAATGAAGGTTTCTTTTATAATTCCTATTTACAAAGTTGAGCAATACATTGATCAATGTGTAGAAAGCATACTGTGCCAGACGTACTCTGATATAGAAGTGATGCTTGTTGATGACGGCTCACCAGACAACTGTCCGGCCAAGTGTGACGAATGGGCAAAGAAAGACAGTCGCGTAAAAGCACTACACAAGCTGAATGGCGGACTGTCGGATGCCAGAAACTATGGATTGGAATATGCAACAGGTGAGTATGTCGTGTTTGTGGATGGTGATGATTTTTGGCTGGGTAAAGACAATCTGGAGCATCTAGTTGCAAAAGCAAAGGAGTTTCCAGAGGTTGACTTTATTGGCTTCAATTGCAGCTACTATTATTCAGACAGTAATACGTGCAAGCCGTGGGCGAAGTACGTTGATGAACTGGCAAAGCCACACAGCAACAGCGAAACAATTTGCCTGCTGACTAAGACAAGTTCAATTGTGATGAGTGCTTGGACTAAGATGATAAAAAAGCACGTATTGATTGAGAACAAAGTGAATTTCAAGAGAGGCCAGCTTTCGGAAGATATACCATGGTTTATCAATCTACTGGAAGCTTCGCAGAGTAGCCTTTTCGTCAACGAATATGTATATGCCTACAGGCAAGGAGTCGCTGGCTCAATTACACACAACATAGGACAACGCAACATAGATAGTTTGATAGATATTTTAGAGACAGAGATTGCTAAGATTGAATTTCGAAAGATTACGCAAGAAGCAAAGTTTTGTCTTTACTCTTTCCTTGCCTACGAATATAGTATAATCCTTGGTTATCTGGACTATCTTGATAGAGAGCTTGCAGAGAATAAGTATCAATATCTAAAGCAGTACAGCTATCTGTTGAACTATACCAAAGATCCTAAAGTAAAGAAGGTGGCAATAGCAAAGAAACTCTTTGGGCTAAGAGTGACAGCAAAATTGTTACAGTTGCGCATTAAACGAATGAAGAACTAATAGATATGAAGACGATTAAAATTTGCGGAATTACCACACGACCTGGCACGGCTAAGATTATGGTGCCGATGCTGACATATGTATCAGACTATGGCTATAATGGTTATATCATCTGTCAGCCGTGTGACGATTTTAGCGATAACAAGATAGCTCCCCTGACATACATCCCAGTAGAGATGAATCGTGGGGCCGTCAATCCCATCGAGGTTCTGAAATGCACATATAGACTATTTAAAATATTTAGAAGGGAACGCTTTGATGTAATACAGTACGCGTCATCAAATGCTAGCCTTTATGCAGCCATGGCAGGTTTCTTAGCTAGAACTCCAGTTCGTATATTCTGTCAGTGGGGCATGCCTTATCCTGATTATGTAGGATGGAAGCACAAGTTCTTTAAATTCTTGGAGAGGTTCACTTGTATGCTTTCTACTAATGTGCAACCTGACAGTCTGCTCAATCAAAAGTTGGCAATCAGAGAAGGACTTTTCCCTGATTGGAAAGGAAATGTGCTGGGTAAAGGTAGTGCTCAGGGAGTGAACATGTCACGGTTCAATATAGAGAAGAAGGCGGAATGGCGAAAAGAGATACATACACAGTATGGCATTGGCGAGAGCACAAAGGTCTTTTGCTTTGTTGGTAGAATAGTTCCTCAGAAGGGAGTGAACGAACTTCTGGAAGCTTTCATGCGGTTAGACAAGAGCGATACGTTCTTGTTTGTGGTGGGAGCCCCTGACGAAATAGATTCGTTGAACCAGTCGTTGTTGGCAAAGGCACGTTCCATGAACAATGTTGTATTCACAGGTGGTGTTAGCAATCCGGAGAAGTATCATGCTTCTGCAGATTATTTTGTTATTCCAAGTTATCGTGAGGGATTTCCAAATACAATCCTTGAGGCCGGAGCCCTTGGTATACCATCTATTGTAACTCGCATCAATGGGATGATTGATTTAATAGAAGATAGAAAAACAGGCTTTGTCTGTGATGTCAAATCTGCTGATTCATTATATGCAGCAATGCTTATGGCATACGCACTTGGCAAAGATGAGTATAAGCAGTTGTCCGAGAATGTATATGCAAAAGTGAAGAATAACTTTGATTCGGAGTACGTCAAAAAGTTTTTCTTGGAAGATAGAAATCGTCTGACTGTTCATTTACGTAAATAATTGTAGTTAGTCGAATAAAGGTAAGCGTCCAAAACTGACGCCATTAACGGCATCGGCATTAATAAATTAAAAAACAAATTTGATTATGACATACTTTAACGAAAAACGTCAAAAACGGCTTTCTAAAAGACTATATGTCATTTTTAGACGCTAACGAATTATGCTAATATGGTTTCTGATAACATCTTTTGGCTACAAGCCAATGTTAAATTCAATCGAATTATTTAACTATACTCAGTTTAGGGCACTCTAAGTGTCTTTCCAAAGGTGGATGCTCTAATTTGAGTGTTATCGGTTGGAATAGGAAGAATGGTTAAAAAATGGCTAAAAGTTGATAAGTTCGAATCAAGAATTAAAATTATGCTCATGTATAGAAGCTTTTTTAAACCACTTATCGGTATCACGCTATCAATCTTAGGTTTGGCAGTGTGTGGGTTGCCGATGTTGATTATTGCTATTGCTATCAAAATGGATAGTCCTGGTCCTGTGTTGTTCCGTCAAGAACGTCTTGGCAAGGGAATGAAGGAGTTCAGGATTTGCAAGTTTAGAACAATGTGTAATCACGCTTTTGAAAAGGGAGGTGTGGCAACTTCGGCTAGTGATAGCAGAATTACTAGGGTCGGTGCTGTCCTTCGGAGGACAAGTCTTGATGAATTGCCACAGATGTTCAACGTCATTATTGGACAGATGGCGATAATCGGACCGAGACCAATTTTGGATTTTGAGTTTGAGCCATACAAGGATGATGCTCGCTTCCTCAAGCGATATGATGTGGCTCCTGGCATGTTCTGCACCATCGATGTGTATGACCGTGCTGCAGAGCGTGATTTGCAGATGGAGTTTGATGCTGACTATGTAGAGCAGCAGAGCCTGTGGCTCGATGTCAAGATTTTCTTTGGTATAATCAAAGTGGTCTTGACAGGTGACGGTGTTTATAAAGACGAAAGTAAATACAAGAAGAACAATGAATAACAGTTATAATGGACATCTATGCATTGTATTTGCCTTGGAGCATTACAATCCGCTGAATATGATTCGTGCCTTCGGTGAGAATGGTATCAATCCAGTGTATATTTCGGTGAAACGTCGTTACGAGACGGCTTGCCTCAGTAAGTATATCTCAAAACTTCACCGTGTTGGCTTGGTAGAGGAGGGATATGAATTGCTGATGAACACGTATGGCAATGTGGCTGTCGAGACGGGCAAAAAACCGTACATTGTGTTCTCAGATGACAAATCGGTGGGATACTTTGACTTGCACTACGACGAGTGGAAGGACAAGTTCATTACTTACAATGCCGGCCGAGCTGGTCGCATCAATGAGTTCATGGATAAGTACGAGATTCAGCAGTTGGCAAAGAAGCATGGATTTAATGTGCTGGATAGTTACGTGATTAGCAAGGAAGACCCGTTGCCGGAAGGTCTGTGGTATCCAATTATCACGAAGGATATTTCGCCAAACTCAGGCAACTGGAAGAACGACGTTTTTGTTTGCTGGAACGAACAGGAGTTGAAGGATGCCATCAAGCAAATAGCAAGTCCGTTGATTATGATTCAACACTTTGTGGACAAGCAAAATGAGATGGCTTTGGAAGGATATACAATTAATCATGGAAAGGATATACAGATTATCACCCAGATGAAATGGAAGTATCTGATTCAGGGTTACTATTCGCCTTACCATGATGTGTGTATGTTCGAGGATAAGGAGATGGAGGAGAAGTTGCAAGCGATGTTTGAGGAGATTGGCTATGAAGGAATATTTGAGGTGGAGTTCCTGATAGATAAGGACGGAACGTACTATTTTATGGAAACCAACTTCCGTGCTTCGGCCTGGAATCCGACCTGTAAGTTTGCTGGAATGCCGCTAGACTATCTCTGGGTGAAAGGCATGGAGAATGGCTACATCGCCCCTGCTGACAGGAAAGAGTTTGAGCCGTTCACCTCAATGAGCGAAGTGATTGACTTTGGCAAGCGAGTTGATGGTGGAATGGTGAGCTTGGCAGAATGGCTACGCGACTTCAAGGATGCAAAGTGCGTGTATATTTATGATAAAGAAGATCGTGCCCCATGGGATGCGGTGATAAAAAATTGGGAGCAATTTAAGTAGTTTTCAAAATGAGAAGAGTTCTGATAATCGGCGACGATAGCTATATTGGAATCAAGATAAAGGCTTGGCTCGACATCTTTTCTACGGAGTATAAGACTGGTATTGTGTCTTCAAGAGATGGTCGCTGGAAGACAGAAGCGGATTTCAGCCAGTACGAGACTGTAGTGAATCTGGCAGGTTTGGCTCACATCAACAATATAACCGAAGAGATGCGTCCGAAGTTCTATGCCATCAACTGCGACCTGCCGATTACTCTCGGCAAATGGGCGAAGGAACATGGTGTGAAGCACTTTATTCACTTCAGTTCGATGAATGTTTACGGTGATTTCTGTGATGACCTGAAGAGTCGTGACTGTGAGAAACCAACCAGTTTCTATGGCGATAGCAAGTATCAAGGTGACTTGGGATTGCGAGAACTTGAAGATAAAACGTTCAAAGTGTCTTATGTCCGTCCTCCGTTTGTTTATGGTAAAGGTTGTAAAGGCAATTATAACACCGTAGTAAAGCTTGCGTTGAAAGTTCCATTCTTTCCAAATTATCCGAACAAGAAGAGCATGATTTATATCGACAACCTCTGCGAATTCATCCGCATGGTGATTGACACAGAGCTTGATGGTGTGTTGACTCCGCAGAATAAAGAGTTGGTCTCGACTTGTGACTTGATTCAAGCAATAGCAATGGCTCACGGCAGGGTATTACACACTCCTTCTATATTCAATCCTATCATCTGGATTGCCGTGAAGATGACGCGAAAGATTCGCAGAGGATTGGGAAACGACAACTACACCCAGAAACTCTCGGACTACTTTAATTATCAATATTGTGTGGTTAGTTTCAGAGATTCTGTTGAACAAACAGAAAATGATAAATAAAGAATGTATCGTCATGGGGAGCAGCAGACCGAGGATGCGGACTGTGAGGCGGTGAATTCCGAATCCTGTAGGGATGTGATAATCCTGAAACCGGATTCTCTGCCTGATACATCATTGAGATTGGTGAGGATGTGGAGCCGAAAGAGCACTACTTCAAGCGCTGTATATTCTGCCACTACTCTCCGTTACGTAGGTTTCCCCAGTTCGTCTTCCATAACCGTGGTCGCTGCACTAGGGAGGCGGAGCAGAAATGCCTTGAGGATGTGACGCGCAAGATATACCTTTATCCTGATGGGGTATCACTGTATAAGTGCTATGACGTGTGCGAGCTGATTGTCCGTGTGGTCTGTCTGCTCCACATGCGAAGGTCGTTGTATAAACTTAGGCAGGTATCGAATGGTGCAGGGAGGATTATCTGGATCGTAGACATGCTTTTCTACGAGGGTAGGGAGATAAAGAGGCGTTACTGGGACCCGGAAGTGGAAAGGTGTTTTGCCTGCCTGTAATCGGTGTTTGTCAACATCTGCAATCATAAACTCAATCTACAACAGTATCTGTGCGACGTCTTCCGTCGGATAAAGAATACGGATGAACTTGTATATCTCCTTCCCCCATAAATGGCAGCTACTGGTTGCTATTGTATAAAGTCGATAAGTAAACAATGTGTTAAATAACTATAAAAATAAATGCTTTAGGCTTGTAACGGGTCTAAAGTGACTGCTTACAAATAAAGACAAATGCAATGAAATATTTATTAGTAGTAGCACATCCCGATGACGAAGTTCTCGGGGCAGGTGCATCCATGTGGAGGTGGTCGCATAATGGCAATACGGTTGACGTGGCAATAATGTGTACGGAGGCAAAGGCTCGTGCATTTCGTCCCGAAGACAAGGAATTGGATGATGACTTGAATGCATCTGCTGGTTTCTTGGGTATACATAAGAAGTATGAGGCAACCTTCCCCAATATTGAGATGAATACTGTGCCTCATTTGAAGCTGGTGCAGTTCATTGAGAAAGCAATCCGTGAAAGTGAACCAGATATTATTATTACTCATCATCCAGCTGATACCAACAATGATCATTTGCAGACTTCAATGGCTTGTCAGGAGGCTATCCGTTTGTTCCAACGTCAGCCAAGTGTGAAGCCAGTGAAAGAATTTTGGTATATGGAAGTTCCTTCATGTAGTGAATGGGCTATCAATGATGCCATGAATTTATTCCGTCCTAACTGTTATGTTGAGGTGGGTATGGAAGGCGTGAAAGCAAAGTGCAAGGCGTTGGCAATGTACCGTGGTGTTATGCGGCCTTACCCTCATCCTCGTAGCAATGAATATATTGAGGGATTAGCAGCAATGCGAGGCAGTCAATGGGGATGTAAGTATGCTGAAGCATTTCAAGTTGTATTGAGAAGATATTAATGTGTAGTTTATGGAGTTTATGAAAGGTCTATGGGCATTTTGCTTTTACCTCTTTGTTCCTAGAAGAGCAAAGAGGATGCTCAATAATTGAATGTATAGTATGGAAATAAATAAACAATTGCTTGAAGTTCTCTTTGTAGAGGCTAAAGAGAGCCCACGTTTACGCCAAAACTTCGATTTACGCACTTCACCAAATGACACGAGCCAGAGAATGCTCAATGCTTTACTTCCAGGTACAGTTGTCCCTATTCATCAACATGAGAATACTACCGAAACAGTAATCTGCCTGTGTGGTAAGTTGGACGAAGTAATCTATGAGGAAGTAATTCTGTATGAGAATGGTGTGGAGGAACTTACACAAGGTATGGACGCTCAAGATGTAGCTCGTAAGGTTGAGTATCGAGAAGTACAGCGTATCCATCTCAATCCCACAGAAACCAAATATGGTTGTCAGGTACCAAAGGGGGTATGGCATACTGTGGAAGTGATTGAACCATCTGTCATTTTTGAGGCTAAAGATGGAGCTTATGTTCGTTAAACGATGAAAAACAGATGAAATGAATAGGAAGTACTGAAAGTACTTTCAATACGTTATGTTAAAATTGAACATTTACAGTGAAATGGAAAAATGTAGGTCCCTAGATTCATGTGACAAACATGAATCCCTACATTTAGTAGATTAGGAGCAATATAGTGGTATTGTCCTAATCTCGCTCTTCATATTAGTGTTAACACTAATATGATTTCCAAAAATACCAACTGTCTGTGAAGATCGTTGATATTTTTTATACAATAAGCTAGTGGTGGAAACCTAAAAGGATGCTATTTCTGCATATTCATTCACCGCATCAAAACACGGACATCCTTTCATCGGATTTAAGTCCCGGTGTCCCACGACCAGTGCTTTCGGAAACTGCCTTTTCAACTCCCTCAACAAGGCAAGCAAAGCTCCTTTTTGCTCCAATGTACGCGTATCTTTCGGTTTTCCGTTCGCATCCAATCCTCCCTCATAACAAACACCTATCGAATGGGTGTTATGATTACGGCAGTGTGCCCCGACCTTTTCTAACGCACGTTCCCGGTGAATCTCCCCATCACGAGTGATGTAAAAATGATAGCCAATATCACGGAAACCACGGTGCAAGATATGATCCTGTCGGCAAGCCTCCGCCGAAAGGGACTTTCCTTCCGGTGTGGCACTGCAATGAATGATAATTAATGTAATAGTCCGCATGGGGTTACATGCAACTTTGTATTCCGAACACACCTCCGATGGCGGTGGCTACAGTGATAACGATTTTGAGAACTAAGCTCCATACAGAGCGGGAAGATGATGATTTACTCATACAATAACAGGTTTTAAATAAATTAATAATAGTTTTCTTTTACCACAGATTTACCACAGATTTACTGTAGGTTTGCCATAGGTTTACCACAGATCTACACAGACTCACACAGATAAATAATCGACTACTTTAGCAACTACCAATTCAATATAATCTGTGGAAATCTGTGTAGTCTGTGGTGAATCTTTTAGGCAGCCGGGTCAGGCGCTTCACCACCTCCATCCGGTTTTGGATCAGGGTTGTCACCCGAATCAGAACCTCCTCCGGCAGTTGTCGGTTTCTGATATTCCGCCTGCTGCTTCAACTGGCTATCGAGTTTCAGATTATTGGTCGACAGATTACCGGTGGCACGGGCTTTCAGACGCATGCCGCTAATATTCTTCTCCAACGAGAACTCTTCCAGCGTATCGGCTGCCTTACTACGAATACCCACACCAAAAATGGCAAGATCATCAATTTTCACACACTTACCGTCTAGCAACAATTCCTTGATGCAATCTACCATATCCGAAAGCACACCTTTGATGACACCACCGGAATACGGTGAATTGTGCTTCGACATATGTTCGGCAAGCTTTGCCAAATCAAACGTCTCATCGCTTACTGCACGGGCGAACCACTTACCCGCATTCAAGCCTTTCTTCTGTTGGTTCTGATAAATTTTGTAACGAATCATAAAACAATAAATTAAAGGGTTAAACATATTGTCCGGGGATTCTTTTCCCTTTCGACGATACAAAAATACTACTCCGGATCTCCCGGAAATCAGCTGTGCACGGTTGTGTCTGGTAGCGGTCGGTTATTTGTCATTATAGTCGGTTATTCAATGGAAAAACGTTGGTTATATAGTCGTTTTTTGTTATTTTTGTAACAGTAAATCAGAAATATATCCATCATGAGTGAATTTAAAATACGTGCTTACGGGCGCATGGAACTGGCGCAACTCTATTCTCCACAACTAACTGACATCGCTGCCTATCGAAAAATGAAGAAATGGATCTCTTTGTGCCCCGGACTTCTGCAACGCCTGTACGACTTAGGCTACGAATCAAAGCGACGCTCATTCACACCGTTGGAGGTGAGAGTTATTGTGGATGCTTTAGGAGAGCCTTAAATAAAGCGTCGCTTTATGGTGTATAAAGCACCGCTTTACGATGTCTAAAGCTTAGCTTTACACCTCCTAAAGCGATGCTTTATGCAGGACAAACGATTGTTTCAGTCAAAACGGATGTGGTAATTGAAATGACTACTGCATCCGTAAATAAAACGGGTACAGTAGGTACACTTTTTCCGGTTCACTCATACACACACGCACGCGCATACAACCCTTTACCGTCCATACTGATTAATTTTCCGTGTTTGGTGAGCCGTTTCAGCCAAGTGAGGGCTGTGTTTTCTTTAATTCCCATGGCAACTGCTTCTTCCAGTAACTGGGTACGAGTAAATTCATCACCCAGTTTCTGGAAAAGATAATCACGATCGGCATTAGGACGATGGCTGACTTCTGTACTGGGGAGGAACGATAGAATATGCGTGGCATGGCAGTAGAGAGGTGCCGCAAGACTAAGCACAGCATGAAAGTCTTCCTGTGAAATGGATACATCCCAACGAGTGATGATGTCATCTTTGCGGTTGTCCGCAGGAATCTCTTTGTCCGGTGTGAAAAGAGAGGTAGAGGTCTTGAAGTCGTAGGGTTGCGGGCTTTCGAGGGCACGCAATACGGCTACTTCCGACATGATTCTGCATAGATTGACGGCCAGACGTGCCACAAAACTATACATTTCCCTTCCATTAGCTACACTGGAGCGTTCAAACAAGTCGGAAAAGACGGTGTCGATTTCTTCTTTTTGTTCATCCGTGAGTTGCAGGGTATGAATGCCGTGCGCTTTTATCACGCTCAACTTTTCTTTCCATTCCAGTCCCATAGCGGTGAATATCTCCTCCCAATCTATCTCGTTGTCCATAAATTGGCTGATCCATTTACTGATTCCGCACATGTAATAATATAATTGGCGGGAGTATGATCCGTCTTCTGCCGTCGGAATGAAAGTTTGCACCTGCGACGGCGTACCCGAAATCAGAACGGAAAGATAGCTTTTCTTCACTTCCCGGTATTCCTGGTCGGTGCGGCGGTTGTAGGACAAGCGGTCGTGGTCGAACGCTTTGCGCAGGGTATCGCTCCAATGACCGTGGTCCGATCCAATGGCGGTGGAAAGGGTGTCTGCTTCCGCTTCGCAGATAAGTCCGGTTCCGTCGGAGTCCATGATGTTTTGTAGGATACCCGTACCGGTGTTGTTGCCCGAAATGAGGAACATCCTGTTAGGGGGCATTTGTGGAGCCTCCTTTTTGGTTCGTTCTTTTCCCATTGCATCGTACTCGGCTTTCTCTTTTTTGTATGCTTTCATCTGTATGGTCACTTCTTTGCGGATCTCGTCGTGGATAGGTTCCACGAGTAAGCGGATGTAGGAAAGGATACCTTTGCCGGAAGCCGAAGGAGCCACTACGAAACATTGGAGGCTGGGGTGATGGTATTTGCCGCCATATAGGCATCGCACGTGGCGCGACATACAAGCACCCAGGGCAGTGAGCGCTCCCAATAACATGATGTCGTGTTGTATTGGGCTGCTCCCGGCTTTTATGATACGTTGCAAGAATTCCGGCCAGTTGTTTTTCGGAAAAGTGGGCAATTGATGTTGCGGTTCACTGCCCGGCAATAGTTCTTCTTCCCCTTCTCTTTCTTCGGAGATATTGTCATTCCCTACCTTATTATACGCGCCCGTGTGTGGGGGAAATTTGCGTGCTGTACCTGCTGTACCTTTTGTACCTGTGGGATGTTTGGGCATTTCTTCTATGCAGATGCTTACTCCCGTCGCTTCGGCCAGGTGGAAAGCGGTGCCCAAGTGCACTTCTCCACGTTGGGTGTGGAGTGCGTTGGAGAATACCCGTTCGGCATGTTCGCGCTGATACTTGGGAGACACCCGGCACAGGCGATGGAAAAAGTCACGTCCTGCTTCACCGCAATCCGTTGCGATGGCGAATGACAATTGTACGTATTCAAGATAGGTGGGAGCAATGTCCGCTCCTGCCGCTTCGACTGCTTCGGTGAGACGGCATAAAGATTCAATATCGGTCATGTTTTGATTTTTATAAAATAATGTTTAATTATTCTCGTTTACTTGGTTCTGAACAATGCTTCCGGGTCGTAACTAAGGAAACAGGATCTCACGAGGTCTTTGCCGGAGAAATCTACTTTGGATTTCGTTTCGGAAGAAACCGCTGTTACCGTATTGTATGCCGTCTCTACGTACCGCATCGCCCAACTCATGTTGTCTGTGATATTTTGGGTATCATTTGTCGTGGGGGAATAATGGCAAGGAACAAATGCCTTTACACCCAGTCCGCTGGGGCTGATAAAGGTGAGTACAGGTTGTAGGAGAGAATCGTCATAGAGCATACGTCGCATTTCCACTGCTTCCTGATAAGAGTGGAGACCGTCCACATCTACTATCACCAGATGAGACGGGGAGACGAAATCCTTACAGCTACGGCGGGTGAATGTGCCGCAAGGGGTCACATACGGAAGCAATGATGCTTTGGCGGCTCGTATATCTGTGGCATTCCGTACTTGTGCGGTCAGGGTTTTGAGATTCTCATTGCAAGTAATCATTTGGAAAACTTGTTCGATGGAGACTTCGCAGAAGGGGATAAGCGTGGGAGGAGTCATCAGTCGGCCTTGTTTGTCTTTGATGGGAGCGATAGGTGGCATAAAATAGGACATTCTGTAGTTGTTTGACATCATTTTCTTTTTGTTATAAGTTAAAATGTTTATTTTTGCAAAAAATATGAGTGTGTTTCAAAAACACGGCATGAAGGTAGTAATAACAAAATAGACTCTACCCTGATATGTGAGGATAAAAGTTAAAATATTTAATTATTAAAGTGTGTATTTAACAACAAAAAACAAAGATGAAAAAGAAAACGGTTTGTTGCAGTGATTTGGGAGCTTATATTAATGAGTTGCTTAAACGTGCGAAATTGAAAAATGAGTATGTATGCGAGACCCTGGGTATGGGACATGATGTTTTGAATGGCATAAAAAAGGGCTAAATCTCCCATTGAACGATTATATAAAAGTAATGAATCTCTGTTTGAATGCCTACAACGAAGAGGAGATTGAACTGATTTTGAATACGTTGGTGAGAATGTATCTGCGCTACTACAAGAAGAGGATAGTGGAGTAATCCGTGAAATAATTGATAGAAAATCCTGGCTGAATAAATAAAAACGGCCGGGATTTTTTTGTTTAGGATGTCTATTTGTCATTTTTTGGAAATATCAAATGGTAGCCATACCTTTTCCGTGTGCGATAACGAAAACACAAAAAATAACATTTTATTAGGTAGAAAAAGTTTGAGGAATGCTTCGTAGTTCACAAATAATGATTAAATTTGCCGCGATTTGTAATGCGGAGTTTGCAAAATGACGAATAATACTATAAAGCATCTAGGTATTGTGGAAAACATACAGGGTTCTCATCTGTCGGTGAGGATTGTCCAGACATCGGCTTGTGCGGCATGTAGCGCAAAGGGGCATTGTTCCTCGGCGGATAGTAAGGACAAAATCATAGATATCATAGATACCGCAGCTTCTTCCTATCAGGTGGGAGAGAAGGTGATGGTGGTCGGCGAAACGTCGATGGGCATGATGGCGGTATTGTTGGCTTTCGTATTTCCTTTCGTACTTCTTATATTTTCGTTGTTTCTTTTGATGGCATTGGTAGAGAATGAACTGTATGCGGCTCTTCTTTCTCTGGCTGTCCTTATACCTTATTATTTCGTTTTATGGCTTAACAAAACGCGACTCAAACAACAATTTTCATTTACTATAAAACCAATAAATAACTAAAAACATTATGAATTTGATTCTGATTGCAGTGATTTCATTGGGAGCTATAGCGCTCGTGCTGGCCGCTATTCTTTATGTGGCTTCCAAGAAATTTGCCGTGTATGAAGACCCGCGGATTGCTCAGGTGGGAGAAGTGCTTCCCCAGGCTAATTGTGGTGGATGTGGCTATCCCGGTTGTAGCGGATTTGCCGACGCTTGCGTCAAAGCCGGTTCGCTGGATGGTAAATTCTGCCCCGTAGGTGGACAACCTGTCATGGCACAAATTGCTGATATCCTCGGACTTGCAGCCGGTGAAGCTGAACCGATGGTAGCAGTGGTAAGATGTAACGGAACGTGTGCCAATCGTCCGCGTACCAACCAATATGACGGTGCGAAGAGTTGCGCTATTGCCGCTTCGCTCTATGGTGGGGAAACGGGTTGTAGTTACGGATGTCTGGGGTGTGGTGACTGTGTGGCTGCCTGCCAGTTCGATGCCATCCACATGAATCCTGAAACAGGACTTCCGGAAGTGGATGAAGCGAAATGTACCGCTTGCGGTGCCTGTGTGAAGGCTTGTCCGAAGGCGATCATCGAAATCCGTCCGCAAGGAAAGAAATCACGCCGTGTGTATATCTCTTGTGTGAATAAAGACAAGGGAGCTGTGGCACGCAAGGCTTGTACGGTGAGTTGTATCGGCTGTGGCAAATGCGTGAAGACTTGTCCGTTCGAAGCTATCACGTTGGAGAACAACTTGGCTTACATCGATCCGCACAAGTGCAAATCTTGCCGGAAATGTGTGGAAGTCTGTCCGCAGAATACCATTATCGAATTGAATTTCCCGCCGAGGAAACCGAAAGAAGAAGCTCCGGCTGCTCCAAAACCGGCTGCTGTTTCTAAAGAAGCGGTGGAAATTCCTGCACCGGCGGCAAAAGTGGAAACTCCTGCTGAAAAGGCTACAGAAGCTCCGAAAGTAACAGAATAATAACAGAATAAAATACAGAACTGTATGTTAAAGACATTTTCAATTGGTGGAGTTCATCCACACGAAAATAAATTGTCGGCACATCAACCTATTATCACAGCGGAAGTTCCTGCAAAGGCTGTTATTTTGCTGGGGCAGCACATTGGTGCGCCTGCAAAACCGGTTGTAGCGAAAGGGGATGTGGTAAAGGTAGGCACTAAGATTGCTGAACCTGCCGGCTTTGTTTCGGCGGCAATTCACTCTTCGGTCAGTGGTAAAGTGGCGAAGATTGATACTATTGTCGATGCCAGCGGTTATGCGAAACCTGCTATCTTTATCGATGTGGAAGGCGACGAATGGGAAGAAACAATCGACCGTAGCGCCACACTGGTGAAGGAATGTGAGCTTTCCGCAGAAGAGATCGTGAAGAAAATTGCCGATGCCGGAATCGTTGGTCTGGGCGGTGCTTGTTTCCCTACACAGGTGAAACTTTGTCCTCCTCCTTCTTTTAAAGCTGAATGTGTGATTATCAATGCCGTAGAGTGTGAACCTTATTTGACTGCCGACCATCAGCTGATGCTGGAACACGCGGAAGAAATCATGGTAGGTGTTTCCATCCTGATGAAAGCGGTGAAAGTGAACAAGGCATTTATCGGAATCGAAAATAATAAGCCCGATGCTATCGAACTGATGACTAAAGTAGCTTCCAGCTATGCAGGCATCGAAGTCGTTCCCTTGAAGGTGAAATATCCGCAAGGAGGTGAAAAGCAGCTGATCGATGCGATCACCAAACGTCAGGTGGCGAGCGGTGCGTTGCCTATCTCTACGGGAGCAGTCGTGCAGAACGTGGGAACGGCGTTTGCCGTTTATGAAGCTGTGCAGAAGAATAAACCGTTGTTTGAACGGGTGATTACCGTGACGGGAAAGTCGGTTGCGAAGCCGTCCAACTTCCTGGCTCGTATCGGTACACCGATGAAACAGTTGATTGACGCTTGCGGTGGTTTGCCCGAAGATACGGGTAAGGTGATCGGCGGTGGTCCGATGATGGGTAAGGCGTTGGTAAATATCGAGGTTCCTACTGCGAAGGGCAGTTCCGGTATCCTGATTATGAATCAAAAGGAAGCCAAACGTGGTGAGGCGCAGACCTGTATCCGTTGCGCGAAGTGCGTGAGTGCCTGTCCGATGGGACTGGAACCGTACTTGCTCGGAGCCTTGTCTGAAAACGGAGATTTTGAAACAATGGAAAAAGAAAGAATCATGGATTGTATTGAGTGCGGCTCTTGCCAGTTCACTTGTCCTGCCAACCGTCCGCTGCTCGACTACTGTCGTCTGGGCAAAAGCAAAGTAGGCGCTATGATTCGTGCACGTCAAGCTAAAAAATAACGAATATGGAAAATAAATTAATCGTATCACTATCGCCCCACGTTCATGGCGGAGACAGCGTACAGAAAAATATGTATGGCGTGCTGATTGCACTGATTCCGGCTTTTCTGGTGTCTCTCTATTTCTTCGGACTGGGTGCCCTGATTGTCACGGCTACTTCCGTTGCGGCTTGTTTGTTCTTCGAATGGGCGATCGGAAAATATTTAATGAAGAAACCGACCACCACCATCTGTGACGGCTCTGCCATCATCACAGGTGTGTTGCTGGCATTTAATTTACCGTCTAACTTGCCTATCTGGATTATCATCCTCGGTGCACTGTTTGCTATCGGTGTAGGCAAAATGTCTTTCGGCGGATTGGGCTGCAATCCTTTCAACCCGGCATTGGCAGGCCGCGTATTCCTGCTGCTTTCTTTCCCGGTGCAGATGACCAGCTGGCCGGTAGTCGGACAGTTGACCGCCTATACGGATGCTACCACCGGTGCCACTCCGCTGGCCTTGATGAAGCAAGCCATTTACGGTGACACTGCCGCTTTAAGCCAGATTCCGGACGCATTGACCTTGCTGATCGGACAGAATGGCGGATGCTTGGGCGAAGTGAGCGCACTGGCTCTGCTGATCGGACTCGTTTATATGCTCTGGAAGAAAATCATCACCTGGCATATTCCTGTGTCTATCCTGGCTACTGTGTTTGTCTTTGCAGGCATCATGCACCTGGCAGATCCGGAAAAATACGTTTCTCCGGTATTGCAGTTGCTTTCCGGTGGTCTGATGCTGGGTGCTGTCTTTATGGCAACCGACTATGTGACTTCTCCGATGAGTAAGAAAGGGATGCTGATCTATGGTGTATGTATCGGTCTGCTGACGGTAGTTATCCGTCTGTTCGGCGCCTATCCCGAAGGTATGTCGTTCGCCATCCTGATTATGAATGCGTTCACTCCGCTGATTAACACCTATTGTAAACCAAAACGCTTTGGGGAGGTAGCGAAGAAGAAATGAAAAAGTTAGAATCATCTTTAAAGAATATGTTGCTGGTACTTACGGGAGTGACTGCTATTTCCGTTGCGTTGCTGGCTTATGTAAATGAACTGACAAAAGGCCCTATCGCCGAAGCGAATGCGAAGACGCTGAACGAGGCCTTGAAAAAGGTTCTTCCCGAATTTACCAATAATCCGGTAGCGGAAAGCGATACAATCTTCAGCGAGAAAGACGGAAAGAAGAATGTTGACTTTATCGTTTATCCGGCTAAGAACGGTGAAGAGCTTGTAGGTACGGCTGTTGAAGCTAAATCAATGGGATTTGGCGGTGAACTGAAAGTGCTGGTAGGCTTTAATGCCGAAGGAAAAATCTATAACTACTCTCTGTTGGCTCACACGGAAACTCCGGGATTGGGCTCTAAAGCCGACAAATGGTTCGGAGCGTATGATCCTGCAAAAGGAGAAAAGGCAGTATCTCACGAAGAGAGTACGAAATCTATTTTGGGTATGAATCCGGGTGAAGCTCCGTTGACCGTCAGTAAAGATGGGGGAGCGGTGGATGCCATCACAGCTTCTACCATTACTTCACGCGCTTTCCTTAATGCCGTGAATGCTGCTTATCAGGCCTATAAGGCCGAAGGCGGGGAAGTGAACGGGGTAACCGGTGCTTCTCAAAAAGCGAAAGGCGCGGACGCAGATGCTGCTGACGCTGCTACGGGAGCTACGATCAAAGTTGAACTAACTGATTCAGTCAGTGCTAAATAAGAAAGGAGACAGATATGAATAACTTTAAAGTAATGATGAACGGGATTATCAAAGAGAATCCTACGTTTGTACTCCTGCTCGGTATGTGTCCTACATTGGGTACGACTTCATCGGCTATCAATGGTATGGGCATGGGACTGGCTACCATGTTCGTATTGATCTGCTCGAATGTGGTGATCTCTTTAATAAAGAACCTGATTCCGGACATGGTGCGTATCCCATCGTTTATTGTGGTGATCGCATCCTTCGTGACCTTGCTTCAAATGGTAATGCAGGCTTACGTGCCGGGGCTGTATGCTACACTCGGTCTTTTCATTCCGTTGATTGTAGTGAACTGTATTGTGTTGGGACGTGCCGAAGCCTTTGCTGCCAAGAATAACGCAGTTGCTTCTATGTTCGACGGTATCGGCATGGGACTTGGTTTCACCATTGCCCTGACTTTGCTGGGCGCTGTCCGCGAGTTTCTGGGAACCGGTAAAATCTTCGATCTGACCATCATGCCGGAAGAATATGGAATGTTGGTATTCGTATTGGCTCCGGGCGCTTTCATCGCTTTGGGATACCTCATTGCGTTGATTAACAGTTTCAAGAAAGCCTAATTCAATTAAATAAGAAAAGAATATGGAATATATATTGATATTTATTTCGGCAATCTTTGTAAACAACATCGTGTTGTCGCAGTTCCTGGGTATCTGTCCGTTCCTGGGCGTATCCAAGAAGGTGGAAACTGCGATGGGTATGAGCGCTGCGGTTGCTTTCGTGTTGACCATCGCTACCATCGTCACCTTCCTGATTCAGAAGTTTGTATTGGATGTCTTTGGGCTGGGATATTTGCAGACGATTACGTTCATTCTGGTCATTGCCGGATTGGTGCAGATGGTGGAAATCATTCTGAAAAAAGTATCGCCTGCTCTGTATCAGGCTTTGGGTGTGTTCTTGCCGCTGATTACAACGAACTGTTGTATTCTGGGTGTCGCTATCCTGGTGATTCAGAAAGACTATGACCTGCTGACAGGTGTTGTGTACGCGTTCTCTACGGCTATCGGCTTCGGTCTGGCACTGGTGCTTTTTGCCGGATTGCGTGAACAGATGAGCCTCGTGAAAGTTCCGAAAGGAATGCAAGGCACCCCGATTGCTTTGATTACCGCCGGTTTGCTTGCTATGGCATTCATGGGATTCTCCGGCGTGGTGTAAGGATTACAGTTGATAATTGAATAGGGGATTGGAAGCTCTGCTGTGTGGCGACATACAGGTTAGAGTTTCCAATTCTTTTTTATACCTGATTGCCACCAAATCGTACCTTAATTACTTTTTGATAAATAAATTTGTGGCAGATTATTGCAATTCCATTTTATTTCCATACATTTGTAACTCAAACAATAATAAGCCGAGAAACTAACCATTTTTTATAAAGTATATGAAAGAAAGAATTTTAGTAACAGGCGGGACAGGATACATTGGGTCTCATACTGTTGTAGAACTACAAAACAGTGGATATGAAGTAATCATCATCGATAATTTATCAAATTCAAGCGCTGACGTTGTTGACAATATAGAGAAAGTTTCCGGTATTCGCCCAGTTTTTGAAAAGCTGGACTGTTTGGACTTTGCCGGTCTGGATGCAGTATTTGCAAAATATAAAGGAATTAAGGCTATCATTCACTTTGCAGCTAGCAAAGCAGTAGGAGAGTCGGTACAAAAACCGTTGCTTTACTACCGTAATAACCTGGTTTCTTTGATTAACCTTCTCGAACTGATGCCAAAACATGGAGTAGAAGGTATTGTGTTCTCTTCTTCTTGTACAGTATACGGTCAGCCGGACGAGCTGCCGGTAACGGAAAAGGCTCCGATTAAGAAAGCGGAATCACCTTATGGAAATACCAAACAGATCAATGAAGAGATTATTCGTGATACGGTAGCTTCAGGTGCTCCGATCAATGCGATCATGTTGCGCTATTTCAACCCGATTGGCGCGCATCCTACTGCATTGCTGGGTGAACTGCCTAACGGGGTTCCTCAAAACCTGATTCCATATCTGACCCAGACAGCCATCGGTATCCGTGAGAAACTTAGCGTGTTTGGTGACGATTATGATACACCGGACGGTTCTTGTATCCGTGACTTTATCAATGTCGTTGACTTGGCTAAAGCACACGTGATTGCTATCCGTCGTATCTTGGAAAAGAAACAAAAAGAAAAAGTAGAAGTATTTAATATTGGTACAGGACGTGGTGTTTCTGTATTGGAATTAATAAATGGCTTTGAAAAAGCCACTGGCGTAAAATTGAATTATCAGATTGTCGGACGTCGTGCAGGTGACATTGAAAAAGTTTGGGCTAACCCGGATTTTGCTAATAAAGAGCTGGGTTGGAAAGCCGTAGAAACTTTAGAAGATACTTTACGCTCTGCATGGAACTGGCAGCTGAAACTCCGTGAAAGAGGGATTCAATAAAAGAGAAACTTGTTTTAAATAACATAAAAGTTTAAACAAATCGTGCATGCGATTTGTTTAATTGATGCTAATCGACCTGAAGCTGTTTATGAGTATGCGAATATACGTAGATAGTACTTATGCCTCCCCGGCATAGACAGGAAAGATTGCATAGTAGTTTTGTCGTGTTTTATTTTGTGTTTGTGTTGTGACGGTACTACGACGTGAGTCGTGGTACCGTTTTTTTTGGTACGCCCAGCATGGATGTTCTGTTTTATAAAATATTTAGCACTAATTCTTTTGTTATCCAAAATTATTTTGTAATTTTGGATCAAATGAATAAGATATGAGAGTAGTATCACATAAGAAATTGAAAGATTTCTACGAGACGAAAGGGTGTGAAGATTCACGTGTTGCTTTAGAACGTTGGTATGATATAGCGGAAAAAGCAGAATGGCGGAATTTGTCTGATATAAAAGCGGATTTTCTATCGACTGATTATGTGGGCAATCAACACTATGTTTTTAATATCAGAGGGAACAACTATCGGCTGGTAGTGGTTGTTAAATTTACGGTGGGATACATTTTTGTCCGTTGGGTGGGAACTCATAAAGAGTATGATAAAATAGATTGTTCAACTATATAATATAATAGATATGACTAAAATAACGAAAGAACAATACGAATTTGCATTGGCAAGAGTCGAAGAACTTCTGCCTTTGGTGGACGACAGCACTCCTGCAAATGACAAGAGCATGGTGGAGCTTTCTGTTATGTCTGATATAGTGATTGCGTATGAGAAGGAACATTTTCCTATAGAAAAACCAACCGTAGCAGAATTGATAGAATTGTCCCTTGAAGAAAAGGGGATGACACAAAAACAGCTTGCCAGTGAAATAGGGGTTAGCCCTTCACGCGTGAATGATTATATTTCGGGTCGCTCGGAACCTACTTTAAAAATAGCTCGCTTGCTTTGCCGGGTACTCAATATACACCCCGCTGCCATGTTGGGATTTTGAAAAAATAGTCAAAACATAATTGTTAGTGAGATTTATTTGTTTAATGTACCTTTGAAGCAGAATACGTCAGTTCCCCAATCAATTTCCGGTAAGACGAATCCGGGAGCAAACAGCCCGAATACGGATGAGCCGGAGCCGCTCATGGATGCGTAGATTGCTCCTTGATGATAGAGTTCTTCTTTGATTTCTCCAATGACGGGATGTTGCGGGAATACACTTGCTTCGAAATCATTGATTAACGTATCCTTCCATTCTTGTACAGGACGCTGGATTGCCTCCCTAACCGGATATTTCGGACGATGGGGATGAATGTTTGAAAAGGCTTCCCGGGTAGAAACAAAAACATTCGGTTTTATAATCATGATTTGGTAGCCACTTAATGAAAGTTCGACCGGGGAGAAGATGTTTCCAATTCCCTCGGCAAATATCGGTCTGTTTTTGATAAAGAAAGCGCAGTCTGCTCCCAAAGTGGCAGCGTATACTTCCAATTGTTCTTCGGATACTCCCAGCTGATAATGATCGTTGAGCAACTTCAGCATGAAAGCGGCATCCGATGATCCTCCTCCCAGTCCGGCTCCTGAAGGGATGTGCTTGTATAAGTGGATTTCGATAGGAGGGAGATGAAATTCCTTATCCATCAATAAATAGGCTTTTACTACCAGATTGTCTTCAGGGTTACCGGCTATTTCCATTCCATGTTGGTGGAGAGTGAATTTTCGGTCAGCGTTAGGGGAGGTACGGATTTCCAGTGCGTCTTCCAGAGCCACCGGATAGAAAACTGTTTCCAGATTGTGGTATCCGTCCGGGCGTTTTTCCGTGATGGAAAGTCCCAGGTTTATTTTGATATTGGGAAAAGCAATCATATTTCTATTTACTATTTTACTATTTACTATTTACAGTGCTTCACATTACAATTAATCATAGCTGGATAATGTGAATCGGGAGCAAAGTTACTAAAATCTTCATTTTTCCTTATTCATTCTTCGTGATTATATTCTATCTTTGTCGTCTCGACTGGAAGAATTCCGTGATAAATGTGATAATAGAGTCTGTCCAGTCGTAAAATAATAAATAGTAAATCGTAAAATAGTAAATATCTCGATGGCCGAACAGAAAAGAAATACCCGCAATTCAAAGTCTACTAAAATACAACCGGTAAATGATTATGGTCGTATTCAGCCGCAGGCGCCTGAACTGGAAGAAGCAGTTTTGGGAGCTTTAATGATTGAAAAGGACGCTTATTCATTGGTGAGTGAAATTCTTCGTCCCGAATCATTTTACGAACGCCGGCATCAGTTGATTTATTCTGCTATCGTCGATCTTGCGGTGAACCAGAAACCGGTGGATATTCTGACTGTAAAGGAACAACTTAGTAAACGCGGAGACTTGGAAGAGGTGGGAGGTCCCTTCTATATTACTCAATTGAGTAGTAAGGTGGCTTCATCCGCACATATTGAATACCATGCCCGTATTATTGCACAGAAATCGCTGGCGCGTGAGTTGATAACGTTCACGAGCAATATTCAGAGTAAAGCGTTCGATGAAACGCTGGACGTGGACGACTTGATGCAGGAAGCGGAAGGTAAGCTTTTTGAGATCTCACAGCAGAATATGAAAAAAGATTATACGCAGATCAATCCGGTGATTGACGAAGCCTATAAACTAATTCAGAAAGCTGCGGCTCGAACCGATGGTTTGAGTGGTCTGGAGAGTGGTTTCACGAAACTTGATAAGATGACTTCGGGTTGGCAGAATTCCGACCTTATTATTATAGCTGCCCGTCCTGCTATGGGTAAGACTGCTTTCGTTCTTTCAATGGCTAAGAATATTGCGGTGGATTACCGGAACCCGGTGGCGTTGTTCTCTCTTGAAATGAGTAACGTTCAGCTGGTGAACCGTTTGATTTCCAATGTCTGCGAAATTGAAAGTGGAAAGATTAAGAGCGGACAGTTGGCGGGTTATGAGTGGCAACAGTTGGACTATAAACTGAAAAATCTGATGGATGCGCCGCTTTACGTGGATGATACACCGTCTTTGTCTGTGTTCGAACTGCGAACCAAAGCGCGTCGTCTGGTGCGTGAACATGGGGTGAGAATCATTATTATTGACTACCTTCAGTTGATGAATGCGAGCGGTATGGCGTTTGGTAGCCGTCAGGAAGAAGTGAGTACCATTTCCCGTTCGTTGAAAGGACTGGCGAAAGAGTTGAATATTCCGATCATCGCACTGTCACAGTTGAATCGTGGTGTGGAAAGTCGTGAAGGTATTGACGGTAAACGACCGCAGTTGAGTGACCTTCGTGAATCGGGAGCCATTGAGCAGGATGCCGATATGGTGTGCTTTATCCACCGTCCGGAATACTATAAGATTTATCAGGATGATCGTGGTAATGACTTGCGCGGTATGGCGGAAATTGTAATCGCCAAGCATCGTAACGGTGCGGTAGGAGAGGTGCTGCTCCGCTTTAAGGGTGAGTTTACCCGTTTTTCTAATCCGGAGGACGATATGGTGATCCCGATGCCGGGCGAGTCTGCAGGAGCTATGTTAGGATCGAAAATGAATACAGGTAATGCTGGTTCTGTACCTCCTCCCGTACCTGATTTTGCACCGCAGACGGAGAATCCATTCGGAGCACCGGGAGATGGCCCTTTGCCATTCTGACGCTCCTTTTGCATTTTTCTTTTAAATCCTTCTCGGTCAACCGAAAAATCTTATTAACTTTGCAAATCTTTTTGAGAAACAATAAAAAATTAAATATATGAATATCTCTTATAACTGGCTGAAAGAGTATGTCAACTTCGACCTGACGCCCGATGAAACGGCTGCTGCGTTGACGTCTATTGGCTTGGAAACAGGTGGTGTAGAAGAAGTGCAAACCATTAAAGGTGGTTTGGAAGGACTGGTGATCGGTGAAGTGCTGACCTGCACGGAACATCCTAATTCTGACCATTTGCATATTACTACTGTCAATCTGGGAGACGGTGAACCGGTACAGATTGTTTGTGGTGCCCCGAATGTGGCTGCCGGACAGAAAGTGGTGGTAGCTACTTTAGGTACAAAACTTTATGACGGTGACGAATGTTTTACCATCAAGAAATCAAAAATCCGTGGGGTGGAATCTACTGGTATGATTTGTGCCGAAGACGAAATCGGTATCGGTACGGATCATGCAGGTATTATCGTATTGCCGGAAAACGCTGTTCCGGGTACGCTTGCCAAGGATTATTATAATATCAAGAGCGACTATGTGCTTGAAGTGGACATCACGCCTAACCGTGCGGATGCTTGCTCTCACTATGGGGTGGCTCGTGACTTGTATGCTTATCTGATTCAGAACGGCAAACAGGCTACTTTGCAACGTCCGTCGGTAGACGGCTTTAAAGTGGAAAACCATGACTTGAATATTGAAGTGAAGGTGGAAAACAGCGAAGCTTGTCCGCATTATGCCGGTGTTACGGTGAAAGGTGTCACTGTGAAGGAAAGTCCGGAATGGCTGCAAAATAAATTGCGTCTGATCGGGGTGCGTCCTATTAATAATGTAGTGGATATTACTAATTATATCGTTCATGCTTTCGGTCAGCCGTTGCATTGCTTCGATGCCGGAAAGATAAAAGGCAATGAAGTAATTGTAAAGACAATGCCGGAAGGAACCCCGTTCGTTACGCTGGATGAGGTGGAACGTAAATTGAACGAACGCGACCTGATGATTTGTAACAAGGAAGAGGCCATGTGTATTGCCGGTGTATTCGGCGGACTGGACTCCGGTTCTACGGAAGCTACGACAGATGTATTCATTGAAAGTGCTTATTTCCATCCTACATGGGTGCGTAAGACAGCCCGCCGTCATGGCTTGAATACGGATGCTTCTTTCCGTTTCGAACGCGGTATCGATCCGAACAGTGTGATATATTGCTTGAAACTGGTTGCTTTGATGGTTAAAGAACTGGCTGGCGGTACGATTTCTTCTGAAATAAAAGACGTGTTCACTACTCCTGCACCCGATTTTATAGTTGATCTGGCTTATGAGAAAGTACATTCTTTGGTAGGAAAAGTAATTCCGGTAGAGACAATCAAGAGCATTGTGACTAGCCTGGAAATGAAGATCACTAATGAAACGGCGGAAGGGCTGACATTAGCTGTTCCTCCTTATCGTGTAGACGTGCAGCGTGATTGTGACGTGATTGAAGATATTCTTCGTATCTACGGATATAACAATGTTGAAATCCCGACTACACTGAACTCCAGCCTGACTACCAAAGGTGAACATGATAAATCGAATAAATTGCAGAACCTGATTGCAGAGCAATTGGTGGGCTGCGGATTTAATGAGATCCTGAACAACTCATTGACGCGTGCTGCTTATTATGATGGTATGGAGACTTATCCGTCCAACCATCTAGTGATGTTATTGAATCCGTTGAGTGCGGATTTGAACGCTATGCGTCAGACTTTGCTGTTCGGTGGACTGGAAAGTATTGCTCATAATGCAAATCGTAAGAATGCTGATTTGAAGTTCTTCGAATTCGGTAATTGCTATCATTTCGATGCTGACAAGAAGAATGAAGAGAAGATATTGGCTCCTTACTCGGAAGATTATCACTTGGGCTTGTGGGTAACCGGTAAGAAGGTTTCCAATTCATGGGCACATGCAGATGAGAACAGTTCGGTATATGAATTGAAGGCTTATGTAGAAAATATATTGAAGCGTCTGGGACTGGATTTGCATAATCTGGTTGTCGGTAATCTGACGGACGATATTTTTGCTGCCGCACTTTCTATCAATACGAAGGGTGGTAAGCGTCTTGCTTCCTTCGGTATCGTGACTAAGAAGCTATTGAAAGCATTTGATATCGACAATGAAGTGTATTTTGCCGACTTGAACTGGAAGGAACTGATGAAAGCTATCCGTTCTGTGAAGATCAGCTACAAGGAAATCTCCAAGTTCCCTGCTGTGAAACGTGACCTGGCATTGTTGCTTGACAAGAATGTGCAGTTTGCCGAAATCGAAAAGATTGCTTACGAAACAGAGAAGAAGCTGTTGAAAGAAGTGGAACTCTTCGACGTGTACGAAGGTAAGAATCTGGAAGCAGGCAAGAAGTCGTATGCGGTGAGCTTCCTGCTTCAGGATGAGAGCCAGACTTTGAATGATAAGATGATTGATAAGATCATGTCGAAACTGGTGAAGAACTTGGAAGATAAGCTGGGTGCCAAACTTAGATAAACTTAAAATTTCAATCTAAAAATATAAACCAATGGGAAGAGCATTTGAATATAGAAAGGCCGCTAAACTGAAAAGATGGGGCCACATGGCTAAAACATTTACAAGACTGGGTAAACAAATCGCGATAGCTGTAAAGGCAGGCGGTCCGGAACCTGAAAATAACCCGACTTTGCGTTCGGTGATCGCTACTTGTAAGCGTGAAAATATGCCGAAGGATAATATTGAACGTGCTATCAAAAACGCAATGGGTAAAGACCAGAGCGACTACAAGAGCATGACTTACGAAGGATACGGTCCTCACGGTATTGCTGTATTTGTGGATACGCTGACAGATAACACAACCCGTACGGTGGCTGACGTTCGTTCGGTATTTAATAAGTTTGGCGGTAATCTCGGTACAATGGGATCTCTCGCGTTCCTGTTCGACCACAAATGTGTATTCACTTTCAAGAAGAAAGACGGATTGGATATGGAAGAACTGATTCTGGATCTGATCGATTATGATGTGGAAGATGAATACGAAGAGGATGATGAAGAAGGAACAATCACTATCTATGGTAATCCCAAGAGCTATGCCGCTATTCAGAAACACCTGGAGGAGTGTGGCTTTGAAGATGTCGGTGGAGACTTCACTTATATCCCGAACGACATGAAAGAGGTGACTCCGGAACAGCGCGAAACATTGGATAAGATGATCGAACGTTTGGAAGAATTTGACGACGTGCAGACTGTTTATACCAATATGCAGCCGGAAGAGGGAGAATAAGACAAGGTTATGGAATATGTGTATAGAACCCAGGGAACTTGCAGCACCAACATCGAACTGAATGTGGAAGATGGAGTGGTGAAAGAAGTTGCTTTCTGGGGAGGATGTAATGGTAACCTTCAAGGTATTTCCCGCCTTGTGAGAGGAATGAAGGTAGCGGATGTTATTGCAAAACTTGAAGGAGTGCATTGTGGTGGCAGACCGACTTCATGTCCTGACCAATTGTGTCGTGCATTACATGAGATGGGATATTAATCGACTTCTTTTATTTTTGTAAAATTTGATATTTTTCAAGACCTTCGGCAATTTATTTTGTCGAGGGTCTTTTTTTGCGGGAATCCATAGAGGGGGAGTATCCGGGTGTTGTTTACTTACTTGTCGGTATTTTGAACTAAAATTGACCTTCACTCGTTATTTATAAGTATATTTGTAAGGTTAAAACTATTATGCAAAAATGAAGAATATTTTTCAAGACTTAAAACGCAAAGATCATAAACGCTATCTGGGTGGACTGGATGTTTTTAAATATATTGGTCCGGGGCTTCTGGTTACGGTAGGATTTATTGATCCGGGAAACTGGGCTTCTAACTTCGCCGCCGGTTCCGAATTTGGCTATTCCTTACTTTGGGTGGTTACATTGTCCACTATTATGCTGATTGTGCTTCAGCACAACGTTGCCCACCTGGGGATTGTTACCGGACTTTGCCTTTCGGAGGCGGCCACTAAATACACTCCCAAATGGGTGTCGCGACCTATTCTTGGTACGGCGGTACTGGCGTCGATTTCTACTTCTTTAGCGGAAATTCTGGGAGGTGCCATTGCGTTGGAAATGCTCTTTGATATTCCTATTATATGGGGAGCTGTGTTGACTACGCTTTTTGTCTCTATCATGCTTTTCACTAATTCGTATAAAAAGATAGAGCGTTCCATCATTGCATTTGTCTCCGTTATCGGGCTTTCGTTTATCTACGAACTGTTTCTGGTGGAAATAGACTGGCCGGCTGCAACAGTAGGGTGGGTGACTCCTTCTTTTCCGAAAGGAAGTATGCTGATTATCATGAGTGTGTTGGGAGCGGTAGTGATGCCTCATAATCTGTTTCTTCATTCGGAGGTGATACAGAGTCACGAATATAATAAGAAAGATGATGCTTCTATTAAGAAGGTTTTGAAATATGAGTTGTTTGATACTCTTTTCTCTATGATTGTCGGCTGGGCGATTAACAGTGCCATGATTCTTCTGGCTGCCGCTACTTTCTTTAAAAGCGGTATTCAGGTAGAGGAACTGCAACAGGCTAAGTCATTGCTCGAACCTTTGTTGGGAAGTAATGCTGCCATCGTATTTGCACTGGCATTGCTGATGGCGGGTATTTCATCCACCATTACGAGCGGAATGGCGGCAGGTTCCATCTTTGCGGGTATTTTCGGTGAATCGTATCATATCAAAGACAGCCATTCGCAGGTAGGAGTCCTTTTATCTCTGGGAATTGCCTTATTGCTGATTTTCTTTATTGGAGATCCTTTCAAAGGATTGATTATTTCGCAGATGATACTTAGTATTCAATTACCTTTCACGGTATTTTTGCAGGTGGGACTGACGTCTTCCCGAAAGGTGATGGGAGATTATGTCAACAGTCGTTGGAGCACGTTTGTGTTGTATTCGATTGCCATTATTGTTTCGGTACTGAATATCATGCTTTTGTTTTCATAAAATGAATATAAATCAATACATATAGATCGATGAAGATTATTACTTATAATGTGAACGGACTACGTGCCGCCGTATCTAAAGGTTTGCCGGAATGGCTGGCGCAGGAGAATCCTGATATTCTTTGTCTGCAAGAGACGAAACTGCAACCGGACCAGTATCCGGGAGAGGTGTTTGAAGCGTTGGGTTACAAGTCTTATTTGTATTCGGCGCAGAAGAAAGGATACAGTGGAGTGGCCATACTTACCAAGCAGGAACCGGACCATGTGGAATATGGGATGGGAATGGAGGCTTATGATAATGAAGGACGTTTTATCCGGGCGGATTTCGGAGACTTATCGGTAGTCAGTGTTTATCACCCTTCGGGAACGAGCGGGGACGAACGCCAGGCTTTTAAAATGGTGTGGCTGGAAGATTTTCAAAAGTATGTGATGGAGTTGCAGAAGTCCCGTCCCAATTTGATTCTTTGTGGTGATTATAATATCTGCCATGAGCCGATCGACATTCATGATCCTGTCCGGAATGCAACAAACAGTGGTTTCCTTCCTGAAGAACGGGAGTGGATGACACGTTTCCTGTCTGCGGGGTATGTGGACTCTTTCCGTACGCTTTGTCCCGAAAAACAGGAATATACCTGGTGGAGCTATCGTTTTAATTCGCGTGCCAAAAATAAGGGTTGGAGAATTGACTATTGCATGGTTAGTGAGCCGGTACGCCCGCTGTTGAAACGTGCGTATATCCTGAATGAGGCCGTACATTCCGATCATTGTCCGATGGCGTTGGAAATATTATAGGATAGTAATACTCAATTTACGGGTGTCTCCTCCGTCGCGAAATTCGCAGAGGTAGACACCTTGCCATGTTCCCAGGTTCAGGCGGTGATTCTTGATGGGGATAGTGACCGAGCTTCCTATCAGGGAGGCTTTTATATGGGCGCTCATATCGTCGGGGCCTTCGAGGGTATGGATGAAATAGGGGGCACCGTCGGGAACCAGTTTATTAAAGAATGTCTGGAAGTCATGCCGTACGTCCGGGTCTGCATTTTCGTTGATAGTTAGTCCGGCAGAGGTGTGTTTGATAAAGACTACCAGCAGGCCACTTTCGGGAAGTGCTGGTAGTTGTGAAATGATATCACGCGTGATTAAATGAAATCCACGCGAGTAATGAGGGAGTTGAATATCGAATGTTGTAGCCATTGTTTTATCTCTTAGAATTTGGAGGGTGGATTCAGGTCCACATAGGGGTCGTTGATAGCTGACGCCATCATTGCATTGACGGCAATTCCTGCATCCTCTTTATAATTTCTTCTCTTGTTCCATTCACGTACATCTTTGAGAGTGACATCACGTTTCTTTCTGTTTTGGGGAAAACCACTTTTTCTTTTCCTGTCAGCATATTCATCCTTTCTGGCTGCGCTTATCATAGCTTGGATGGCAATGGCTGTCGATTCTTTATATGAAATAGTTTTGTTCATATTTTCTTTTTTTTGATTTTAATCTTTACGCCCTATCTGATGCAAAGATACTTTTTTATATTTTTGTGCGAAATAAAAATGCAAAATAGTTTATGGAAGATAGAATACAGAAAGCAGTGGAGCTTTTTAAGAGCGGATACAACTGCTCACAGTCGGTAGTAGCGGCCTTTGCGGATATGTATGGATTTACACAGGAACAGGCGTTGCGTATGGGTGCTTCCTTTGGCGGGGGGATAGGACGAATGCGTGAAACGTGTGGAGCTGCCTGCGGCATGTTTTTGGTGGCGGGCTTGGAAACCGGCGCTACGGAAGCGACAGACCGGGAAGGAAAAGCTGCCAATTATGCGGTGGTGCAAGAACTGGCGGCTGAATTTAAGAAGCGTAACGGCTCGCTGATTTGTGGCGAATTGTTGGGATTAAAGAAAAAAGATCCCGTTTCAACGATTCCGGAAGAGCGTACTGCTCAATATTATAGCAAGCGTCCTTGCGCTAAAATGGTGGAAGAAGCGGCAAGAATTTGGTCTGAATATCTCGAAAAGCATCCTAAATGAAAGAAAAAATGCTTTTTTATTACAAAAACGATAAAAAAGTGCTCAATAAAGTGTTATATAACATAAAAATAACTATCTTTGTCCCCGAAATAAAATCTGAAAGTCTTTTTGACCGGATGATTTTAAGCATGTCTAACTAAAATTGCAAAGCAAATGTTGAAAGAAAAAGCTGGTGTAATTGCAGGTACTATCTGGAATGCACTGAACGAAACAGAAGGAATGACTGCCAAGCAGCTTAAAAAAGCAACTAAATTGGTTGACAAAGATCTGTTCCTCGGCCTTGGCTGGTTATTGAGAGAAGACAAAGTCTCTGTGGAAGAAGTTGAAGGTGAACTCTTCATCAAATTGATCTAAGCGAGTAACTCACTTAAGCAATAAAAAAATGCGTTGGTACATGATCATAATGTTATCAACGCATTTTTTTTATTCCGCCATTTACGTATCTTTGCACACCAAAAAGATAAAATAATAAGAATTCAGAATGAAGAATATTCGCAACTTTTGCATTATTGCTCATATTGACCACGGTAAGTCAACGTTGGCCGACCGTCTGTTGGAGTTTACTAACACCATTCAGGTGACTTCAGGGCAGATGCTTGATAATATGGATCTGGAAAAAGAAAGAGGGATCACTATCAAGAGCCATGCGATCCAGATGGAATATACTTATCAGGGGGAGAAGTATGTCCTTAACCTGATTGATACTCCGGGACACGTGGACTTTTCGTATGAGGTGTCACGTTCTATCGCTGCATGTGAAGGGGCATTGCTGATTGTCGATGCTTCGCAGGGAGTGCAGGCGCAGACGATCTCGAATCTGTATATGGCCATTGAACACGACCTTGAGATTATTCCGGTTATCAATAAATGCGATATGGCGAGCGCCAATCCCGAAGAAGTGGAGGACGAAATCGTTGAACTGTTGGGTTGCAAGCGCGAGGAGGTAATTCGTGCATCCGGTAAAACGGGTATGGGAGTGGAAGAGATACTGGCTGCTGTGATTGAACGTATTCCTCATCCCGAAGGGAATGAAGAGGCGCCGTTGCAGGCTTTGATTTTCGACTCTGTATTCAACTCTTTCCGTGGAATTATAGCTTATTTCAAGATTGAAAACGGCACGATTCGCAAGGGCGACAAGGTGAAGTTTTTCAATACGGGAAAAGAGTATGATGCCGATGAAATAGGGGTGTTGAAAATGGATATGGTGCCTCGTAACGAACTTCGTACGGGGGATGTAGGATATATAATTTCCGGTATCAAAACTTCCAAAGAGGTGAAGGTGGGAGATACCATTACACATATTGCCCGTCCGTGTGACAAGGCTATTGCCGGGTTTGAGGAGGTGAAGCCGATGGTGTTTGCCGGAGTGTACCCGATTGAGGCGGAAGATTTTGAAGATCTTCGCGCGTCTTTGGAAAAGTTGCAGCTGAATGATGCGTCGTTGACTTTCCAACCGGAGTCTTCATTGGCTTTGGGTTTTGGTTTCCGTTGTGGTTTCCTCGGATTGCTCCACATGGAGATTGTGCAGGAGCGTCTGGACCGTGAGTTTGACATGAATGTGATTACTACGGTACCGAACGTGTCCTACCATATATATGATAAGCAGGGCAATATGAAGGAGGTGCACAACCCCGGTGGTATGCCTGACCCGACGATGATTGACCATATCGAGGAACCGTATATCAAAGCATCTATTATTACAACGACTGATTATATCGGTCCTATTATGACGCTTTGTCTGGGTAAGCGTGGTGAATTGATTAAACAGGAATATATCTCCGGTAACCGGGTGGAAATCTATTACAATATGCCTTTGGGAGAAATTGTGATTGACTTTTATGATAAGTTGAAGAGTATTTCTAAAGGGTATGCGTCGTTTGATTATCATCCGAATGGTTTCCGTACTTCGAAGCTGGTGAAGCTGGATATTTTGTTGAACGGTGAGCCTGTGGATGCACTTTCTACTTTGACACATATTGACAATGCTTACGATATGGGACGCCGGATGTGTGAGAAACTGAAAGAGCTTATTCCGCGGCAGCAGTTTGATATTGCCATTCAGGCAGCTATCGGGGCTAAGATTATTTCCCGTGAAACGATTAAGGCTGTTCGTAAGGATGTGACAGCGAAGTGTTATGGTGGTGACGTGAGCCGTAAACGTAAACTGCTTGAAAAGCAGAAAAAAGGTAAAAAACGAATGAAACAAATCGGTAACGTGGAAGTGCCGCAAAAAGCCTTCCTCGCCGTACTGAAGCTGGATTAAAAATACTGCCGCAAGCAATTTTTCAGAGATCTGTTCTGAACAAATTGACTTGCGGTTAGTTTTTAATACACCAGGTGATTGCCTTCTGTCTGCAGAGCTTTCCTTGGCAATTACTTTTTAGCAACAAACAACTATAAATATGAGAAAAGTTCTGTCTTTTTCGGGCTTCCTGATGTTGGGGCTCGTGGTTTCGCAATTCCTGCCGATGATGGCAGGAGATGGGTATGGAGCTGTTAAATCCATATCGAATGTACTACTCTATGTATGTCTTAGTTTTATAATGATTAATGTAGGCCGTGAGTTCGTCCTTGATAAAACACGGTGGAAAAGTTACGCTCAAGATTATTTTATAGCCATGGCTACGGCTGCTTTACCATGGTTTATGATTGCTATTTATTATGTGTTTGTATTGCTTCCTCCCGATTTTTGGAATAGTTGGGAAGCATGGAAGGAGAATTTATTGTTAAGCCGTTTTGCTGCACCTACATCAGCCGGTATTCTGTTTACGATGTTGGCGGCTATCGGACTGAAGTCCAGTTGGATTTATAAGAAAATACAGGTATTGGCAATTTTCGATGACTTGGATACGATTCTTTTAATGATTCCTCTTCAGATTATGATGATTGGGCTGCGCTGGCAGTTGATTATTGTGGTGGTGATTGTGTTCTTGTTATTGTCGATCGGCTGGCAAAGATTGAATAAGTATGATTGGCGTCAGGACTGGAAGGCTATCCTCTTTTATTCAATGATTATATTTCTGGCTACTCAAATACTGTATCTGGGGAGTAAAGAATTGTATGGGGACGAGGGAAGTATTCATATTGAAGTCCTGTTGCCGGCATTTGTTCTGGGTATGATTATGAAACATAAGGAACATGACACACCTGTGGAACGAAAGGTGTCTACCGGGATTTCATTTTTCTTCATGTTCCTGGTGGGAATGAGTATGCCGCATTTTATCGGAGTGAACTTTGCGGAGACTCATGCTGGTTCTTATTCTGTAACGGGATCACAGGAGATGATGTCGTGGGGAATGATTATGTTTCATGTGGTGATTGTCTCTTTATTGTCGAATATAGGAAAGCTTTGTCCGATGTTCTTCTATCGTGATCGGAAATTAAGTGAGCGACTGGCTCTTTCCATCGGTATGTTTACCCGTGGTGAGGTAGGGGCCGGAATCATTTTCATTGCATTGGGATATAACTTGGGTGGCCCGGCATTGGTTATTTCAGTGCTTACTCTGGTATTGAATCTGATTCTGACGGGTATCTTCGTTCTTTGGGTGAAGAATTTGGCTTTGCGGAGTTATACTGACTGAAAAAATCACCACAGATTAATACAAAACGGAGTTCATTCACCACAGATTACACAGATTAACACAGATTTTTCTTCATAAAGTAAGAGGGTGTTTCAAAAGTAAATTGACCTGTCAATCTGTTATTTTTTAGACGCATCTAAAAAATAGGCTTTTAAGGGTTTTGACGCATTTTCTTGGTTAATAACCCATTTATATTAAAATCTGTGTTAATCTGTGTAATCTGTGGTGAAAATTATGGTTCGTCTACAAATTCGTCTTCCATTCCGTCGATCGGTAGAATCTTTTGGCTTTCTTCGTGTGGCAACTGTTCCACTTGCCGCAGTTTGCGTTCGATGGCACGTGTTCGTTTTCCCATGACTTCTTCGAGTTGGTCACCGGCGCTTTGCAGGTTCTTTTGTACTTTTTCAAGTAATCCTCCGAATTTACTGAATTCTGTTTTGACAGCTCCCAATACGGTCCAGACTTCTCCGGTACGTTTTTGGATAGCAAGCGTGCGGAATCCCATCTGAAGACTGTTGAGGATGGCGCCTAATGTTGTCGGACCTGTAACTACAATCTTATACTCCTTTTGGAGTGTTTCGATGAGACTGGTGCGTCGGATTACTTCGGCATATATGCTTTCAAACGGGAGGAACATGATGGCAAAATCTGTGGTAAAAGGCGGGTCCACATACTTATCATGAATGTCTTTTGCCATCTTTTTGATTGTATTTTCCAATTGTTTGCCGGACGATTCCATCAATGCTGCGTCTCCCGCTTCGAATGCATCGTAATATTGTTCGTATACATCTTTCGGAAATTTGGCGTCGATGGGGAGGTAGACGGTGCTGTTGGCGTCATCTTTTCCCGGAAGTTTGATGGCAAATTCTACAAATTCGGTTCCGCTCTTTTTGGTTTTGACATTGGCGTCGTACTGTTCGGGGCTCATCATTTGTTCTAAGAGTGCACCCAGTTGGACTTCGCCGAACGTTCCTCTCATCTTTACGTTGCTCAATACCTTTTTTAGTCCGCCGACATCTTGAGCAAGAGATTTCATTTCTCCCAGTCCTTTTTGCACGTTCTCAAGTTGCGAACGGACGATTTCGAATGATTGACCGATACGTTCATTCAGGGTTTTCTGGAGCTTTTCTTCCACCATCAGGCGCATGTCATCCAGTCGTTTCTCGGTGGATTTCAGTAATGCTTCCTGCTGGCGGGCCATCATGTCGAATTTCTGTCGTTGCAGTTCTCCGGTAGTCATCATATTCTTGTGCAGAACATCTTGGAGCTGTTGCATATTCTGGTTCAGCGTTTGCGTCATTTCCATGCGAAGTTCCCGGATGCTGCGGTTCAGTTCTTCCCGGTTTTCCTGCATTTGCTGACGCAAGGCTATTTGTAATTGTTCTGCTTGAGTTTGATTGTTGCCTTTGGTTAGTGATAATACAAGTAGGACTATCATTAACACGGCAATAACAATAAGTAGAATCAGTTCCATTAATATGTCAGAATTTCGTTTCCGGTTTCAGTAATCAGAATCATATTTTCCCATTGGGCGGAAGGCAGTCCATCGTCGGTGCAGACGGTCCATCCGTCGGCATCGTCTACAAACACTTCGTAGGTTCCCATATTAATCATGGGTTCGATGGTGAAGGTCATGCCCGGCACGATCATCATGCCTGTGCCCCGGCGTCCGAAATGTTCTACGTCCGGTTCCTCATGGAATTGCATCCCTACGCCATGTCCGCAGAGATCACGGACTACGCTGAATCCGTTCTTTTCTGCATGTTCCTGGATGGCGGCGCCTACATCACCCAGCTGTTTCCAGGGTTGTGCGGCAGCAATTCCTATTTCCATACATTCTTTGGTTACCTGTACTAACTTTTGCATATCAAGGTTGACGTCTCCAATCATAAACATACGGGATGCATCGGAAAAATATCCTTTGTAAATGGTGGAAACATCTACATTGATAATATCTCCGCTTTTCAGAATCTCATTTTTATTGGGTATTCCGTGACACACTACATCGTTGATGCTGGTGCAAACACTTTTGGGAAATCCTTCGTAGTTGAGTGGGGCAGGGATGGCACCGTGACTGGTGGTGAAATCATACACTAGCACATCAATTTCTTCGGTGGACATGCCTTCCCGGATATTCTCTGAAATATAGTCCAGCAGTGCAGTATTGATCTTGGCACTTTCCCGGATACCTTCCAGTTGCTCGGGAGTACGGAGTACTTTGCGCGGTGGAAGTTTATAACCTTGCTTTCTGTATTTCTGTATTTTTGCTTCTACTTCTGCCGGATAATTAGAGGGGGTAAACCGGAATCCCTTGATAAAGTTCTTCATTATGATAGCATATTTAATCGTATGACAAAGGTACGAGAATAAATGGAAAATATGCTTTCTTGTTTTCTAAAACTTTTCGATTCCTGATTGTCGGCACGGGTTACCATTCGTATGAAACACTAATTTGAGGTATCCATTCCCATCTTTTGCGGAGGACATTGTATTGGTATTGTACCCCTGTTTTTATTTTCCAGTTTTTATTTATTTTGAGAACAACATTACTACCCAATTGGGTGGGTTCCACTTCGGAAGGGAGGCCCCGGTGTTTTCGGGTATCAAGGTTTTGTACGCCATATATGTTGAGAGACCATTTGGGAGATAAATTATATTCTATTTGGCTTTGGATATGAAAGCAACTGGAATTTTCTGCAAAATTACTTTTACTGTGCAGCACAAGATTCTTGTTTATTCTTAACCAGGAGTAAGTGGGTAAAAAGGTGGAACCCGGTTTTAGGAATGTCTGATAAGTGCGAATGGAAGGTTTCGAAAAAATCATGGAAGATTTTAAAGTCGGTAGTGTGGGATCAAAATCTACAAATGGTTTTCGAGAGTACATGTTTTGCTCTACTTTTTCGATAAACTTTCTATTTATCTTGATCTCCTGATCGGATTCCAGCATTTGCTGAAGTCTCAATGAATCCTGTTTGTTCCATTCTTGTCCTGTTGCGGATAAGGGGAACAATAATAGGCAAAAAATATTGAATTGATATTTTCGAATGTCCATACACTGTGCTAGTAAAGTTTATTGTATGGACGGTGGAAAACAGGAAATGCTGCTCTAAACGATTAGCGACTAATAATAATTTCACATAATATGAGAATACTTTTCTTTTATTTATGATAGTTTTTTAGCCTTGAAAACCGGTTGTATCTTCTGAATCTCCGACTCAAAACCAAACCAGTAACCATGTCCTTCTTCATCGGTGGGAAGGAAACATAATCGTAGATTCTCGCGATATGCTCCGTATTCTATTTCCCAGCTTTCAGGTGGTAGCTGTCTTTTGGTTCTTACTTTTTCTGCCGGAACTTTTTTTAATGACATACCCGCTTCTATCCATGCAATGCTGACTTGTGTCAGGTAGTCGGGATAATGATTCTTGCAGAAGTCATAGAGGATTAATCCTCTTTTTTCCAGGCTAAGAGGGGTGTCAATCACATCTGTTTGAACTAAATGATCGAGTAACTCATGTATAAAATGAGGGTTTTCGAGAATGAGTATCCGTGTGATGCTTCGCCAAGTTGGGGTATTGTAGAAACCGTCTAACAGGCGGGACAGATAATGTGCTGTCTGTAATTCATCTACGGTGATTTCACGAGTTTGAAGAACTTCGTATGGAGGGAGTGGAGAGTACTGTATGCCTAATTCGTCCGCTCTTCTTTTCATTTCGGTGCCCGGAAGTAATTTGAGGGATTCCAGTTGGATTTCTCCTGCGCCATACTCTGCTAAAGTACGGACATCATCGAAAATTTCTGATAGATGGTAGAGTGGGAGCCCTGCTATTAAGTCGGCATGGGTTTCCATGTTTTCAAGGGAACATAGATACTTGAGTCCGGCCAGAGCATCGGAGAGTTTGCCTATTCTCCGGCTTTGTTCAAGCACGTTTTCCCGAAGGCTTTGGATTCCGGCTTCCAGGTGTAGCAGTCTTTTAGGAAGGGTGGCTAATTCCTGTTTGAGTTCATCGGAAAGGAGTGCAGGATGAATTTCCAGATGAAAACAGATATCCGGGTATTCGCGGAATAGATTTAGTAATTCTTTTGCCCGTTTGTTGTTGTAATTGAAAGTGCGGTCCAGTACCCGTACATTCTTGATTCCGTGTTGGTGTATCACGTCAAGACGTTTCCGGGTTGCTTCAAGAGATAGGGTGCGAACCGGTTTTTCACCTCCACTGACACAAAAGGCACAGGTGTTAAAACATCCGCGGGTAGTTTCTAATTGCACAAAGGGTTTGCTCCAATTGAAGAAACGGCTCTCTTCAGGAGGAACTAATTCGGAAAAGTTCATGACACGGGCGAGCCCGTTGTCATGGTATGCTTCCGATTCATCCAGATAGCAGAGTCCTGTGATTGATTTCCATTCTTTTCTTGGCTGATTCCACACTTTTAACCATAAAGGAAATACTTCTTCGCCTTCTCCGCGAAACACTCCGCTTACAAATTTGTTCTTATATAAGAAAGCTTCATTATCTCCTAAAAACTCGGGACCTCCGAGTATAACACAGCAGTGAGGTAGTAACGCTTTTGCGCGTGAAACGATGTGCAGGAGTTGCTCGTGATTAAATAGCCAGTTGGTAGCTGCAATGATATCCGGTTGATGGCGGTAGATTTGATTGACGACACTACCGGTATTTTCATTGATAGTGGCGGAGACCGTACACCATTCAATGTCTGTATTATTTGCTATCTGGGCATGTAAGGCTGGCAATGCCAGCGAAGAATGAGCGTACGAACTATTTAAATCAAGCCAAAGAAGTTTCATGTGGAAAATTTAATATTATCTTTGCAAAGGTACAAAAAACTTGTGGCTTGTGATGTATAGTAAATATAAAATGCTAATTTTGTATTAATAAACGCAATAAACTAGAGAATTATGAAAATGATAAAGAGATATGCAGGTATCTTGATGATGCTGACTTTATTGGTTGGCTTTACTTCGTGTGAGAGTGAAGAAGAGACAGAATTTAATCTGCCTGGCGAGTGGTATACTAATGAAGAAATTGATTTCGGGGCATATACCTGGGGAAGAGGTACGCTCATGACATTTAATGCGAGAAATCAAGGAACGATTGGTTCTGCTGGTGATCCAAATTATCTGGTTTTTGAGTGGAGATGGATTGATGGAGGATATAATTCAATGGAATTATTTTTCTACGGTGACCGCACTTATGCCTATATTTGGGGTGCAGAAGCTACCGGCAGGACATTTAGTGGAACATGGTATAATAATTGGCAGGATTTTAGAGATAGAATAGATGGACAGCCATTTTATATGAGGCGTCAATAAAATAATAATGAAGATTAAAAATAAAGCCAGAGTCGATTATGATTCTGGCTTTATTTTTGAATATAGGAATTTATTTTTTCAGAAACAACTTCTTAAACTCCGCCGGATAAGGTGTCTCGAACTCCATCAAATCTCCCGTTACCGGATGATAGAAACAAAGTTTGAAAGCATGGAGTGCCAGTCGTCCGATAGGGTTGGGAGCATCTTCTCTTCCATATCTTCCATCACCGATAATAGGATGTCCTAAATCTTGCATGTGTACACGAATCTGATTCTTTCGGCCGGTTTCCAAATCGAGTTCCAACAGAGAATATCCGTTGGCACGTTTGATGGTCTTATAGTGGGTAATAGATTTTGATCCACCGTCATCATATTCACTGGAACTTACATAAAGCGTTTTATCAGTCAGCCAGGAAACGACTGTATCATAATCTTTTTCCATACTTCCCTCCACCACAGCTACATATCGACGGTCAGTCACGATATCGTGCCAGTTATCACGTAGTGTCCGCTGTGTTTTTTCGTCTTTAGCAAACATCATCAGGCCGGAAGTGTCCCTGTCCAGGCGATGAACGATAAACACACGGAATTGACGTCCGGAACGTTGCACGTATTCGTTAAGTATTGTATAGGCTGTGCGCTCTTTCTGTCTTTCTGTATTGACTGATAAAAGTCCCTGCATCTTCTCGACAACAATGATATAGGCATCCTCATATACGATTTTCAGCAGTCTGTTATTAAATTCTTTTTTTCCCTTTTGTTTGCTGATTTGCACTTTCATGCCCGCTTCAAGAGGAAAGTTGAATTGTGTGGTTATCACATTATCAACAAATACAACCCGTTTGCTTAACAACGATTTTAATTTCGTACGACTTGCGTCCGGCATCTTGGTAGCCAGGAACTCCATTAGTTCCATGGGTTCTTTCACTGCATAATTGGTATATTGAGCACGTGCTTTTTCAGCAGGAGTTCTTCTAGGTCTTTTTCCCATTTCTTTTTTCTTTTGAAATTCTATTATCATCACGGATTATCGAAGTTCCAGCAACACCACATTTTCTACGTGGTGGGTGTGAGGGAACATATCTACCGGTTGAATGGCTTTCACCTTGTATTTCTCATCGAGTAATTGCAAATCCCGTGCTTGAGTAGCAGGATTACAACTTACATACACAATCCGTTTCGGTTCGGCAAACAAGATGACATCAACTACATCCTGGTGCATACCGGCACGAGGAGGATCAGTAATGATTACATCCGGGCGTCCATGCTGATTGATGAAATCCTGCGTCAGTATATCCTTCATATCACCGGCATAAAACAATGCATTCTTGATATCATTGATTTCTGCATTTACCTTTGCGTCTTCGATAGCTTCCGGCACATATTCGATACCGATTACCTGGCGAGCCTGGCGTGATACGAAGTTGGCGATTGTTCCCGTTCCTGTATAGAGGTCATATACCAGTTCGTTGCCTGTTAATCCGGCAAATTCACGGGCCACTTTATATAAATTATAAGCCTGTTCCGAGTTGGTCTGATAGAATGATTTCGGTCCTACTTTGAAACGCAGTCCCTCCATTTCTTCAAAGATGTGATCTTTCCCTTTAAATACATGCACATCCAAATCATTGATTGTGTCATTGCACTTATTATTAATAATGTATAGAAGAGAAGTGATTTCTGGGAAAGAGTCCGCTACGAATTGGAGTAACTGCTTGAACAGTTCCATTTCGTGATCTTCCGTAATCTTGCAAATGACGATTACCATCAGTTCGCCAGTTGAAGAGGTGCGTACAATCATATTCCGCAGCATACCTTCCTGTGTGCGCAGATTGATGAAAGAGTAATCGTGTTCGTAAGCGTAGTCACGTACAGCGTTGCGGATACGGTTGGATATATCATCCTGTAACCAGCATTTCTCAATAGCCAGCACCTTGTCAAAGGCTCCCGGAATGTGGAAACCCACCGCATTCATCTGGTCATACTTCACATCCTGACGAACTTCTTCGTTTGTCAACCAGCGTTTATTTGAGAAGGTGAATTCCAGTTTGTTCCTGTAGAATTCCGTCTTGTCAGAACCGAGAATCGGAGAAATTTCGGGAAGTTCGATTTTCCCGATACGTCTCAAATTATCTTCCACTTGCTTTTGCTTATATCTGATCTGCTCCGAATAGGGGAGCACTTGCCACTTGCAGCCACCGCATACGCCATAGTGTTGGCAGAAAGGAACAGCGCGATTGGGCGACAGCTCGTGAAACTTCACCGCTTCAGCTTCGGCATATTTATTCTTTTTACGCTTGATTTGCAGGTCTACGACATCACCCGGCACTACATAGGGAACAAAAATCACCAGGTCGTTTACTTTTGCGATGGCTTTTCCTTCGGCAGCCACATCCATGATTGTTACCTTCTCCAATAAGGGAAGCTCTTTTTTCTTTCTTGCCACTTTTACACCAGTCTAATAATTACTTTGCAAAAGTAGGTATTTTTTTTGGAAAAAATTCGGGTATACAGAAATATTCCGGATTGTAATGTCGAAATTGCATTTTGATAGAAAGTTTTTTCGCAAAAAGTTTTCAAGTTTGCGAAATATCCTTAGATTTGCGAACAGAAAAAAATCATAATGTAACTTTAAACACAATATTATGGATAAAAAAAGAGTTTATACCTTTGGTAATGGTCAGGCAGAAGGAAAGGCTGACATGAAGAATTTGCTCGGTGGTAAGGGAGCCAACCTTGCAGAAATGAATTTAATCGGAATTCCTGTCCCTCCCGGATTCACAATAACTACAGATGTTTGTACGGAATACAATACGTTAGGACGTGATAAAGTGGTTGAGCTACTGAAAGATGAAGTGGTAAAAGCGATCACTCACGTGGAAACGTTGATGAAATCTAAATTCGGTGACGTTGAAAATCCTTTGTTGGTGTCTGTACGTTCCGGTGCGCGCGCATCTATGCCGGGTATGATGGATACGATTCTGAACTTGGGATTGAATGACGAAGTGGTAGAAGGTATTATCCGTAAGACAGGTAATGCACGCTTTGCATGGGACTCTTATCGTCGTTTTGTGCAGATGTACGGTGACGTAGTATTGGGCATGAAGCCTACCAATAAAGATGATATCGACCCGTTCGAAGCAATCATTGAAGAGGTGAAGAAAGCGAAAGGGGTAGAACTGGATAACGAGTTGAAAGTGGAAGACTTGCAGGAACTCGTAAAGAAATTTAAGGCTGCCGTAAAGGAACAGACCGGAAAAGATTTCCCGACTGGTGCATACGAACAACTTTGGGGAGCTATATGTGCCGTATTTGATTCATGGATGAATGAACGCGCTATCCTTTACCGTAAGATGGAAAGTATACCTGATGAATGGGGTACAGCTGTCAATGTACAGGCTATGGTGTTCGGTAATATGGGTGAAACTTCGGCTACTGGTGTTTGTTTCTCACGTGATGCCGGTACGGGTGAAGACCTTTTCAATGGTGAATATCTGATTAACGCACAAGGTGAAGACGTAGTGGCCGGTATCCGTACTCCGCAACAGATCACCAAGATTGGTTCTCAACGTTGGGCTGTATTGGCTGGTGTGACCGAAGATGTTCGCGCAGCGAAGTTCCCTTCCATGGAAGAGGCAATGCCGGAAATCTATAAAGAATTAGATGCTCTCCAGACTAAACTGGAAAATCATTATAAAGATATGCAGGACATGGAGTTCACCGTACAAGAAGGTAAACTCTGGTTCCTTCAGACACGTAACGGTAAGCGTACAGGTGCTGCTATGGTGAAGATCGCTATGGATTTGCTCCGTCAGGGCATGATTGACGAAAAGACTGCTTTGATGCGCGTGGAACCGAATAAACTCGATGAATTGCTTCACCCTGTATTCGATAAGGATGCTTTGAAGAAAGCCAAAGTGTTGACTCGTGGTCTTCCGGCTTCTCCGGGTGCTGCAACCGGTCAGGTGGTGTTCTTTGCTGACGACGCTGCTGAATGGCATGCTGCCGGTAAACGTGTGGTAATGGTTCGTATCGAAACTTCTCCGGAAGACTTGGCCGGTATGGCAGTTGCCGAAGGTATTCTTACGGCTCGTGGCGGTATGACTTCTCATGCTGCTGTTGTGGCTCGTGGTATGGGTAAATGTTGTGTATCAGGTGCAGGTGCATTGAATATCGATTATAAAAACCGTACCGTAGAAATTGACGGTGTTGTGTTGAAAGAAGGCGATTATATCTCTCTGAACGGAAGTACAGGTGTAGTTTATAATGGTAAGGTAGAAACACAGGCTGCAGAGCTTTCCGGCGACTTTGCCGAATTGATGACACTGGCTGATAAATATACTCGTTTGCAGGTACGTACCAATGCGGATACTCCTCATGATGCGGAAGTGGCTCGTAACTTCGGTGCAGTAGGTATTGGCCTTTGCCGTACAGAACACATGTTCTTCGAAGGCGAAAAGATCAAAGCAATGCGTGAAATGATCCTGGCGGAAAATGCAGAAGGACGTCGGAAAGCATTGGCTAAGATTCTTCCATATCAACAAGAAGACTTCAAGGGTATCTTTAAAGCAATGGCTGGTTGTCCGGTAACGGTTCGTTTGCTCGATCCTCCTTTGCATGAGTTCGTTCCTCACGATTTGAAGGGACAGCAGGAAATGGCAGATACTATGGGTGTGAGCCTGCAATATATCCAGCAACGTGTAGAATCATTGTGTGAGCATAACCCGATGTTGGGTCACCGTGGTTGCCGTCTGGGAAATACTTATCCTGAAATTACACAGATGCAGACACGTGCCATCTTGGGTGCTGCACTCGAATTGAAGAAAGAAGGAGTGGAAACTCATCCGGAAATCATGGTTCCATTAACTGGTATCTTGTATGAATTCAAGGAGCAGGAAAATGTAATCCGTGCGGAAGCTAAGAAGTTGTTTGAGGAAGTAGGAGATAGCATTGACTTCAAAGTGGGTACAATGATTGAAATTCCGCGTGCCGCTTTGACTGCCGACCGTATCGCTTCTTCTGCCGAGTTCTTCTCATTCGGTACAAATGACTTAACGCAGATGACCTTCGGTTATTCTCGTGATGATATAGCTTCTTTCCTTCCTGTTTATCTGGAAAAGAAGATTTTGAAAGTAGACCCGTTCCAGGTTCTCGATCAGAATGGTGTGGGACAGTTGGTACGTATGGCTACAGAAAAGGGCCGTGCTATCCGTCCGGATCTGAAATGTGGTATTTGTGGTGAACATGGTGGTGAGCCTTCTTCAGTGAAATTCTGTCACCGGGTAGGTTTGAACTACGTTAGTTGTTCTCCATTCAGAGTGCCGATTGCCAGATTGGCGGCGGCTCAGGCAGCAATAGAAGGATAGTCAAATACGCTGGTTAGGTACTTAACTATCTGATAAATAGACTGTAAATACTTGTGAAAGTATTTGCAGTCTATTTTATTTTATGCCTGTTGGGTACTGATGTCCGTTTACCATCCAATATTTATTTGGTATTTATTATAAAAAACTAACTAAATGTTTGTTTAATCATAAAAACAGCTTTACATTTGCACCCCAGAAATCGACCGAATTGGGGTCTAACGTTTAATTTAAAAAAACAAAGAAAATGAAAAAGGGTTTATTATTGGTAGTTGTAATGTTAGCAACTATCGCTGTAAAAGCACAAGACATTTACGTAGGCGGATCTTTGAACGTTTGGCGTAACAGCACAGGCAACACTACTTCTTTTAAAGTTGCTCCGGAAGTTGGATACAACTTTAATGAAACATGGGCATTGGGTGCTGAATTGGATTATTCACATAATTATAATGGTGGACTAACAAAGAATTCAGTAATTGTTGCTCCATACATTCGTTGGTCTTATTGTGAAACCGGTGCGGTTCGCCTGTTTCTGGACGGAACTGCTGCTCTCGGCTTCGTGAAGGTTAAAGACGGAGACACTACTAAAGCCGGACAAGTGGGACTTAGACCGGGGATTGCTGTTAAATTGAACGATCACTTCTCTTTCATTGCCAAGTATGGTTTCCTGGGATATCGTAGAAATATAAATACGCTTGGAGATTCTTTTGGTCTTGAACTTACTAGTGAAGATCTTTCAATTGGTTTCCATTACGCATTCTAATAAGAAGAAAACAAATCAACAAATTAGGAAAGGGAGTTCTCAAAAATAGGGAATTCCCTTTTTTTATGTATAATCTCTATAAATTGCGCACTTGTTAACGAAAAAGTTGTTTAATACAAATTACAATTATACATTTGTATTGTTAAACAATGAGGTCAATAGAAACCTTTAGTATTAATTTAAAACTTTAAAATTATGAAGAAGAGTGTTTTGTTTGTTTTATTTGCACTGATTTCAGTGGCAGGTTTCTCTCAAATTACAGGTTGGAATGCCAAAGTAGGTATGAACTTTAGTAATTACACCGGTGATCTTGATCTGAATGCAAAGGTTGGATTCAAACTTGGTGGAGGTTTTGAATATGCTTTTACTGATACATGGTCACTGCAACCTTCATTATTCTTAACTAGTAAAGGTGCAAAGAAAGATGGCAATAGCATTAATGCAATGTATTTGGAATTGCCAGTAATGGCTGCTGCACGTTTCAATGTAGCAGATAATACTAATCTGGTGGTGAATGCAGGTCCTTATTTTGCTTGTGGTATTGCCGGTAAAACAAAGTTTGACTTAGGTAATGACACAGAACGTAAAGTCGACACTTTTGGTGATGATGCTTTGAAGCGTTTTGATGCAGGTCTTGGTGTAGGAGTTGCATTGGAATTTGGTAGAATCATTGCAGGCTTGGATGGTCAATTTGGTCTGGTTGATGTGGAAAAAGTTGGTAATCCTAAAAACATGAACTTCTCTATTATCGTGGGATATAAGTTCTGATAAGAAAACACCGAAATACAGAAAGCCGTTGCGGAAGACAATTCGCGGCGGCTTTTTTATTTTATGATTGAGAAAGTCATTTCCTTTATTGGATATACAATAGGAATGTACAGTCAGTTTACTATCGGCTTTTTATTAATCTGATAGCTTTTTCAACTTTTTAAAGTGCTCGATTACGGCTAAATAGTTCTGATCCTGACAGGCGTCGAATTTGTTCCAAAGATCTCCTAATACGACAGCTCCTCCGAAACCGAAATCTTTAATCTCCAGCAAATTATCTTCATTGATACCTCCCAATGCCATCACTTTCGAATCGATAATTTTGGCTCTTTGTGCTTCACGCAATTCTTCGGCAGTATATGTTGAATAGTAATTCACTTTAGAGATACTATCATAAATAGGACTCATAAAAACATAGTCGTAAAAATGCTTTCTGTTTTTTACCTCCTCCACTGAATGGCACGAACAGCTGATGTGACCATAATAATCATGCGGCTCTTTGGGATTACGTGCATTCAGGTGGATACCCATCAGATTAAATTCTTCTTTCAAATAGAAATGTTCATGCGTGACGATACGGCGGTGATATTTATCCGGAATAAGTGTCAATAGCCGTTCCGAATACATAGCCGGAGTTTCCGGCTTCCTAAGATGTAGGACATCCAGCCCCTCTTCGAAAAGAGCGGTAATAATCTTATCTTCTTCGACGAAGAAGGTAGGGGTGGTAACTACAATTAGTTTCATTTCTTTTGTTAAAATTGGATTGCTTAGCAAAGTTACTAATTAACTATGTCAGAAACCAACCTTTATAGTGAAAATTTGTTAGATTGCCATGTCCGCAGGTCGATTGTCCATAGTTCGCCGGCTAAAACATCTCCAAAATCACAGATTATTTTCAGCACTTCCGTAGCTTCAACACTTCCTACAATGGCAGGAGTAACTCCCATCACACCTTTAGGCGGAGGAGGCATCCGTTGCATTTCTTCTTCGTCAGGATAAAGATCCCGGTAGTTCTTTTTCTGGTTTCCGTAGTTGAATACAGAAACCTGTCCTTCAAAACCGCAGATAGCACCATATACGTAAGGCTTTTTCTGCTCTATGCAGATATCGTTAATCAGGTAACGGGTGGCAAAGTTGTCACAGCCGTCGACTACTATATCATATTCCTGAATGATATGATAAGCATTTTCTTTTGTCAACCTGGTAGAGTAGGGATGTATTCTGATCTCGCTGTTGAGAGCGGAGAGCCGTTCCGCTGCACAGATAGCTTTCGGTTTACCCAATTCTTTTTCGGAATAGAGAACTTGTCGTTGCAGGTTAGTGATGCTTACCAAATCGTCATCTACCAGTCCGAGACATCCCACACCGGCGCCTGCCAGGTAGAGAGCGATGGGAGAGCCTAGCCCTCCCACACCTACAATAAGCACTTTGGCTTCCTGCAGTTTCTTCTGACCTTCTTCTCCGATTTCGGGAAGTATGATTTGTCTATCGTATCGCATCTGCCTATCTTTTAAAATCAAAAGACTGATCCCAATCTTTCCAAACTGGTTCGCGACCTAGTTTCTTCAAGTCACGTTCCACTTCAACCGCCTTTCGCTCATCACTTACGTGAAATTGTTCCAGGGTTTGAGGATAACTGTAATATCCTCCGGGTTCAGTTTTACTCTCCGCACTCATGGTTGTAACACCGAGCGTTGCCATGTGATTTCGGATTTCTGCACTTTCACGGGTGGAATAGGAGATATCTACGTCGTGGTCGAAGATTCGCATCGCGAATGTAAGTTGAGCCAGTTCCCGGTCGTTCATGACTACATTCGGTTGGAAGCCGCCATTTTCAGACGGGCGCATACGTGGGAAATTTACGCTGTATTTCGTTTTCCAGTAATGCTTCTGCAAATAACGCAGATGATAAGCCATCATCGTTACGTCGGTTCGCCATTCCTCCAGGCCGATCAGGACACCCATACCAATCTTGTGTACACTTGCCTGTCCCATGCGGTCGAAGCCGTTTACACGCCATTCGAATTTTGACTTCATGCCTCTTGGATGATACGTTTTGTAATTTGCTTTATGGTAAGTCTCTTGAAAACAGATCACTCCGTTCAGGCCATGATTGGTTAGCTCCTTGTATTCTTCCGCTTTAAGAGGCATTACTTCAATTTGCAGGTTGCTGAAATAAGGCTTTGCCAAATCCAACGCCCGGGCAATGTAGGGAACACCTGCTGCGGCCGGGTTTTCACCGGTTACAAGCAGTAGATTCTCAAAAGGAGCCAACCGTTTGATGGCTTTGTATTCATTGACAATCTCTTCCTCTGTCAATATCGTTCTCTTCATCGGATTGCTGATGTGAAAACCGCAATAGACACAGGAATTGGTACATGAATTAGTCAGGTAGAGCGGTACGAACATGGAGATAGTCTTACCGAACCGTTCCATCGTATATTTCTGACTAAGGCGTGCCATCACTTCCAGATAAGGAGTGGCGGCAGGTGAAATCAGCGCCATAAAGTCGTTGACATCCAGATGCTCTTTTTTACCCAATGCACGGCGTACGTCGGCATCTGTTTTGGAATAGATGGCTTTTGTCGTCTCTTCCCAGGATATTTTTTCTAATTCGTCGGAGAACATTCTTATTAAATTGAGAATTAAAAATTGAAAATTGAAATGAGGGGAGGGCAGGTTCGGTCAGTGGGCTGACTTTCTGTTTCTCCCCACTCATTATTTGTTGGTTTTAGCGCTTTTCTTTAAATCGCGTGACAATCTCATTGCACAGAAATTAGGTCCGCACATCGTACAATATTCTCCATCGATATGATGTCCTGCACGAAAATAGGTCTGCGCCCGCTCCGGGTCGAGAGACAGGTCGAACTGATCTTTCCAGCGGAACTCATAGCGAGCTTTACTCAATGCGTTGTCTCGTACCTGTGCACCCGGGTGTCCTTTTGCCAGGTCAGCGGCATGAGCGGCTATCTTGTAGGTAATGACTCCTACGCGTACATCCTCTTTGTCGGGTAAGGCAAGGTGTTCTTTCGGAGTGACATAACAAAGCATAGCCGTACCCAGCCATCCGATTTGTGCGGCACCGATAGCAGAAGTGATATGGTCGTATCCGGGAGCAATATCTGTCACCAACGGGCCGAGTGTATAGAATGGGGCGTCATGGCATTTTTCAATCTGACGTTCCATGTTCTCTTTGATTTTATGCATCGGAACGTGTCCGGGGCCTTCAATAAATGCCTGAACATTCTTATCCCAGGCACGAAGCACTAATTCTCCCATGGTATCCAGTTCGGCAAACTGCGCTTCATCGTTCGCATCGTAGATAGAACCCGGACGAAGTCCGTCGCCTAAAGAAACGGCTACATCATATTGTGCCAGAATATCACAAATATCATCAAAGTGATCGTATAAGAAACTTTCCTGATCGTGTACGAGACACCATTTACTCATTATGCTTCCTCCACGGCTGACAATACCGCACAACCGCTTATCGGCAAGATGAACATTATGGCGGCGGATCCCTGCATGAATGGTGAAGTAATCTACACCTTGTTCACATTGTTCAATCAATGTATCCCGGTAGATTTCCCAGGTGAGGTCTTCCACTATGCCGTTCACCTTTTCAAGTGCCTGATAAATAGGAACCGTGCCGACGGGTACGGGACAATTACGGATAATCCATTCGCGTGTTTCATGGATATTTTCTCCTGTGGAAAGATCCATCAAGGTATCGCCACCCCATTTGCAGCTCCACAATGCTTTCTCCACTTCTTCATCTATGCTTGAGGTAGTAGCCGAATTTCCGATATTCGTATTGATTTTCACAAGGAAGTTGCGTCCGATAATCATCGGTTCAGCTTCCGGGTGGTTGATATTGGCCGGTAATACGGCACGTCCCTCTGCAATCTCCTGACGGACAAATTCTGGAGTAATGTGGGTCTTAATTCCCAATTCCTCGCAATTCATGTTCTCGCGGATTGCTACATATTCCATTTCAGGGGTGATAATCCCTCTTTTGGCGTATGCCATTTGAGTGATTGCTTCTCCTTTTTTAGCGCGATAGGGCAGAGCGATGTGCTCGAAACGTAAGTGATCGAGACTTTTATCGTCCCTTCTCATTTGTCCGTATTCCGAAGTAATTTCGGGAAGTTGTTCCACATCACCACGGCCTACAATCCATTCTTCACGCATACGGGGCAGTCCTTTTTTAAGATCAATGCTCATATCTGCATCGCTGAACGGTCCGCTGGTATCATATACATATATCTCCGGGTTCGGTGTTGCTATCTTTTCTTCGCCTTCAAAGCTGACACTGGGCACTTGTTCCACTTTCCGCATCGCTACACGGATATTCGGATAAAGTTTACCGGGTAAATAGACTTTCTGCGAGCGGGGGAATTTTATTTTTTGTTCCATAGTTTATTCGTTTTTAATCAAGAAAAGCCGTTAGAGGTGAACTTGCTTCTGCCACGAAGTCGACGGCTTGTAATCCTAATCCTGCTTCGTAAGCCTGTCTTCCGGCTTCTGTAGCCGCTTTGAATGCTTTTGCCATTTCTACCGGATTTCCGGCAACGGCTATTGCGGTATTAACTAATACAGCGGAAGCTCCCAGTTCCATTGCTTCGGCAGCATGACTGGGTGCACCGATACCCGCATCTACGACTACCGGGATACCTGCCTGTTCGATAATGATTTGCAGGAATTCTTTGGTCTGCAATCCTTTATTGGTACCGATTGGTGCACCGAGCGGCATAACGGTAGCTGCGCCCGCTTCTTCCAGACGTTTGCAGAGTACAGGGTCAGCCTGACAATAAGGCAACACGATAAAACCCAGTTTTACCAGTTCTTCCGTAGCTTTCAGTGTCTCGATAGAGTCAGGGAGCAGATAGCGTGGGTCCGGGTGAATTTCCAGTTTCAGCCAGTTTGTTCCAAAGGCTTCACGAGCCAACTGTGCTGCAAAAACAGCCTCTTCTGCATTACGTACACCGGAAGTATTGGGCAATAGCTGAATATTCGGATGAATAATATGTTTCAGCATGTCATCCTCTTTGTTGTCCATGTCGATTCGTTTCATGGCAACAGTAACCATTTCCGTGCCTGAAGCCAGAATAGCTTGTTCCATTACTTCATTGGAATTGAATTTTCCTGTTCCCAGGAAAAGACGGGAGTTAAATTCGCGTCCCGCAATTACTAACTTTTCCATTCTATATATATTATAAATTAAATTACTGATTGTACATCATTGCTTTACGCATGATTCAGGATTCTACGTGTTTCTTCTATCGGATTATCCGCTCCGAGAATGGTTCCCGACAGGGCTATTCCATTGACTCCTGTGTGAAGTATGGCAGGAATATCCTCATAAGTGATTCCTCCAATCGCTACTACGGGGACTTCGATATTCGCCTCTTTCATCTGTGAAAGGATGGAGGAATAGCCTTCCAATCCCAGTACAGGGCTTAAATTCTTTTTAGTGGTAGTAAACCGGAAAGGACCGATGCCAAGATAATCGGCTCCGGCACGATAGTGCTGTACAACATCTTCGAATGTATTTGCAGTGCCGCCGATAATGAAAGCCTCTCCAAGAATTTGGCGGGCCTGGTCGATAGGCATATCCTTTTTGCCCAGATGCACACCGTCCACTTCCAGCTTTCGCGCCAGTTCAACGTGATCGTCCAGAACCAGGATTGCTTCGTGCTCTTTACAAAGCGGTTTCAGTTGCAGGGCTACTGCCTCCACTTCTTCGAGAGGAGCCTCTTTCATGCGTAGTTGGATCCATTTGCACCCGCCTTCGAGTGCCATACGTGCCGATTCGAGGTACGAATACCGTTCGGTCTGATGCGTGATAAATTGTAGGCTGACCATTCCCTTATCCTCCGCAAGCAGCTTTGATAATCACCAGGTTATCGTTCTCATGCAATATGAAACCCTCCCATTCGGTACGGGGAATCATTTTGTTGTTTACGGCGATAGCAATGCCTTGAACCGGAAGTTCGAGCTGTGCTGTCAGTTGTGTAAGGGTAGAGTCGGGAGTAATTTCCACCTCTTTGTTGTTCACTTGTACTTTCATTGTCCTATCAGAATAAATAAGTTGAAAGTAAATACAAAGAGCGTGCTTGAATGGAAAGGCGATAAGAAGAAACACAATCCCTACGTCAGTACTAACTGCCTCAGGTTCCTAGGGTATAATCTCAGCCCCTCATGGGGCACCCCTTTGTCTTTACGGGGGCAAAGTAAGTGAAAAAGAAACAGAAAAACACTAAATCATTCGATTTTTTTTCATTTTTCTGTTGATTCCTGTTTTTTGATAGGATGAGAAAAGATAAACCGGGCACCATTTTTGTAATTCTTGTCAATCCAGATATCACCTCCCATATATTGGATGGTCAGTTTGCAGATAGCCAGTCCCAATCCTGTACCCTGTACGAACTCGTTCAGCTTTTCGAAACGTTGGAATACCAGCTCCTGTTTATCTTCGGGGATTCCGGTGCCGGTATCAGTTACCGAGAACAGCATACATTGCTTTTCTTCGTCCACTTCATAATCCAGCGTAATGCTTCCTCCGGCAGGAGTGAATTTCAAGGCATTGTTCAGCAGATTGATAATAATCTGCTGCAGGCGCAAGGGATCTGTGTAGAGCATGTAAGGCTCTTTAGGCATTTGCAGTTTAATGTCTACATCCATTGTCTTGTTCCGGTTGGTCAGAGTAATCATATTCTGGCAATGGTTCACCAGCTCACACCATTCATAGTTGAATTGCAGTTTTCCTGATTCCAGGCGTGATATATCCAGTACATCACTAATCAGTTGGAGCAACAGATTGGAGTTGGTCTGGACAATATCTGCGTATTCTTTCAGTTCGTTATTCTGCTCTACCGAACCGATAATCAGGCTGGAGAAACCGACAATAGCATTTAGCGGAGTCCGTATCTCGTGGCTCATATTCGAAACAAAGGCACTTTTCAGTTGGTTAGCTTCTTCGGCGCGCTCTTTAGCATCACGCAATTCGACTTCAGACTCTTCCAGTTTCTTTTTATCTTCCCGTAGTTGTTTCGTAGTTCTTTCAAGGTGATTCTTCAGGATTTTAGTCCGGTAATAGTAATACAGCGAAATCATTAGACTTCCTACTAATACGAGAAATATAATCAGGATGAATTGCACTTCTGTCTTATAGGCCACAAAGAACGGGATGGGCTGATTGATTACCATTGAGTTAACAGGTAACTTCTTGTTTTCAAATCCCCATTCCTTTAGTTTCTTCGCATCAAATTTATATCTGTTGGGTAAGATATTGATACTGCTGATATCAGTTTCCTTCTGGTCTAAAAAGCGGTAGGCATATTCTCCCATGCTTTTTCCCACTCCTTCATATTGCGGGACATATCCTCCGATAGCCCAGTAACCTATTGCGGTAGAAGTCATGCTGAACATAGGCAGGAGAGGATTGGCTTTGGAAAAAGCATAAACGGAGTTATTCATATAAGTAATGCCCCGGTTGTCGATTCTCCAGATGCCAAGCAACATGACTGTGTTTCTGGGAAGATTGCGCAATTGACTGGCAGCCATATCGAGTGTATGGATGCGGCCATCGACGTAGGTGATAGACAACTGTGGGAAATGTTGCAGGTTTTTCTTGAACCATGCCAGTTCGGCAAGTCCGTTGTATGTGTTATCCGATACAAATACAAGGTGTTCTGTTTCCGGATAGAAATCCTGTATCATTTCAATATCTTTTTTAATGTCATATTCGTATGTGCTACAATATCTTACGTTATATTCCTTCATGCGTTCCATTAAGTTAATGCTTTCAGGATTATAGCTTCGGATGTCGGTCGAATCCTCCGGAATACGTATTCCGTTGCGTGATGCCATTGCACAGAAAACAGGAAGCTGCTTGTACTTTTCATCTTCGAGATGGAGGAAACTGCTCCATGCTTCACCACCCAGGAGAATAACTAATTTGGCTTTCGGATGTTTGTCCAGAATATCGGTCAATGTTTTTTTCCATTGATGCGCCTGCGTTAAGTCTGTTGCATTCATATTTTCTACCATGGTCGAATATTTTCCTCCCAATTGGGTGTAGGTCTCTATAAATGTGCTGATGTTATCGTAGGTATATTTAGTGTCAGAATTATAAGAGGTGATAAACAGGATTTCTTCCTCAGATTCTTCTGTGGTGGCAGCATTGCCAACATTGCTAAAAAAGGGGAGGAAAAGGAGTACGGCAATGGAGACAATAAATCGTATTTTTTTTCTTTTATACAGTATCATAATTGTTTGTTATGTTGTTTTATGAGTTGCAAAAATACAACTAATGCATCTGATATACAATAAAAGTCTGTTCTTTTTAATCTGTAAAAAAGGTCGCTGTGAAAAACACAACGACCTTTTCCATAAGTATAGTTTAGCTTGTAAATTTGATTACATTCTTTTTTCAACCACATCCCAGTCGATGATATCCCACAGGGCGTTTACGTGGTCGGCACGGCGGTTCTGGTAATCCAGATAATAGGAGTGTTCCCAAACGTCAAATCCAAGAAGTGGTTTCAAACCGGCACGTACTGGATTGCTGCCGTTCCCCTCTTTAGTGATTTTCAGTTTACCGTCTTTATCTACGGATAGCCAAGCCCATCCTGAACCAAACAATCCGACTGCTGCTGCATTGAATTCTTTCTTGAAGTTTTCAAAGCTGCCAAAGTCACGTTTGATGGCTTCTCCCAGTTTACCGGCCGGTTCTTTCTTCGAAGGTTTCGGGGCAAATTGCAGGAAGTACAGGTTGTGGTTCAATACTTGTCCGGCGTTATTGAATATAGCTCCATCCGGTGCGGCTGCAACGATTTCTTCTACCGTTTTACCTTCATATTCTGTTCCGGGCACGAGGCTATTCAGATTATTTACATACGTTTGTAGATGTTTTCCGTAATGGAAATCTATTGTTTGCTGACTGATTACAGGTTCCAACGCATTGTTAGCGTAAGGAAGTTTAGGCATTTCGTAAGTCATGGTCATCATAATTAAAGACATTAATATAGTATTCATAATGTTACAAGTTTTAATCGGCTTGTTATACTATAATAACAGAAGCCCTTTGCAAAATGTTCACAGCATCTTACTTTATTTGTAAATGTACTGTATGCGTTCCACTTCTTTCGGATGCTCACGGTCGGTCCGGCAGATCCATTGGCCCGTATTATCATATTCATAATAAGAATTGCTATCGATCTGGTTTCCGTATTTATCGTACAGGCAGGTCAGGCATCCCGATGTTTTCTGGTTATTGCCTAAAATCCGTTGGTAAACGATTTGTGTCAGATAACCGTATTTATCGTATTCATAAGCATCTTTTTGTGAAATAATCTGATCCGAAGAATTGGCAAAAAGCAGGTTTTGATGTTGGGATGAAATCAATCTGCCTTTATCATCATATTTGTTTGCGGTGTACGCCTGAAGTTCTCCATTCTTATTATACTCTTTGGTTTCGGTCAATAACCCCTGTTTATTATAGGAACTTATGATGACTCTTCCATCTGTATACTTGAGCGAATCACTCTCGATACTTCCGTCCGTACCGATACGGCGTGTCCGTCGGTAGAGATCCGTTTTGGTTTTCGGATTCGTTTGCACTTCAAAGATGCAGTGACCTTGCGGATCGTATAATCTGTTCGTTTGTATTTCATTGCTTGGCTGACCGTTCTTTACGGTAAGCGACAATGTAGAAATGAGCTGCCCCTTATCATCATACGAATAAGTGGTCGAGGTATTTCCCGTACTGTCATTTTCCGCAGACTTAATCAATCGTCCTCCATTATAGTATTTCACGGAAGTAGGAGTGGATATGATTGTTTGCAGAATAAACGGTGTCCGTAGTGCATTGGCCTGGTCACGAAATTCCTTGTATCTGTGTGTGCAAAGAAAATCCTGCAGCATACTCAAAGATTCGGAATTGACAATGGCAGCTTTTAAAAGCTCAAAATCAGCTTTTTCACTAAGATATTCAAGGTCGTCCAGATGAGTACGTGCTGTGGAAGTCAGGTAAGGTGATTGCTTATACTCGTCAATAATCTGCCGGATGGCTGTTGCGTTTCCTTTCTCCCGGAGGCTGTCGATTCCTTGAAACAGAAAATCATCGTATAACGCGCGAACTTCCGGAAGGAATGGACGCGTGTCTTTATCCGTGAAGAATTTCTGCATGTTGGCGTTATCAAAAAATGCCTTGAAATTCGCTGATGTCGGATTACTCTTTACAATCTGGTAAAGCCGTTTGTTTTCCGCAGTGTTGATTTGAGAGATAAATTTGCCGTTCGGATATTCCGTGATGTACGTTTGATAAATATTCAGCGTAGGTGTTTTCAGCATACCTTCCAGTAAAGCCATTTCACGGATGTCCCGTACCTTTTGCAAGATGGTAGAATCTCCCGGATAACCGCTTGACTGGATACTGTCCATCAACGTCTTGCTAAAAGGGATTTGATCTTTCGAAGCTTCCAGAATGGAGATAACAGCCAGTTCCGCTTTGTTTTGTACGTTGGAAAGTTGTATTTTCTCTTCTTCACAGATATTGGGAAAATAAGCTTTCGTTGCCCTTTCGTAGCATCCGAAATAGTTGGTGGCAGCCTGTTCGCTTTGCTCGTTCCACAATCCGTTGAGCACATCCAATAATGCCAGTTCCTCGGCATAATAGGTTTGTGTCTCGTCATCTATCTTATCACGGTTTTTCTGCCATTTGTCGGCGTCATTATCGTTCAGATACCTTAGCAGCTTTTCCAGGCGGCTCTGCTTTTGTGCCATTGCCTGTGGAATGCAGGCGACCAGAAACAAACTCAAAATAATCGATAAAAATATACTTCTTTTCATTGCTTTTTGGTGTTAGGTTAAAATAGTTAGTGATGAAAATTCATAAAAATACCTTCATTCTCGAATGAATATTATACTTTTGTATTGAGAACAAATTTGAATGCCAAGGGTTTGTTAAAAATCCACATTGTTTTTATAATGCTGTTATGAATACCAATTATATAGATGAATTGAACGAGAGTCAGTGTGCTGCAGTGACTTATAATGACGGTCCTTCGCTGGTGATAGCCGGTGCAGGTTCGGGGAAGACGCGCGTATTGACTTATAAAATCGCTTACTTGCTGGAACAGGAGAACGGCTACAATCCGTGGAATATTCTTGCACTGACCTTTACGAATAAGGCGGCGCGCGAGATGAAAGAGCGTATTGCCCGTCAGGTAGGTATGGAACGGGCACGTTATTTGTGGATGGGGACTTTCCATTCCATCTTCTCACGGATTCTTCGTGCCGAAGCAACATTTATCGGGTTCACTTCCCAGTTCACCATCTATGATACGGCTGATAGTAAGAGTTTGCTCCGTTCCATTATTAAAGAGATGGGATTGGACGAGAAAACTTATAAACCGGGAGCGGTACAAGCACGTATCTCCAATGCCAAGAATCATCTGGTCACTCCCACGGGGTATGCTGCCAATAAAGAGGCTTACGAAGGAGATATGGCTGCCAAGATGCCTGCTATCCGTGATATCTATACTCGTTATTGGGACAGATGTCGTCAGGCAGGTGCAATGGATTTCGATGATTTACTGGTGTACACCTATATTTTATTCCGTGACTTTCCGGAAGTGTTGGCACGCTACCGGGATCAGTTCCGTTATGTGCTGGTAGATGAGTATCAGGATACGAATTATGCGCAGCATAGCATTGTCCTGCAACTGACTAAAGAGAATCAACGTGTCTGTGTGGTGGGAGACGATGCGCAAAGTATCTATTCTTTCCGTGGGGCGGATATTGATAATATTCTCTATTTTACGAAAATCTACCCTAATACGAAAGTCTTTAAATTGGAACAGAATTATCGTTCCACACAAACCATTGTTTGTGCTGCCAACAGCTTGATTGAGAAGAATGAACGCCAGATACGGAAAGCCGTGTTTTCGGAGAAAGAAAAGGGGGAACCTATCGGCGTATTTCAGGCGTATAGCGATGTGGAAGAGGGAGATATTGTAGCTAATAAGATTGCAGAGCTACGACGGGAGTATCGCTACGGATATGCTGATTTTGCTATCCTGTATCGTACGAATGCACAAAGCCGTATTTTTGAAGAGGCTCTTCGGAAACGGAGTATACCTTATAAGATTTATGGAGGACTTTCGTTCTACCAGCGAAAAGAGATAAAAGATGTGATTGCTTATTTCCGTTTGGTAGTGAATCCGAATGATGAAGAAGCATTCAAGCGAATCATTAATTATCCGGCTCGTGGTATTGGAGATACGACAGTCGGGAAGATTATATCGGCGGCTACCGATCATGGTGTAAGTCTTTGGGCGGCACTCTGCGAACCATTGAGTTACGGACTGGATATAAATAAAGGAACGCATGCGAAACTGCAAGGCTTTCGTGAATTGATAGAAAGTTTCATTGTCGATCAGGCAGATAAGAACGCTTATGAAATAGGAACGAATATCATCCGTCAGTCCGGCATTATCAACGATGTCTGTCAGGACACATCCCCCGAGAACCTAAGCCGTCAGGAAAATATAGAAGAGTTGGTGAATGGAATGAATGACTTCTGCGCTTTGCGGCAGGAGGAGGGTAACCCGAATGTGTCTCTTACCGATTTCCTTTCGGAGATTGCATTGCTTACCGATCAGGATTCCGACAAGGCGGATGATGGGGAAAAGATAACGTTGATGACAGTTCATTCGGCTAAAGGATTGGAGTTTAAGAATGTATTTGTGGTCGGTCTGGAAGAAAACCTGTTTCCCAGTGGGATGGTAGGAGATTCTCCCCGGGCACTGGAAGAAGAACGTCGTTTGTTCTATGTAGCTATTACTCGTGCGGAGGAACATTGTTATCTGTCTTTTGCCAAAACCCGTTTCCGTTATGGAAGGATGGAATTTGGAAGCCCCAGTCGTTTCTTGCGTGATATCGATGTTCATTACTTGCAACTGCCGCATGAGGCAGGAGTGAGCCGGGCTGTCGATGAAGGTGCAGGACGTTTCCGTAGAGAGATTGAAGGAGGATTCACCCGTTCAGCTTCTCCGTCGCGTGCCCCTTTCGGAAGTACATCTTCCGAACAGCGTGAACGTCCGAAAGCACAGATCATTGCTCCCAGCGTACCGAGGAATTTGAAGAAAGTTAGTACTGTTAGCCCAAGTAACGGTGTACAGGCAACCTCTTCCACTTCAGCATCGATAGCAGGAGTACAGGCCGGACAGATGATAGAGCACGAACGTTTCGGATTGGGTGAAGTGATTAAAGTAGAAGGAACGGGAGACAATGCGAAAGCAACTATTCATTTTAAAAATGCGGGAGACAAACAACTATTATTACGTTTCGCTCGTTTTAAAGTGGTAGAATAAATAATAACACTAAATAGAGAGACTCATGAAGAAACAACTAACAGTAATTTTGCTTTCCGCTTTGATTTTGAGTGGATGTGCGTCGGGGCGTATGGGAAATCCGGGAGCTATCATGGCAGGTGCTTCTATCGGAGGTAGTCTGGGAAGTTCGATAGGCGGACTTATCGGAGATAATAATCATGGCTGGAGGGGCGGTTACCGTGGTTCTGCTATTGGGAATATTGTGGGAACCATTGCCGGTGCGGCTATTGGAAACGCGTTGACGGCGCCGAGACAAGAGCAAATAGAGGAAGATGCGTATATTCCTGAAGTGAGGGAAGTCCGTGTGCAAAAATATAAGAAGCAGCCGGTGCAGCAGCCTATTTCTCAACTGAAGTTGCGCAAGATCCGTTTTATAGATGATAATCGCAGTCATGTGATTGATGCGGGAGAAAATAGCAAGATAATTTTTGAGATTATGAATGAAGGGAGAAATCCTGTTTATAATGTAGTTCCTGTGGTAGAAACGGTGGGGAAGGTGAAGCATCTCGGCATTTCTCCTTCTGTGATGGTGGAGGAAATTCTTCCGGGTGAAGGCATCCGTTATACCGCTTCCATTCACGCAGGTGAAAAATTGAAAGACGGTGAAGTGACATTCCGTGTCGCAGTGGCGGACGAGAATGGAGTGATTTGTGATTCGCAAGAATTTACCCTGCCTACACAGCGCGGAAACTAGAAATAACAGCCCGAATATCCGGTTTAAACATAGTGACGGTATATGCCTGGAATAGTGACGCTATCCTAAGCATATACCGTCACTATGTTGGTGGGATAGCGTCACTCTTTTCGGAGTATCTTTTTCTTTTCATAAGCAGTGCTGACTCACTTTTTCTGCAATAATATTATTTCTGTCATGATGTATAATTATTAGGGCATCTATTAGTATCATGAAATCGTAATATTATTATCTTTGTTGGTAAATGATAAAAACCTGAAAAACAGGAGGAAAAAGATAATGAATAAATTTTATTTTATCTTATTGTTGTGTTTGTTTTCATCCTGTAGGATAAACAAGACAAACCATGTAGAAACATGCAAAACTGAAAATGACAGTACAGAACAGTTCTATGACCAGTCGGAGGGTATGGAAATATTGGATACACTGGGTAAGGTTTATGGTAATGAACCTCATATAGCCGGGTTGTCTTTGGAAACTCCCAACTGCCCCGACTTTATTGAAGGTATCTATTTTGATAAAGCTACTCTTGTTTTTCAGGTCACAGGAGATACAGTCAAAGCACGGCAGATATTGGAAAAGGCTTCCGGAAGTAAGAATTTCAGGCTGGAACTTATGGGTGGTAGTAATTACTCGCAAACCCAGTTGCTCGCTATCCAGAAGGAGTTAAATAAGAAAATGGAAGAGTCGGGATATGAGAATATAAAAAGGAATGTAACGGGATATGGTGTAGGATTGCGACATATAGAAATCCGTCTGATTGTGAATACTCCCGAAAAACAAAAAGAATTCCGGGAGAAGATTATGGACTCGCCTGCTTTTCAATTTAGTGGTGTGACAGAGCCGATTATCAATCAAAAAGTGGGTGTGAACCATATAAACGGTATTTATATCCGTCCCGAATATCCGGTTTATTCTACAGCTGCAGAACAGGTAACATTCATTCTCAATAACTACAGCGGTGGAACAATAGAATGTGGAGAACGTTATTATGTTACTTTTGAAGATGAAAAGGGGATCTGGCGGGAATTGCCTATGAATACCGCTTTTGTTAGCATAGCTTATGTTATACAGGATAAGAGAGAACGGGAGATGAGGGCTTCGCTTTATCCGGATGTGCATCCGAATAAAGCCGGACGTTACCGTTATTTTTACGAGGTGACCATCAACAGGAAACCTGTCTTGATGATGGCTGAATTTAGATTGTCGGACAATGAGAAGGAATGGAAAGAGGCAAAAAGAACGCCTTTACCCGAAGGATTATTGACAATGAAGCAGGACAACACTCATCAGACGGTTGGGGAACAGGTGGAAGAACTGGTTTATGATATGGTGGAGGTTATGCCGGAATTTCCAGGAGGTGTACGCGCTATGCTTGATTTCATTAAGAAGAATATTCAGTATCCGGAAATAGCTCGCAAAAATGGCATACAGGGGAGGGTGATTGTAGGAGTTGTGGTTGATAAGAATGGCTCTGTAACCAATCTGACTATCCTCAAAAGCATTGATCCTTATTTGGATAAAGAAGCTATCCGTGTTATCAGGCTTATGCCGAAGTGGAAACCGGGGACACAGATGGATAAACCGGTGAAGGTTAAATATGCTATTCCCGTAAGTTTTAAACTTGCCGATTAAAGATAACAAATTCCGGAGATAAAACTAGGTTGGAGAAGTTGCTTTCATACCGAAATAAGACTATACCTAAAACCATACCTAAAGTTATGCTTTAGCATCTGTAAAGCGTAGCTTTATCTAATCTAAAGCTACGCTTTTCATAGTCTTACCAATTATTTCCGGCGTTACTGCTATTGACCAGCATCTCTACCCGCTGTCTGTATGTATTTGCTCCTTCAGCGATATTCTTTCCCGCATCCGCTGTTCCCATTCCATAAACAACGATAGGAGTCTGCCACACCATACCTGAATGGATAGCACTGCCCTGATAAGGGCGTAAAAGTTCGTCCGTAGTGAAACCATTCCTTCCTCCGCTGCGGTAAGCATCGAATTCGGACCCGGTAGTTGTTACCACTGTCAGCGGTTTACCGGCGACTGCCGGAGTCTTGGATAGGAAAGTAAAGACTTCATCCTGCCATTTCTTTAATAATGACGGTGCAGACATCCAATAGAAAGGAAACTGATAGATCATAGCAGAGGCATCAGAGATGATTTTACTCCATTCGTCTACATTGAAAGCGATGTCAGGCGATAATTCGTAAAGGTTGAATACGGCTACTCCTTCAATGTCACCAACGGCATCAATTAATGCCTTGTTTGCTTGAGATCCTTTCATGTTTGGATGTGCCAGCAGGATCACTACTTTTCTTAAATCTTTATTCATATTCAATCAGGTATTTAGGATGATATAACTACTTATAGATTATAAAGGTGTAAAAATAAGAAAAAGTTCGCGAAAACCAATATCTTAATTAAAAATAAAACAATCCCTCTTTGCTTTTGAATTTGTATTTTTGCATCCACGTTCGTAAGGCGTTATTTTAGATAATAATTTATATATGATAGATTTTAATCAGTTTCCTTCTCCTTGTTATATCATGGAAGAAGAGCTTTTAAGAAAGAATTTGTGTTTGATAAAAAGCGTAGCCGACAGGGCGGGAGTGGAGATCATTCTTGCTTTTAAGTCATTTGCCATGTGGCGTTCTTTCCCTATATTCCGTGAATATATAGATCATTCTACGGCAAGTTCAGTGTATGAAGCCCGTCTGGCACTGGAAGAATTCGGCAGTAAGGCACATACATATTCTCCTGCTTATACGGAACAGGATTTCCCGGAAATAATGCGTTGCAGCAGTCATATCACTTTCAATTCAATGCAGCAGTTCGATCGTTTCTATCCGATGGTGGTTGCAGAAGGAAGCGGCATTTCTTGTGGTATCCGTGTGAATCCTGAATATTCGGAAGTGGAAACGGAGCTTTATAACCCATGTGCACCCGGTACACGTTTTGGGATAACAGCCGATTTGCTGCCCGATACATTGCCGCAGGGAATTGAAGGCTTTCATTGTCATTGTCACTGTGAATCTTCTTCTTATGAGCTGGAACGTACATTGGAACATCTTGAAGCTAAATTTGCCCATTGGTTTCCACAGATTAAATGGTTGAATCTGGGTGGTGGACACCTGATGACTCGTAAGGATTATGATACCGAACATTTGATAAGACTATTGCAAGGATTAAAAGCACGCTATCCTCATTTGCGCATTATCCTGGAGCCCGGTTCGGCCTTTACCTGGCAGACGGGAGTGCTGACTTCCGAAGTGGTGGATATTGTGGAAAGTCGTGGTATCAAGACGGCTATTTTGAATGTTAGTTTCACTTGCCACATGCCGGATTGTCTGGAAATGCCATATCAACCTGCCGTGCGTGGTGCAGAGATGGGAAATGAAGGAAAATATATTTATCGTCTCGGAGGAAATTCCTGTTTGAGCGGTGATTATATGGGACTGTGGAGCTTCGATCACGAGTTGCAAATCGGAGAGCGTATTGTGTTCGAAGATATGATTCATTATACGATGGTCAAGACAAATATGTTTAACGGAATTCATCATCCTGCCATTGCCATTTGGACAAAAGAGGGGAAAGCTGAAATATACAAGCAATTTTCTTATGAAGATTATCGTGACCGAATGAGTTGATAATCAAAATGATTGTTTTGCGGTAGGTGCAAAGTGAACAGATTTCTGTGAAAAAAGTAGGCAGAATGTTTGCAGGTTTACGGAAAATCCCTACCTTTGCAACCGCAAACGAAAAAATGCGGAAATAGCTCAGTTGGTAGAGCATAACCTTGCCAAGGTTAGGGTCGCG
>OGMI01000023.1_pt1 | contig 167938 bp, 135 predicted proteins | sample 1573201 | NCBI WGS metagenome assembly OGMI01 (sample SAMEA2582012, study PRJEB24529) | metagenome | biome: Human gut stool | place: China | collected 2011
TTAATTATAATCTACAATTGATTTTATCTTTAGTGTCCGCTTGTATGTCAGTGCCTTTATTTTTGATCCCGCCATAAAGCAGGGAGGTTGCGGCAAGTACATTCTGTAAATCCCTGTTCGTGGTAACGGATGCTATCATCCCGGCTGCTGAGGTGGCAAAGAAATCCATGCCTTCTTGGGACAGGCGGCCTTTTCTCAGGTGATCTATGCTGATCAGGTTTCCCACCGACCGGATGGATGTCACATACTTTTTCAAGTTCCCCCGTTCATGAGGGAATGAGCAACACAGGGTTTCCATAAAACGTTCATATCCCATGGCATAATCATAGATAGCGTCTTTATAATAAATCCGGTCGAACACTTCTTCATCCATCCGTTTGATGGATAACTTGTCCATGATTCCGAAATAACGGAAATACTGGTTCATAATTTGCCCTTCATCCAGACTACCGATATAGTGAATGCCGGTATCCATCCGGTGCCCACCGCGTTGGTAAGTTTGGAAACAGCCGCCAAACAATTCGTTTTTCTCCAGCACACAGACGTGGTAGCCCTCTTTGCTTAAGATGGCTCCGCATTCCAGACCGCCCAGTCCGCTGCCTATGATGATGATATCGTACTTACTCATGCTCCGGTTTGTTTTTCTGGAAGATATAAATTGTATTCGAAGTATATCTGTCGTTAGGTAAAATTTCCAGCTGCATCCCACATGCTTGTGCGATACTACTTATTTGTTCTTCGGATGTGAAACACAGTTGTTCTGTCGTTTTGTTAAAGTTGAAAATGCCGGTAGACAGCAGTTCGGTGAAACGGGTCAGACGGTGTTTTCCTGTATTGGCGGCATTGCCGTCCCGCACAATCAGCTTCCCTCCCGGACGCAACCGTTCCACGCATCTGAGTAATAAAGTTCGCTGATGCTCATAACTCATATAATGAAGCATGTCATTCAGTATGAATACGTCACTTTCCGGTAAAGGATATTCCAATGCGTCGGCGCATACAAATTGCAGGTGGGGAGTGCGGAGCCAACCCTGTTGCGCCACTGCTATTTTGTCCTCATCATAATCAATCCCTGTAATCTCCCGTTCCTCGGAAAGCTGGGAAAGCATATAGCAAAGCGGTCCGAATCCGCAACCGATATCTGTAATCTGTCCTTTGACAGGAACCAGTTGGTTGAATAGCCTGTAGTTATCTTCCATTTTCACCTTGATGCGTATGTACCATTCCTCCACCGGTCCTTTATAGATATAGTTCTGTACCAGATTTTCGTAGAAGACGGGATTGTCCGTTGTGCTTTGTTCCCGACAGATACGGGCATATTCTTTTTTCATCCGCGCGGAGATGCTTTTGGTACGTTCCTGATAAGTGGTTCCGTACGTAGCATCGTTGGCTGGGATACGCGGTAGAATCTCTGTCAGCATGATGCCTTTCCGTACATTGAACGGCTGTGCTTTCGCTATGATTTTACAGTTGCCGTAAAGGATGACCGGAATAATATCCAGTTGTAGTTTTTCCGACAGATAGAATGCTCCTTTATGGAAACGCTTCATTCTTCCATCGTAGGTACGTGTCCCTTCGGGGAAGATGGCGATGGAATATCCTTCCTTCACTTTTTGGCGCATCCGTTCCACGTAAAGCTCATAACCGTCTCCTACGTAATAGAAATCGGCATAGCGGATAATGGCTCCGAAGAAAGGAGAGTGCCATACCCAGTGATTGGTAATCATGACCAGTTTGGGAGTCAGTGCCAGCAATACCAGTATGTCGATGAAAGACTGATGATTGGCTATCAGGATGGCAGGCTTTTTAAACGTTTCTCCCGTCCGGTTTATCTTTTCTTTATGTACAAATGTGGCTATATGGATCAGGCCTTTGCAGGTGACATGTATCAGTTGGCAAAGTACTTGTTTCTTATAGGCTTTGCGGATAGGAAGCAAGGTCATGACAGCTATCAGCAAGCGTAGGAACAGGCATCCGATAAAGAACAGCAGGAACAAGCAGCCGGTTCTTGCCAGTCCTGTCAATGTATAAGGAGGCAACCCTTTGGAAGCAGGGGCTGTGATGAAGAATCGGAAAAGGATGGGTTGCAGTGTGTAGGCCACCAGTACGACGGCAATCATTCCCAAAATGGAGATGAGGGAAATGGACTGTAATGCCGGATGGCGTGCGAAGACCAATGTGCCCATACCTATCACGGTGGTGAAAGCGGAGAAGAAGATGGCTGTCTTGTGCGAGTTCAGCAACTGCCGTCCTGTGCGGTATTTATTCTGCAATCCGTCCATAATGAAAATGCTGAAATCATCCCCGATTCCAAAAATAAAAGTGGACAGAATGATGTTGATGATATTGAACTCAATACCCAGTATGCCCATTAATCCCACAATGATAATCCAGCTGACCAGCATCGGCAGGAAACTCATCAGAGTCAGTTCTATGCGCCCGTAGGAAATCCATAGGGCAAAGAAAATCAGGAAAGAAGAGATATAAAGAATCAGATAAAAATCCTGATTGACGGCAGATACCCATTGGTTGGCGAAATAACCACGGTCAAAGATAACCACCTTCTCTTTTTGTTGGAAAAGGGGGTACACCGCTTCCTTGTCGGCCTCGTTCATCCGTACCTGAGTAATCAGCATGGTCAGGGAATCAGCGGAAGTCTGCCATTCGTTCAGAAGCTGGGTCGTGATTTCATTTTGGTAGTCCAAAGGCTGGAACGGACGGTCGAGCCATTGGAAAAACGGCTCGAATGCATGTTCACGGAAATGATAGCGGGCAGCTTCTGTCCGAATGGTTTTGCGTAGCCAGGCTTTCTTGTCCGGAGTCCAGTAGTTGTGCCATTGTTTCAACCGTGCTTCCTGCACCTCTTCCGGTATCAAAAACTGTCCGGCAGAGGCATAATCTTTTATTTTTCCCTCTTCTTTCAATTGGGAGAGCAGCCGGTTTGTTTCGGCGTATTGTCCCGTGGCATCTCCCATATCTTTGCCTGTACTGACAAAGAGAACGGTCTTTTCTTGCTTGTCAAAGAGTTCGGTCAGCTTGTTTTCCGCTTGTTTCAAGTGGGCAGGCTCATAGTTCAGACTCATCATATCCTCGTTGAAACGCACGTTCTGCGAAGTGAAGATACATACTAAGGTCAGAATAAGGATGAAACCTACCAGTCCTTTGTTCTTTTCGTATGGATAAGCGTTCAGTTTCTCGATAAAGCGTAGTACCGCCCCTTGTTTTACATGCGCCTGTCCTTTCAGAAAATGCGGCAGATAGACCAGACAAAACAAGGTGGTTCCTATCAAGGCAAGCGAGGCGAACAGACCAAAATCCCGTAACAGATTAGAACTGGTAAAGATGAGGCCGAAAAAGGCGCCGATGGTAGTAAAACTGCCTACGGTAAGCGGATAGGCGATTTCTCTGATTAATTGTTGCACCGATGATACATGATTCTGATGCGCCAGCATGTGTATGGAGTAGCTTAAGGCAATGCCCATTACGGCGGAACCCGCACCTACGGCAATGGCTGAAATGCCGCCTTTGATAAAGTAGATAAGGCATAAGGCGAATAGAGCTCCGAACAGCACCGGGGTGATGATAAGCGGAATGGATTTCTTATGCTTGAATACCAGAGATATGAAGACAATAATGATAATCAGTGCGATGGAAGAAGTGACAAGCGTATCTTTCTTTATCTGTCGTGCATTGTACACTCCTACGGAAGGACCTCCGAAATATTCGGCAACTAATTGGGGGTGTTCCTTTTCCGCTTTTTGCAGTTCATCTTCAATCAGCCGGATGAGTTTGTCATTTTTGCCCGTGCTTCCGGTGTTGAATACCGGAGTGATGAACATCAGCAGGGTGGAGCCGTCCTGTGAGAAAATATGTTCATTAATCAGTTCGTAATTGGATTCCAACTGGAAGTCTTGCAGGTGTTTCAGCGTCTGGCTGCCTAGTCCCAACGGGTCTCGCATAAGATAGTCCTTCAAGGCGAATCCTGCCGGAGATATCAGGTTGGAATAGTTTTTCTGCATCAGGGCGGCTATGTTTTTGTCGGTAAGCAAGGTATCCAGCCGTTGGTAGTCCTCGTCGGAAAGGAACAAGGGTAGATTGTCGTAAACAAAATCTCCGGCACTGTTGATCAGGTTTTCGTCGGCTTTCGAGAAGATCTCTTTAATCAGGGTTCCTTCCGCTTGTTGTTGTAAATCCTGTTTTATTGTCTCGGCAGCTTCAATCAAGGAATCCGCATCCGCCATACCGTCCTTGCCGGACAGCATGATTATAATCTTATCCTTTATCTTCAGATTTTCAAATACGTTGATGGAGTTTTGGGAGTCCTTGGTATCCGGAAAGAAACTGGTTACGTTTTCCTCGAATCTGACTTGGGCGGCAAAAAGGGCCATAAAGAGAATGCATACGCTGAGGGACAGGTAAAACAAGACTTTATGCCTTTCAAAATAGTTATATAATCCAACAAAGAATTTAGTCATATCCGTTTTTTCTCCTACATATGGCCAGCAACGCGGTGGAGATTACTCCCGACAGCAGACTGCAAGCCATTGCAAAGATAATGCTTCCTATTAAATATTGCTCTAAAACTGATTTGACATTTTCAAGAGAAAGGTCTCCGAGGTGCAAATCGGGAGGATTACCCAGTACCATGCAGCCTGTCCGGTAACTGCCATACAGCAATAGGGGAATCATGGGTGGAATACTGATATTGGCGGCGACAAGGGCAATCACTTTATTCAGTCTGAACAGATGCGCAAGAAAGAGGGTGATCAGCATCTGATAACCCCATAACGGAACAATACCCATAAAAATACCCAGCATGATGGCGAGTACAATCTTCAGGTTGGATTCCCGTGTCTTCAGCACATTGTCGGTAAAGAACCGCTTGCAGTTGCTCCATGACAGTTTGCGGAGCAGGTTACGGGGAATAATCCAAAGGCAGGTAATCAGCACCAGCACCGTGTTCAGCACACTGATACGGGTAAAATCCCGGAAGGGACGGAAATGGGATACCCGTTCCGCTTGCGGGGGATAGTACACATGGATAGGAATGTTCTTCACCACTACATCTCCCCATGCGGCGAAGACGATGGCTTCCAACTCAAATTCATATTTGGCGGTGTACCAGCAGCTTTGCACATCCATTTTGCGGAGAGGGTAGAGACGGTATCCCGACTGTGTATCTTCCAGTTTCAGCCCGGTTTCCAGTCTGAACCAAAAATTAGAGAATTTATTGGCGAAGGTATTCTTGCCCGGCATATTGTCGGAGGCCAAGTTTCGGGCGCCTACCAGCAGCGTGTCGGGCTCTTTTTCAATGGCTTCGATAAAACAGGGAATATCGGAAGCGAAATGCTGTCCGTCCGAATCTATGGTGATGGCATAGCGGAAACCCTCTTTTTTTGCTTGGGAAAGACCATGCTTCAAAGCGGTTCCTTTTCCTTTATTCACTGGATGGGTAATAGTGCGGATAGCCGGATATTGTTCCAGAATGTTGGCTGTATCATCCGTAGAGCCGTCATTGATGACAATGATATCGTCTGCATACCTGTATACCTCCTCAATGACTGCCGCCAGTGTTTTCCCATTGTTGTAGGTGGGAATAACGACGACAATTTCCAGTTCCTTTAATTTCTTCCGCCAAACCGATGTTGTGTTTGTACTCATCTTGTTTTTCAGTCAAACTATTCAGATACGTTTGGGATGAATGTTTTCGTATCTGAACTTATGTGGTTTCTAATGGGTGACAAAGATAGCATATTTTCGGATGCGGGCATTCTGGCGTTAATTATTTATTTGGAGATGCATTTTTAATTTTAAAGCAGGTAAACACTAACTTGTTCTCGTCGAATTGCGGATTTTCCAGATTGTTCTCGGATATATACAGTCCTTCCCTTCCCACAAAACTCATTTTATAGAAATATTTCTTTCCGGGGAATCTCGTTTCTCCAATGATTTCAAAATCCGCGTTCAGTACAATGACGGAGAACTCCTTTCCTTTGGGTTCGTCATAGGGGCTTTCGTTGGGAGCCAGTTTGTAAGGCATCTCAGCAAAACGGTAGTACACATTGCGGTATTTGTCATACATGATATGCCAATATTTCGGTGTTTCTCTGAGTTTTATAATGGCATTGATGCCTTCCATAGAATTTCCGAGTTTAGGTTTCATGCTTTTCAGATATCTGCTTTTGGCGTTATACCATCGGATGTGTTTCAAGTCATCTGTGACCATCAGGCTGTCATATCCGAAAAATCCGCAGACCAAACGGCTTTCTTTGTAGTTGTAATCATAACTAAAACCGTATCCTCCTGCGATATTGTCATATTCCTCTTTAAAGATGGGTGGATAGAAAATAGGAATCCATTTAACTTCTCCTGTTCGCAGATCCTGCGAGGCGAACATATGTGTCTCGGGCCAGTCTTTTTTCTTCATGTTGGGCTTGTGGGCACTCATTTCCATGAACAGGCATGAGTCTTTGACAAAAGCAGGCGTGTTGTAATAGCTGCCAAAATGTAACGGAGCGAATTTGCCTTCAGGAGTTTGGAAATCATAGTTTCGTATCACTTCTCCCTTGTCGTTTATGGAGCTGAGCCGGCTGATATCATTTTGTGCGATCAATATGTATTTAGAGTCGGGGGAAGGCCTGCTTCCATATACTGCCGGCAATCCGTTGGGACCTGTCTTGTGAAGAGGTATTCGTTTGGCTATCTGTTTGTTTTCGATATCAAAAATGACGATGTCATATAATGATTTTCGTGTATTTTCAAAGTGAAGGTATTCCTTCCCGTTTTCTTCAAATTGATATATGGATATGCTTAAGTAATAGGTCTGTTCGTCTAAAGGGAAGGCCAGCTGTTTTTCTGCTACCAGTTCTACTTCGTTCTGTCTTTCCGCATTGTTTTTCTTTGTGGACTGGCAAGACATGAAAATCAGAACAAAAAGTGCTGTTATAAAAAGAAGTGTTCGATTCATAATATTTTCGGTTTTATGATGTTTGTAATTTATGTGGCCGGTTAAAAATCCGGCCACATAAATTGTTGGTTGTTAATTGGTAGGAGCACTATGATTCCCATCTTCTCCTGAGCCCTCACCGGGTCTGCCTATTTCTACCCCATTACCGCATTTACCGTCTTCACTGATACACACTGTGCCTTCGATGGCCATTTTACAGTCTGGCCAATCGTCCTTAAAAGCACAGTACTTTTCACCCCCTCGTGGCATTTGCACGGCAGGTGCTCCAAACACTACTTCCTCATTAGAAGAGTGGAGGTTCAAGCTTATTGCAAATGTTGCAATAACAGCCATCATCATTGTGAATTTTGTTTTCATAGGCATTCGTTTTTAATGGTTAGATTTATTGTACTTTTCCTTTTACGGAAATTTCTATCGGAGATTCCGGTACATTACAATGAACATGGATAAATCTTTCAAATTCCCCTTTCTCTTCCGCTCGAAAATGAATTATCAACGTAGTACACTCGCCGGGTGGAACAGGAGGATCCGCCCATTGTACAGTGGTACATTCACAAGATGATTCTATGGCATTGATGTATAAAGTATCTGTTCCGGTATTGGTCAATATTACTTTCTCTTCCTGTATTTCCGCTTGTCTGAAACTACCCCAGTCGATATACTGCTTGTCAGCGGTCAGAGTGGTCATTCGTTTCCTGCTCTCTGCCGTAGGTCTTTGATAAGGCCGACGTTCTACATATTTCCCGTCTTTTAAGAAGTATACCATAGGAAAAGTGGTTACCATTTTTAGTCTGGCTGATACTTTGTCTTTATCTAGGTAAAGATTGTTGAAATCCGTTGATTTTTTGCCACCGCTCAGCAAGAAGAAATCTTTTTCCGTATCACACATAAAGACATATATCGTGTCTGTTGCTTCCCTGATATTGTCCATTGCCTCCTGAATGCAACTGCCACAACCGTTGCCGGGAATAATAATTAGAAAACATGAGTCTGAAACGTTTGGAAGGCAGATACCTACCCCTGCACCAACTGACGGATACATTTGTCTTCATCAGAAAGACACCCATAGCTTGTGAGAACTATAAGATATAACATTATTTGCTGCCAACCTTTCTTCATAAGTATCAGATTTAGATTGTCTAAATATAAGAAATTTGATAGATGCTGACAAGTATAAATGGACTTATTGTTCTTGCTATTATGAATGTTTAACAGAAGAATCTGCTTTTCTGATACTTACAAGTATTTTGACGAAGTATGTCGGAGAAAATGTATCCGATATTTATCACAAAGAATGAGTCTTTTTACTATTTGTCATCAGTGTCGCTTTCAACTTGATAAATTCTTTTCCATTACAAATGCCTTCTGCCTGCAACTTGAAAAGATGCTCTTCCGTTTCTTCTAGTCGGATAAATAGTTGCAGTCGCGGAGTTTCAAGCGGATTGATGGCAGATAGGAATTTGGAAGAAGCAATCTGTACATACTGCAAAGGTTGGCTGACGATCTGTTCGGCACTTTCTTTTATCATCTGTAAGGTACAGACGCCCGGAACCACCGGCTGTCCGGGAAAATGTCCCTGATAGAGAGCATGACCGGGATTCAGCTCTATCTCTATTTCCCGTTTCCCATCTTCTCTTTCCTTTCTATGAATGATTTTATAAAAGTTCTCCAGCAGCATCTCAAGGGTTGTTTATGTTCAGTTTGTCCAATTGAATTCTTAACCGTATCAGTGGATGCTTGATTTGTACTTTCCCTGCCTGTCCGTTTACGAAGCCGGACAAGGTGAATATCGTCTTTCCAAATCCTTTGCCACTGATTCTTTGTTCAAAAGTACTACTTTTCTTTTTAATATGTGCTTTTTCACTCTTTAGAAATAGATTTTTGAAATCAGTTTCCAGTATTTTCAGCATCTTTTTCTTCCTCATCGGTTCCATGCAACTGTTTACTATGAAAGTGTCGCAGTGCAGGGAGAAGTCAAAAAGGCTGAGGCCAAAGTAAGTGGATCCCAGGATACGGATTTCGTTATCAGGCATTTGGCGGACAATGAGCATTCCGCTGAAATGATGTTTCATGAAATCCAGTTGCAGGTTGTACTTTTGCGACTGTGCTTCTGCCTGCAGGATGGGAGGAAGTGCCGTAGCTTCCCCCGTCACCCGGTGTGAGCAAGAGAGCAGAATAAACAGCAATAGCAGCCAGCTAGCGTATCGTAAACTTTGTCTCATCTTTCAAAGAATTGAATTTCTTGTTGGAGAATTCGTATTCAGTATAGTTGGTTGCGGTTTCCGATAAACGTAGTTTGTGGACAGACATGTCTTTTTTGTCTAAATAAATTTGAATCTGGTTGATATATGCCTGTACCGCTTTGCTGACGGGCTTGATTTGAATGAGATAGTAATGGGCGTCTTCAAAATATTCTAAAACATAGCCGGGCGACATGTTGGACAGGTCGCCCACCATGCAGGCGGTAAGCATATCCTGCATCTGGTTCATCATCTTGTTGGAGTGAAGGTCCATGATGCTTTTCTTTCCGTCCGATACTATTTTCAGTTGGTTGTTGTTGATCACGATAAGGTAGTTCATGGGCTGTGCGTAGTCCATGCATATCTTATTGCTCTTTTTATAATAGAACTTTCCTTTTGAGGTTATTTTCTCATCGAATACATCCACATATTTTATCTGAGTGAAATTACTTTCGATGGACTCTATATTTTTAGCCTCTTGCAGCAGACGGGCTTCAAAATCTTTCAAATCAGTAAGTTTCTTCATCTGTTGGGCTTGCATCGGCAGGACTGTACAGAACATCAAGAGCAAAAGTATTTTCATGTAGGTCATACTTTATAGAGGTTTATCCGTTTGTAATGGGAAGCAAAGATAGTATATTTTGGGAAACCATTCATACCTTTATCGCTTATTTACGATTTTTACCTGTTTCTACAATCGTTCACATGGGCAATTATAATGAATAAAAAAGTTATATTTCTGCGTTGCAATACTTTTTTGTTTCATCACCGCATATTATTGTTAATCAATAATTTATAGTGAAGAATCCTCCTGTATCCCCTCGAAACGGTTTATCCGTTTTCCCTGTCGGAGTCAGTTTGGCAGAAAGCGTCATTATGCAGGATGAAGGTCTGTTGGAATTCTTGTAAGGAGAACGGTAGGATATGATTTTCACTTAGGTGAAGATGGGTTTTCACCTGTGTGAAGAGCTGTTGTCATCAGTGTGAAACTACCGTTTCACACTGGTGAAGCAACAATGCATATCGGAAGTTTGAGGGCATACGTATTGTATCTTTTGTCGCACCTGACCTTGGGTTTATTCCCAGTTATGATACTTTTAATAGATTCTTCAGTATAATAAAGTTCGATTATTTTGAGTTGATCTTTCATAACCAATGAGAGCATGAGGGCAACGCCTGATTGTATAAAATGATATCATTATATGTTTGTGTCTCATAATCAGTATGCTACTATACCAATGAGGGCATGAGAGCATAATGGTATACAATTTATTATTGTTAAGGTTGCTTTTTGTGAACGCAAAGACATTTTGTATTATTTCCTATAGCATTATCTATATATAAGAAATAAAGCCAAGGAAAATATCAGACAATAAAATTAAATGCTATCTTTGTTGCTACACAAGCAGAAAGAATAAGATGAACAGAAAAATGAACAGGGCATTTTATATGCTACTATTTACTTTTAGCCTTTATGGATGTAATGTTGAAATGTCCCAAAAGGTAAATGAAACATTATACCAGGCAGAAAACTGTATGGAAGAGTTTCCGGATAGTGCACTGTCATTATTGCAGCATATTTCCCATCCGGAGGACTTGAAAGGGAAAGCGCAAGCGGACTATGCTTTGCTTTATTCGCAGGCCTGCGATAAGAATAGGATTTCTATTACAAATGATTCGTTGATACGGATCGCGGTGAGATACTATAAGGATAAAGATGAGGATCTCAATGCCGCTAAGAGTTATTTCTATCTGGGGTGCGTATATCGGAATGCCAATCAGGATGCAATGGCTATAGAGGCTTACTTGAAGGCATTGGATAAGATGCCGAAAGGAAAACCGCATAAATTGTGGATGCAGATATATTTCAACTTGGGAGAGCGATATCGTTATCAGAATCTCTATGGCGGCAGTATGGAGATGTTTCAGAAATGTTTGGGGGCTTCTAAGGAGTTGAAAGATTCTTCACTCTTGTTTTTCCCTTATCGGGAAATAGCAAGAACTTATCTATTTGAAGATAAAAATGATAGTGCTCTAATATATTATCAAAAAGCATTGGTTGTCAGTAGACTTATTCATGATGATTTTTGGGAGGCTGCCATTTTAAGTGATATGAGTCAAACTTATTTATATAAAAAAGACACTCTAAAAGCAGAGCGGCTTATAGTGGCTTCCATTGAAAAAAATAAGTCTGTCGGTAGTTTATACCTTAAAAGCAAATTCCTTTACTATAGGAATGAACTAGATTCAGCCAAAAGATTACTGTTAGCCGCTTGTCAGTCTCGTGACTTATATGACAAAGCCAGTTGTTACAATCTCTTATATGAAATAGAAAAGAAATTGCAGAACCATTTTTATGCTTACGCCTATAATGATTCATTCAATCTTTACCGAGATTCTATAGAAATATTAAAACGACACCAAGAAATACAGAACCTACACATAAAACATGCCATAGAACTACAGAAAGGAGAAGAGCAAAGGAAAGAAGAAAATATTTATTGGATAATCTGTTTCATATTTATGATGCTTTTGTCAGGCAGTTTATGTCTCTACTTATATTTAAAGAAGAAATACAAGGAATACCTTTTAAGAAAAAGGATATTAACTCTAAATGACCAAAACCAAACGATCAGTAATTATCTGGAACAGAAATTGGGTAAAGAGATTCTATTACAGGAAACAATTACAGCCTTTAAAAGGGAAAAATTGCAAAGAGGGATAGATGCTTTTAATGTTTCTCCATGGAAAGAAAAACTAAACGAAGTAGAGAAACAAATTAAATCCGGTGATTATATAAAGCCGGACGAACAAAGACTACTCTATCAGGGACTCGATATCTGTTTCAAGGAGTTTATTGTCTACATTACTCAAATTCATCCGAAGATGAGCAGGGAGGACATTTATTATTGCATTCTCTTTAGCCAGAATTATAAACCCCGGACCATCATGTACTGCATGAGCAGTTCGGGCGGTGCACTTCGTATCCGTAAGAACCGATTGAAGAAAAATATGGCTGAAGATACGTTTCAAATGATATTTCATAAATAAGAATTTTTGTTATAGGATGATAGTGACGGTCAGAATAGGTATGTTGTAACGCTTTCCTTTTGTTTTTGTAACGGTTTTATCGTTACAGGAAATGGATTTTTTCCCTAGATTTGCACAAACGAAAAACACAATGAATATGAGAACAGTACTATTATTATTACTTTGTTGCATCAGTAGTATAGCTGTGGCGGATAGCTTGAAGGAGATAGAATTGAATAGAAAAGAAACTCAAATGAGACCATTATCAATAATGTCTGAACCAGCAGCATACCAAACCGATGCTGTAATTAACATCCGGTTGCCGGATGCCTCTCCTTATGTAACCGTCAGCATTGTCAATGAAGAAACGGGTGCGCAGGTCTATTCCATGATATATGCCGGAACAAATAAAATTCAGATAAATATAGAGAATGAACCGGAAGGAACTTATACTTTGTATTTGAATATAAGAGGGGCGGAATATACCGGATACTTCACCTTGTAACAGTACTTTATTGGTATGCCAGGAATTGACCACACCACCTATATACTTTACCGATATTTAAAAGAACTGTCGGTAAAGATAAGCTATGGAAGTATCAGGCAGTCGCTGGATACCCCTATGGGAAATACCTTGCGGGGAATAAGTGACGCTTTAGATGAGTTTCATATCGTGCACGAGGTTTATCAACTTCCGGCAGAATACTTGAAGGAATTGGAGTGCCCTTTCATTTCGGTTATACAAAACGGACATTTCTGTATCGTAAAGAATATGAACGAAAAAGAAGTGATGCTGATATCCGACAAGGGAAAGAAAAGCATTGTTTCTCTGGAGTTTTTCCTTACAATATGGAAAGGTACCGTGTTGATAATAGATCCGTTGCAGACAGTTCAGCAAGAACCTTATTACAGAGTAAAACAGATTGTTAGCTACCTTTATATATATAGATATCTCATTATTCTTGCTTTGGCAGGTATGATATACTTGTTTGTAAATCATGCTCATATAGGAGAAACGCTTTTTAATCTGATGACATGGGTGGGATTGACTGTGGCCATCGGCATCATCTATAAAGAGTCATACGATAAGGATTTTCTGCAACGCTTTTGTAAGATAGGTACTGTGGTGGACTGTAATGGGATATTACATTCCAAGGCTGCCAATATAGGGCGAGCAGTCAGTTTAGGGGAAATGGCGTTGCTCTATTTTTCCACATTATTTCTTTATACGGCAATCCATGAGGCTGATTGCCTTATGGTGTGGGTTCTGTCAACGGCTATTGCTTTAATAACCACCCTATGGTCTGTAGTTTATCAGGTTATAATCGCAAAGAAACTATGTATGCTTTGCACCTTATTGGATATGGTTATTTGGGCACAAGCTGCTATATTATATGGTTTTTATCATACAGATTCATTGGGTTTGACTCCGTCCTCGGTTGTTTTATTGCTGCTTGTTGCAGGGCTTTGCTGTAGCATTTGGTATTCCTTGAAAGAGTTGATTAGTGCCAATTATCAAAGTATACAGTTGAAGACTCAGAAAGAAGCCCTGCTATCTTATCCTGTTTTACTGGATACGTTACTTCCTATGGAAACTGAAATACCCCAAGCGGAATCTTCCATTGTCCTGCATAATGAGAAACAGGCTGATAGGAAAATACAAATTATAATAAATCCGCATTGCAAGCATTGTGCCCTACATTACAAGGAATGGCTACGGCTGGATACTTCTGTCAGTCTGCTTTTTTCTGTCTCCGATCGGAACAGACAGGATAAAGAAGTTGCGTTGGCAGTTATTTCCTGTTACATCAGACACGGATTTCGGCAAGCCATGGATTTGCTTGGAGAATGGTTTGACAAACATGATACCGGACTGATAATACACTATCCACTTGTACCGCAAGCAGAACAGGTATTAGAGGCACAACGGGCTTATTGTAACAAGATTCATTTGCAGCATACTCCATTTATTACTATCAACGAAAGGAAAATGCCCGGAATCTACACTATAGAAGATTTGCACTATGTGCTATAAAGATATTGTTTGCAAACAAAAGCCAAGCGATAAGGGCTGTACATATCGCAACAAAATTATTTATGATCTAAAATCTTATCATTATGAAGACATTGGACAATCTGAAGGCATTCAGTCTGAAAAAGAAACAGATGAAGCAAGTTGGAGGTGGTAGTTATTGTACCGACTTAATTACAAACTACAATAACAATCACACTAAATGGTCCAAAGAAGTGCAAGAAATAGCTTTGGATATGATGCAAGCTCACTGTTAAGCCTAAAGTACCAAAGTTTATCAATTACAAAATTTTATTGCAAACGGATTTTATTAATTATTCAAAAGAAGCAACTCGGTATGAGTATGCTTCTTTTGATAATATAAAACAAAAAGAATGAGAAAAATAAATTTCATAATAATTCTCTTATTATCAAGTATCTGCTGTTTTGGACAGGGTGCTTCCGCCTCTTCTATAAACCGAAGAGCAACTTTATTTTTAAACAAGCGTGTAGGAATTAAAGACTACAAGATTGGAAAACCAGACTATACATGCATTAAGATGAAAGATAGTATTAGCTCTTTTTTCTTAGGCAAGGTAGATACTGTATCTATTGATAAGGTGACCATAGATTTAAAGGTATCTATTTTAGGAGACACAATCCTGTATTCTGTCAGTAATGAGGAACGCAGTACAGAGGAGGACAATCAAAACTGTATTTCATACGCTTTTGAAAATCTATTTGAATCTAACGGAATAAAATCAGCTCCATTATGTTGCCAATTTACGCTTATTACGGACAATAGTAGTGCAGACTTATTATTAAATAAATTCTGTGATCCGTATACTTCCTTAGGAATCGGACTTCCCGATTCTTTACAGAATAAGAGTCTTATCGTGTGTTATGATAAGAATAAGGCTTTGATACACATGGCTTTCTATTACAATAATAGTTTTTATAGTAAGAATGGAGGAGGAGTATTACATACGGTTTATAAACGGTTTTCTGATATAAAGCGTCATTATCCGGAAATTAAATATATAAGAACCTATAAAATTAAAGCCCAATATCAGAAACAAAATAATGAAACGTTTTCCTCATTACCAGCAGCATGACCAGATGGACTGCGGCCCTACCTGCCTCCGCATGATAGCCGCTTTCTATGGTAAGCACTATTCTTTGGAAAGGCTGAGGGAAAAGTCATTCATTACCCGTCTGGGAGTATCCATGCTGGGTATCAGTGAAGCAGCCGAAAAGATAGGTTTCCGTACCATGGGTGTGCAAATATCCTTTCAACAATTACTGGAGGATGCGCCCTTGCCTTGTATTGTACATTGGAATCAGCAGCATTTTGTGGTGGTGTATCGCATGTCGAAAGGACAAGTGTGGGTGGCCGATCCGGGAGCCGGAAAGGTGAAATATGCCCAAGAGGAATTTTGTAATTGCTGGCAGAGTAATAAAAAAGAAGGAAAGGCGACAGGTATTGCTTTATTACTGGAACCCACACCGGATTTCTATGCGGTGGAAGAAGAAGACACGATAGATTATCAGGGATTGGGATTTCTGTTCTCTTATCTGCGCCCATACAAACAATTATTGGGGCAATTGTTACTTGGTCTGTTGCTGGGTAGCCTTATCCAGCTATTACTGCCTTTCCTTACTCAATCCATAGTGGACTTTGGCATCAGTAACCAAAACCTAAATTACGTATATCTGGTTTTATTGGCACAACTGATGCTGACTTTCAGCAGCTCTACCGTAAACTTTATCCGTGGCTGGATTTTGCTGCACTTGGGAACACGAATCAACATTTCCCTCATCTCCGACTTTCTGAGCAAACTGATGAAACTGCCCATGGGGTATTTCGATACTAAAATGACAGGGGATATTCTTCAGCGCATCAATGACCATGCCCGTATTCAAAGCTTTTTGACAGGTAGCAGCCTGAACATTCTCTTCTCTATGTTCAACATATTGATATTTGGGATTATACTGGCTCTTTATAGCGGTACTATCTTCCTTATTTTCATCATAGGCAGTCTTGTCTATATTATCTATGTATGGTTGTTCCTGAAGAAACGGGCGGAACTGGACCACAAGCGTTTTGCTCAGCAATCTGCCAATCAGAGTAGCGTGGTACAATTGGTTACCGGTATGCAGGAAATAAAACTCAGTGCCTGTGAGCAACAAAAACGCTGGGAGTGGGAACGTATACAGGCAAAACTTTTCCGTCTGAATATCAAAAGTCTTGCCCTCGCCCAGTATCAGGATTCGGGAGCTATATTCATAAATCAGACGAAGAATGTAATCATTACCGCACTGGTAGCGGCATTGGTGATAGAAGGGAAAATGACACTGGGCATGATGCTTTCCGTGCAATACATTATAGGGCAACTGAACAGCCCTATAGACCAGTTGATTACATTTATCAGAGATATGCAGGATGCGCGCCTCAGTGTAAACCGGTTGGGCGAGATAAGGAATAAAAAAGATGAAGAAGATAACAATAGAGGGCGGATAAGGAATATTCCCCCTAGCAAAGATATAGAAATAAAGAACCTTTCATTCAGTTATGACCCACTAAATGAAACGCCGACGCTCAATCATATTAACCTGACTATTCCTGCCGGAAAACAAATGGCCATAGTGGGAATGAGCGGAAGTGGAAAAACCACTCTTGTGAAGATGTTATTGGGTTTTTATCCTCCTGCTAAAGGAGAAATAACATTGGGCGGTATCAATTTGAATAATTACAATATACGCCAATGGAGAAAAAAATGTGGCATAGTAATGCAGGACGGATTTATTTTTTCTGACTCTATTGCCGGAAATATCGCTCCCGGAGTAGAACATATAGATACTGAATTATTAAGGTATGCCGCCCGTATAGCCAATATCGAAGAATACATAGAATCACTTCCTATGGGGTATAACACAAAAATAGGCCAGGAAGGGCATGGGTTGAGTCAAGGGCAGAAGCAACGTATCCTTATAGCCAGGGCTGTATACAAGGAACCTCATTATATTTTCTTTGATGAAGCCACCAATGCTTTGGATGCAAACAATGAACGTACTATCATGTCTAAACTGGAGAAATTCTTGCAGGGGAAGACCTCCATTATTGTGGCACACCGCCTGAGTACAGTCCGCCATGCCGACAATATAGTTGTGATTGAAAAAGGAATAATAGCCGAAACCGGCACACACGAAGAGCTGATAGCGAAAAAAGGCATTTATTATCGTTTGGTTAAAAACCAATTGGAACTATAAGTACATATCATGGATATAGAAGATATAGAACTGAAAAGTGAGGAGATACAGGAAATTCTGTCGCGTCCGCCTCATGCACTGATACGATGGGGAATTACTGTATTCTTTATGGTCATTTCTTTTCTGTTTATAGGCGGATGTTTCTTTTCGTATCCTGACACTGTAGAAGCAGGAATAACGATCACTACAGAAAATCCCCCGGCATGGATTGTAGCGCGGAGTACAGGAAAATTAAAGGAAGTCTTCTTGAAAGACAAGCAAAAAGTAAAGGCAGGAGAACTGATAGGCGTTGTCAACAATCCGGCAGATACCTGGGAGGTGCTCTTACTGAAGAAGGAATTGGAAGCTTTCCAAATAAGTGACAGTATGATATGTCAAGACCATTTCACCGGGCGATTGACCTTAGGTGAAATTCAATCGGCATACACGGGTTTTATTAAAAGCCTCACGGAATACCGGGACTTCCTGAAGTTGGATCTGTACAAAGAAAAAGAAGAAGCGGCTCGTAGAGAATTAAACGAATATCAAATCTATATTTCCCATTTACACAATGAAGTGAATCTGAACAAGGAAGAGCTTAGACTCGCCTTGTCTTCCTACAGCAGGGAAGAAATACTATACAAAAAAGGATTGGTTTCTGCATCCGATTATGAAAAGGAACAACAAGCCTATCTGGCAAGTAAACGAGGTACGGAACAAATGCAGACCACACTTTCTTCTGCACGTATACAGGAAGCCAAATTGCATCAAACAATTGTAGAGATACAGTTGGAACAAAATCAGAAAGCAAACAGCCTGCAAGTGGCATTGCAGACAGCATACGATCAGTTACAAGTCAGTATCAACAATTGGAAACTGGCATACTTGTTCACCGCACCTACAGATGGAATCCTTTCTTATAATGAAGTGTGGCAGAAGAATCAGAATATTACGGCAGGGGATAAAGTATTTTCTGTTGTGGCGGAAAATTCGGGGGCTGTCATCGGCAAGGCAAAGTTGCCTGTTTCCAACTCGGGCAAAGTAAAGTCTGGACAACGGGTAAATATCCGACTGACAGGATACCCCTATATGGAATATGGTTTTCTGACGGGAAAGGTTTCTTCCATTTCATTATTATCAAATGAAGACAGCTATACTGTGACAGTAGAACTACCGGATACATTGCAAACTTCCTACAACCATATATTGGAATTTCAAGGGGAACTGTCCGGCAATGCCGAGGTTTTAACCGATGAAAGAAGTTTTACGGCCCGCTTGCTCAGTCCGTTGAGGTATTTATGGGAAAAATATTCGTTATAGATGTACTATTGTAACGCTTTTCCTTGTTTTTGTAACGGTTTTAGAGGTACAACAGATTGCATATTCCCATATCTTTGTATCAAAGCCAAGCGATAAGGGTAGAGCATATCGCAACAAGAATATGAACCTTCAAAATCTTATGATTATGAAGACACTGAAAGATTTGAAAGCATTCAGTCTGGATAAAAAACAGATGAACCAGATTGAGGGTGGGAAAACTTGTGCAGATGTACAAGCAGAGATTACACTCAAATCTCGTAACTGGAGTGACGGTCGTTGGATTGTTTGGGAAGAAGACTTTGCAAACCTTTGCTAAATGTTCTGGTTGTTTTCGTCAATATCGTATTTAAGTATTAAGATGAATCCAACCTAATCTATTTGAATAACATCTTAAAGGTATTTCTAATTATACTCAAGATGTTATACCCAAACAGAATTAAATCAAACAAGTCCTTTAGTCTACAGAAAATGGAAAGCTTTTCTGTAGACTAAATTAGTTATAAAATAAATTCTCATGAAAAAAATAAATATCATAATTATTATTCTGCTTATCATACCTTTTCAACTGAAGGCACAAAGGCAGCAAGTAATTGAGCCGACAAATTTAGAATGTTGGTATAGTTTGGTAGTGATTCGGGATACAATCGATCGAAGTCTGAAAATAGATGATACGATGATTTTAAAAATAGGGAAAACGCACAGCTTGTTTTATAGTTACTATACATTCTACAATGATTCTTTACGAACCGATCCGGTAGGGAAGCAAATAGCCATAAGAATGACAAGGGAAGCGATTAGAAAAAAAGATCATTCATTGATGCCTATGCCACGTTCTACTGATGATTATATTTATAAGTCATATCCGAAACCTGGCAATAATACAACCTTCACGCGGTTGGAAGGAAAAAATGGTATAGATTACTTTGAAATATACGAAGACGGGGACAACCGACAAAAATGGATAATACAGCAGGATTCTGTCAAACAAATTGCAGGATATCCTTGCCAATTGGGCTACTGCCATTTCAGAGGCAGGACATGGAAAGCATGGTTTACTACAGATATACCCGTCAGCAATGGTCCATGGAAATTAGCAGGATTACCCGGATTAATCCTAGAGGCATACGATTCTGCTTATCATTATCATTACACTTTAACCGAGATAAGAAAACAAAATCTATCCCCCATCTGTCTCTATAATTTTTGGGAACAACAATATGAAAAGCTAGACCGAATAAAGTTTCAGCGACTGAGAGATAGAAGATATGAGGAAACTGCGAGTGACAGAATCCACACTGCATATAAACCACAGGAAACGGATTAAAACGATGAGATGCCTTGTCTGCATTGTCTTATTCTTCGTTGCCCTTTTTGTTCAAGGGCAAGAAATCACGCTGTCGGGATCTATACGCGACGGCAAAGACCAATCGGCATTGCAGGATGTAAATGTGGTGATTTCTTCCCAGGGACATAAAGACATTACGGCATATACTATATCGGATCAGAAAGGATCTTTCCGACTCACATACACTCCTGCCAAAGATAAGGAATACGTAATCCGCTTTTCTTATTTAGGTTATGAAACTGTTGTTTTGAATATTGAAAAGAGTATTACACAATATAATGTAGCATTGCATGCGCAAGCCATAGACATAAAAGAAATCATAGTAAAGGCTCCAAAAATAAAATCGCAAGGTGATACCATCATTTACAATGTAGCGAGTTTTTCTAAAGAAGGGGATAAGACGATAGGCGATGTTCTGAAGAAGTTACCCGGAGTCAGAGTGGAAGAAAACGGGCAAATCTCATACCAAGGGACGGCTATCAACAAATTCTATATAGAAGGAATGGACTTGTTGGGAGGGAAATATACTATCGCCACCAATAATATTTCCAATGATGATGTGGGAAGTGTAGAGATAATGGAAAACCATCAACCTATCAAGGCACTCAACGGGTTGAGTATTTCTGAACAAGCGGCAATCAACCTGCGTCTGAAAGAGAAAGCCAAACAAAAATGGATTGGCAGCCTGAAGGGAGGAGGAGGATTTACTCCTTCATCCGGTTTGTGGGCGGTAGAGATGATAGCCATGCATTTTAATAAGAATTTCCAGTCACTGAATACCTATAAGACAAACAATACCGGGCAGGATGTTACCAAAGAATTTAAATCGTTTGACTTGAATGAAAGACGATATGGCAGCGAAAAACTGACTGACTATATCCATATCTCTTCATTGTATCCACATGAACTAAACAGGGAACGGGAGCTGTTCAATACCACTCATCAAGTAACATCAAATAACCTGTCCAGGCTTAAAAGCGGACTGAACATAACTACCCATATAGGGTGGATAGATCACAAAGAACAAGCGGACAAGCAAACCATAACGCAATATTATCAGGCTGATGCAGATACGATAACCGTTCGGGAGCATGAAAGTTCATTGTACAAGAAGCAAACCTTGGCTGCGGGAATTACCTTGGATATCAACGAGGAGCAATATAATATGACAAACAGGCTGATGACTGACTTTACATGGAAGCATAAGGACGAAGCTGTAAATGGAAATCTGCCTAATATCCAGAACAGCTATTCCCCGGACAAACAATTGGTTAATGATCTCTATTTGCTTAAGAAATTCGGGAAAAAATTCATTATATTTTCATCTTATAGTTTCCTGCAGGACAATCCCCAGAAGCTGAGTGTTCTATATACAAAAGAATCCCCAAAGGTTCAACGAATCGAACAAAGAAAACTATTCTCGGACAATAAAGTGGATTATGGAATTGTGGCAGGAAAATTAGTCATCAATACAACGGTCGGATTCTCACTCCTGTCCCGCAATATGCGCTCCCGATTAACAGGTATGGAACAGGTTGACAAGGCGGAAAATTACTCACATGTAAACAGTACCCGACTCTATTTGATAAGCAAACTGGAATACTCGCTAGGCAAACTGAAAAGCTATTTATCATTGCCTGTTTATTTTTACACGAGCCGTTACTCGGAAAAGATTACCGCTTCCAAAGAAAAATACACCAAACTGTCTTTGAATCCTCGTCTATACGTTACTTATCCTTTCTCCTCCCGATGGCAGATGGATATTACAGGGTCTGTCAGTTCATCACCAAGTGGTGAGTCACTTTTTTATACAGGATATATCATGAACTCTTATCGAACGATGTCGGAAGGTTATCCCGTCTATAAGCAAAACAGGCGACAAATGATAGAGGGAAATCTATCCTACAAGCAAGCTATGGAAGAGTTGTTTGGAAACCTGAGTGTCCGTTACAGTCGGAGTACAACTCCATATACTCCTTATCAACAATTTCAGGAAGGATATCTTATATCTTCTTATCAAGAAGGAGAGAATAACCGGAATCAGTTCAGCATTTCAGCAAGCCTGTCTAAAGGTATCAGCTGGATAAAAGGATATATATTTCTGGATGCTGCATATAGTGACAGCCGTTCCTTACTGGTACGAAATGATTTAAAGGTTCCCAATACTCAAAGAACATGGCACATAGTTCCCAGGCTGGAAACGGACCTTTTCAGATGGCTCACCATGAAATATAAATTGAATTATGCCTATAGCATCTTGGCGCTTGAAGATGAAGAAACAGCTACACGGAACATATCCCTTAACCAACAACTTTCATTACGTTTTTCTCCTTTTGCCAAGGTTAGCATGGAATTGGTTGCAGAACACTATCACAATGAGTCACCCACTGACAGAACAAGAGATTTCTTCTTGGCCGATTTCATATTGTCCCATAAAATTTCTTCTAAATGGGAAATAGAAGTATTGGCAAAGAATCTGATGAATGAACAAAGATATGTTTATACCAGCTTCACGGATGAAGCGAGTACTGTGTCCAGAAGTTATGATATACGTCCGAGGAATCTGATGATGACTATTAAATACAGTTATTGACTGAATTTTGTACTCGGATGATTCATCACACTAAGTAATCTGTTGCATCAACCTGTCTAATGCTACCACCGTATACCCCTCTTTTTCTATAAAGTCCAGAACTTGTACCAGCAGCCTGTCACTATCGGGCATCCGGTCATGCAGCAGAAGGATGGAGCCCGGAACGAGCCGTTTCTTGATGCGTTTTATTATTTTTTCAGGAGTGGGTTGCTGAGTGTCCAGTGTGCGGATGTTCCAGCCGATGGGAAAGTATCCCAGCCTGCGCACTGCTTGGGCTAGGGTAGGATTGGTCACTCCGAAAGGCGGCCGGAACCATTGGACCGGTTGCCCGGTTACTTTTTCCAATTCTTGCTGGCAGGTAATTAAATCATGGCACATCCGTTTGAAGGTATAGAGAGGGAAATAGCCGGAATGGGAGAAGGAATGATTCCCGATATGATGTCCTTCTTTTATGATTTGCCGGAGCAGTTCTTCATTGCCTTTTATCTTGTTTCCGATGCAAAAAAAGCAGGCTGGTATGTGTTTTTCTCTTAACACTTTCAGCACTTTGGGAGTCTGTATCGGATCGGGCCCGTCATCAAAAGTGATGGCTATGATTTTCTCTTCGGTTTTCTTGCAACAGAAGACACGCATATAAATACAGGCACGGATGCTGTAAGAAGCGTAAAAGAAAAAGACCATGACGCTTACTATGATGACTACAGAAACTAGGATGTGCATCGCTTGATTAAGATGATTGAATGATACTTTAATAAATGATCTTGTAGAGATTATTCTAATTGCTTGTCATTATCCGTCAGTATTCTGAACTTCTTTTCGGTATCAATCGTATTCAAGTGTGCTAATTGCTCTTTGGCCATCTGCCGAAGATGAGTAAACCTTTTAGACTTGTCTACCTTACGCTTGATTAACTCTGCATTGAAGGATTCCATATTCGATAATACGACTAATTCATTTATGCTTGCTACATCTCTGATATTGATATTCTTATCTGCGTATTGTGGATTTGCTTCACGCCATTGTCTTGCGGTACATCCCCATAATGCGAGATTTAACAAATCAGCTTCATCGGCATAAACAAGTTTTTGATTGAAATCTTCTACTTTAGGTATAATAAAGTCTTTGATTGCATCCGTATGTATGGAATAATTTACTTTACTAAGTATTCTTTTTACGTTCCATTCACTTAATAAAGGGTGTGATTCTGCTTCTTTAAGTCTTTGGTATTCTTTGATGAGATATAGTTTAAATTCAGGGCTGAGCCAGGTCCCGAATTCAAAAGCTATGTCTTTATGGGCAAAAGTTCCCCCATATCGTCCGGGCTTGGATATAATCCCTATTGCTTTAGTTTTTTCTATCCATTGTTTGGGGGTTAGGGTGAAACTGTTTGTTCCACTCTCCATTTTAAAAGCATCGAATTCGATGCCTTTAAAATTTGGATTATTTAGTTTTTCCCATAACCCAAGAAAATCAATCGTACTACGTAGACGCATCCAGTTTTGTATAATGTAGTTAGTACGTTCTCTGTCTTTGAAATGTGCCATGTCTGTCAGGCAGATATAATCATTATTATCAGGTCTTACAGATATGGATATATCAATATTCGTAACAGTTATTTTCTTCATTATTTTTACTACTTTTATTTTATGAGGGATAAAGTTAAGCATTATTCCTGTTTTCAGTATCTTAAAAGCATCTTTTTAATAGGCCATGATGCTTACTATGATGATTACAGAAGCTAGGATGTGCATCGTTTGATTAAGATGACTGAGTGATTGATACCTTGATATTGGTTATAAATCAATGCGTAACGGGATGAAGCTTCTTCTTTCAAGGCTTTTGCCGCCATCCAGAGAGCATAGGATGAGGCAGTCTGATATTCTCCGCATTGCTCTTTAAAGCTGCTATGCAGGGCATGAGGAAACAGACTGTGTTCCAGCTCTGTATAAACGGCATCTGTTGCTTCCTGTCCGTTCTTGCCACTGATAAACCAGTCAATGTCTTCGGGTGCAAGCTCGTGCGATTTTAGAAAATGATGCATCCTGTTACTGATTTCCGGAGCACTCATCCGGGTGATAAAAGTGTCCACCCCTTTCAGTTCAGCAAAAGTCTGTTCCTCTTCTTGTGCGCTTAACAGGAAAAATTGTGCTCCCTCACCGGCTGTCGTTCCTTTCAACAGTCCTAAACGCTGCTGGATGATGTAGCTGGTAGGGGTTATTTCATCCATAGCACCTGCCAGTACATGCTGTTTGCCTTCGGCAATACTCATGATGCCATCTGTCAGAGCACTTTCAAAACTTAAACCACGGTGTACATACGTCACATTATAAGCATGTATTTTGAGTAGCAAAGCTATCTGTGCACCGATCGTATTAAAGGTGGACTGAATGAAAGCGGTGGGATTGAGCATCTGTTCCCGGTTATCCATCAAGGCGTTCATAAACTTTTCCGTATCAGCCAGACAACCCAGTCCCGTAGCGGTGATAATGGCATCTACCTTTTCCGGCGATATATCTTTCAGACATTCCAGTCCGCAAGCTACTCCCATCTTGATCATGCGGCTCATGCGCCTCCGCAGATTGGCGTTGGTGATCATTTCTTTATAATCAGGTTCCTGTGCGGAGAAATAAGGCTTTTCATTGCTGCTCTCTGCATGAATAGAGGCGATACGATTGATATATACTGGGCACATACGCTATCTGTTTAGAGTGGAAAATACGAGAGATGAGTTGTTTCCGCCGAATCCGAAGGAGTTGGATAATACATGCCGTATGGGAAGCCCCGACTGGAAAATCGTTTCAGGAATGAGACCGCTTTCTTCATCGGACAGATGGAAGTTCAGATTAGGGTAAATCAGTCCGTGACGGATGGAGAGTACGGAATATACGGCTTCTATTCCTTCCGAGGCTCCCAGGGTGTGACCGATGAAAGCCTTGACCGAACTGAAAGGTGGAATACGGGTATCGAAGATACGCCGGATGGCTTTCCCTTCGGTAGCGTCGTTACTGGGAGTACCTGTGCCATGTACATTGATATAGTCTATGGCTCCGGCTGTCAGTCCGGCAGAGGCTATGGCCTGACTCATGGAAAGGAAAGGTCCGTTTCCGTCGGGGGAACTTCCTGTCTGATGGTAGGCTTCGTTGGCATTGGCGTAACCGCTGAGTTCACAATAAGGAGCCTTTGTAAGGGATTTCTCCGATTGAAGAACAAGGTATCCGGCTCCTTCTCCGAGGTTTAATCCGGCACGTGTGCGGTCGAAAGGACGGCAGTGCTCTTTGTCCAGTATCATCAATGAATTGAAACCGTTGAGCGTGAAACGGCATAAGGCATCCGTTCCACCTACGAGGACGGTGTCCAGATAACCGTGTCGAATCAGGCGTGCCCCTAACATAATGGCATTTGCAGCCGAAGAACAGGCGGTGCTGAGGGTGGTCACCATTCCTTTCACTCCTAAATAAGCGGCTATCATTTCGGTACTGGCTCCACAGTCATGGGAGATAATATCACGTAATCTTCCTTTTCGGTTATCCTCCCGGAAAGAGGCATAAAACCGCTCGCTTGCATCCATTCCTCCGATGGAAGTGGAAGAAATGAGTCCGATACGGGGAGAAGCGAAATCGAGTTCCGCATCACGGGCTGCCTCTTGAGCTGCCAACAAGCCTAGCAGGGCTGTACGTGAATACGTTTTGCCGGATGGAAGGAACAGGATTTGCTTTAATTCTTCATTGCTTTGTTTCACTTCGGACACGGGTACGTCAAGCACGGTGGGGAAAAGGGTGATTTTCCCCATACCGTGTTTTCCGGATTTTAAGGAGTCCAGATTTTCTTTTACTCCTTGTCCTATGCCCGAAATCACTCCCAGACCGGTGACATAGATCTTCCTCATTTCTGATGGGCGGTGATGTAGTCTGCCAGGGTACGCACCGAATAGAATATTTCCTTTCCTTTGGCAGGATTCTCTATTTTAATGCCATAATTCCTTTCCAGAATCAGGATAATCTCTAATGCGTCAATCGAGTCAAGACCCAATCCGTCGTCTCCGAATAAAGGTGCTTCACTATCAATGTCCTCCGGAGTGATTTCTTCCAGATTCAATGCTTCTATTAATTCAACTTTCAATTTCTCAATCAATTCTTCCATATTTTTTATTGTTTTTCAATCAGTTTAAATACTGCTCTATAGGTGTTTTTCAATAATTCACACCATCCGATGATACAATAGTTCAGTTTCCCTTTTTGCATGACTATACGTGCGTATCTTTCCAGTTTCTCCGGCTGATAGGCTTTAGTTATGAAAAAGGTGTTTTCCCCTTGTATCTTGTGGCGGATGCAAATCTCGCCGGACACTACATTGGGTAGTGTGTAAACAAATACAGCCGGACTGGCTGCCCGGTCTCCGTCCTGGTCTATCAGTTGCTGGTGTCTGATATCCGTATGTAGGGATGAAGTGGCGTTGGCAAGTAACATCCCCATTTCCAGTGGGGCGAATGTCTTGTCTTTCAGTAAGTATTCGGCGGCAACATATCCCAGTTTGCAAAGGTCATCCATTTTATAGAATTTCATATTGTTTCCGCCTGATTTTTTATAGGTATCACGTATAAATATGCCGAAATCCGGTTCTTCAGAATGAAAAATAAGTTCGTTGTTTATGAAGACAGAACTGTTTTCAATACGAACCTCCCGTGTACATCGGATTTCGGGCAAGGTGTTGTCCTCATCCTTGAACGGAGCATATTCCGGTAAAGACAAGACAATGGCTGCGTTACACCCACCAAATCCCGAAGCGGTTTTTACACAATGTTTCATCGGAATGTGTTGGTGAGTCGCATAGACTGATATAGGCATAGGCACACCCGGTGTTTCGTAACCCGGAGTGCCGAACAGGATGCCTTGTTTCAGTTCGTGCATACAGACAATGCTTTCAATGATTCCCGATGCTCCCAAGGTATGCCCGAAATAGGGTTTTAAGCTATGTGTGGGAACTTGTTCCAGATGAGCCAGCGTGAGGGCTTTGGATTCCATTTCATCATTGTATACGGTGGCCGTGCCATGGGCATTGACAAAGCTGATGTTTTGGAGGGCTGTTCCTGCCTCCTGCATGGCTTGGCGGATAGCGAAAAAGAGTCCGTCTCCTGTACGGGAAGGGCCGGAGATATGGTTGGCGTCATTACTTATGGCTCCTCCGGAGAGAATGATGCTGTTTGGCGTCTTTTCCGTACTTAGTAATACGGCTCCGCAAGCCTCTCCCAAGTTCAGTCCGTCACGGTTGCTGTCATACGGACGGCATGGACGGGAGCTGAGGGACCGGAAAGACAGGAAACCACTGGTGATGAAATGAGAGAGAAGGTCACCTCCCACTACAATTACTTTGCGGTAGATGCCGTTCTCTATCATGCGTTTTCCTGTTACAAGGGCTGACACTCCTGATATGCAGGCGTTGGAGATGACATGTACCCGTTCCTCAGCATGGAAATAACCGGCAATGTTTTCTGCCATTTTCCAAAGAAAGACCGCTTCATCGGGATGTTCCGTATGACGGGCCAGTAAGTCGATGTTCCCTTTGGTGGTGGAGAGGATGAGTCCGCAGGTTTTGTCTTCCAAAGTTTGTCCGGACTGACGGATGAGTTCGTTGATAGTCAGTATGAACAGTTGTTCCATCCGGGGATATGCGCTTATTCCTGCTGTTTCTGCCTGTTGTTGCAATCTCTCTTGCGAGATAGTAGCTGCCAATAGGGGAGTGTCCGCAATCCGTTTGTCCGTCTGCAGGGTGATACCGCTGTGATAGCCCCGGATGGCTTCCAGATTTTCCTGTGTGCCGAAACCCAGCGCGCTGATCAGGGTATCATGGGTGATATAGGTAGTCAGATGATGTTCCATTTCTTTTTCCACTCTATGTAAAAGGCAGGATTAACCAATTCCAGTTCTCTATTTGTATTCAGGAATACCTGTGTAGTGGTTCCTGTTGCCACAATGTTTTGGTCTGATGCCCGGTAGATGGTGTATTCAAAAAGGATTTTGGCAGCATCACTATGAATATACCGTGTCTCGACAATGGCTTCCTCACCGAATGACAGCGACTGTTTGAACTGGCAGCTCAGGTCTACGATAGGAACTACATAGCCTTCCCGGTAGATGCTCATATAGTCCAAGCCATATCGCTTTCCGAAAGCTTCACGTCCATCTTCGAAATAACGCACATATTCACCATGCCATACTATCTGCATGGAATCTATTTCACTGAAGCGGACCTTGATGGTGGTCCGGTCTGTCAGTGCTGCCTGCTGTGGACTTGTTTTTCGTTTCATTCTTTTTTCAGATATATTTTCATCCGGCATTCGGCCAGAAGTTCATCGTTTTCTTTCACCTCGGCGGTAATCAGTGTGATATCGAATATTTCCTGCACAATGGTTATTCCGGTATATAATTCTGCTCCGGCAGAAGGAAGACGGAATATTTTCATTTTTTCTACAGAGCCGATAAAGCCTAGTGGTACAGGCTCTTCTCGCAGCATATAGATATATCCTACCCGTGCCGCTGCTGATTGGGCGATGTGTTCTATGATTCCTGTTTCCTGTAATACGCCGTCCCGGCAGAACAGATTATCGGGGGTGACGGTCAGCCCTGACCAGGATGTATTTTCTTCTATCCCATAGAAACGGTCTATCATGACTATGGGCGGACGTTGTGGAATCAGCCGGAACAGTTCGTCTCCCCGACAAATGATTTCTTTTCTGTTCATTTCAGTCTGCATTGCAGGATACTGTGTCCCAGTCCTATGTTATCATGAATCTCTTCCACTTCCAGTCCGGCATTTTTAATACAGCGGATCAGGTCATCCGAATGGAACATCTTGCTGTTGCCGTTGGCCATGGCTGTGAAGTAAAGGCTGATTTGAGTCAGGCAGTAAGAGCCCGTTTCGTATGGCTGCCGGTCCCACAGCGTTTCCATGATGTAGACTTTACTGTCTTTGCTGGCGGACTGTGCCACACGACTTAGAATACTGGTTGCTTCCTCTTCCGAAAAGCAGTCCAGAAACTGGCTCATCCATACGGTGTCAAAGCCTGAAGGAAAGGGCACGGTCCGATCCAGCAGATTGGCGCCGTGGCCATGGATGCGCTCTGCACCGGGCACGTCGGCAGTTTGTTTTCTCATCATTTCCAGTTGTTGAGGCAAATCCACAATGGTTACTTCTACTTCTTGATTATATTGGACGCATCGGGTTGCCCATCTGCCGGTGTTTCCACCAATATCGAGCAGTCGTTTCGGTGAGTGAAGAAATACAATTTCTAATGCCTGGCTGAACGAGTTGTCCGAGTAGAAATGGTCAAAGCCAAACCAGCTTTTCTGTACCTGTTCCGGCAGTTGGGAAAGTCCTTCGTAAATGGTAGGCCATCCGCCGAATACTTTCAATCCTTCCGGCTGACCATTTAAAAGAGCCTCTTCCAGATAGAAAAGTCCTTGATAGTTCACATCGTGATTGAATTCCATATTGACACGTGCCATTTTATCATTCAGCAGAAACCAGCCTGCCTTGGCCAGTACATAGCGGTCTTCTTCCAACAGGATGGTTCCGATGGTCAGCGATGCTTCCAGTAATACTTGTGCTGCATAGCGTGTCAGTCCGGTCTGCACACTGATTTCTTGCAGCGTGTATCCTTTCCGTTTGTCGGCCAGCAATTGGAATATTCCGAATTTCAACATCAGACGTGAAACTTGGAATACCACGGGACCGAAAGCGATCTCTTGCGCCAGTCTTTGTGCCTCTACAGCTGTCAATTGCTCTTTTGTATATCTTTTATGCATCATAATCCAGATTTGTATTTATGCCCAGAACGGGTAGTAATTGAACCATTGTTCCGGATACTGCCGGACGATTTTTTCCAGCGTTTGTGTATATTGCTCCAATAATGCTTGTTCGGCCCGCTTCTCTTTGGTATGTACCACCGCCTCGGCAATAAAGAAATGGAAACGATAGTTTTTTTTCGCTTCACGCATGGCAAAATAGAATACGACAGGTACTCTCATTTTGGAAGCCAGCAGGAAAGGACCCATCGGAAATTCGGCTTCTTTTCCCATGAACGGACTGCTGAGTAATTTCTCTTTATTCAGATAGCGGTCACCTTGAAAGCAGACATATTCTTTGCGCTCCAGTGCCTCTGTAATACGGAATACATGGGTCAGATTGTCTTCATTTACGGGAATTATTTTATAATCGCGTGTGGAGGCATTCTTTTCCAGAATCTCTTTTATCCGTTCGTGTTCGGCATCAAACATGACAATATTGATTTTTTTGCCGTATTCATCGAAGAAAGGAGCACCTATTTCCCAATTACCTACATGGGCGCCTATCATAATTACGCCGGTGTTTCCATTCAGTACGTTCAAAAATGCCTGATAGTTCTCGAACTCGAAATGATATTTGTCTGCCATCCCATTGCCGATGGCTACTTTGTCAATCAATATCTGCCCCAGCCGGTAGTAATTTTTCAATAACAGTCCGGCGGCTTTGGCACGTCCGTATTTCAGTCTGTTCCGTGCGTATTGCCAGGTACTGGCGGTAGCTTTCGGTGCGAAAGGTATAAAATAGAGGACGACCAATGACAGAAAGCCGTAAGCCGCAGTGATACCCAGACAGCGAATCATGTAGATGAAGAACATGTATCCGAATGTGCCTCCTCTTGTTTTACCTTTCCATGTTTCGGGCATCAGTCTTCTTTTTGTATGTGCGAAATTACCAGATTATAGAAATCCTGGAAGGTTCTGATACCGGCAAAGTCTTTGGCTGTCACGGTGAAACCGAAATTCCTGTCAATCAGTACTACCATATCTACCAAATCAAGGCTATCCAATTCCAAGGTTTGCATCAAAGGGGCGTCCGGCTGAATCAATTCTACATCAATCTCAAATTCTTCGGCCAGGGTGGTTCTGATCTTTTCGATGATTTCTTCGTTGGTCATAAATTTATATATTGGTTTAAATTAATTGTTTTCTTTGAATTTGCGGATAATCAGTGAGGAATTGGTTCCTCCGAATCCGAATGAGTTGGATAAGAATGTGTCAAATTCCGTTTCTACCCTTCGGGAAGGGATATTCAGTAGGGCAGAGGCTTCATCGGGCTCCTCAAAATTGAGGTTGGGTGCGATGAATCCGTTGTTCATCATCAAAGTGGAGTAAATAACTTCACTGGCTCCTGCCATCCACATCTCATGTCCAGTCTGTGATTTGGTGGATGTGACGTAGGGATGATGGCTCCCGAATACTTCCGCTATGGCCTTTGCCTCGTTCAAATCACCTACAGGAGTGGATGTGGCATGTGCATTGATGTATGCAATCTCTTCCAAAGGAATACCCGCATCCTTGACTGCCATTTGTAGAGAGCGTCTGGGGCCATCCACATTGGGTACGGAAATGTGATCTCCGTTGGATGAAAAGCCGTATCCTATGACTTCTGCCAGGATAGTCGCTCCGCGCTTTACGGCTGACTCATAACTTTCCAGCACCAGACTGGCGCCTCCGCCGCTAGGTACTAGTCCGTCACGGTTTTTATCGAATGGACGGGATGCTTTTTCCGGTTCGTCTTCCCGGGCGGAGAAGGCTCCCAACCCGTCGAAACTACCCACGGAATAAGGGTTCACTTCCTGTGCTCCTCCGCACAGAATGCAGTCCTGAAGTCCTGACTTGATAAGCAGATAAGCCATGCCGATGGCGTGTGAACCACTGGCACAGGCTCCCGATATAGTGAAGTTAATTCCTTTTAGATGGAAAATAACCGAAAGATTCATGGTAATGGTGGAATTCATGGACTGGAAAATAGAACCGGAACCAACCAATGCCGTATTCTTTTTCTCGCGGATAATATCTATTGCTTGAATAACCGGAGCAGCACTACTGTCATTGCCATACAGTATTCCGACTTCGTTCTCCAACAGGAACTTTTCTTCTATCCGGGCTTGCCGGAATGCTTCCAGGGTAGCCATATAGGCGTATTCTCCCTGCTCGGCAAGGCTATGGCGTTTCTTGCGGTCCAATAATTTCTTCAAATCGGGACGTTCGACAAGACCGGTTAACGCCGAGAAATAGCCCATTTCTTTGCGAGCCGGAGCGATTCCGATGCCTGACTTTCCTTGAAACAGTGACTCTTTCACTTCCTCTTGATTCCTGCCTATGCACGAATAGATGCCCATTCCTGTAATAACTACTCTTTTCATCTTTTGCTTACGTATATAATCCTCCATTGATGGAAATCACTTCTCCGGTAATGTAGGAAGCTTGCCCGGATGCCAGGAAGCCTACCAGTGCGGCTACTTCCCCGGGCTCGCCGAAGCGTCCTACCGGGATGTGTTTTTTCCACTCGTTCTCATCAATTCCGTCTGTCATATCTGTACGGATAAATCCCGGTGCTATGGCATTTACCGTCACGTGTTTTTTGGCAACTTCCTGCGCCAACGCTTTGGTAGCGGCTATGATTCCACCTTTGGCTGCCGAATAGTTGGTCTGCCCCGGCATCCCTTTGATGCCCGACAGGGAAACGATATTGATAATACGTCCGAATCGCTTTACCAGCATATTCTTCAGCAAGGGTTGGGTGACGTTAAAGAAACCGTTCAGGCTGATATCCAGTACCCGGCTCCATTCTTCCTGTTCCATCCACAGCATCAGGTTGTCACGGCGTATACCGGCATTGTTCACCAGTACCTCAATGTAAGTATCGGGATGCTGTTTTATCCATCCGTTCAGTGCGGCGTGTGTGGCTGCTGCATCTGTCACGTCAAATTTCATCAGTTCGCCATCCGAGCCTTGTTCCCGTATTTGTTGCAGGGTGGCTTCAGCTTCCGTATCGTTGCTTTGGTAGTTTATCAGTATATGATATCCCATTTCGGCCAGTTTCAGACAAATGGCTCGTCCGATTCCCCGGCTTCCTCCTGTTACTAATGCGTATTTCATTTTTCTTGAAACCTCCCTTTTTTAAGATATACCATCATGCTTTCTATCTCTTTATATTTAGGTGTATCTTCCCGGAAAACAGGGAAAAATGCTCGTATTTCTTTATATACTTGTTGTGACCGGGGGCTTATCCGGTCGGCTATATCCAGACAATCAATGGCTTGTACAATACCCATCATCAGGATAGCCATCACCTGATAAGCATTTTCAATGACTGTTTTTGCCATCAAGGCGGAATTGGTACCCATGCTTACAATGTCCTGGTTGTCATTGTTGTTGGGGATGCTATGCACATACATCGGATTGGACAAAGTCTGACATTCTGCCGTGGTAGAGGTGGCTGTGAACTGGGAGGCCTGCAAACCATAATTCAGCCCCAGCACTCCCATATTGACAAAGGGGGGGAGAATGCCGTTGATGCGGTCGTGAAACAGGTAATTAATCTGCCGTTCGGCAAGCATCGTCAGTTTGGTGACTGCTATTTTCAACTTGTCCATTTCAAAAGATACATAATCTCCGTGGAAGTTACCACCATGATATACATTCTGTGTGTCAGGGTCCACTATCGGGTTGTCACAAGCTGAATTTATTTCGTTTATCAATACTTTTTCAGCATTGAGTAATTCATCATAAACCGGCCCTAGAATTTGTGGAATGCAACGTAGCGAATAATAGGGCTGCACTTTATGGGTGAAGATCTTCTCTTCGTGCTTCCCATTATAAAGTTCATTCTCTCTTTTGCGTACACACAGGCTGCCTTTTACCCATTGGCGCATCATGCGGGCTATCTCTTGTTGTCCTTCATGCTGTTTGGCCCCGTTCAGCGGTTCAGACATGAAGTCATCGTATGAGGCGGCTATTTCATTCATCATAACAGATGCACCTACCGCCCACTGCATAAGTTGGCGTGCGTAAATCAGATTGACAATACCTATACCTGTCATGACTGAAGTGCCGTTGGTCACTGAAAGCCCTTCGCGGATGTGCATTTGAAAAGGTTGCAATCCGTTTTCCGCCAGCACAGAGGCCGTATCTCTTTTCTTGCCTTGGTAAAAGACTTCTCCTTCTCCAATCAGAGTGAGGGCGATATGGGCGAGTTGTACCAGATCACCACTGGCCCCCACACTGCCGTGTTCGGGTACGTATGGAATAATCCCCCGGTTGATAAACTCGGTAATGAGCAACGCCAGTTCTTTATGTACGCCGGATTTTCCTTGCAGAAAAGTATAGAGACGCGCTACCATGGCGGCTTTGACATAGAGTTCCGGAAGGGGTTGCCCTGCTCCGGTAGCATGGCTGCGGATGATATTATACTGTAATTGTGACAAGGATTCATCTTCAATACGGTATTGGGCCATCGGTCCAAAGCCGGTATTGATGCCATAGATGATCTTGTCGTTGGAGAATGTTTTCAGGAAATTGAAACTCTCTTCCAATTTTTGCATACATGGGTCGGAGAGTGTCAGTGGCTCTTCTTCAAACAAAATCTTATATAGGGACGCTAAAGTTATTGTATTCTCAACTAGCATTGGATTGGTGTGATAAGCAGTTTTGTATAGTTTCTGCAAAAATAGTTATTTAAAAATAAGTATTACCATCCGAAGGGAGATTTTTCAGTTTTGATGGTTATCTGAAAGGTTCACCACAGATTATACAAATAAACGCAGATGCTTCTTAAATCATTGATTGTTAGGTTGGATAATCTGTGTGAATCTGTATAGTCTGTGGTGAAAAAATATAGTACCGCTCTACGTATTCTATTTATTCAGTCTCCATGTGAAACCATCTTTGGTATCTTTCACTTCAAAGCCAAGAGCGGCTAGCTCATCACGGATTTTATCACTTGTAGCCCAGTCTTTATTGGCTTTGGCTTTCATACGTTGTTCCAGCAGCATATCTACTACTTTGCCATATGCCTCTTCACGTGCCTCGTTATTGGCGGCTTCTTCTTTTATACCCAAGATTTCATACATAAAGAGATGGAACACACTTTTCAGCTCTTCCAGATCTTCGGCGGAAAGGGTCGCTTTTTTATCAAGCACTGTGTTGATCATACGGGCGCCGTCAAACAGATGGGCGATGACAATCGGTGAGTTCAGGTCATCGTTCATGGCTGTATAGCATTTTTCACGTAAGTCTTTTACGCCTTCTATGCCGGTGGTTTGTGCGCTTGGGGTGATGCGTTCAAGACCTTTTACAGCTTCTGTCAGCCGTTCCAATCCTTTTTCGGCTGCTTGTAATGCTTCGTTACTGAAGTCCACTGTACTGCGGTAATGTGCCTGAAGGATGAAGAAACGGATGGTCATGGGGCTGTAGGCTTGTGTCAGTAACTTGTGAGTACCGTGAAAGAACTCATCCAAGTTAATAAAGTTGCCGTATGATTTTCCCATCTTCTGCCCATTAATGGTAATCATGTTGTTGTGCATCCAATAGTGAACCATGTCGTCTCCTTGTGAAGCCACGCTTTGTGCGATCTCACATTCGTGGTGTGGGAAAATTAAGTCCATTCCCCCTCCATGAATATCGAAATGCTCGCCCAAATATTTTTTGCCCATTGCGGTACATTCACAATGCCAACCGGGAAAACCGTTACTCCACGGGCTTGGCCAGCGCATGATATGTTCGGGTTGTGCACATTTCCACAGAGCGAAATCGGCAGGATTACGCTTCTCGCTTTGACCGTCCAGTTCGCGGGTGGTGTTCAGCACATCGTCCAGGTTACGGCCGGACAGTTTGCCGTAATGATGGTCTTTGTTGTATTTTGCTACATCGAAATAAACGGAACCTTCACTTTCATAAGCATAGCCGTTTTTCAGAATTTCTTCTACCAGCTCTATCTGTTCAATGATATGACCTGATGCATGTGGCTCGATACTGGGTGGAAGTACATTCAAGGCTTCCATTGCCTTGTGGTAGCGATTGAGGTAATATTGTACTACTTCCATGGGTTCCAATTGTTCCAAACGGGCCTTTTTGGCGATTTTATCTTCACCTTCGTCTGCATCGTGTTCCAGATGACCGACATCGGTAATGTTACGGACATAACGTACCTTGTATCCCAGATGGGTAAGATAACGGAACAGGATATCGAACGTGATGGCGGGACGTGCGTGTCCTAAATGGGCGTCGCCATATACGGTAGGACCGCATACATACATACCTACATGAGGGGCATGCAAGGGAACGAAAAGTTCCTTTTGACGGCTTAATGTATTGTAAATGGTTAGTTTATTTTCCATAATTCATTCTATTAGAATTGCAAAGTTATAAATTAAAGTGTGTATTTGGCTAATAATTAACAAAAAATCTGATGCTGGTGTCCTCTGCTTGTCTACAAATGATGTTTGTTGGTTTAAGGAATAGAGATTTATGGTGATAAATAAAAGTAAGAATTAGGATAAAAGGTTGTCTTTGAACGTAAAAGAACAAAATAATGATTTTTTGTATGGAGATTAGGGAACCTAACTCTTTTTCCTTTTCATGAAATAGGTTTCTCTTGTATCTGTTTAATGATCTTTAATTTCTGCTATTGACTTGTAAAACAGGACCACTGCCCCATAAACATTGGTGTTGTTTTGAGGGGCAGTGGTCCTGTTTCTATATGAAGTTTGCGTGCGGGAGCGGGAATGTTATTTGGATTTCTTTCCCCAATACGTCTTGTTGTTGGCATAGCCGGCATAGACGATGGTATGGGTACGTGGATTGGCTTCCCAATCGGTTTCACGTTGCAGATAAAGTTCCACTCCGTTAACAGTCAGAATCTGTTGGCCGGCGTCATAGCTCCACATACTGCCTTTCCAGGTACCTTCGGTGATAGTGTGGTCGGCGGCGAGGGTCATTGTTGCTGAAGTTCTCTGCTCTCCATATTTGTATGTAAGGTCGATGTGTTCCCAATTGCCGGGCAATTCTTCTTCGGTGATGGCTACTTTGGGAACGGCTCCGTAACGTTCGGGCATTACGAGAGGCCAACCGTTTTTCGTCCAGCGGATGCTGCGTAGATGTCCCATCATGATGGCGTTACTGGCGTTGATGCCCGGAACATCCTTAGGCATGCGACCTTGTGAGACGTAGAACCAGTTGTCTTTGCCATCATCGAAGATAGCACAGTGGGCGATGCCTACCCAGCCGTAACCTTTGCTGAATTTATAGGGATGGGTCACTATGGGCAGTGCATCGGCACCGGCGGTCACGTCTTTGCCGTCAATGCCTACGTAGGGACCAGTGATGCTCTTCGAACGGACTACACGGGTGTTGTAGGGCACGTCAAGGGCGTCGTAGGCCAGGAAGAGGTAGTAGTAGCCATCACGGTAAATAATTTCTGGACCTTCACTGGCTTGCCAGCGGTTACCTGTCTGGCGGGTGGCGATTAACTGACCATACTCAGCAGGTGCTTGGCCTGTAGCCCAAGGCTGGCCCAAAGTTTCGGCAGGCTTGCCTGTCTCGCCATTGAGTTTGAGAGCAGCTATGCCGCTATGCCATGAACCGTAGACCAACCAGTGTTCGCCTTCGGGCGTGATGATGTAAGAGGGGTCGATGGCATTCCATTTGTAGTAGCAATTGGCCCAGTCATTTGGCTTTATGTTGAAGTTAAGTCCTTTGTCAGAAGCATTGGTGATGACGTAGCCTTTGTCCACCCAGCCGTTGTTGTTGGCGGGGTCGTTGTTTTCCATCAGGCCGATGAAGGCGCGCTCCGACCAGGTGTTGGCACCGTTGAGTGTGCCAGGGCAGACGATGGAATAGTACATGCGATAGAGGCCGTTCTTTACCTTGCGTACTACGGGAGCCCAATAGCCGAAGTCATTAATATTAGGGTTAACTTCGGCAAGTCCCATTTCTTTGCGTATTTCATTGAGCTTAGGTACTACCCATTCGGGCAGGTTCTTCATTGTACCGCCGAGGTATTCCCAGTTGACAAGGTCTTTGGAACGACGACTGTGGAAGTGCCCGCCTGCCGTGTGGGCGTTTCCATAGGAAGCATCTGTCTGATACATGTAATAATAACCATCTTCGGCCAATACCACCGAGGGGTCGTGTACGTTGGCAAGATTCCATTGAGAGCGTTTGCTCCAGTCACTTATCGAGGTATAGTCATCGGCGTAGGTGGGGGCCACATAATTCTTGAGTTCATCGTCTAAGCTTAAACTTTCTGTGGTGGCCGTGATCACCTCAGAATAGACATAGCGGCTGTCACAGTAGACGTATGCACGGATATAGTAAGAGGTACCGGTGGTCAAGGTTGAGAGGGTGGCGCTGAAATTCTCATCGGCATTCACCACGTGGTCTTTGATAGTCGGTGTGGAAGTTGCTGTACTGTAACAGAAGCCTTTCTTGACTATTTGGTTCAGATCACCCGTAACCGACGCGGTGACGGTCAATGAGGTGGGTGTGGTTGTAGTTACTTTCGGAGTACTTACAGTTGCATAATAGCGGTCTATATCTTCGCTGTTGTCAGAACAAGCGGCTAAAACAAGAAATATTGGTAAGAACATCCACAGGGATAATAGTTTTTTCATCTGTTGATAGTTTAAAGGCCATGCCGCTTCTTCTGGTTCCTGAGGAAAACGGCATGGTTTGTGTGATTACTGATTCGGCTTAGAAGACGAGATGTCCGCCTTCAATCGTTAAAGCGAAGTTCAAGTCGTTCATATCTACTTTGTTGATCCCTAAATAGTATTGGGCATAGGAGGTACCTGAAGTGCCTTCCATTACCGCCTGAATGTCGGTTGTACCATTGCCGCAATTGGTCACGTAGACGGTGACTTTGGCTCCGTTCATATCGGCAAGCCAAGTAGCCCAGTCGCCTTGTGTACCGTTGTGAACGAGGCTGGCATTTCCATCGTATCCTGCACCCCATCCATAGTTGTCGGCGCGTACCACTGCATATTCGGCAAGATCGGCTTTGCGGAGAACGACAGCGAAGTTGCTCCAGTTATTAGCCAGGCTGGTGTAATTGGTGAAGCTGATGGACTTAGTTTCACCGGTCGGCACGTTGAAATTGTCAGAAAAGACAGTCCACCACTCCGTTGTATTGTCTTCGGTTCCCAGAATGTCTGCAGAGTTGCTGACAGTGGAAACTGTTGATTCGGCCACTTTAACTGCTACGGTAGCGGTAGCTTCATCGGCAGTAATGGTTACGGTCTGTGTACCGGCTTTGGCGACAATGGCAGAGAAACTGAGTTTTGTGTTGTCAATAATTTGGGTGCTTCCGTCGGCATAAGTAGCCGTTACTTTCAATCCTTCCGGAAGGAATGCCAGCGTACGATCCGTCATCGCTTCGGTTGCAGCCGAAGTATAATAGTAATATTGTGTATGTGTAGGTTGAGCCGTCACTTGGATGGATACAATCTTTTCCACTACTTCAAACGTAGCATTGGCTACCACCGGCAAGTTGCAATTCTCACCCTTGAAGGTCTTGTTATAGATGGCTACCAGTGTCTTCGTACCCAGTTCTTCCATATTGGGGATGGCGGTGAACTGGAGTTCTTCGGCGGTTACGGTCTTAGTCACCCCTTCTTCGAAGCTGACGACGGCAGTAATACCGACCACGGCTTCTTCGAGTGAAGTGCCGGCATTGACCTGATCGGGTACATTTTGCAGTACCATCGAGAGCGGATTCTTGTCCTCGGCAGAAGTAAGGCCACCGATAGGAATGATGTTTGATTGTAAGAAGTTGATATAAGAGCCTTCAGGTACTAGGAAACAGCGGATGTTGGTATTGCTCTTGTCTATATTCAGATTGGGTAACTTGTACGGCTGTTTGTAGGTTTTGGTTGCCGAGGCGTTCTGGATTTTGATAGAGAAGGCATTTTCACTGGTTCGGTCTACGGTGAGTGTCACTTTGCCGCCCAATTTCTGTACAGTTTCGTCCAGATTATCAACGGGTGACAGCATCAGTGTGCTGGATGTGTATTTGAAAAAAAGATGGGAACCCCATTGGGAGTTATAGGCCAAAGTATCGTTTGTAGTGTCAAAACGATAAGCACCATATTCCGTATATCCTTCTCCTCCACGGTCTGTATCGTTGGTAATGACGAGGGCGAAGTTTTTATAATAGGTATTGTCGGCGGGATTGATGTTGAGATTGAACACCCCATGCCATTTCTGCCCGTCGGGCACGACGTAATACTTGGAGAAAGCTGTCCAGAAACCGGAGGTGTAGTCTGTGTTACCGAAGGAGTAGACATCTTCCTGCATACCTTCCAGTACTTCTTCTTCCGGCTCTTTCTTTGAATCTGCTATAGAGTCCACTTTCTCGGAGATCCAGTCAGGGGCGTTTACATCATATAACTCGCCACCCTCGCAGCTTGACAATGCCATCAACCCCAAGGTGATGGAACAGCAAACGTATACTAATTTTCTGAGTATTCTCATTGTCTTAAATTTTAATAGGTTTGTTTATTTGCTTAAGTCAACAACCGGACGAACTGTCCATCCATTTTCACTGAAATAAGTAGAGTTGTCTGTGCTGAAGTTCGCGGAGTTACCACTCAAATTGGGGTTCTTGTTCAACAACTGCTGTACGATGGGCAGGAATTCGTGTCCGGGTAAGTAAGTGTCGAAAGAACTTTTCAGTTCGGGATCGGTTGCGATATCGTTGTAGTTTACAGGGTCCTTGGTTCCGATTAAAGAACGGCGTACGACGCTGTGTTCCTTGAGTTGTTGCAAACGGTCATTCTTATAGAAGAATCCCCAGCGGATAAGGTCGAATCCGCGTCCGAACTCGCACCCGAATTCCTTCGGACGCTCCACATTGGCAATCTGCTCGAAGAGTTTGTCGGCTGTAGGGAAGTCAGCCAGTTCAAGGTCGGGCAAGTCAGCACGGTTGCGCACTTCGTTAATCCAGTCGATGGCCTGTTGTGTGGGGCCGTTGACTTCGTTTTCACATTCGGCGGCGCGGAGCAGCACATCGGAGTAACGCATCAGACGCAAGTTGATTCCATCGTGCAAACCTGTAATAACCGTGCTATAGAGACCGGTACGAAGGTTTGTGAACTTGGCGATGGGCAGACCACCGTATGTGTTGTTGGTTACGATGTTGTCAGTGGCTGTAAGTTTGTTCGTATAAGCTACATTACCAAACTCGAAATCTTCCCAGTCGGATTCATAAGTACCGATGGTCCAGTACAGACGTGGGTCGAGTTTCCCGTCAGTTGTACGCTCAGCTTTGAAGAGATGGTAGAGCCACGGGGAAGCCGAGATGTCTGCCCAACCACCATAATTCCCGGGAGCGAAGTTACTCTCGATGGCCGAACCTTGGGTGGCATTCGGACTGGTGTTCACCGGAGTCCACTCGTCATCGGTTCCTTGTGATTCCAAGTCGAGGAATTGCACTTCGAAAAGGCTTTCTTTGTTGTTCTCATAGGCAGGACCTTCACGAAAGTTGTCGCCATAGTTATCCATCAGTTCATAAGTACCATATTTCTTGCCGATAATGTCTTTCAGCACAGTAAGGGCATCTTTGAATTTATGGCGTGTCATGAGCGCACGGGCATAGTAGCCGGCTGCGGCACCGCAGGTGGCACGTCCTTTTTCCCATTCACCACCTTGATCTCGTGAGGGTAACAATTCCATGGCTTCTTTGAAGTCACTTTCCACTTGGTCGAGTACGGCATCGTATGTGCTGTTGCCGGTATAAAGTCCATCCAATGAAGAATAGGTAGCATAATCTGTGATGAGGGGTGGGTTCTGGTAATAACCAACCAGATTGTAGTATGACAGGCCACGCAGGAAGAGTACTTGTCCTTTGATGCGTTTCATTTTCTCGGAAAGCTGGCTGTTGTCTTCATCGCAACGGGAAATGGCAAAATTACATACATTAATGGTATAGTACCATTCGCGCCAGGGCCACCACGTGATGTCCGAGGTTACTTCCGCATTCAGGTCATCGAAAGGCAGATACCATACTTGTGATGAGTTCCATGCTTCATCACCACGACACACGTCGATGGTGTAGCCTACACGGGCGTAAGAACCTTCCATACGGATATGGTTATAGGCGGCAATAACGCTCTCTTCCAAATCATCGGCATTGAAGCCGAATGTGTTTGAGGTTTGCTGGTTGGGATTCAACAGCTCCAAATTATCATTGCAAGAAGCCAATGTGCCTAATCCCAAAATGAGAGCCAATGCATATTTATTGAGTTTCATATTGTTATGTTTTTAGTGATTAGAAAGTGAAATGAACACCACACATGAAGGTACGTGCGGTAGGATAAGAACAGAAGTTATATCCCGGTGTGAAGGTACCTCCTGCATAGTCTACATTATAACCTTTGTACCCGGTGAATGTGTGTAAGTTCTGTGCTGACACATAGAGACGTACGTCGGATATGTATTTGCCAAACCATTCGTTGGGGAAGTTGTAGCCCAATTCTATATTGGCAATTTTCCAATAAGCTGCGTTCTGAATTTTGCGGTCGCTGAAGAGATCATTCCAGGCCAAGCTGGCACTGTTGGTAACATAGGTACGTGGCACGTTGGAAAGATAGGTACTGCCGTCTTCACTGAAACGGTTCGCGTCAAGCATGGCTACATCTTTGTTGCCCCAGCCGTAGCAGGAGTTCAGAGAGTTGTGGATATCATCGCTTACGTGATAGTTGAGTGCACCGAACGTAGCGATGCTCAGATCGAAACGTTTGTATTCAAAGCGGGCGTTCAAACCGAAGTTGATCTTAGGCATACCGCTGCCCAGTACTACTTGGTCATAGGCATCCACCTTTCCATCGGGCTTTCCGTCGGGACCGCTTACGTCCTTATAGAGGCAGTCACCAATCTGGGCACCTTCTTGTGTGGCATGGTTGTCCAGGTCGGCTTGTGTGCGGGCGATGCCGTCATAAACCCATCCGTAGAACTTACCGATTTCTTCACCTACGTTGGTGATGTAGGCACCGGATATATATGAATCGGTACCGAAGCCCAATGAGGTTACGCGGTTACGGATGGTGCTCAAGTTGGCTGACACTTCATATTTGAAGTCGTGGTCGCGGTTGCGGTAGGTAGTCGTAAATTCAAAACCTGAGTTATTCATCGAGGCGGCGTTCATCGTTACAGTGGTGTTGGATACACCGGCTTGCTCAGGAACTGGAACGGCATACAGCAGGTCTTCACTGGTATTTTTGTACCATTCAGCGGTGAATTCCAAACGGTTGTTGAAGAAGGCGAGGTCGATACCTACGTTGTAGCTTTTCTTCTTTTCCCAGGAAAGGTTATTGTCTACGAAAGTAGAAATGGCAGAACCGGTGATGGGTGTGTTACCAAAGCTATAAGTCATGTTGTTACGTGCCATTACAGCCTGATACATGTATTCACCGATGTTTTCGTTACCGAGTTCACCATAGCTGGCGCGTACCTTGAACATGTTGACAATGTTTCTGTTGAAGGGGAAAAAAGTTTCCTTGTCAAAACGCCATCCTAAAGATACGGAGGGGAAAGTACCCCAACGGATATTCTTGGACAAGCGGGAACTGCCGTCGCGGCGCACGGTTGCCGAGAACAGGTAACGGTCATCGTAGTTGTAGTTGATACGCCCGATGTAAGAGAGGATGGTGTGTTTGTATTCGAAGCTTTCGGCATAAGTGTTGGCGGCATTCTGAAGTTGCAGGAAGTAAGGCTCGGTGAAGTTGACGCCCCAGCCTGTCAACAGGTCGGTGTTTTCTTCTTCGTAAGTCTGGCCGGCTACCAGGTTAAAATGGTGTTTGCCGACGGTAGCATCATAAGTCAGCACGTTTTCAATCAAAGCATCGGCATAAGAACGGCTAGCCTTGGTGAGGCGTTCGTTGCTCTTGGCCAGATAGACACGATTGCTCTGTACCCATGCGGGAATCCAGGTGAAGTCCTTGCAATGGGTTTTGCTGTAAGAGAGATTGACTTTATAGTTGAGCTTGTGATTCTTGCTGTCAACGCCAATCATCTTCAGGAGATCCACATCGGCAGAAGCTGTTCCTACGAAGCGGTCCACGCGGGTGTTGCGCTTCAGCAGATTGTTGACTAGCAAGGGGTTGGAAGCCGAAATGTCACCATGTACAGTATCGTAGTAAACACCATAGCCGTAAGAGTCATAGTTGAAGTTATTGGCGATACCTACCAGATTGTCAAGTACCCAAGTAGAGTTGTCATAGGCTTTGATGGTGGGCTGCATCAGCAAAGTACCACGCAGTACATTGGTTACGTCGCCATACAGACCTTGAACGTATTCGGAAGCGTTTGACAACCCCATGTTGTCTTGATCGGAGTGAGAGTAGACAAGGCTGGTATGGAACTTGATGAATTTGGTGTCCATCGTGTTGTTGACACGTGCCGTGTAACGTTCATAGTTAGGACCGGCGCCTTCCAGTGTTCCTTTCTGGTTGTAGTAGTCTAATGAAACATTATAGGTGTTGTGGGCGCCGCCACCGGAGAGATTCACATTGTGATTCTGACGGATACCTGTTTTGAATACTTCTTTAAACCAGTTGGTATTGGTGTTGTCCTGGAAATGATATTTTCCGGTGGTACTGTCCAGCTTGTAACCGCCGGGCAGCGGAGTGTTGGAGTTGGTACATGCCTGACCGATGTATTGGCTGTATTGGTCGGCATCCATTACATCATAGACATTACTGGGGATATAGTCCATACCCACGTAGCCATTGTAGTCTACTTTCAGCGGTTGGTCTTTCTGACCGCGTTTGGTAGTGATGATGACCACACCGTTGGCGGCGCGCGAACCGTAGATGGCAGCGGCTGATGCGTCCTTTAGGATTTGGATGGTTTCAATATCGTTTGAAGAGAAATCGCGGATGGAGGTACCCATAGGAACACCATCGATAACATAAAGAGGAGAAGTGTCACCGAAAGATCCGACACCACGGATGCGGACAGTAGGGTCGGCACCGGGTTGTCCGTCAGAAGTGACTTGTACGCCTGATACTTTACCTTCTAGCATGGTGGAGATATTGGAATGGGATGTCTGTTTCAGGGCTTCCGCATCTACTACGGCTACGGAACCAGTCAAGTCGGATTTCTTCTGTGTACCATAACCGATGACAACTACCTGCTCAAGCATCTGATTGTCGGGTTGCAATTGGATGGATTCAATAATGGCACGGTTACGAACAGCTACTTCACGATCCTTGTAGCCTACATAGCTTATCGAAAGGATAGCGTTACCGGCAACCTCCAATTGGAAGTTTCCGTCCACATCAGTAATGGTTCCGCCTTGTCCGTCTTTGATTCTGACGGTAGCTCCTGTGAGGGGTTCACCTTGTTCATCGATAACTTGACCGCGAACCTTGATAGTCGGAGATTGCGCCACGGTAGCCATAACAGGTGTGGAATACACCATCATGCCACCCATAGCACACAGACTAAGCATTACGGAAAATAATAAATGTTTCCTCATTTTTTTAAGTATTAAATTAGTAGATTAAATTGTTGCTGATATATTGAATTGAGATGTTGGATTATTGTACAATCCAATGTTGAATACTCTAGGTAGACAAACCACAGAGTTTATAAATATGCTGGAGCTATTCTTCATAATATTTAAGATTAGGATTAAATTTTAAAAGCAGGGGTCTCTTCCGAAAGTTGAGTACCGATTGCATGACAAAAGTAAAATTTATGCCGTAAACAGGGGTGGACAAACGGTTTTATAGGGTGGACGAATGAATAATGGGAAAAAATGTATTTATTTCGCTTATAGTTTATGTCTTTTGGAGGCGGTGAGATAGGCTCAGGAGAAGGCTTTTTTATAAAAAATCATGTAGCCGGACAACCTGATGAAGGACTGTCCGGCTACATGAGGGATAAAATACAATTCTCTGAAAGGAATTATTTCACAAGTAAAAATCCTCCTTCCGCCTGCATCGTAATGCTGACTTCATCATTCTTTTTTAATGTTATCTCTTCAGCGTGAGGATTTAGTTTTTTATCGTCCTGATAAAGCATCATTTTATCTCCTTTAGTACACATGGGAAGGTTCAACTTTAATTTCAGCGGTTCTTTTTGTGCATTGATTCCGGCTATGTACCATTGATCGGCATGCCGACGTGCTAGCACTACGTACTTGCCCGGATAGCCGTCAATGAACCTGGTTTCGTCCCATGTAGTGGGAACTTGTTTCATGAAGTCCAAACAAACTTGGGGAGCATCGGTCAGGTTATTAGGCGCCAACGCAAAATTCTGAATGGGATTTTGGAACAAGACGGCTGTTGCCAGTTCGAATATATCGGTGGTCTTGCGTATGCTTCCGCCATCATTGTTGCGGTTCAAGCGTTTGTTGAGAAATGTACCGCCGAACTCCATGCAACCGATGGTGTTGCGGATAAATGGATGCAGACAGGCATTAAATGCTTCTTCATCGCAAAAATGTTGTTGGAAAATCAGGTTTTCCGATGCGAGCACGGCTTCACTTCCTACATAATTAGGATACATACGCTCCCATCCGCGAGGAAGGGTACAGCCGTGGAAAATGACCATCAGTCCATGATCATCCGCATCGCTCAGGATGGCTTCGTACAGACGCATGGTTTCCTGCTTGTCACCTCCGAAGAAGTCTACTTTGATTCCTTTTACTCCTATATTATGCAGCCATTTCATTTCCTTTTTACGGATAATGGGATTGTCCATATAATTGGTAGGACCTTGCACTATATCATTCCAGTAGCCGCTGGAACTATACCATAAAAATACATCAACCTTCTTGCTGTGTGCATAGTCTATGAAGTCTTTCATACGTTCACGGCCGATGTTGGTATCCCACCAGTTGTCTATCAATACATATTCATATCCCATGGCGGCGGCGAGGTCTACATATTTTTTCTGGTCATCGAAATTGATGCTTCCATCTTGCCAAAGTATCCAGCTCCAGGTTCCGCGTCCCATTTTGTATGTATGCTCCGTTGGGTAAAGAGGTTCCACGACATCCCATGGAATCGTTGTCTCTACAATCGGCTTTAGGTTTTCGCCTACAGTAATAGTACGCCAGGGAGTGGAACCGGGCAATGCAAGGCCGGGAGATGCCGTGCCGTTACCGTTGTTTTCTTCGGGCATGGGGAAAGCGATGGTATAAAGTCCGTCGGCAGTAGCATCGCTTAAGTGTGAGCCACAGTATTTGCTGTCTACTCCGGTTTCACTGATAAGTGCCCAGCCATTTTCTCCTACATGGAACAGACAAGGAAATGTGTAACCGTGCCCATATTGTGAACGTACATTCATAGGAGCGTCAGCCTTATATTCTTCCTCATAGCTGGGTTTGGTACGTTTCCAACCTATCATGGCGTCACTTTGCGGGCACAGGAAAGTAGTGGTGAAGGATGGGAAGTCAAAACCTGTCGTTTCTTTTTCTATCACTATGCTTCCTGTATCGCCATATTTGGGCATTTCGTAGCGGAAAGCAATATCGTTGTTGCTTACGCGGAATATTATATTTATATTTTTCTTTTCTTTATTGGTAAAGGTGCATGTAAGTTCATTGGCTTGATAATGAATTTGTGATTGTTTGATACGGTCTTGTGTATAGGTTTTATCTATTTTATTCTCTTTTTGTCCGGTGAAAGTCATATCCCGGCTGAAGTCCCCCACATTGGCAATGAAACCTAAAGGTGAATCTTCCAGGATGGTCTTGTCCTTATAGGTGACGGAATAAACGGGGATGCCTTGTTTTACGGATACATTTACTCTTAAAAAGGAGTCGGGTCCTGTAACTGTAGCTTGTTGGGCAAAAGCTGACATTGTAGTGATGGCAAGCAGCCAAGTCATAAATTGTTTTTTCATGGGTATTAAATATGCTATTATAATGTAGAGCAAAGATAATTTATTTAGCAAGACGAGAGCGTAGAAAAACGGAGCATTTATGGTATACAATCCGTTCATTTTACGCTCTGGAATAAGTCAGTCGGTTCCATTCTCCATCATCGAACTGGGGGTTGTTCCGAAATGTTTTGTAAAGCAGCGTGTGAAGTATTTGGGATCATTGAATCCTACTTCGTATGCTATCTCAGATATATTCATATTGTGCGTCAGACGGTTACGGATAATAAGTTCCCGCGCAAGATTCAGCCGGTAGTTACGCATGAATTGTCCGGCAGACTGTCCCGTCAGATTTTGCATTTTTTTGTTCATCAAACTTTTGCTTACCCCCATTGCTTCGATGAAATCGCTTATTTCGTAATAAGAGTTCTTATAGTTTTCTTTCACAATCTGCATTGCTTTGTCCAGGAACTTCTTGTCACTGGATTCTTTTTCGATATTCAGTGCATCCACGTCCATACTGTATGAGAACTTTTGTTGGAAACGTTTGCGGTTTTCCAGTATATTGGATATCCGGGCCAGCAGCAAAGTGTCATCAAATGGTTTTAAAAGGTACTCGTCTACACCTATACGGAAACTTTCAATGCGCGATTCGTTGGATGTTTTGGCCGTAAGCATCAGGAAGGGGATATGCGAGATGGCAAAATTGGATTTTACCCGGCGGGACAGTTCCATACCATCCATGACAGGCATCATCAAGTCACTGACTATGAAATCCACGTTCTGGGATTGGAGCACAGTCAATGCTTCTTCACCTTGGGATGCTTCGAGCACGTTATAATATTCGGCCAGAATGGAACGGATATAGTCGCGCATATCTTTGTTGTCTTCTACTACCAGAATCGTCAGTTTTCCATTGGTGGCAGGTTGCAATGTCATCGGAGAGTCGACCGGTTCTTTAACTTGCTCTGTTGGTGTGGGCAGACTGTCCGCATCGGCATATTGCAAAGGAAGTAAAATACGGAAAGAACATCCTTTGCTCTGATTATTCTTGGCACAAATTGAACCTCCATGCAACTGGACAATTCGTTTGCATAGATAGAGACCGATTCCAGTCCCGCTTTGTCCGTTGATAGAGGAATGCGTCTTATTTTGTGATTGGTAGAAGCGGTTGAATACTTTGTCTATCTCTTCTTCGGGAAGTCCTGGTCCTGTATCCCGAATACAGATGAATAACTTTTCCTGCTCTTCCTGGCGGAGGGGGGTGGCATAGATGGTAATTTGTCCTCCTTTGGGGGTAAATTTCAAAGCATTTCCTATTAAATTGACAATCACTTTATGCATGGCATCCTCATCGTACATTATTTCACATGAAGGAAGGCGGAAGCGACGTTCGATGGTTATTCCTCTTTCGGAAGCATATGCGTCGAAGGGTACTAGTAGTTCATTGAGTAATTTGGCAAAATTGCCCGGGTTGCGGACAATTTCCATTTTCCCTGATTCTACTTTGCGGAAGTCCATTAATTGGTTGACCAGTGAGAGTAAGTATTTTGAGTTGCGCTCCACAAAATGTAATTGTTCAATGACTTGAGGATTGTAGCTTAGTTTCAATGCTCTTTCTATAGGTCCTACGATTAATGTCAACGGAGTACGGAATTCATGGGTGATATTGGTGAAGAAGGCGAGTTTGTCAACCGTCAATTCCTGCACCTTTTTTGACATTTGGATCAGTTGCCCTTTTTGTTTGGTTATTTTTTCGTTTTGCTGTTTTAATAGTTGGTTTTGACGATAGAGCTCGCTTGCCTGAGTGGAAAGCAGTTTTTTCTGTTCTTCCAGTTCACGGGTACGTTCCTCTACTTTGATGTGGAGTATTTCTTGTTGTTCTTTTAACGAACGAAGCCTCCATGATAATACCTTATATATAAGGAAAGATAGAAGAACCAATATGGACAGAATGAACCAGATGGTTTTATAGAAATAAGGTGATACGGCAATGTGGAGTTCTGCCATTTCTTCCAGCCATTGTTTGCCGTCGGGTGCATAACGCAGTTCGAAAGTATAGTTGCCGGGACGCAGATTGGTATAGGCGGCTTGTCGTCTGTTGGCCGGTACTTTTATCCATTTGTCGTCAAATCCTTTCAAGCGGTAATAATAATTGGCAAATGTCGATGCATCATAATCCAATGCGGCAAATTCAATATAGAGAGATTTGTCGCGTTCGTGTAACTGTAAGGTACCGTTTGTGTACAATCGCTCTTTATTTGCCACACGGACATGGGTAAACGCCAAGGGAACAGCTTCCTTCGGGTTTATATCTATGACCGGCTTGACCACAGACAGTCCTTTGGTACTTCCTATATATAAATCTCCATTGGCGGCACGGCATATTGCGTTCCAATAGAACTGGTTGGATAATAGCCCGTCTTTCCGGGTATAGTTAAAGAAGCTGTTGTTGTTAGGATTGAAGCGGGAGAGTCCGTTGGTGGTGGTAATCCAAAGATACCCTTCTTTATCTTCCGATATGCAGCGGACACTGTTGTTTATCAGTCCGTCTTCGGTGGTGAAGGAGCGGAAGGTATATTCTCCGTTTTCTGTTGGTGAGGATTTGTAGAAACCATATCCGTTGCTGCCTATCCAAAGGGTTCCGTCTTTAGACTGGGTGATGTAGGTTACCCTTTCCTTTAACTTTGACTCCGGTTCGTCTAGCTTGATCCTCCAGAGTTGATAAATCAGTCTAGGGGTTTTCAAACTGCTTAAATCTATTCGGCAAAGTCCTTCTGTAAGTCCCAGCCACAGGTGGTTATCCTTATCTATGTAGTATCCTGTACAACCTTCAATTCCACCTAGGTTCATGCCCTTGAATGGTTCGGTGAGCGTTTGTGTTTTCAAATCGTAAACATAGATATTGATACTGGTTCCTACCCAGATGGCATTATTCAAGTGGTCATAGCAGATACTTCCGGCCCATCCCCATGAGAAGTCTCCGCATTCGGGTATTTCTATGTGGTGAAATTGTTTGTTCTGCGGATTTTTCATATCTATCCATCCTATGCCTCCTCCCCAAGTTCCCATCCAAAGTCTTCCATCGTTATCGCTGGTAAAGCAACTGACGGTATTATGGCTTAGGTGGGCGGGTGCATCGGTAGTATAGTGCTCAAAAGTGTTGCTGCCGGGAGCCCGCCGGTTCAAACCTCCTTCTACGGTTCCTACCCATAAAACACCCGACGGGTCTTCATAAATGGCATTGACGGGATTTTGGGAAAGACTTCCGGGAATGGCGGGAGTATGATAATAGTTTTGTACGAACAGCATCCGGCGGCTCATCTTGTTCAGACCTCCCACTTCGGTGCCTACCCAGATAATATCACCATCGGTCAGCAGACAGTTTACGAAGTCACAGTTTAATGTGTTTTGTACGATTTCTCCTTCTCCGGTATCTTTATTTATCCGCTCAAAATTGTCTGTCAACGCATTATAAAGGTTTATACCTTTTAGGGTGGCAACCAGCATGGTATGTTCTCCTGTTTCTGCTATGTCTGTGATAAAGTTTTGGGAAAGCGAACTATTGTCATTCGGATCATACATATAATGCTTCATCAGTTCCGTATCCATATTGTATCGGAAAAGGCCTTGTGCGCTGCCAATCCAAATTTCATTTTCTTTCCGGCAGATTACTTGTATGGACACACCGGGTAATTGAAGGGCAGATGAAATGAATGTGGGTTCCTGTACTTCCATAGCCGATTCTTTGATGCGGTAGATACCGTCTTTGTAGTTTATCCAGAGATAGTCTTCTACTTCACAAATAGTCCGGATGGATTCTCCTGCCGGTACTTCGCATGTTTTAATAATTTGTTTTATATCTCCTTGTTTGTCAAAGGTAATTTTGAATAAATTGTTTTCCGAACAAACCCAAATATTTCCCGCTTTGCTATGGAGAATAAGATGAGAGGGGCGGTTACACAGTGAAATAAGTTTGTCTTTCATATCAGTGACTTGTACTGTCTGCATGGTTTGTATATCCAGTATGTCAATACCCATTTCACTGACAGCCCAAATACGCTTGAAGTTATCCTCACACAGTTTGTTTATAAAGTTACTTCGTAGCTTGATACGGGTGTTTCCCATATGGAAGGCGGTGAATTCATAACCGTCATAACGGGCGATTCCTTCCCCGCGGGTAGCGATCCATAAAAAGCCCTGACTGTCTTTCAATATATCATCCACAAAGTTGTGAGGCAGTCCTTCATCCATCGTAATGGCAGTGAAATTATAACGTTCGGACCATTTTCCGGCTGTTCCTTCAGCTTGCATATACAGACTAGATAAAAAGATGAACAGAGCGAATAGAAAACAATGTTTTTTCATAGTGTGTTGTTCATTAATGACGTAAGAATATACCGTTACTTATACAAAGATATACCTTTTCGTTTTTCCTCAAAAACAAATAAATCATTTTTATCCCTCTGCTGCACAAATGTCCACCCTTTAAGCGATATTGTCCACCTGGCGAGCTTTTGATTGCAGTTATATTTGCATTAATAATAGTTAGTCAATGTGACAGTTGGCTGCGTTATATGCCGCATGTCATTGACAAATTAGTACATTAGCAAATGGTCACATAATAAAAAAATACTATGAAACAGCAATTTTTCCCTCAAAGATTATTCATGGACATGAAAAGGTTAATAATAAATAGGTTGGTCGGTTTAGGCCTGTTGGCCGTAGGGATATTGGTATCATGCAGTGCACCTACGGCTTTCGTGCCTGTCCCTTCTCCCAATCCTTGGGCTGATGATTATACCGCTCTTTCATCTATGGAGAATTACAAGCAGTGGGGAACATATAATGTACACGACCCGGCTTGTAAAAAAATAGGAGATACTTATTATCTGTATTCTACCGATGCTATTTTTGCTGAGAACCGGAAAGAGGCGAAAGAGAAGAATGTGCCTCTGGGTTTTGTCCAGGTACGCAAATCAAAAGACTTGGTACATTGGGATTTTGTGGGCTGGGCTTTTCCCGAGATTCCTGCTCCGGCTATGGAATGGGTTCATAGTCAGGCGGAGGGAAAAGGGGCGACTAATATCTGGGCTCCTTATTTGATGCCTTATCAGGGTATTTATCGTTTGTATTATTGTGTTTCGGCATTCGGCAGGAATACATCCTATATCGGTATGGCCGAGTCGGATTCTCCCGAAGGTCCCTGGATACAGAAAGGGTGTGTGGTTAAGACAGGAGAAGGGGATGCGATGAATGCCATAGACCCTTCTGTGGTTGAGGATCCGGAAACCGGAAAGTGGTGGATGCACTATGGCTCTTATTTCGGTGGTCTGTACTGTGTGGAACTGAATCCCGAAACAGGAATGACTGTGCAGCCGGAGGATCATGGGCACTTGATAGCACGCCGGGCCAATTACCGGAAAGATAACTTGGAAGCACCGGAAATCATGTATCAACCCCAACTTGGCAAATATTATCTGTTTACATCCTACGATCCGCTGATGACTACCTATAATGTACGTGTCGCTTATTCCGGTTCTCCCGAAGGACCTTTTGTGGATTTCTACGGAGAGGATATAAAAGATACAACGAATAATGTTCCTATATTGACAGCTCCTTACCGCTTCGAAAATCATCCGGGATGGGCGGGAACGGCTCATTGCGGTCTTATTGATGCCGGTGACGGCCGTTATTTTATGGTCCATCAGGGACGGCTTTCCCCCCAGAACCAGTTGATGGATTTGCATGTGCGCGAAGTGTTCTTTACGGTGAATGGATGGCCTGTGGTTTCTCCCGAACGCTATGCAGGTACTGCTCCACGTTCTTTCACTAAAGAAGATTTGGTAGGTGAGTGGGAAATTATCCGTATTCAGGAACCACCTTTGGAACGTAGTTTGGAAGCTGGACAAATATTGTGGGGTGAAGGGGACTTGCGAAATGGGGAGCAGGCGTTATCTGCCCGTGTTGTTTTGGAAGCAGATGGCAGTGTTGGAGATGCAACTTGGGATTTTAATGTTAAAAAACAACTTCTTACTATAAAAACAGCCACAGAAGATATTAACAATTTGATTATCTTTGCCGGACACGATTGGGAAAATGAAACAGAAACCATTCTTTTTACCGGCCTGGATGCTCAAGGGCATTCTGTGTGGGGAAAGAGAATTGACTAATAAAAATCAATAATATTACTATCATGAAATTACACAGAACTCTATTCACAGCATGGGTATTTGCTGCCGGAGTAGCGCTACATGCACAGAATGCGCACAACATGGTCGTGCAGACCAATAAATTAGGTGCGGAAATACAACCAACCATGTATGGTTTGTTCTTTGAGGACATTAATTATGGGGCGGACGGAGGCTTGTATGCCGAACTGATAAAGAACCGTTCATTTGAATTCCCGCAACGTTTTATGGGTTGGAATATTTTCGGCAATGTGACCTTGATGGACGACGGGCCGTTCGAGCGAAATCCGCATTACGTCCGTCTGGGTAATTCCGGACACAGGGAAAAGCACACAGGAATTGAAAACGAAGGTTTCTTCGGCATAGGTGTCAAGGAAGGGGCTGAGTATCGCTTTTCCGTATGGGCACGTGGTGAGAACCAGAAACTTCGTATTGAATTGATCAAGAATGATACGATGGAGGAACGTCAGGCTTTTGAGTCAAAAGAACTGATAGTGAATTCGAAGGATTGGAAACAATATGAAGTGATATTGAAATCGCCGAGAACGGAGCCCAAGGCTCATCTTCGTATTTTCCTTGAAAGTGCGGGAACGGTGGATCTGGAACATGTTTCTCTTTTCCCTGTAGATACTTGGAAAGAGCGTAAGAACGGTCTTCGTAAAGACTTGGTGCAGGCTTTATATGATATCAAACCCGGTGTTTTCCGTTTTCCCGGCGGCTGTATTGTAGAAGGTACGGATGAGGCTACCCGTTACGAATGGAAAAAAACAGTAGGTGCGGTAGAGAATCGCCCGTTGAATGAAAACCGCTGGCATTATACGTTCAAGCATCGTTTCTTCCCTGATTATTTCCAGACCTACGGACTGGGCTTCTTTGAATATTTCCAGTTGTCGGAGGATATAGGCGCCGAACCGCTGCCTATTCTGAACTGCGGATTGATATGTCAGTATCAGAATGACCCCGACCAGCAGGTCAGCCTGTCAAAGCTTGATTCATATATACAGGATGCATTAGACCTGATTGAGTTTGCTAATGGCGATGTCACAAGTACTTGGGGAAAAGTTCGTGCGGATATGGGACACCCTGCTCCCTTTAACTTGAAATTCTTGGGCATTGGTAACGAACAATGGGGACCGGAATATCCGGAACGTCTGAAACAGTTTGTCGAGGTGCTTCGTAAGGCTCATCCTGAAATCAAGATTGTTGGTAGTTCGGGACCTCAGTCTGAAGGTAAAGACTTTGATTACTTATGGCCGGAAATGAAAAATCTGAAAGTGGATTTGGTGGATGAGCATTTCTATCGTCCCGAAAGCTGGTTCCTGGGACAAGGCAACCGTTATGACAATTACGACCGCAAAGGACCGAAGGTCTTTGCTGGAGAATATGCCTGCCATGGCAAAGGCAAGAAATGGAACCATTTTAACGCTGCTTTAATGGAAGCTGCGTTCATGACCGGACTGGAACGGAATGCTGATGTGGTGCACATGGCTACTTATGCACCTTTGTTTGCCCATGTGGAAGGATGGCAATGGCGTCCGGATTTGATCTGGTTTGACAATCTGAACTCGGTTCGTACTTGTAGTTACTATGTGCAGCAGCTTTATGCTCATAACAAAGGTACTCATGTGTTGCCCCTGACTATGGATAAAAAAGCTGTGAGTGGTCAGGAAGGACAGGATGGTCTGTTTGCCAGTGCCGTATGGGATAAGGATGAAAAGGCTTATATCGTGAAAATTGCCAATACTTCGGAGCAGACACAGCCAGTATCATTGACTTTCAACGGGTTGAAGAAGAGTGATAAACTTGTGGAAGGTAAATGCATCACACTCCAGTCTGCCGATTTGGATAAAGATAACACGGTAGAGCATCCGAATGTCATCACTCCGAAAGAAAGTGCTGCTACGGTTGAGGGTAATGTACTGAATGTAGAGATGGCGCCCAAGACTTTCGTGCTTTATAAGTTTGTTAAGGCAAGTAATAAGTAAAAGATGAATCATTCCTTTAAATACTAACACAGAGGATAGAGAAACATAAAGCAGCCGAAGGGCTGCTTTATAATCCCAACTGCATCCGGAACTTTTAAAGGAAATGTATACCTGCCTCCCTTGGTTGTACCAAGGGAGTTTTTTTTGATTATACGTATATTATCATCTTGGATTATGCGCAGCATTTTGCTGTAAATCAGTGATATGTTGTGCAAATACATTCTAAATCCCCCTGAAACGGTTTGCCATTTTCTGCTGCCAAATCTGGTTTGACGGATATCGGTTGTTCTAATTCCTGTGTCATAGCTACGGTTGTTCCCTTGCAGGGGAGCGTCATAAGGCGTATTTTTGTTCGGGTGCGTTCGTTGCTTCACTAAGGTGAAGAGCTAGCTTCACTTAGGTGAACAGCCGCTTTCACCTAGGTGGAATAATTGCTTCACCTTGGTGAAATATTAAATGGAGTGAGGTGAAGATAAGATGAGAATAGGTTCTTATGATGCCTACGAGTTGCCGGGAGGTAACGAGGGGGTGATTTTACATTCTGTCCGAGAGAATCCCCGAAGCAGATTTATTTCGCCACCGGCATACCGATTGAGGAGGATTTGGAAGGCTATTACACAGAAAGTGGTTGGTAATGAGTGAGTTGCTGTGATGGAATGTTTTTGTACTTTATGTAAATGTGTTAAAAGTGATTTTTGTTGTCGTTATGTTGTAGGGGCGGACTCATGGGTCTGCCCCTACGGTGGAACATTTGATAGTTATTTCGAACTTTTGAAATATCCTCTTATTGGATGAGTCCTGTTTACATCTTTATTCTCTTATTGCGTACTTGCCTCAGAATTGTCTGCAACTCAAATACTTTCTTAGGATACTTTTCTGCTACATTCTCTTGTTCGCTCACCTTTTCCATTTCATATAACTGGGGAACGTTCAGGTTTCCGGTCTCTATTTTTTCTGCCTTCATGAAAGTGGTCGGATCATCATTCGGTTCAATGTATTTCCAGTCTTTGGTACGGACGGACAACGTGTGGTTCATGGATTGTTCCACAATCCATGGGCGGTCTGTCTTATCGGTTCCTATCAAATTCCCTAAACGGTCATAGCTGTCCGGAGCGCTGCCTTTAGGTAATCTGGCGTTGACCAAAGCTCCTAAAGAGGCTAGCCAGTCAATCTGTGACATTAATACGTCCGAGTCTCCTGTCTTTTTTATCTTCTGTGGCCAGCGGACGATGACCGGAACGGCTGTTCCACCCTCGAAAGCGCTGTATTTGTTCCCTCTCCATGGACCGGAAGGTGTATGTCCGTTCAACAGCTCTTCTGCCTTGTCCTTATATCCGTCGTCTACAACCGGACCATTGTCGCTGGATAGAATAATCAGCGTGTTTTCAGTTAGTCCAAGTTGGTCCAATGTTTCCATCAGCTGGCCTACCGTCCAGTCGAATTGGGCGATTGCGTCTCCGCGTAGTCCCATAGGATTCTTTCCACGGAAGCGGTCATGAGGAAAACGGGGAACGTGTACATCATTGGTCGCAAAATACATAAAGAAAGGCTCGTCTTTATGCTGTTTGATAAAATCGATGGCATGAACGGCGATGGAATCGGCAATGTTCTCATCTTTCCAAAGTGCCTTTCCACCCCCTTTCATAAATCCGATGCGGCTGATGCCATTGACGATGGACATGTCATGTCCGTTGCTGGGATGTAGGTTATACAGTAGTTCGGGATTATCTTTTCCGGTCGGTTCTCCCGGAAAGTTCTTGGTGTAACTCACTTCTATAGGATCGGACGGATCATAGTTGGCTACCTTGCCGTTTTCTATAAATACACAAGGTACACGGTCGGCTGTAGCGGCCATGATATAGTGATAGTCAAAGCCTAAGTCACCCAAAGCGGCTGGTAAAGGAGCATTCCAATCCTGTCCGCCTGTCTTGTCTCCTAGTCCCAGATGCCATTTGCCGATAGCGGCTGTAGCATATCCGGCACTTTTAAACATATCTGCCATGGTGTATTGTTCGGGACGGATAATCATTTTTACATCTCCTGCGGCAATATCCGTATCCGGTCTGCGCCATGCATATTCTCCTGTCAGCAAGGAGTAGCGGGATGGGGTGCTGGTAGCGGCTACAGTATGTGCATTAGTAAAACGGATGCCTTCCGATGCCAGTTTGTCAACATGGGGAGTTTCTACATTCTTGGCTCCGTAACATTTTAAATCTCCATATCCCAGGTCATCTGCCAGAATAACGATAACATTGGGCTTTTTCGGGTCTTGCGTACTGTTTTTTTGAACGGTTTCTGCTGTTGCAGAGTTACAAGAGGCTAATGAGGCAAGTAAGGATATGCCTGCATAATTTCTACTTTTCATCTCTATTTATTTAAGGTTTGATTCGGATACATGTCTATTTTCACTTTCCGGTTTCTCGACCTGAAGGTGAAAAACGACGGAAAGTTATCAAGAAAATCTTGAAGCAGCAAAAAAGAGAGCCGAAATATGATTTGAAAGTGTCTGGAATTAGATGATAATGCCCCCACCCAGTACTACATCATCCCTATAAAAAGCGGCTGCTTGTCCCGGGGCAATGGCTGTCAGTGGCTCATGCAGTTGTACATGCAGGGTGTTATCCGGTTGCAGGGTTACTGTGCAGCGGTTTGCTTGTTTCCGATAGCGTATTTTGACGATGATGTCGTCCTTATTTAGTAATAAAGCGGGATTGGTGATGTGCCATTCTTTCAGTCTCATTTCTGTTTTTTCCAGTGCTTTCAAGTCGCTCAGTATGACTTTGTTTTCTGCCGGAATGATTTCTTTGACAAAGACAGCTCGGTTAAGATCTATGTCCAATCCTCTCCGCTGGCCGATGGTATAGAAAGGATAACCTTTGTGCCGTGCGATAAAATTCCCCATTTCATCGAAGAATTTACCCGGTAGGATACTTCCTTCAGGCAATTCCTTATGCAGGAATGTGCGGTAGTCCATGGGGCAGAAGCAGACTCCCAGACTGTCCCGTTTATGGGCGGCTTTCAGAAAACCACGCTCTGCCGCGATCTCACGGACACGGGCTTTAGCCAGGTTGCCCATAGGGAGAAGCATACGTTGCAGGATTTCTTGTGGCAGCCCCCATAGGAAAAAGGATTGGTCTTTATCCGGGTCGGCACCGGTAGTGATGTGATAGTATCCATTGATGAGGCGTCGGCGTACATAATGTCCTGTAGCGAAGTGATAGATCCCCATTTCATCGGATATTCTCTTCAAAAGAGGCCATTTCAGGTAGTTGTTGCATAAAGTACAGGGAACCGGGGTATGACCTGCCATATATTCGTTGATGAAATAGTCAATGATGGTTTTCCGGAAGGTGTCACGAACATCGTATGTGAGATGGGGGATGCCCAGACGTTCACATAAAGTGCGGGCATCCTCCAGATACTCTGTATCATTTCCTTTTTCATAAAAACGGAAGGTGATGCCGGTTACCTCGTATCCTGCATCCTGCAATAGAAGGGCGGCTACGGAACTGTCTGTTCCTCCGCTCATGCCTAGTAGGACTTTATTATTGGGTTCTGCTTCTTTCATCTTTATAGCAGTTTTGTGAGGATAGATGCTGGGATATCCATTTTGGAGAAGGCAAATAGTTTCTTTCCCAAATCTTTCAAAGAGGCTCCGATGTGATATACGTCGGATTGGTCTATAATAAGAAAACGGTCATGTGCTTGGCGGTAGGTTCTTATGTTTATAGGTGGATATTGATTGTTGTGTCGGGTAAGGTCTAGTTGAAGTTGCGGTGTGATTCGTTGTGTATAGATGGTGGCATCTACTCCTGTTGTGCGTTTGGAAAGCATGAGAAGTGTGCTTTCATCTATATAGTTGTCTATCAGGATAAGGGAATTCTTGGCAGATTTGATAAGGTTCGTGGCGAAAGCGTATGCGTCGAAAATCTGTCCGTCAAAGAAAATTCCTTCGACCGGAGGGAGAGAGGTGCGGACAAAAAAATCTACTTTCTCATTTAATCTGGTCAGTTGCATATCATAAGAAAGAAACTTTGCATCCACCCTTTGTTCAAGGTTGCTGATGCGTTGGTTGATGACATGACCTTTTAATAAATAATCTTTTAAAACTTGGCTTGCCCAACGGCGGAACAAAGTGGCATTTTTGCTGTTGACACGATAGCCTACAGAAATGATAGCGTCCAAATTGTATGTTTTGGTTTTGTATGACTTGCCATCCGAGGCAGTTAGTTCCAAAATGGAACATACTGAGTTTTCGTTCAACTCGCCGCTTTGGAATATATTCTTAAGATGTTTGGTAATAGCTTGGCGTTTGGTCTCAAATAACTCTGCAATTTGTGCCTGAGTCAGCCACACTGTTTCATCTTCAATGCGTACTTCCATCCTCACCGATTCATCCGGCTGGTAGAGTATGATTTCTCCTTGTTGTTCCATGTGTTCGATTTTTGGGGTACAAAGCTAGCAAATATAAATCAGACTGATCTTGCTTTCAGGTTATAATTGAAATGTAGGGTAGGAAATGAAACTCCGATGACAATCTATATGATAGCGCCATCGGAGTTCTGACACACTCTTCTTATTAAGGAAGGAATGCTTGCGATATTTTTATTTTATCGGCATCAATGTGAATCCCCAATGATATTCCTTATTGGCGGGCAGGGTATGTTCCGGCAGCGGGCGGTCTCCCCAGCTGTCATAACCGGCTACACCTTGCTGTTTCATATCAATACATACTTCAACGAAATTACGTGGAGTGATATCGTTGACGTGGGTCATGCGGCGTATTACATTTTTAGCCTTTGCCTCGTCGTGGTTGGCAATCTCTTCGGGGGTGAAATTAGTCCACTGGCGAGGACGGTTAATGGCTTCTTCCGAATCAAAGTCCTCTACAGAATTGCGCAGTGCATTGAAACCGATGGTACTGTCAGCGCGTATTAACAGACCTTTTCCGCCTTTACGGCTCAGTTCCACCCAACGGGTGTCGGTGCGGTGTCCGTTTTCTTGCGGACGGACGTAGTTGTTGGTGTACATCTGGTCGGCTGTGGTGTGGTAGAGGTCGACGAAACTACTTGCATTACGGTCAATGTAGTTTTCACCCGGTCCGCGGCCGAAATATTCTACCTGATTCATATCCGATGGCAAGCGGAAACGTACGCCGATACGTGGTACGTTCAGTTTGGAAGAGGCCAGACGCTGGGCATCCTGTCCCGGTGTGAAGGTGGCCATCAGAGTTGCTTCTGACACTTCGGTACTGGCGGCTTTCATATCCGTAGAAGTAAAGGTGATATCTGCATGAACCACTCCGTCAGGATAAATGGTATATTTCATGATATACAGGTTACCTGCTGCCAGTAAATAGTTGGCTGTTAATATAGTCTTGTTGCCGTCTGTTTCTGTAGTGACATCCGCTACATTGAAGTTCTTGCTGGACTGTTTCCATATTTGCTCGCGCTTAGGCCCACCGTTACCATAATCATTGTCTGTCGGTGCGCGCCAGAAGTTAGGTTGAATACCAAAGCCTTCAGCGAAATATTCTGTACCGTTTACTTTGTATGAGGACACTAGTCCGCTTTTCTTGTTGAAAACAAACTGCATACGTGATGATAATACGGTGATGACGTCACCATCCGTGCTGACGGTAGTCTTACCGCTTGCTTTATGTTCGGCTATAGCCAATGGTTCTATGGGCAGGCGGAATTGTTCGGAAGCAATATCGTGCCCTGCAGGAATCAAGGGTTCCGGCTCTGTGGTGGTAACTACAAAATTTACAAAATATTCTGTGCCGGCCTTGGGCTTCAATCCGTTGAGGTTGATGTCCAGTTCTTTGGAGCTTTGCGGTTCGATATCTAATGATACTTTTCCGCCTTTAATTGTTTTTCCGTTTGCCTTTACGGTATAACTGATCATATACTTCTTCAAGTTGGTGAAGTAGAAACGGTTCTTTACCAGGAATTTGCCGGCAGCCGGGTCGATGGCTTCAAAACCTACATTCTGATGTGCATATTTCACTTCTGTCATGGCCGGATGCGGAGTGCGGTCCGGAGCTACGATTCCATTGCATAGGAAGTTTCCGTCGCTGGGTGCATTGGTCCCGTAATCACCTCCGTAGGTCCAGTAGGTACGTCCATTTTCGTCTTTTTCCAGAATACCTTGGTCTACCCAGTCCCAAATGTAACCACCTTGCAAGTTCGGGTACTTGTAGATCGCTCTCCATTGTGCTGCCAGATTACCATTGGAATTGCCCATAGCGTGTGAATATTCGGATGGCGCAATGGGACGGTCGCTGCCTTTTTTGCCTATTTCTTCCAGCCAGGCGGCACTAGGGTATTGGGGTACATACATATCTGTGTTCCATTCCCAAAGGGCGCGTTCATAATTTACAGGACGGTTCATCCCTTTTACTTCGCGTTCTTTCAGCCATAAATAGGTCTGATAGAAATTATAACCGTTTCCAGCTTCGTTTCCTAATGACCAAATGGCTACAGAGGGATGGTTTTTGTTACGCTCGTACATATTAATGGTACGGTCCATGTGCGGCTTTAGCCATTCGGGATGGTTGCCCAATGTTCCGCCTCGGCTTAAGTTATAATACATACCGTGGCTTTCGATATTGGCTTCATCATATACATAGATGCCATATTCATCACACAATTCATAGAACTTGCGGTCTTGCGGATAGTGGCAGAGACGTACACTGTTGATGTTGTTCTGTTTCATCAGGGTGAAGTCCTTGCGCATCAGCTCTTCGGGAACATAATGTCCTGTTTCGGGATTATGCTCGTGTATGTTTACGCCTTTCAGCTTGATGGGTTGTCCGTTGATGAACAAGCAAATGTATGGTTTGCCGTTTTCGGCTATCTGATCGGTTGGTTTGATCTCGAAACGGCGGAAACCTACCGTATAAGGAATGATCTCGCTTGTTTTTTCTCCGTCTTTCAGAGATATCAGTAACCGGTACAGGTTAGGGTGTTCTGATGTCCAGGTCTTGACGTTGCTGAGGGTGGCTTCAAAAGAGATACTCTTCTGCCCGTCCGCTGTAACAGGACAGGGGGTGTTACCTTCTGCCACCACTTTCTTTGCGGCATCCAGCAATTCGTATGCTACGGTTACCTCTTTGTTGCCTGCTGTATGGTTGGTTACGTCTACATCCAGTTTGAAGATACCATTTTTATAGGTGTCGTCCAGCGTAGACATCACGTTGAAATCTTTGATGTGAGTTTTGGGCTGTGAGAACAGAAATACATCACGTTCAATACCGCTCATGCGCCAAAAATCCTGGCATTCCAGATAAGAACCGGTACTCCAGCGGAATATTTTAATGACCAGCGAGTTTTTACCGGGTTTCAGGTAGTTGTTGATTAAAAATTCTGCCGGATTCTTGGAGTCTTCGCTGTATCCCACTTCCTGTCCGTTGACATACACGTATACACCGGATTTTGCTCCTTCCAAACGGAGGAATATGTCGCGTCCATCCCAATCGGCGGGAATTTCGATATCACGCTGATACACACCGACCGGATTGGCTTCGGGTAATTGCGGCGGTTGTGGATTTCTGGGCTTGAATTCGTATCCATGATTGGTGTAGATGGCCACTCCGTAGCCCTGTACCTCCCAGTTGCCGGGTACTTTAATCTCCTTCCAGGCTATGTTGGCATCCGGTTGCTCAATGTTGGCAGGCAGATCTTTGTATGTATCTGCATAATAAAAGTTCCATGTACCGTTTAGTAGTTTGTAATAAGGGCTGTTTTCATACTCGCCGGTCAGTGCCTGGTCCCGGTTGTCATAAGTCATGAAAGCTGTACGCGGATATTCCTTGTTGACGGCTACGGTCTGAATATCTTTCCAATAAGGTAGTTTTGTATCTTCTGCATGAAGAACTTGTGTTGAAAAAGCGCATACAGCGGCGCCAATCAGGCATTTAAATAAGGTTGTCATTTTAGGTTTCATAGGTTCAAATAGAAAAATGAAGAAGAAAGGGCGCTAGTACCGGCGCCCCTTTCCTTAAGTCCTTTTATGTAAAATAGCAATTATTTAATTGCGTCTGCTAGTTCAGCACCTGGTTTGAACTTGGTTACTTTTTTAGCAGGAATAGTAATCGTTGCTTTTGTGGATGGGTTGATACCTGTTCTTGCACTTCTTTCAGCAACAGAGAATGTTCCGAATCCGATTAATGATACTTTGTCCCCTTCTTTGAGGGCCTTTGTTACAGTTGAAACGAAAGCTTCGACTGCTTTTTTTGCGTCGACTTTGCTCAAGCCGGCTTCAGCGGCGACTGCGCTGATAAGATCTGCCTTATTCATAACGAAAATGATTAATTATTAAATGTAACACAAAAGTTTTACCAAAATCAGTGACAAATATATGCTTTCAAAATTAGAAATCAAACAGATAGCCTAAAAAAGATGCTCCAAAAATCAAAAAAACGTAAGAGAACTCTTGTTTTCTGTTATATAACAGAATAAAATTGTAAATTTGCGCGCAATCAATGTTTTATTAGACGAAGAATATTTATGAACAGTATACCTACAGTAACCAAGAATTTATTGATAATAAATGTGTTGTGTTTCTTTGGAGGCGTGGTAGCCATGAAGTATGGAATTAACCTAAACGACCTGCTGGGACTACACTTTTTTATGGCATCTGATTTTAATCCTGCCCAGTTGATTACTTATATGTTTATGCATGGCGGTTTCCAGCATATCTTTTTTAACATGTTTGCCTTGTGGATGTTTGGACGTACGCTTGAACAGGTTTGGGGACCGAAACGTTTCTTGTTCTATTATATGGTATGTGGTATAGGTGCGGGATTGGTGCAGGAGCTGGTGCAATATATACAATATGTGACCGAATTATCGCAATATGACAGTGTGAATACGGGGATTGCCGTGATTCCGATGGCGGAGTACTTGAATCTGATGACTACAGTTGGCGCTTCGGGAGCGATATATGGCATTTTGTTGGCATTCGGTATGCTATTCCCCAATAGTCAGATGTTTGTATTCCCTATCCCATTTCCTGTCAAGGCTAAATATTTTGTGATGGGATATGCTGCTTTGGAGATATTTTTGGGATTGGGTGCTTCGACCGATGGCGTTGCCCACTTTGCACACTTGGGAGGTATGATTTTTGGTTTTATATTAATAATGTATTGGAGAAAAAAGAATAATAATGGGCAGTTTTATTACTGATTTGAAAAATAGCTTCAACAAAGGGAACATATATATCCAGTTTATATATATTAATGTAGGGGTATTCATTGTAACTTCCTTATTGGGGATTTTATGGATGCTGTTCAACCGGAATGGAGCATTTGTGCTTCAATATTTGGAACTGCCGGCCTGGACGTTGCAGTTTGTCAAGCAGCCTTGGTCTTTGCTGACTTATATGTTCATGCATGCAGGCATTTTGCATTTGCTGTTTAATATGCTGTGGCTTTATTGGTTCGGGCAGATGTTTCTGTCTCTTTTCTCGGCAAAGCATTTCCGCGGACTCTATCTGTTGGGAGGTATTTGTGGCGGTTTGTTGTATATGATCGCTTACAATGTTTTTCCTTATTTCAGTGATTCTTTGTATTATTCTTATTTGTTGGGAGCATCAGCTTCCGTACTTGCTATTGTTGTAGCTACTGCGGTACGTGCACCGGAATATAGAGTAAACTTTATGTTTATTGGGACTGTTAGGTTGAAGTATGTGGCTTTGTTTATGGTTGTGACCGATTTGCTGTTTATGACATCGGGCAATGCCGGTGGCCATATCGCTCATTTAGGAGGTGCTCTGGCCGGATGGTGGTTTGCTTCCGGATTGTCCCGCGGACATGATGCTACGTCATGGATAAACCGATGCTTGGATTGCTTCTCAGAAGGCCTTTCGTTTCGTCGTCAATCGAAAAAGCCGAAGATGAAAGTTCATTATGGTGATAAGGCAAAAGATTACGATTATAATGCCCGTAAAAAACAGCAAAGTGAGGAGATAGACCGTATATTGGATAAATTAAAGAAATCTGGTTATAACAGTCTGACTACCGAAGAGAAGAAAAGCTTGTTTGATGCGAGCAAGAAGTGATATATGAAATATATTGGTCGTTTTTTGGGATGGATACTACTGGGCATAAACTTGTGTATGGTGGTATTGTTACTGGTATGTGCTTACAGCCCTTATATTGATCCTGTGGCTCATCCGGTATGGTCATGTGCCGGTTTGGCTTTTCCTGCTTTTTTGATTGTTAATCTTTTGTTTCTGGTCTTTTGGTTGGTGATTTATCGTAAATATGCGTTGCTTTCATTTTTAGGCTTGGTATGTTCCATTGGTGCTATCCGTACTTATTTTCCAGTCAATGTATTTGTATCTGATGTACCGGAAGGGGCAATCAAATTCTTATCCTACAATACGATGGCCTTTGAGAAGAACCGTGCGAACACCAAGGATAATCCGAACCCTGTGTTGGAATATTTAAGAAACAGCAATGCGGATATAATCTGCCTGCAGGAATATATTGTAGGGGGACGGTTAACCAAGAAAGAGGTGGATTATGCTTTAAGAGATTATCCTTATAAAAATTATTATAAGATATCGGGGGCTAACGGTTTGGGTTGTTATTCCCGTTTTCCTATTTTGTCGGCACATCCGGTGAGATATGCCAGCCTTAACAATGGTTCCATTGCTTATAAAATCAAAGTGAATGGTGATACCTTGCTGGTTGTTAATAATCATCTGGAATCCAATAAGCTGACTGAGAAGGATAAAGAAGTCTATCGCGAAATGATGAAGGACCCTGATAAGCAAAAGGTATCGCAAGGGTCTCGTTTGCTGATCAGAAAACTGGCGGAAGCATCGGCTATACGTGCCGTTCAGGCTGATTCCATAGCTCGTTTGGTGGCCGGTTACAAAGGGGGAGGCATAATTGTATGCGGTGACTTCAATGATTCTCCTATATCATACACTCACAGGGTGGTAGGGGAAGGCCTGAATGATGCTTTTGTGGAGTCGGGAAACGGCTTTGGCATATCTTATAATCAAAATCATTTTTATTTCAGAATAGACAATATTTTATTGAGCAAGAATTTAAAATCTTACCGTTGTACGGTGGATAATACGATAAAGAGTTCGGATCATTACCCCATTTGGTGTTATGTGGCGGAGAAGTGATTTTACATACCTTTAATTGACAGATTATGAAAAGACTATTATTTACGTTAGCGACGTGTTGTGTAATGTGTGCATGTGAACAGAAAACAGAAATGAATCCGTTCTTTACGGAATTCCAGACCGAGTACGGTGCTCCCGATTTTACTAAGATCAGACTGGAGCATTATGAGCCTGCTTTCTTGAAAGGAATAGAGGAGCAGAATGCGGAAATTAAGGCAATAGTTGATAATCCCGAGGAACCTACTTTTGAAAATACCATTGTGGCGCTGGATAAAAGTGGCGGGATTCTGGCGAGAGTAAGTGGGGTGTTTTTTGCATTGACCGAAGCGGATACAAATGATTCGTTGACGGCCTTGAATGAAAAGATGGCTCCTGTACTTTCAGAACATAGTGATAATATTTATTTGAATCAGGATTTGTATAAACGGGTGGCTGATGTGCATCAACAGGAAAAGGAAGGTAAGATAACTCTTACGACTGAGCAACACCGGCTGTTGGACAAGTATTATAAAGCTTTTGTCCGTTCGGGTGCCGGACTGGATGCCGGAAAACAATCCCGTTTGAGGGAGATCAATAAAGAATTGTCGACTTTGGGGATTGCTTTCGACAATCATATCTTAAATGAGAATAACGCTTATCAGTTGGTTATCGAGAATGAGGCTGATTTGGCCGGGTTACCCGAATGGGTGAAAGCGGGGGCCGCAGAGGAAGCGAAAGCTGCTGGAAAAGAAGGGAAATGGCTATTCACTTTGCAAAACTCCAGTCGCTTGCCTTTTTTGCAATATGCTGAAAACCGTGAGCTAAGAAAAAATATTTATGAAGCTTATATCAACCGGGGGAATCATGATGATGCGAATGACAATAAAGAGATATTGGGAAAGATCATGGCATTGCGTTTGGAACAGGCAAAATTATTAGGATTCGATTGTTATTCCAATTTTGTACTGGATGAGAACATGGCTAAGAATTCGCAGACAGTCATGGATTTCTTGAATAACCTGTGGGGATACTCACTGGAAAATGCAAAGAAAGAGGCCGCCGAGTTGCAGAAAATAATGGATAAGGAAGGTAAGGGAGAGAAGCTGGCTGCATGGGACTGGTGGTATTATGCCGAAAAATTGCGTCAGGAAAAGTATGATTTGAATGAAGATGAAATCAAGCCCTATTTCAGTTTGGAAGATGTGCGTAGCGGATTGTATACCGTGGCCAACAAATTGTATGGCATTACATTGACCGAACTGAATGATGTGCCCGTATATGAGTCTGATGTGAAAGTGTATGAAGTAAAGGATGCCGATGGCTCATTTTTGGGATTGTTCTATGCAGATTACTTTCCACGCGCAGGTAAGCGTGGTGGCGCATGGATGAGTAATTTTCGTGAACAGGCCGGTGAAGTACGTCCTTTAATTTATAATGTGGCAAGTTTTACTAAACCTGCAGGAAATATGCCTTCTTTACTGACTTTGGATGAGGTGGAAACCATGTTTCATGAGTTTGGACATGCATTGCACGGTATGCTGACCAAATGTAACTACAAAGGAGTGTCTGGTACCAGTGTGGCGCAGGATTTTGTAGAACTTCCTTCACAGATTATGGAACACTGGGCTGTAGAACCTGAAGTGCTGAAACTCTATGCCAAGCATTATGAAACAAGAGAAGTGATTCCGGATGAGTTGATTACGAAAATCCAAAATCAGGGTACTTTTAATCAAGGTTTTATGACTACGGAATTATTGGCAGCCGCTTTGCTTGATATGGAACTGCATAACCTGACTGATACAGAAAATCTGAATGTCGTTGCTTTTGAAAAAGAAACGATGGACAAGCTGGGGCTGATTCCTGAAATAGCTCCTCGGTATCGCGCCACTTATTTTAGTCATATTATAGGTGGATATGCTGCTGGGTATTACAGCTATCTATGGGCAGAAGTTCTTGACACGGATGCTTTTGAAGCGTTTAAAGAACATGGAGTGTTCGATAAAAATACCGCAGACTCTTTCCGTAAAAATATTCTAGAGAAAGGTGGAACGGAAGATCCTATGACCCTTTACAGAGGTTTTCGTGGGGCTGATCCCAGCTTGGAGCCCTTGCTTAAAAATAGGGGTTTGAAATAAAATAGGCTGTGAGATAGAATAATTTAGGCTGCAAAAAATGCTTTTGCAGCCTTTTTTCTCTTTTGGAATCTAAATATTTGTGTTTGATACCGTGGGAATGTGAAAAAAAAACTATATTTGCAACCTTGTATAAACTAAGAATTAATCAAAAAGTAAAAATAATAAATTTCAAAGTAACATGCAAAACAAAGGATTTGTAAAGGTTTTTGCGGTATTACTCACCCTTGTATGTGTGTTTTATCTTTCTTTCTCTTTTGTGACCCGCTATCACATGGACAAAGCGGCACAGGACCCGAAAGGTGAAGCACATTACCTTGATTCTATGCAGAATGAAAAAGTTTATTTGGGTAGTTATACGCTGAAACAGTGTCGCGAGATGGAGATTGGTCTGGGTCTAGACCTGAAAGGTGGTATGAACGTTATCCTTGAAGTTTCTGTACCGGATGTAGTGAAGGCTTTGGCTGACAACAAGACTGATGAAGCTTTTAACAAAGCGGTTGCAGAAGCATCAAAACAATCTATCACTAGTCAGGATGACTTTATCACTCTTTTTGTAAAAGAGTATAAGAAACAAGCTCCCAATGGCAAATTGGCTGAATTATTTGCTACTCAGCAGTTGAAAGACAAAGTAACCACCCGCAGTTCCGACAGTGAAGTTGAAAAAGTATTGCGCGAAGAGGTAAAGGCTGCTATCGACAACTCTTATAATGTATTACGTACACGTATTGACCGTTTTGGTGTGGCACAGCCTAACATTCAGGCATTGGAAGGAAAGATGGGCCGTATCATGGTGGAACTACCGGGTATCAAAGAACCGGAACGTGTCAGAAAACTGTTGCAGGGATCTGCTAACTTGGAATTCTGGGAAACTTTCGACGCAAAAGAAATAGTTCCTTATCTTTCTTCTGTAGATAACAGACTGCGTGATATTCTTGCTGTTGAAAGTGGTGCTGCTTCTGCTGATTCTGTAGCAGCTGATACTGTTGCTGTTGCACAGGCTTCTGCAATTTCTGCTGCCGACAGTCTTGCAGCCGCATTGAAAGGCGAAACGGCAAGTAACTCTGCCACAATGGAGCAGATGAAGAAAGAACATCCGTTGGCTTCTGTTCTTCAATTAAATCCGAATGGTTACGGGTCGGTGGTAGGTTATGCCGATTATAAAGATACTGCTCAGGTAAACCAGTACCTTGCTATGAAAGAAGTGAAAGAAATGTTGCCGAAAGATCTTCGTTTGAAATGGGGTGTAAAGGCTGCTGATTTTGACAAGCAGGGACGTATCTTTGAATTGTATGCTATCAAGTCTACTGAACGTAACGGACGTGCTCCGTTGGAAGGTGATGTGATCACTGATGCTAAAGATGAATATGACCAGTTCAACAAGCCTTGTGTCAGTATGTCTATGAACACTGACGGCGCGCGCCGCTGGGCTGTTCTGACAAAGAACAATGTAGGCAAGGCTATCGCTATCGTACTGGATGGTTACGTATACAGCGCTCCGAATGTAAACGGTGAAATTACGGGCGGACACTCTCAGATTACCGGTAACTTTACTCCGGAGGTGACAAAAGACTTGGCTAACGTATTGAAGTCTGGTAAGATGCCTGCTCCTGCACGTATCGTTCAGGAGGATATCGTTGGTCCGTCATTGGGTCAGGAATCTATCAATCAAGGTATCATTTCATTTGTTGTTGCGTTGATTCTGTTGATGATCTATATGTGCGCTATGTACGGATTGATTCCGGGTATGGTTGCCAACTGCGCATTGGTTGTTAACTTCTTCTTCACATTAGGAATCCTTACCTCGTTCCAAGCTGCACTGACCATGTCTGGTATTGCCGGTATGGTGTTGTCATTGGGTATGGCTGTAGATGCTAACGTGTTGATTTATGAACGTACAAAAGAAGAATTGAGAGCCGGTAAAACTGTTAAGGCTGCTTTAGCAGACGGTTATTCTAACGCATTCTCTGCTATTTTTGACTCAAACTTGACATCAATTATCACTGGTATCATTCTGTTCTATTTCGGTACGGGGCCGATCCGTGGTTTTGCCACTACGTTGATTATCGGTATCCTCTGCTCATTCTTTACAGCAGTATTCTTGACTCGTATTGTTTATGAGCACTTCATGAATAAAGACAAGTGGTTGAACTTGACATTCACTACAGGGATTTCCAAGAACCTGATGCAGAACGTGAATTACAACTTTATGGGAATGATGAAACGTTCATTCACGGTATTCGGAGCGATTATCGTTATCTGTATCATTTCATTCTTTATCCGTGGTTTGGCGCAGAGTATTGACTTTACCGGTGGACGTAACTTCGTAGTTCAGTTTGAACAGCAGGTTGAACCTGAAACAGTGCGTGACTTGTTGAAGAAGAAAATCACAGAAGATAATGTACAGGCTATCGCCTTGGGTACGGATAAGAAGACAATCCGTATTACAACCAACTACCGTATTAATGAAGAGTCTCCTACTATCGACTCCGAAATTGAAGAGTTCTTGTATCAGTCTTTGAAAGATGGTAACTTGCTGGGCGAAGGTACTACATTGGAAATCTTTATTGATCGTGATAATCGTGTCGGTGGTTCTATTATCAGTTCTCAGAAAGTAGGTCCCAGTATCGCTGATGATATCAAGACATCGGCTATTTGGTCTGTATTGTTTGCACTGGTGGCTATCGGTTTGTATATCTTGCTGCGTTTCCGCAATGTAGCTTATAGTGTGGGTGCGACTGTTGCATTGGCTGTCGATACTATTCTGATTATCGGTGCATACTCATTATGTTATGGATGGGTTCCGTTCTCATTGGAAATTGACCAGACCTTCATTGGTGCCGTTTTGACCGCTATCGGTTATTCTATCAATGACAAGGTGGTTATCTTTGACCGTATCCGTGAGTTCTTCGGTCTGTATCCGAAACGTAACCGTATGCAGTTGTTTAACGATTCACTGAATACTACTTTGGCTCGTACCATCAATACTTCATTAAGTACATTAATCGTATTGTTGTGTATCTTTGTGCTGGGTGGTGACAGTATCCGCAGCTTCGCTTTTGCAATGATTTTGGGCGTTGTGATCGGTACGTTGTCTTCTATCTTCATTGCTGCTCCTATCGCTTACCTGACTATGGGCAACAAGATGCCGGAAGAAACAAAGGCATAAAAAGAAAGTTTCTTTTAAGAAATAAATAAAAAGAGGAGGATGCTCATATCATGAGAATCCTCCTCTTTTTATAATGACTGAATGGAATTGATTTGTGGAAAAAGGATAGATGAATCTTCTGTGGCTTCAAAAATAAACTTAAGTACATTGGATAAGTAACTTAGCTTGCTTGCCCCATGAAGTAAACTTGCTTTTTTACGCTACATTTTGCAGATCAATTCTGTTTGGCTATAATCATGAAAATAGTTATCTGACTACTCTTCCTGAAGTGTTTCCTTGCATTAATCCTTCCACTTCTTCTACTGTTACTTGATTGAAATCTCCATATATGGTATTTTTTAATGCAGATGCGGCAAGGGCGAATTCTAATGTTTTTTGGTCATTGTCGGAGTAGGTCAGCAAACCATAAATCATGCCGCCTACAAATGCATCTCCTGCACCTACACGGTCTACCTCATGGACAATATCGTAAATACCGGTATGCCTTAATGTCCCTTTAGAATAAAGTATGGCTGCCAGCAGATTGTGATTGGAAGTGATGGTATTACGCAATTCCAGAAATATTTTCTGGCATCGGGGCGCTTGTTCTGATACTTTTTGACCGAATACTTTGAAACCGGACAAATCTAATGGATATGAGGTGTCTACAGCTTTAAAACCTACCGGGGGAATGCCGAAAATTTCTTTGTATTCGGGTTCTGCACCAAAAATGACATCACTATATTGGACAAGAGGGAGCATTACTTCTGAAGCGGATTTACCGTAATTCCATAATTTTTTGCGGAAATTCAAATCGCACGAGATAGTTAACCCTAGACGGTCTGCTGTTTGTAGTGCTTCCAGGCAGGTATCTGCTCCTTCCTGTGACAGGGACGCCGCTATACCCGACCAGTGGAACCAGCCTGCATCGGAAAGAATCTTTTCCCAGTCTATCATGCCGGGACGTAAAGTGGCAAAGGAAGATCCTTCACGGTCATATACTACATTGGAGTTACGAAATGCTGCACCGCTCTCCAGAAAGTATAATCCCATGCGTTTCCCGCCATAAATAATGCCGTCTGTACCTAATCCGTAAGCTTGGAGTGAGTTTACACAAGCTTGTGCCATTGCATTCTCGGGAAGTCTGGTAACGAATTCTGTGGAGATGCCGAAGTTGACCAGTGATATGGCTACATTCGCTTCACTTCCTCCATAAGTAGCAATAAACTCGTTTGTTTGGGAAAAGCGCTGGAAATTGGGGGTGGTCAGCCTTAACATTACTTCTCCGAATGTAACGACTTTCTTGTTTTTGGTAATAGCTCTTGTATTCATAGTATGTTTTTAATCAGTATGTTAATTTGCACGAAGATACGATCAAAATTTTATATAAGTGCAAGAAATGTATAAAAATAGCCTTCTCTATCTTTTCCATATAGAATAGAGAAGGCTATTTTTATACATTCAATATTAGTGGTTTATTTATTGAATCGTACTTTTAGTTTGGCAAGCATATCCTGTGTCATACTGTCTAGATCATATTCCGGTTTCCATCCCCATTCCTCACGGGCACAAGTGTCGTCCAGTGAGTTCGGCCATGATTCGGCGATAGCTTGACGTAGTGGATCTACTTTGTACTCCATATGGAAGTCAGGCATATACTTCTTTATATTATTATAAATAATTTCCGGATCAAAACTCATTGAAGCAATGTTGAACGAATTGCGATGAATTAGTTTGTCGGGATTCGCTTCCATGATTTCAATGGCTGCACGTAAACCATCAGGCATATACATCATATCCATGAATGTATCGGCTGCGATAGGACATTCAAATTTTTCACCTTTTACAGCCGAATAATAGATGTCTACAGCATAATCAGTGGTCCCGCCACCCGGAGGTGTGACATACGAAATTAATCCGGGGAAACGAACGGAACGGGTATCTACACCAAAACGGATATGGTAATAATCGCTCAGTAATTCTCCTGATACTTTTGTAACGCCATACATGGTACGCGGATTACGGATAGTGTCTTGTGGAGTCTTGTCTTTAGGGGTGTTGTTACCGAAGACACCGATAGAACTTGGGGTAAATACGGCACAACCCATTTCGCGTGCTACTTCCAATACATTAAACAGGCCTCCCATGCCTATTTTCCATGCTAGTTGAGGTTTGGCTTCTGCTACAGCCGAGAGTAAGGCTGCCAGATTGTAAATGGTGTCGATGTTGTACTTTGATACTGTTTCGGCAATTTGTTGTTCATTGGTGATATCTACGATGGCAGAAGGGCCTGATTCTTTTAATTCCCCTTTAGGCTCGGCACCGGGAATATATCCGGCTACGATATTACCATTGTAAATACTTCTCAATTTCATGGTTAGTTCCGAACCGATCTGACCGGTGGAGCCGATAATTAATACATTTTTCATAGTTTGCTATTTGCTTTAAGTTTCCTTTTGGAAGCAAAGATAGATAGAAAACTGCATATTTTATCAAAATTTTCTCTATAATTTAATTGGATATCAAAAAAAAATAAGAACTTTGTCAAGTCAGACTGATTTTTAAACTTAAACTATATACTTAAATAAAAAAACAAAGCTATGTATGGTAAAATGAAGGAGTTCCTTGCGAAGGAACTGGCTGATATTAAGGCAGCCGGATTGTATAAAAATGAACGTATCATTACCACACCTCAGCGTGCAGACATCAAGGTGAATGACGGAGAAGATGTGTTGAACTTTTGTGCCAACAATTATTTAGGTTTGTCAGATAACCAACGTTTGATCAATGCTGCCAAAGAGGCAATGGATACACATGGCTTCGGTATGTCTTCCGTACGCTTTATCTGTGGGACTCAGGATTTACACAAACAGCTGGAAGCTGCCATTTCTGATTATTTTAAAACAGAAGATACTATACTTTATGCTGCTTGTTTTGATGCTAATGGTGGTTTGTTCGAACCGCTGTTTACAGAAGAAGACGCTATTATTTCAGATGCGTTGAATCATGCATCTATTATAGATGGTGTACGTTTGTGTAAGGCAAAACGCTATCGTTACGCTAATGCTGATATGGCTGACTTGGAACGTTGTTTGCAGGAAGCGCAGGCACAGCGTCACCGCATTATTGCTACAGATGGTGTATTCTCGATGGATGGTAATGTGGCTCCATTGGATAAGATTTGTGAACTGGCGGAAAAATATGACGCGTTGGTAATGGTGGATGAATCTCATTCGGCCGGTGTAGTAGGTCCTACAGGGCATGGCGTGGCCGAACAATTTAAAGCATACGGTCGTGTGGATATTTTTACTGGTACATTAGGGAAAGCATTTGGTGGGGCAATGGGAGGATTTACCACCGGTAAGAAAGAAATTATTGATATGTTGCGCCAGCGTTCACGTCCTTATTTATTCTCTAATTCTGTAGCTCCTGCCATTATCGGTGCTAGCTTGGAAATGTTTAAGATGTTGAAGGAAAGTGATGCCTTGCATACTAAGTTGATGGATAATGTGAATTATTTCCGTGACAGGATGCTGGCTGCTGGTTTTGACATCAAACCAACTCAGAGCGCGATTTGTGCTGTGATGCTTTATGATGCGAAACTGTCTCAGGATTTTGCTGCCAAGATGCAGGAAGAAGGCATATATGTAACTGGTTTCTATTATCCGGTTGTTCCGAAAGGGCAGGCACGTATCCGCGTCCAATTGTCTGCCGGTCATGAAAAGGCACATTTGGATAAGGCAATTGCTGCATTTATTAAAGTGGGTAAAGAACTTGGGGTGATTAAATAAGTAATCTAAAGAATTTCTAGATAAAATAAAAGCAGTAAATGATTATATAGTAATTGTTTACTGCTTTTGTAGCCCCGAGGGGAATCGAACCCCTATCTAAAGTTTAGGAAACTTCTATTCTATCCGTTGAACTACAAGGCCCTTTTATGGCTACAAAGGTACTCCTTTTTGTTAAAATGGCAATATGAAAGATCGAAAAATGTCTTAAGTGGGAAGAAAATAATCCTTTCTTTGTTGTTTTGTTGTTTTTTGTCTGTTTTTTATAATCTAATAATGTTATTATTCTGCTATGAACTTTCATGTTGTTTATAAAACATGGATAAAAATAATAAATTGTAAAAATGAATCGTTTTTGCTGCTGTCATAATGATAGAAATTTATGCTTTTAAACAGGTAATTATCTCTACTTTTTCTTAGCTTGGAAATAAATAAACCTTTAATTTTGTACATTTTGATATTCAAACGTAGTTTGACAGCGGAATATTTTGTCCTTTGACAGAACTTTCCGAACTTTGCAAACAGTGAAATTTTGTAACCCTAAATAATAAGTTATGGCAGATGAAATGATAGTCAAGGAGTTGGACCAAGTGGTGGTCCGTTTCTCAGGCGACTCAGGCGATGGTATGCAGCTGGCCGGAAATATCTTTTCTAATATTTCGGCTACAGTGGGAAATGATATCAGTACATTCCCCGATTACCCGGCGGATATACGTGCCCCGCAAGGTTCGTTGACCGGTGTGTCAGGTTTCCAGGTGCATATTGGTGCGGGTAAAGTTTTTACTCCTGGTGACAAATGCGACGTATTGGTCGCAATGAATGCCGCTGCATTGAAAACACAATACAAATTTGCGAAGTCCACAGCTTGTATCATTATTGATACAGATTGTTTTCAGAAATCAGATCTGGACAAGGCGGCTTTCAAAACAGACAGTCCGATTGAAGAAATGGGTATTAAGCAGGATGTAATTGCTGCTCCTATTTCACAGATGGTGAAAGACTGTCTGGCAGATACAGGCATGGACAACAAGTCAATGTTGAAATGTCGTAATATGTTTGCTTTGGGATTGGTTTGCTGGTTGTTTAATCGTGACCTGGCGGTTGCTGAAAATTTTTTGCGCGAGAAATTTGCAAAGAAGCCGCAAATAGCTGAAGCGAATATTAAAGTGATACACGCCGGATATGATTATGGCCACAATACCCATGCGTCTGTGGATCATACTTATAAGGTGGAAACTAAGTCTAAAGTCCCCGGAAAGTATATGGATATCAGCGGAAACAAGGCTACGGCTTATGGCTTGATCGCTGCTGCCGAGAAAGCAGGCCTGCGTTTGTTCTTGGGATCTTATCCCATTACTCCGGCAACAGATATTTTACATGAGCTTTCTAAACATAAATCATTGGGAGTGACTACTGTTCAATGTGAAGATGAAATTTCAGGTTGCGCTACGGCTATCGGTGCCTCGTTTGCAGGTGCGTTGGCGGCTACTTCTACTTCGGGGCCGGGTGTTTGTCTGAAATCAGAGGCTATGAATCTGGCTGTTATTACAGAATTACCATTGGTGATTATTAATGTACAGCGTGGCGGTCCTTCTACTGGTTTGCCTACTAAGTCTGAGCAAACAGATTTATTGCAGGCTTTGTTTGGCCGTAACGGTGAATCTCCTATGCCGGTCATTGCCGCAGCTTCTCCAACTCATTGTTTTGATGCTGCTTATGATGCTTGTAAGATTGCCTTGGAACACATGACTCCGGTGGTGTTGCTGACTGATGGTTTTGTAGCAAATGGTTCCGGCGCATGGAAATTGCCTGATCTGGCAAACTATCCGGCTATTAACCCACCCTATGTTACTCCGGAAATGAAGGATAATTATACTCCTTACAAGCGTAATACTGAAACAGGTGTCCGTTATTGGGCATTGCCGGGACAGGAAGGTTATATGCATATTTTGGGAGGCTTGGAAAAAGACAGTGATACAGGTGCTATTTCTACCGAGCCTGAAAACCATAATTTGATGTGCCGTTTGCGTGCCGAGAAGATTGCTAAAATTCCAGTGCCTGATGTTAAGGTGCAAGGCTGCGTAGAGGATGCAGATTTGTTGATAGTGGGTTTCGGTGGAACTTACGGTCATTTATATTCAGCAATGGAGGAAATGAACCATGCAGGCAAGAAGGTTGCTTTGGCACATTTTGTTCATTTGAACCCGCTGCCTCAAAATACGGCAGAAGTGCTGAAGAAATATAAGAAGGTAGTCGTGGCTGAGCAGAATCTTGGTCAGTTTGCCGGATATCTCCGTATGAAAGTGGACGGATTTGTTCCTTATCAGTTTAATGAGGTAAAAGGCCAGCCGTTCGTAGTCAGCGAGTTAGTTGATGCTTTCACTGAGATTTTAAATAAATAATAACCGTAAAGAAAGTAAAGACTATGAACGAATATACAGCAAAAGATTTCAAAAAGGGACAACCTCGTTGGTGTCCGGGTTGTGGTGACCATTTTTTCTTGGCTTCGCTGCACAAAGCGATGGCTGAATTGGGAGTGGCTCCTCATGATACTGCCGTTATTTCGGGTATCGGATGTTCCAGCCGCCTGCCTTATTACATGAATACATATGCCATGCAGACTGTGCACGGTCGTGCGGCAGCTATTTCTACAGGCTGCAAGGTGGCTAATCCAAAGATTACTGTTTGGCAGATTTCAGGGGATGGTGATGGGCTGGCTATTGGTGGAAATCACTTTATACATGCCGTTCGTCGTAATATCGACTTGAATATGATTTTGTTGAACAACCGTATATATGGTTTGACCAAAGGACAGTATTCTCCGACTTCTCCCCGTGGATTTGTTAGCAAATCATCTCCTTACGGCACTGTGGAAGATCCGTTTCATCCGGCTGAATTATGTTTTGGTGCGCGTGGACGTTTCTTTGCCCGTGCGGTAGCTACGGATGGTCCTGGTACAGTGGAGATTCTGAAAGCTGCTGCCAATCATAAAGGTGCGGCTGTATGTGAAATTCTTCAGAACTGCGTCATTTTTAATGATGGAACACACGAATCAGTATATACGAAAGAAGGTCGTTCAAAGAATGCCATTTATTTAGAACACGGTAAACCGATGTTGTTTGGTGTAGACAAAGAATACGGGCTGATGCAGGAAGGTTTCGGACTGAAAGTGGTAAAGCTTGGTGAGAATGGTGTGACGGAAAAAGATATTTTAGTGCACGATGCTCATTGTATGGATAATACTTTGCAGTTGAAACTGGCATTGATGGAAGGACCGGATTTTCCGGTTGCATTAGGGGTGATCCGTGATGTGGAGGCGCCTACTTATGATGACGCTGTTAATGCACAGATTGAAGAAGTGGCCGCAAAGAAAAAATATCATAATTTCCAGGAATTACTGATGACAAATGATATTTGGGAAGTGAAATAAGATTTTTCATCTTCCCTGTAGGGACCAGATCTACAGAACTGTTTTAAAAATTAAATGGTTAGTAATAGGCTGTGAATAATTGCCGGTTACTAACCATTTAATTTAGAATTTTAGTGTGTGCAAGCGAACACACGTGAAACTGTCTTTATAGTTTGAGCCCTAAAGTTTCTCGCCGAATGCTAAATCACCGGCATCCCCCAATCCCGGAACAATGTATTTGTGCTCGTCCAAGACAGGGTCTATGGCGGCACACCATAATGTGACATCATCGCCGGGAAAAAGTTCTGCCATATGCTTTACCCCTTGTTGGCTGGCAATGACACAGGCCATTTGCAATTTAGCGGGTTTGCCTTTGGTAAGGAAAGCTTTCCAGGCAAGTTCCATGCTTTCACCGGTGGCAAGCATGGGGTCAACGAGAAGCAAGGTCCTGTCATTCAATGAAGGGGCGGCGATGTATTCAATGTGCACATCTACAATACGGTGCTCGTCATCCTTGTAAAAACGGAATGCGGAAACGAAAGCGTTGTCGGCATGGTCGAACATGTTCAGAAAACCGGTGTGCAACGGCAGTCCGGCACGGAATACCGTTGCAATCACTATTTTGTCATCGTGTGTGCTGGCCGTGGCAGTTCCCAAAGGTGTCTGTACTTGCTTTACGGAATAGGTTAGTGCTTTACTCATCTCGTATGCCATGATTTCTCCTATTCTTTCAATATTTCTGCGGAAACGCATACGGTCATTTTGAACATGTATATCGCGCAATTCCGCTACATATTGGTTTAGGAGAGAATTGCCTTCACTGAGATTGATGATTTTCATATCTATGCTTTTGTTATATTGTTGACTTTGACCTGCAAAGAAACAAATAATTTCTAGATTTGTAAAGTACGAATTGCATTTTTGTTACACAAATATAAATATTTGATTATTACGGAAATTTTTCTCTAATAACTTCTTTTTTTTAAAATAAAGCACTAATTTTGTAGCGCCTTAGACAAGGGGGTGTTGAAAAACATCTTCTCTCAGAAAATAAAGAGTAAAAATAACATTATACAATAACCAAATTAAATCATTAAAAAATGGCAAATTTAGATTTAAGCAAGTACGGTATTACCGACGTGAAGGAAGTTCTCCACAATCCTTCTTATGATGTGCTTTTCGCTGAAGAAACTAAACCGGGATTGGAAGGTTTCGAAAAAGGACAGGTTACTGAACTGGGTGCTGTAAACGTAATGACTGGTGTTTACACAGGTCGTTCTCCTAAAGATAAATTCTTCGTTAAGAATGAAGCTTCTGAAAATTCAGTATGGTGGACTTCTGACGAATATAAAAATGATAACAAACCTTGTACAGAAGAAGCTTGGGCTGATTTGAAAGCTAAAGCTGTAAAACAATTGAGCGGCAAGCGTTTGTTCGTTGTTGATACTTTCTGCGGTGCTAACGCTGCAACTCGTATGAAAGTACGTTTCATTATGGAAGTAGCTTGGCAGGCTCACTTCGTAACTAACATGTTCATCCGTCCTACTGCTGAAGAACTGGAAGCTTATGGAGAACCTGATTTTGTATGTTTCAACGCTTCTAAAGCAAAAGTTGACAACTATAAAGAACTGGGCTTGAACTCTGAAACAGCTACTGTTTTCAACTTGAAGACTAAAGAACAAGTTATCCTGAATACTTGGTACGGTGGTGAAATGAAGAAAGGTATGTTCTCTATCATGAACTACATGAACCCGCTTCGTGGTATCGCTTCTATGCACTGCTCTGCTAATACAAATATGGAAGGAACTAGCTCAGCTATTTTCTTCGGTTTGTCTGGTACAGGTAAGACTACTTTGTCTACTGATCCGAAACGTAAGTTGATCGGTGACGATGAACACGGATGGGATGACGAAGGTGTATTCAACTACGAAGGTGGTTGCTATGCTAAAGTTATCAACTTGGATAAGGAAAGCGAACCCGATATCTACGCTGCTATCAAACGTGACGCTTTGCTTGAAAACGTAACAGTTGATGCTAACGGTAAGATTGATTTCGCTGATAAGAGCGTAACAGAAAATACTCGTGTTTCTTATCCTATCTATCATATCGAAAACATTGTTAAACCTATCTCTAAAGGTCCTCACGCTCAACAAGTTATTTTCTTGTCAGCTGATGCATTCGGTGTATTGCCTCCGGTGTCTATCTTGAATCCTGAACAGGCTCAGTACTACTTCTTGTCTGGATTTACAGCTAAATTGGCTGGTACAGAACGTGGTATCACTGAACCGACTCCGACATTCTCAGCTTGCTTCGGTGCTGCTTTCTTGTCATTGCACCCGACTAAATATGCTGAAGAATTGGTTAAGAAGATGGAAAAGACCGGTGCTAAAGCATACTTGGTTAACACTGGTTGGAACGGTACAGGCAAGCGTATCTCTATCCGTGATACTCGTGGTATCATCGATGCTATCCTGGACGGTTCTATCGACAAGGCTCCTACTAAGGTTATTCCTTTCTTCGACTTTGTTGTTCCTACAGAATTGCCTAACGTTGATCCGAAGATCCTTGATCCTCGTGACACTTACGCTGACGCTGCTCAGTGGGACGAAAAAGCAAAAGACTTGGCTGGTCGTTTCATCAAGAACTTCGCTAAGTTCACTGGTAACGAAGCAGGTAAGAAGTTGGTTGCTGCCGGTCCGAAATTGTAATCTGAATTTTACAGATTTAACATATAAAAAGTGGCTCCTGAATAAGGAACCACTTTTTTTTATGCTTGAAAATGACTAGATTTGTTGCAAATCAAAAATATAAAAGCAAATGAAATCACTAAGTATTTTCTTATTAGGTGCCGGCTTGTTTACTCTGGCATTGTGTGGATGTACATCGCAGCCTTCACAGAAAGAGACCGGAATGTCCGATAGCATTGTTAAAGTGCAAGATAATCCTGTCATTGAAACTATTATGGCACGCCGCAGTATTCGGAAGTACAAACCGGAGGCTGTGGAACGGGATAAAATGGAAACTATTCTGAACTGTGGTATTCATGCTCCCAATGGGATGAATAAACAATCATGGGAAGTGCGTGTGGTAGATAATCAGGATTTTATTAATGAGCTGACTGAGATTTTCAAGAAAGAAAATCCAAAGGCTGCTGAACGTGCCGGATTTAAGAATATGTTCAATAATGCTCCTACCGTTGCTTTTATTGCCTATGATCCCCGGTATGATATGTCTCAAATAGATTGTGGGCTTTTAGGGGCGAATATGATTCTTACAGCTCAGTCCATGGGTATAGGAAGTTGTTGTTTAGGTGGTCCTGTCCGCTTTATGAAATCTCCTGCGGCTGCCGGTTATTTGAAGAAGTTGGATTTTTCGGATGGGTATGAATTATTGTACGCTATTGCTTTTGGTTATCCCGATGAGGCTCCGGCAGCTAAGCCCCGTGATACTTCGAAAGTGAAATTTATTGATTGATTTCCCCTCCTCCTTTCCGCTTTCTATATTCGAGTGATATGTTTCTGCTCGAATATAGGAGGCAGCTCGTTTTGTATTCCTTTATCTCTATAAGCTAAAATTGTACTTTTAGAATCTATTTTTGGTGTTCTCTAATAAATTCCCTACATTTACACCCGTTTCATTTGAATTAATCTCAATAAATGATTGTAGAACCGGAAGTTGTAGGAGAATTTGCCTCTGGCAGCCATGAAGCCTTTCATAAGATATTCAAGCTGTTTTATCCTAAGGTATATGCTTTTATACGGGGATTTATAAAAGATTTGGATGATTCTGAGGATTTGACTCAAATTGTCTTTATAAAACTATGGAATAAGAGAGCGATTTTTCACAAGGTACATCATTTTGATTCTTATTTGTTCATGCTTACCAAATATACCGTTTTTAATTATATCACAACTAAAAAAGTCTCCCGGTTTACAAGCGAAGATAATGTTCCCGAGATTTCTGATGAATATACTCCTTATGATAAATTGATAGCGAAAGATTTGCAATTATTAATTGATATGGTAGTGAATGAGATGCCTCCTAAAAGGAAAATGATATATAAGTTGAGTCGGATAGAAGGACTTTCTAACGAACAAATAGCAGAGAAACTGGGGATACAGAAAAAAACGGTGGAGAATCATTTGAATATCGCTTTAAATGAACTGAGAGACGCTTTGGCTCTTTCTATTTTAGTTTATTTAATACTGCCGGTTTAGGTGTATCATAAGATAGAACTGTCTTTTTTATATAAAATGTGAAAATGAATAATTATATACATAAGATAATAGACTTTTTCTTTCATCATGAAGTTTCTGATGAGATAACGGAACGTGTTTATAATCGTATGGTTTTTCCTGTGGAAGATAAAGCAAGAGAAGAAGCTGTTTCACAAATTTGGGATAAACTGGACGATGCTTCTTGCTCTGACGAAAAAATAGAGAAGGCTTTTTATAATTTGGAGACCTCTTTAGGATTAAAAAAAGAAGAACAGACTGTCGAATTAGTACATCGGGAACATATAAGAAATACGAAAAGAATAAATTGGGGAAGAGTAGCTGCTATTTGGACTATTCCTTTCATTATGGTGTGTTTTTCGGCTTACTATTATTATTCTGCAAAGGATTATGTGAAGGAGACGTTGTCCGAAGTGACTTATATGCAGCGTTATGCAGCTATGGGTACACGTGAAGAAGTGGTTCTTCCTGATGGGAGTAAGGTTTGGCTTAATGCCGGTACTTTGTTGGTATATCCCTCCAGTTTCATATCTGAATCTCGCAATGTTTATATTGCGGGAGAAGGTTTCTTTGAAGTTTCAAAAGATAAAGAGCATCCTTTTATTGTCACTACCAACCATTTAGAGTTGGAAGTGCTTGGTACGACATTCAATATTTCGGCGTATCCGGACAATAATCAGATAATGGCTACATTGGAAACCGGCAGGTTACAGGTAAAGGTAAATAAACAACCGGAGAAATATTTTCTGGAACCCAATGACCAGTTGATATATACTCCTTCCACAGGGATAGTACAGCAGCATAAAGTGAATGCTGTTTCCCACTCCGATTGGCGTATGGGAGGGTTGTTCTTTGGCAATGTGCCGTTTAATGATGTTCTTCATACTTTGGAACGTGTGTATGGTGTGAAATTCCATGTGCGTACATCTATTTACCAGAATCAAAGTTTGAGAGTTCATTTTAATAGAAATGAATCGTTGGAGCAAGTACTTCAAATCATTAAAATATTGGTTCCCGGTATAGAATATGAAATTGTTGGCAAGGATATCTATTTAAGATAGCGGTTTAGTATTTATTAACATAAAACCATTGGGTGTAGTATTTATTTGAATTGTCTTTCTCATGTACGTACACCTTATGTCGTTAATAAATCTAATATGAAATGAACAAGAAATTTATTCGAGTGTTGGGGCTTGGTGTTGGCTTATTTCTGGCCGGCAGCCTCTCTGTTAATGCACAGAAAGTTTCCTTCAATGGGGAACGTCTTTCTTTAAAGCAAGCGTTTGAGAAAATTGAGTCTGTTTCGAAGTATAAGATTGCTTATAACACTTCACAACTGGATGTCAATAAGCAAGTTGTCTTGAATCAAAAGAATCAGGATGTATTGCAAATTCTGTCGGATTTGCTAAAAGGAACTAATTGTGTCTATCAAGTGAATGACAATTATATTGTTATCACTCTGAAAGATGATGAGAAGGTTAAGAAAATTAAGGGTACTATAAAAGATTCGGCCGGGGAACCTATTATTGGTGCCAATGTAATTTTAAAAGGAGATGCCACTGTAGGAAGTATTACAGATATAGATGGTAACTTTGATTTGTCCGTTCCAAGCAATGCTACTTTGCAAGTTTCTTATATAGGTTATAATACTCAGGATGTTCCGGTCGGAAATAAATCTTTCCTTAATATTACTCTGAAAGAAGATACGGAAACACTGGATGAAGTGGTGGTTGTAGGTTATGGCTCGCAGAAGAAAGTCAATGTGATTGGCTCTATTGCATCAGTGGACAGTAAAGCATTGGAATCTCGTGCAGTGCCTGACGTTTCTAATATGTTGACCGGTCAGATGTCGGGTGTTACCATTACACAGGAAAGCGGTAATCCGGGACAGGATGCCGGTACTATTCGTATCCGTGGTGTCGGTTCGTTTGGAGCAACTCCTAGTCCTTTGGTTCTAGTAGATGGACTTCCCGGTTCTTTGAGTGATTTGACTCCGGCCGATATTGATAATATTTCAGTTCTGAAGGATGCCTCTTCAGCAGCTATTTATGGTTCTCGTGCTGCCAATGGTGTTATTTTGGTAACAACCAAGAAAGGAAAGGAAGGTAAAGCCCGCATTATTTATAATGGTTCCGTGGGTATGAGTCAGGCTACAGAATTGCCGGAATTGGCTCATTCTTATGAATATGCAGAATTTTATAATAAGGCGATTGGAGCAGAAACCTATACGCCTGAGATGATTCAGAAGTATCGTGATGGTTCTGACCCTGATAACTATGCTGACGAAATGTATCTTGATGATCTTTTGGGCGGTCATGCACTGCAAACCAAGCATGAGTTGAGTGTAAGCGGTGGTACGGAAAAGGTACAATATATGGTATCATTGGGATATTTGCGTCAAAATGGTTTGTTGGACAATAACTATTATAACCGTTACAATGCTCGTGTAAACCTTGGTGCGGAATTGGCTAAGAACTTGAAACTACAAGTGCGTCTGAGCGGTATGACTTCCGATCGTCACGAACCTTCTACTCCGGGTTCTTTGGATATTGGCGGATTTAAAGGGATTATTTCTAATGCCGTTCGTTTTCCCGGTTTAACTCCGACTTACTTGCAGAATGGTGAGGTCGGTTTAGGACCTAAATTGCAAGGTACACCGGTGGCATGGGTAGACTGTGCGTCTTCATATCGTGAAGACTATGACAAATTTAAAAATAATATTGAATTGTCATATCAGCCGATAGATGGATTGACTTTGAAAATTTTAGGCGGTTATAATTATACATTAAGTCACGTTCGCCATTATCGTTGTGATATGATTCTTACGGGTGACAAGAGTACCGGTCCTTCTACATTGAGCGATGAAATGAAGCGAACTGTTTATAAGACCTTCCAAGCTGTAGCTGATTATAATAAGTCTTTTGGGAAACATAATCTTGCTGCATTGGTAGGATATACTTGGGAAGACGAAGGTCAGCGTACTTTATCGGGTAGTCGTAATAACTTTCCGTCTGATGACGTACCTTTCTTAGGGGCCGGAGGGGCAGACGGTCAGACAAATGGAGGCGGAGGATATGATTGGGCTATACAGTCTGTCTTCGGTCGTTTGACATATAACTATGATCAGCGCTATTTATTTGAAACAACAATGCGTTATGACGGCTCTTCTCGTTTTCCGACAGATAGCAAATATGGTTTCTTCCCTTCTTTGGCTGCAGGTTGGCGTATCTCTGAAGAACAGTTTTGGAAGGAAAATGAAAATTTGTCTTTCATTAATAATTTAAAACTGAAAGCTTCTTACGGTATATTGGGTAATAATAATATCGGTAACTATCCTTATCAGTCGGTATACTCTTTAGGGCAAGCACAGAACTATGTATTTGGCGGAGTGTACACACAAGGAGCAGCTGTTACTACTTATGTGGATCCGGGTTTGAAGTGGGAGCGTACTCGTACTACCGATGTTGGTATTGAGACTGCATTCTTTAATAATAAGTTGACATTTAATGCTTCTTATTTCTATCGTAAGACTACAGATGTATTGTATAAGCCGGCTGCAAGTTATTCTTCGATTTTCGGATTAAGTGTATCGCAAGTAAATACCGGTGAGTTGGAAAATAAAGGTTGGGAGTTTGAAATAGGTCATCAAAATACAATTGGTAAGTTCCATTATCATATTAATGGTAATTTCTCTATTATTGATAATAAGGTATTGACATTGGGTATGGGAAATGTGACCCAGAACAATGGTATGGTAGGTAACGGTAGCGATTTGTTTATCGGTTATCCGATGCAGATGTTTTATGGGTATAAGACGGACGGAGTATTTCTGACCGATGATGAAGTAGGTGACTGGTATGATCAGACTGCGATAGCCAAAGGTTCTAAAGCCGGAGATATTCGTTATGTTGATATTACAGGTGATGGCAAAGTAACACCGGATGACAAAACGTTCTTAGGCTCTCGTATACCTAAATATACTTTTGGATTGAATTTCGGTGGAGAATATAAAGGATTTGATTTCAGTGTATTGCTTCAGGGAGTTGCTAAGGTGAAAGGTATGTTGTCTGTTTATGCAGGTCATGCATTCTATCAGGAGGGTAATATTCAGAAATGGCAAATGGAGAATTGCTGGAATGTGCAGCAGGATAACCGTTATCCTGAATATCCTCGCTTGGAGATTATGTCAAATGCAGGTAGCAATAATACACTGACTTCTGATTTCTGGGTATTGGATGCTTCTTTTCTGAAAGTACGTAATGTTCAGTTAGGTTATACATTACCCGAACATATAGTTAAAAAGTTTGGTTCCACCGGTATGCGTTTCTATGTTTCTTTAGACAATCCTTTAACCTTCAAGGGGTATCGTAAAGGATGGGATCCTGAAAACACAAGTAATAACGGTCAATACTATCCAACTATGTCAACTTATACTTTGGGCTTAACTTTAAAATTCTAATGACTTATGAAAAGATTAAAATATATAGCTTTTACTGTTTTATTAGCTTCATTTTCATTGCAATCATGTGATTTGGAGCGTTATCCATTGACAGATTTGTCGGAAGATAATTTTTGGACTGATGATAAGAATGCCGAATTGGCTTTAACTTCTTTATATAGAGGTAGTATTACAAATGGTTTGGAATATAGTGTTTCGGACTTTTGGTCTTATCATGGTATGTTGTTTATGGAACATCTGACAGACAATGCTTATGACCGTCGTGGAGAAAATAATCCATTCTTTAATATTTCTAGTGGTAAACTGTTGAATAATAACTCTTTTATTAAAAACTATTGGTCATCGGCTTATAAGCGTATCGGTTTGTGTAACCGTTTCTTGGAGGGTATTGCCAATGCTCCCGAATCAGAACAGAAAACCAGAATGGTTGCCGAAGCCCGCTTTTTGCGTGCCACTCAGTATCACTATCTGGCCAGTTATTTTAAGGATGTACCTTTAGTGACCAAAACTCTGACAGGTGAAGAGGCCAATACAGTTGAAAAGGAAACTCAGGCTAATATTTTGTCATGGTGTGTGACAGAGTTTAAAGAGTCGGCAGCTGATCTGCCCCGTTTTAAAGATATTCCGAATAGTGAGACAGGACGCGCTTGCAAACAGGCTGCTTTAGCATTTTTGGGCAGAACTTGTATGCTGATGCAGGATTGGGCAGGTGGAGCAGCCGCTTATAAGGAAATCATCGATTATGGTGATAACTCAATTCATCCTGTGTATCGGGAACTGTTCCATCCTTCAACCGGTGTAGGCAACAAGGAGAATATTTATTATATATCCTATCTTGAAAACTATTTTGGTTGCGGTCTTCCACAGCATATTTTGTCTGCAAAAGACGGTGGATGGAGTCTGTCCAATCCTTCGGCCGGATTATTTGAATCTTATGAGTTTAAAGACGGAACTCCGTTCAGCTATGACGATTCACGTTACAACCCGGATAATTTAGGTGAGAACCGTGATCCGCGTCTTGATTATACCATCTATTATAATGGAGCGACTTTTATGGGTACTGAATATCGCATGAGTCCGGATTATGAAGCATCAAAGAAAGAACGTTTGGATTATTCTTCAGAAGTATCTAAGACTGGTTTTATGTGGCGGAAATATTTTGATGAGAATCCGATCAATGATTTGAATAGCTATAGTGCTGTGACTCCGGTAATCAGATATGCAGAAGTTTTATTGAGCTATTTGGAATGTTTGATTGAAAGCGGGCAGGCCATTGATCAAACAGTATTGAATTTGACCATCAATCAGGTGCGTGGACGTGCTGATGTTAAGATGCCACCTGTTACAGAAACTAATTCAGACAAATTGCGCGAATTACTCCGTAATGAGCGTCGTGTTGAATTGGCTTTTGAAGGTATCAGATATTGGGACTTGTTGCGCTGGAAACTTGCTGAGACAGTGCTTGTTGGTGAGGTATGGGGTGCTCCTTATCCTAAATCTACCACTTATGCCGGTTCTACCAAGTTTGTAGATCCGACAGGACATTGCCGCTGGTATGTAGGAAGACGAGATTTTCGTAATCCTCAGGATTATAAATGGCCGATTCCTTTGTCAGAACAAAATATTAATCCTAACTTGCGTGAGTAATTCTAACAATAGGAAAAAGTGTGTCAAAAATGCTACATTAGGTTTTTGACACACCTTATCTGACTAAAATATTAAAATATCATGAAAAAACAGTATTTGGCTTTATCTCTCTTGACACCGGTGTTGTGTCCTGCTCTGACTGCGGAAGCCAGGACTCCCAAAGAGAATAAAGTGACCAATCGTGAGCAGCCCAATGTGATTGTTATTTTGGCTGATGACTTGGGTTATGGTGATTTGGAATGTTATGGTGCAAAGAATGTGCAGACTCCCAATGTCAATCGTTTGGCGGGTGAAGGTATTCGCTTTACCAATGCTCACACCGTAGCTGCTACCAGTACCCCTTCCCGTTACTCTTTGTTGACCGGTGAATATGCATGGCGTCGTCCTGATACCGATGTGGCAGCAGGAAATGCCGGTATGATTATCCGCCCGGAACAATATACTATGGCAGATATGTTTAAAAATGCGGGATATACTACTTGTGCAATCGGTAAATGGCATTTGGGGCTGGGAGATAAAACGGGCCAACAAGACTGGAATGCTCCGCTTCCTGCTGCTTTAGGGGATTTAGGGTTTGATTATCATTATATCATGGCAGCAACAGCCGACCGTGTTCCGTGTGTATTCATAGAAAACGGTAAAGTGGCAAATTATGATCCTTCTGCTCCTATAGAGGTTAGTTATAAACAAAATTTTCCGGGTGAGCCTACCGGTGCTGATCATCCCGAGTTGCTCTATAATCAGAAACCGAGTCACGGACACGATATGTCTATTGTGAATGGTATCAGTCGTATCGGTTTCATGAAAGGCGGTGGTAAAGCTCTTTGGAAAGATGAAAATATTGCCGATTCTATTACTACTCATGCCATTGACTTCATCAAACAGCATAAAGATGAGCCTTTCTTTATGTATTTTGCAACCAATGACGTTCATGTTCCTCGTTTCCCGCACGACCGCTTCCGTGGAAAGAACCCGATGGGTGTACGCGGAGATGCTATTGTACAGTTTGATTGGTCGGTAGGCCAGATTATGGAAACGCTCGACAAACTGGGGCTGGCGGAAAATACATTGATTATCCTGTCCAGTGACAATGGTCCTGTGGTAGATGATGGTTATGATGATAAAGCAGAAGAATTGTTGAACGGGCATAGTCCTGCCGGTCCGTGGAGAGGGAATAAATACAGTGCATTCGAAGGAGGTACCGCCGTTCCTGCTATCGTGCGTTGGCCCAAGAAGATTAAGGAAAATCGTGAGTCGGATGTCTTGATGTCACAAATTGACTGGATGGCGTCTTTGGGGGCATTGGTCAATGCCAGACTTCCAAAAGGTAGTGCTCCTGATAGTTACAATCGCATCGGTAATTTGCTGGGAACAGATGATGAAGACCGTCCTTGGGTAATTGAGCTTGCTTCTAATCACGTGTTGTCTGTTCGTACCAAAGACTGGAAATATATTGAGCCGAATGATGGTCCTGCAATGATACAGTGGGGACCTAAAATTGAAACCGGTAATTTAAGCACTCCCCAGCTTTATGATATGAGGAAAGACATAAATGAACGCGCTAATGTGGCATCACAGCATCCTGAGGTAGTATATGATATGCAGAATATACTTCGCAGAGTACGTAATAAAACCATAAAGATGGAATAATAAAAAAAGAGAGGCGGTTCAACAGTAAGCCGCCTCTCTTTGATATATAGCAATTTCCTTTTATCCTCTATTTGCTCTTTTACGTTCCAGTTCATCCAAAATTACTTTACGCATACGCATACTTTTTGGAGTTACTTCTACATATTCGTCTTCTTTGATATATTCCAGTGCTTCTTCCAATGAGAAGATTACGGGTGGAATGATACGAGCCTTATCGTCCGAACCTGATGCACGCATATTGGTCAGTTTCTTTGATTTGGTCACATTGATGACCAGGTCATTTTCATGAACATGTTCGCCCACTACCTGACCTGCATATACTTCATCCTGCGGATAGATAAAGAATTTACCGCGGTCTTGCAACTTGTCAATAGCGTAAGCAAAAGCCGTACCGCTTTCCATTGCAATCATAGAACCGTTGCTACGGCGTTCGATATCACCTTTGTAGGGTTGATATTCTTTAAAACGGTGTGCCATGATCGCTTCTCCCTGAGAAGCTGTCAATACATTGGTGCGCAAGCCGATAATACCACGTGAAGGCATATCAAATTCAATATTGACACGATCTCCCTGAGATTCCATGGAGGTCATTTCACCTTTACGGCGAGTTACCATATCAATCATTTTGCTGGCAAACTCTTCGGGAACACTGATCGTGAGTTCTTCTATCGGCTCACATTTCACTCCGTCTATTTCTTTGAAAATAACCTGCGGCTGTCCTACCTGAAGCTCGTAACCCTCACGACGCATTGTCTCAATCAAGACAGAGAGGTGTAATACACCACGTCCTGATACTATCCATTTACCGTCTTCCAATTCGCTTTTGCGAACGCGCAATGCCAAGTTTTTATCCAGTTCCTTCATCAAACGGTCGTGGATGTGGCGCGAGGTCACAAATTTACCTTCTTTACCGAAGAAAGGAGAGTCATTGATAGTGAATAACATACTCATGGTAGGTTCGTCGATGGCAATGGGTGGCAAGGGTTCCGGTTTTTCGTAATCGCAGATTGTATCTCCGATTTCAAAACCGTCCACACCGATAATGGCGCAGATATCGCCCGATGATACAGCATCGGTTTTTTTACGTCCCAATCCTTCGAATGTATGTACTTCTTTAATTTTAGACTTCACCATCGAACCATCACGTTTTGCCAAAGTGATGTTCATACCTTCTTTCAATGTTCCGCGATGAACGCGGCCCACAGCGATACGTCCGGTATATGATGAATAGTCCAGAGAGGTAATCAACATTTGTGGAGTACCTTCCAGTTGTTTTGGAGCAGGAATATGTTCGATGATAGCATCCAGCAATGCTGTCAGGTTATCGGTCGGAGTTTTCCAGTCGGTGCCCATCCAGTTATTTTTGGCAGAACCGTAGATAACCGGGAAGTCCAGCTGCTCTTCTGTGGCGTTGAGGCTGAACATCAAGTCGAACACCATTTCATATACTTCTTCCGGGCGGCAATTGGGTTTATCGACCTTGTTGACTACCACTAGCGGTTTCAAACCGAGTTGTAAAGCCTTTTGGAGCACAAAGCGAGTTTGAGGCATCGGGCCTTCAAACGCATCTACCAACAGGATACATCCATCGGCCATATTGAGTACACGTTCCACTTCACCACCGAAGTCGGCGTGTCCCGGAGTATCAATAATATTGATTTTTGTTCCATTGTAGTTAATTGAAACGTTTTTCGAAAGGATGGTTATACCTCTTTCACGTTCCAAGTCATTGTTATCCAATACCAGTTCCCCATTGGTCTGGTCATTGCGGAACAAATGTCCCGCCAACATCATCTTGTCCACGAGCGTTGTTTTTCCGTGGTCTACGTGGGCGATGATGGCAATGTTTCTAATGTCTTGCATACTATACCTAATATTTGACTGCAAAGGTACGATTTTTAGTTGAAAAAATATTTGGCTGTTAACGTTTATTTTTTATCTTCGGTCTCTTCTTTGCTGTTAAATGTAGACGGAGTCGTTCCATAGAAATCGACAAAGTGCTTTCTGAAAGTTGGAATGTCGTTATAGCCTACCATTTCGGCTACCTCCTGCACACTATATTTTTTAGTTCGTAGCAGCTCTGCCGAGCGTTTCAGGCGCACGCCTCTTACCAACTCTATAATGGTAAAGTTGGTGAGCTGCTTCACTCTCCGATAGAGGGTAGGCTGACTCATATTTAGCATTTCGGCGAGTTTCTTCACATTGAACTCCTGGTTTTGCAGGTTGTCATTTATAATTTTCAGGATTTGTGTGACGAATGGGTCTTCAATTTTTATGGCTATGTCGTTTTCTTCTTGAATATCTCCGATAGCGTTGATAGACGGCATCAGCAGTTTGGTATAGATTTGTTTCAACTCCACTCTGCTCTTGATGAGCCGTTTTACTTTTGTGCGCAGAATCTCCGGATTGAACGGTTTCAAGATATAATCATCGGCGCCCAGTTCGATACCTTTCACCACGTCTTCGTCACCTACCAATGCTGTCAGCAGGATGATAGGGATATGGCAGGTTTTCAAATCTTCTTTTAAGATGCGGCAACATTCAAATCCGTCCATAACAGGCATCATGACATCGGTAATAATCAGGTCGGGTATCTCTTTGCGGGCAACTTTTACTCCTTCTTCACCGTTTTCTGCCATGATAATGTTATAGGTCCCACCGAATAACACTTTCAGATAAAGCCGGATATCCGCATGGTCCTCGATAACGAGTATTTTATATTTTGTTTCAGGGCTTTCAATCGGTCGGGGGATGATACTGTCTTGCAACTCTTGTTTCTTTTTATCCTCCACAGTGATAATCTTTGCCCGGCTGTCATCTATCTGTATATGTTCCGGTTTGACAAATACGACATATTCTTCTCCTTTAAAATGCTCTTTGCCTAGCGGAATATATAAGGTGACGGAAGTACCTATTTCTTTGTCTTGTTTGATTTGAATATCTCCATGGTGATCGAGTGCCGTTCTTCTCATAATTTCAATACCCAGTTCAGGATGCAGATAGTTACTCGGCAAGATATACCTGTCTTCTCCCAGATAGGTGACAGATGATTCTTCTATCACTTCTTTTCCATCGTCTTCTATGGTGAAAAGGCAGTACTCTTTTCCTTTCAGACTTGTGATGCTGACGACAAAGCGGATGGCACCGGCATAAGAAATATGGCGGTATGCATTCGACATTATATTCCTGAGGACAAACATAATTTTTTGCCGGTCAATCCATATTTCCGTATTTATCTTGTTGTCCTTGTCGTAATATAGATTGATGGGGCTGACATTCAGCAATTCATACGAAGCCCGCACCACTTCATCGGCTATTCTGCTCGCCGTATATGGAGCTACATTCAGGGTAGGACCGTAGTTTTCTTCCTGATGAATATTGAGCAATTGGTTACAGATATCCTGCATACAGATTGAGTTACGATAGGCCACTTTTACTTTCTGCAGGAACGATTCCGGTAAAGCCGAGTTGCTTATCATTTCTTTCAGCGGTGCAGTGACCAGTGACAGAGGGGTTCTCAATTCGCGTGCCAGCATATAGCTGATTTGGTCACGCATTTGCCGGTTCTTTTTCTCTTCTGCTCTTATTTCCGTAGCTTTTTCCAGACGTTCTTTCATTCGCACTTCTTTTTCTTTATATATCTGTCGTTTCAGTGCTTTGCTGTTAAAGTAGAGCCAAGTCAGGAATATGCTTCCCATAATGATAAGTATGTAGCCGGTAATTGCCCATCCGGTGGTGGCCCAATACTTACCTACAGTGATGGCAATATGGGTAATTTGTTCATTTCCTTCCATCGGATAGGAAGGCTTTATTTCGAGTACGTAGTCTCCCGGCTCAATGTTACTCAACCTCACTTGGTCATAATCACCGAAATGCCATTTTCTATCATTGGGCAGCAGGCGATATTCCACTTTATTGGAGGAAGTGCTGTAACGCAAGTCGCTCAAATAAAACACGAGATTGTTATTGTTGTAGTTCAAGGTCAGTCGGTCTATTAAATGTGCCGGTTTGTCCAAAATAACTTGTCCGTTTATTTTTTCGCCTATTTCCACCTTATTATAATTTACATTGATGTCAGCGATATAATATTTATGCTTGCTGGAAGTTTCTTTCAGCATCCGGGGATCAAAGTAAAGCAGCCCCGTAGAGTTTACCCACAATAATTTTCCGTTGTTCAGCCGGCAAACCTGATAGTAGTTTTCCGGAAAAGCATATAAGTAGAAAGAGTTATTTTTATTGTTGATTGTTATAATGCCCGAGTTGGTGCCCAGCCATGTATTGCCGTTTCTGTCGTCTATCATGCAATCGATGTGTCCGTTGGGTAGGTCTTGGTTAAGAAGCATGGTAGACACAACGTTTTTTTCTTTTCCGTCTATTTGTATAATCTTGTTGGCGTATGATACGAATAGTTGGTTGTAGTTATTCATATAGATAGTCATAACTTTACCCGGAGTCAGACTGCTCTTTTGTTCGTATCCTCCGTTCAGTGTCACTTTTTTGCCTTCTCGGGTTGCCTGAAACAGTCCTTTTTCTGTTCCCAGCCACATGGTGCCGTCTCCATCCTCACAAATGGCGGTTGTTTTCTCAATTTCTTTTGTATAAGGCATATATGCCAAACAGCTTTTGCCCTGATAGTCGTATACTATCAATGCATTTTCCGTTGCAATCCATAAGTCGTTGCGCGAGTTGAGGAAAAGTATTTTAATGGCAGAAACTTGGTTTTCTGTTGCTTCCGGTTGGGGATGAAAGGAGACTGTTTCATTGGTAGTGGGATTCATCAGGAGAATATTTCCTTTTTCATCTCCAAACCACAGGTGTCCGTTTTTGTCTTTGAACAAGCAGTAATTGCCGTTCTTTTCCGCTTTTGCCCATGGTACGAACTGTATATTTGGCGAGAGGTTTTTTGTCTGACTTTTATATATCCCCTTGTTGTCGGTGGCCAGCCATATAAATCCGTTGCTGTCTTCTGCTATTCCATTGAGAGATCTTATGTCGTTATCCAGTTGGATGCGGTTTACATTATCTCCCAGCAGATTTAATTTCAGCAGTCCTCTTCCGAAGGTGCCGACCCATAACACTTGGTTCTGTTTATCGAGATAAATGCGGGTAATTCTGTTTTTGATGATAGGTTCGTAATAACTGTCATTTTCAATCAGGTCGATGGTTTTAAAGGGAGCTTTCAGATAATCTTTATTTTCAAATTTTATCAAAGCCAACGAGGTGCCTGATGCCATTACAAACGTTGTGTCATCTGCTTGTATAATATCGCGGATACATGCATCCTGCACTATGGGGGTGCTTTTGTTCAGTTTGCGTGTAGCTTTTGTGGTTGTGTCATAGCAGGTTACTCCGTTGTTGTGGCTGCAAATCCATAAGTAGTTATTATATATATGTATATTGCAAATATCTTCTGCATTAGTAATTCCTAGTTCGGCGCAGTCCAAAGATTCACTTTTCTTTTCTGTCAGATTATAGAGTATAAGTTTGTTTTCGCGGGTAAGTATATAGAGGTTATTGTCGCAACCATAGAATTTGAATGGAATCCCCTTTATATTCGGCAGTAGATTAGGTGTAATGCTTACTTCGTCTGTCTCATATTCGGTTTTCAGTTCTGCCACTCCTTGTGAGGTGATGGCATATATTTTGTCTTTTGTCACACATAAGTCCAAAATGTCTGTCAACACTTCCGGGGTGGACGATAAAAGTGACATGTAGCATCCTTTCATTTTGTTGAAACACGATAACCTGTTCATGTTCGCTATCCGTGACCAAAGCATTTTGTCGGAAGTCTCATAAATGCCGGTAATGGAATATGGTTCTTTGTCTGCCGAATTGTAGTTGTGGAAGTGTATTCCATCGTATCGGCTCAGGCCGACATCTGTTCCCAACCATAAAAATCCGTCTTTGTCCTGATGGATTTCGGTCAAGGTATTATTGCTTAATCCCTCTTGTTTAGTCAATAACTGGATTCCTGTCTGTCGGAAAAAACTTTGTGCCTTGGTTATTTCCATACCCATCAGCAGGACAATTATAAGTAGTCCCGTAACCGGTGTTGTTAATGTTCCGCTTCTTTTCATATTCCCCTTCATTCATTTAAATATAGTGCACTTAACAATGCTATGTATTCATATCATGTTTCTTAGACTATTTTAAGGATAACTGCAAAAATAGGCTTTTATTATGTTATAATCAACGTTTTAGGTTAGAAACTTTTTAAAAAGTCGGATAAGTCAGAGGGTATACATCTGTCTTGATAGGGGGTATATCATTCATTGTTTTATCTATTTGCTGTTAATCAATATATTATGATTGAATGAAATACCATTGAAGTGCCATACGTTAAATAATAATTCAAAAGAAAGGAAGTGAAGAACCCATGTACACCTATTACATACACAGCTTCTTCCTTCCCTTCATAAAGCTTAATATCACCTCACAATCTTTTCAGCCCTGATTGATTTATAGAATCTGATACCTATAGTTTATAAGTGAATGAAGCGTCATGGCTTTTCGGGTTATAAGTGCCCCGGATGCTGACAGGAATCTGCATATATTTGATTCCGTTGTCTGCCACCTTCATATAAATATAGCTTTCCGATTGGAATATGAAGTTGCCTTCACTGTTGTCGCTGGCCAAACTGAATCCTTTCACATACCATTTCATGAGTGAAGAACTGCATTCAGCATTATATCCGTTGTAATATAAGTCACCGTCGGCATAGCCGGTAAGGTTGAGCTGAATTGTAAAGGTGTACTTACCATTGATTGTCTGGCTGGTAATCACTTTCAGTAAAGTCTGATTGCCTTTATCGGCAGCCAATACATTATGTTCTTCTTTCGCATTGGTATGTTTGCGAAGGTTCGATAAGATTTCATCTGCCTCCTTTAAACTGATAGCAGGTAAATCGTTTAGATTTAAATTGTCAGAATTGTTTTCCTCGTATGTAACACTTCTGGCGCCATACGTTCTTTCCAAAAAATACGTTGAACTTGAGTTGTCAACGGGGTCACTACTTTCTGCTGTGCAGGATGCCAAACTCATCATGATGAGTGTAGCAATCAATAAATGAATTGCCTTCATAGAACTATTTTTTATTATTTTTTTATACGTTTGAATGATTGACCCATTATCATTCGCCTCAAAAGTAGGTATTATTTTCAAATAAACAAATTATTTCAAAGATTTTTTGAAGAAAATACCCTCTTCCTGTGAATAAAATGCCTCTGATTGAATGGAACGGGGGTGTTTTGAGTGTGAAACGGTGGGTTATTCATAATGAATGAAACACAGGTGGGTGATGAAGAAAACACCATCGGTGTTTCTTTCGTCCCAATAAATAATTCTTCGTGAACAATTCCCCGATACTTTATTCCGATGAGGGGTAAATTGATTTTCGGACTACCTTGCATTTTGCTGAAACTACCTCTTAATAAAGACTGATTCGCCAACTTCCTGTTAAAAAAATAGAGTTTATCTTTGCAACAGTAGAAAACAACTTTAGGTGAAATGAATATGGTAATAAGAAGAACTTTATTTGTATTGATGTGTCTGTTGGCTTCTTCCTTATATATGTATGGACAGATAGCCGTTAAGACCAATGTGGCGATGGATGCAGTTGCTATACCGAATTTGGGGGTAGAAGTAGGTTTGAGCAAGAAGCTGACTCTGGATGTGCCCATGTACTACAATCCATGGAAATATAGTGATAGCAAAATGCTGAAACTGGCAATGCTTCAACCCGAACTCCGCTATTGGCTTTGTGATAAATTCAACGGTCACTTCTTTGGTGCTCATTTGATGGGAGGTGCTTATCATACCACCGGCATCGATTTGCCTTTTTCACCTTTTGATGATTTAAAAGACTTTCGCTATAAGGGTCAGTTCTATGGCGGCGGTATCAGTTACGGTTACCAGTTTGTGTTGGGACGTCATTGGAATCTGGGAGCAACCATCGGCATCGGTTATGCCTATGTGCGCTATAAGAAATATGAGTGTGAAGAATGCGGTGACATGGTAGAGAAATCCCATAAGAATTATTTCGGCCCTACCAAGGCTGCCCTCAACCTTATTTATATATTCTAAAAACAAACGGATTATGAAACTGATACGCTATATCCTTTTAACATTGTTGCTGCCGGTATTTCCGGCAGGTGCGCAGAATCTGTGCGGCAGCCGGGTTCAGGTTGCAAATCCTTCTATCCTGATAGGTGACAACGGCCGGGTGATGATAGGAATGGATGTTACCCTTCCGGCCGATATGCAACTCTCTTCCAACCGTGTGGCTACACTTACTCCGGTGTTGAAGACTCGGGACAACAGTTATAACAAGGTGCTGCCTGCCATCCGGGTATATGGTCGCACGCGTAGTATTGTGCAGCAGCGTGAGCATAAAACTCCTGTGGATGCCTTCTCGGTGTTGCGCCGCAAGAACGGAACATCACAGACGGTGAATTACTCGGTGCGTATTCCTTACGAAAAATGGATGAACGGTGCAGAGCTTGAACTGCTTGCCGATGTGCGTGGTTGTGCCGACTGCCAAAAAGAAGAAAGCAATGCTTTCATTATCCGTGCCGATTTGGAACGTTACATCATGCAGCCGACTGTTGCTTTTGTTTCTCCGGCTGTCGAAGCTGTCAAGAACCGTGCCGAAGAAGGTCGTGCCTATCTTGACTTCCCGGTGAACCAGACAAAGATTTATCCCGAATACCGCCGCAATCCTTCCGAACTCGAAAAGATTAAGGCAACGGTAGATGTGGTGAAGAACGATGCCAATACGCAGATTACCGAGATAGACATCACCGGCTATGCATCTCCCGAAGGTCGTTACGCCTCCAACGCTCGTTTGGCTCAAGGCCGTGCTGAAGCATTGAAAAAATATGTGATGGACTCTTACGGTTTCAAGTCAGACCTGTTCCGGGTGAATTCTGTAGCCGAAGACTGGGACGGCCTGCGTGACTATGTGGCAAAGAGCAATTTGCCGCGCAAAGACGAAATACTGTTCATAATAGATAAGGATGAAAATGATTTGGATCTCAAGGAAGGACGCATCAAGGCGCTGGATGGTGGCAAGATTTATGCTTCACTGTTGCAGGACTGCTATCCGGGCTTGCGTCATTCGGACTACACGGTGCGCTATGTGGTGCGCGGATTCAATGTAGAAGAAGCGAAACAAATCATAAAGACACGTCCTCAGCAGTTGAGCTTGCAGGAAATGTATCTGGTGGCTCAGACTTATGCCAAAGGCAGTAAGGAATTCAACGAAGTGTTCGATGTGGCAGTGCGCATGTTCCCTGATGACCCAACAGCGAATATAAACGCTGCCGCCATCGAACTCCAACGAGGTGACTTGCAACAGGCAGCCCGTTATCTGGATAAGGCTGATGCACAAGCGAGTGCAACGCTGAACAACAGAGGCGTGCTGAATCTGTTGCAGGGAGACCTCGACCAAGCTGAGATTAATTTCAAGAAGGCACAGAGCCTGGGTTCTGCCGAAGCCGGTGCCAACCTGAAAGAAGTCTCTAAAAAAAGAAAAGATAATGCTATATTTGGAAACAGATGAACAACAAGTGAACAAACAGTACAATAAAAGATGTTAGAAGAAACTTGCTCTTTGTGAAAAGCGTAAGGTAAAATCCGGGACAGCAGAGGTTGTACCGGATTTTGAATTTTATAAGAAACAGAAGCAGCCCTGCTTATTCTGATATTGAGACAAAACTTGCAGGCTCATCCCCGTGTCAGAGCCCTCTTTTTACACGTACGTCTGCATGAGGATATACATACGTAAGCGTGAGGCTATGCGGACGTACGTACAGACCTACGCATACGTATGTACAGGCTTACGCGTACTAACGTGAAATGATGCACTTCTCAAAAGACAAGGACGTTTTTTTAAAAGACCAAGAGCTTTTTAAAAAAGATAACGAGCTTTTTAAAAAAGACCTTAGTCTTTTTTACCTCTGCCCGGACTTTGTGCACCGTTACCTTCCATGAAGGTATACATGTACACTTTTTGAGGAAAAACGCTTAAAACGTCCTATTTTACATCACCCCGGGAAACTCATAAAATGAAAGGTATGTAGTTGACAATTAGTATATTATACGGAGGCGTATTTCAAAATGTGGTGAGAGTATGAGAGCATAGGTGAGAGCAAATGTTTTTTACTATCACCATATAACACATTTATAATTAACTTGTTACGCGTAAGGTGAGAGTATGAGAGATAAACGGCTCAAACTTTCCGGAGAGAAAGGCTGATGCGTACAGCTTTTCGCTTAATATGTATTTATTCTTGAAAAAAAACAAGGCTTTTCAGGGTTCCTTTTCTATATAAATTGCTATCTTTGTATGTTGTAGAAACACATTAAAACATAATGGGAAAGTTTATCAATCCGTTCACCGATTACGGCTTCAAGAAAATATTCGGCCAGGAAGTATCCAAGGAGTTGCTAATCGAGTTCTTAAATGATTTGTTGGAGGGCGAACGGGTGATAACCGACCTTACCTTTCTGAACAATGAGCAGTTGCCTGAGTATCCGGGAGACCGTATTGCTATTTACGACATTTACTGCACTACGGACACTGGTGAGAAAATAATTGTGGAGATGCAAAACCGCTCCCAGGTTTATTTCAAGGAACGTGCTCTGTATTACCTTTCTCATGCCATTGTTCGTCAGGGTGTGAAGGGAGAGAGTTGGAAGTTCGATATAAAAGCGGTGTATGGAGTATTTTTCATTAATTTTCTCTTGGATGAGAACCAGAAGTTGCGCACCGATGTTATATTGACAGACCGTGATACCGGAAAGTTGTTTTCGGACAAACTGAGACAAATCTTTATTGCATTACCCCTGTTTAATAAGACAGAAGCAGAGTGCGAAACAGATTTTGAACGTTGGATATTTGTATTAAATAACATGGAAACATTGAACCGTATGCCTTTTAAAGCTCAGAAAGCCGTATTTGAGAAGTTGGAAGAGATTGTCGATGTTCATTCTCTCTCCGAAGAAGACCGCGTGCGCTATGAAAACAGTGTAAATGCTTATCGTGACTATTTGGCTACCATCGACTATGCCGCCAAGAAGGGTGTTGAGGAAGGGTTTGAAGACGGTCTGCAGAAAGGCATCCAAGAAGGCATCCAAGAAGGCATCCGGAAAGGGCAACAAGAAAAAGCTCTTGAAATCGCCCGCAGTATGAAAGCCATGGGAATGACTTCAGAACAAATAATGAAGGTCACCGGCCTTTCTCTTGCTGAGATTGAATCTCTCTTATAGGAAGGAATACATAAAGAATATATTTTCACTAAAGAGGCACTTCACTTGAGACAGCCTCTTTTTTTGTCTTCTCCCTCTCCCGACCCTGATACTTTTCGCTTAGGGCATCGGCAAATCCTGCTCCGGGTGCTGAACGTTTTACCTGGTGGTAGGTAATTCCCTGAATAATTTAACAATTGAAAAAAGACGACTCGGCAAACTTTCTTCCCATAGAAAATAATTAGAAAAAAGATAGTGGGTATTTTGTGCATCGCAATGTGCATATCATTCAAAATTGAATTAAATGCCCTTGAAATCACACTTTAAATGCATTTTTCCGAATTTGCCAATCTATTTTGCCGAAAACACCAATTAAGACTAACTTTAAAATGCCCTTATCTTTGTAATATCGAAAATCGAGGAATGAAATTTACAAAATAATAATTTATGGATTTAAAAATTAGAGTTATGAAGATTAAGGGTTTATTATTCGGACTGTTTGCATGCGCTGCATTGGCTGCATGTACAAACGATGATATTGTGGAGAACAATGGTAAGGGCGAACAAGAAAAAGTGAAGGGTAACTTGACTTTGGTTATTGCTGCATCCAATAACTCATCACGTGCGGCTGAAGATGGTGATGAAACAGATGGCGGTACGACAGCTGAATCAAAAGTTAATAGCGTGCTTGTTGTTTTGGCTCCAGTTAATAGCGAGGGAGCATTTAACGGTGACCAAATTGTTGAATCTGTTGCTGGAACAGCATTGCAAAAGACAACAATCGGTGGTAATGTCGCTTATGTAGCACCTACTTTCCAATTGAATGCAAACGGAGAGTATAAAGTATTAGTGGTAGCAAATCCGAATCAAGGAATTATTGATGCTGTTACAAACGCAAATCCAACAGAAAAATATGCAGCTGTTGAAAACTATGCATATTCTTACACTGGAACAGGAACTAATGAAATGGTAGGAACAGATGAAGTACCTAGTTTCATGATGGTGAATCAAACCGAATCAACAGTTAATGTAGAGTCGAATAATAAAGATAACCCGACAACGGTAACAGTTAATGTAGAACGCATTGCTTCAAAGATAACTTTTGTTCCTGCTACAATGACAGCCGGAGACAATACATACAGCAATAGATATGCAGTAAAAGTTGTGACCGGCCAAAAAGAAGTTGCAGAAACAAGAGAGGGTTATAGAATGGAAGGCGGTGTAGGATATCACATGACCGGACTAAATAAAGCGAAATTGTTGTCTGATAACTCAACTATTTGGATTCAGAATGGTGAAAGAGCATTTACACAAACTGGAAATAAATATCAGGGTACTGAACTTTATATTTATGAATTAATAACAATGCCGGCACAAAACGAATTTGATTATGTGTGGAAGACGAATTCAAATACTGAAAAGAACTGGTATGTTCAGCTTGATGACTATGCTTTGGTAAATCTTTCTAAGGGTGTTTATGCTGTAAGACATCTTGCTAATTCAGACTTCTCGGCAACAAAGACATTCGGATTGTTGGATGCAACTTATCGTTGGGTTTTGGACCCGAATACAGTTGCTAAGAATGACGAGAATACGTCAAGTATTGCAGGTGACTATTTCTACAATAAGGTGGCTGATGTACAAAAAGCAGAAAAGGACTATGCAGCTGATCAAACTCCGGAATCTTATGCAAACTATTTCTCTGCGCTTCCTACGACTGCAAAAGAAGGCCAGGATGGAAAAATAGGAACACGTTTGGCATACTGCCTTGAAAATGTGGTGAAAGTTGATAATCAGCTGCCTGCAATGGTAACAGGTATTATTTTCCGTGCTCAGATTTATAATGAAAATCATCAAGCAATGGGAACTATATATAAATGTGGTGATAGCTACTATACAACTCTTGAACAGATGTACTCAGAGCATCCGGGAACTACAGAATTTGAAACATATAATTCAGGAAAATGCTACTATTATTCCAGCGATATCATGCATAGCAGTGATGACAGTTATATGAAGAAGGTAATTATGCGTAACAATGTTTATGTATTGAGCGTTAAAAGCTTTACAGACATGGGTAGTGCAGAAGTTACAATACCTGATGGAAGTGAAGACCATGATGAGAACTTCTACCTGAAGTTAACCTCAACAATTCTTCCTTGGCAAGTACGTTTCAACAACATCGAATTTTAATCCGAACATAAACTCTCTAAATAAAAGTGGAGGAGCCTGCCTCCTCCACTTCTTTTTCAGAAATCACTTTTCTAACATTCCATTAAAACAAAAAAAGCATGAAAACAGTAAAAACATTCGCTCGACAATTCTCTTTTGGCCTGATGATGGCCGTGACATTGGGAAGTGCCGTTGTGTCGTGCGACAGCATACTCGATGAAGATGATGTAGATTGCTCTGTAGAGTATAGAGTGAAATTCAAATATGACTATAACATGAAGTATGCCGATGCTTTTTCTCGCGAAGTAAGCAGTGTAGCTCTTTATGCTTTTGATGACAACGGCAAACTTGTTTATCAGAAAACAGAGGCGGGGGATGTCTTGGCAGTCGATGGCTACTCGATGGCGGTCGACATGGAGCCGGGCGATTACCACCTCATTACATGGGCAGGTTTGAGCGACGAGGCTTCATTCTCTGTTCCTTTGATTACGCAGGGAGTGTCTTCACTCGAAGAACTTCAATGTAAAATGGACCGCATCTACTCTCGCGCAGCCGACGGAAGCGCTGTGGTGAGCAGTAAACTTTCTTCGCTGTGGCACGGCGAAGTGACCAAGCAGTCGTTCACTCGTGCGGCAACCCGGCAAGTGGTGACTGTGCCTTTGGTGAAAAACACCAATACCATCCGCGTTATCCTCCAGCAAATGGACGGTGTGACGGTGGATGTAGATAAATTTGAATTTACGATTACGGACGACAACGGTTTGATGAACTACGACAACAAACTGATTTCGGACGAAACTCTGACATATTATCCTTACTATCGTGCACAGGGCGGTACGGTGGCAGGCAAGTCGGCACGTGCCGAAGGTGACGCTGCGGCTGCCGAAGACGACAACATCAGCGTGGCGATAGCCCAAATCACAGTAGGCCGATTGGTGGAAGAAAACAATCCTAAGCTGACTATCACCAACACCGAGACCGGCGAAACGGTTCTCTCCATCCCCTTGGTGAAATACCTGTTGCTCACCGAAGCCGAAGGTCATGACATGACCAATCAGGAGTATCTCGACCGCCAGGACGAGTACAACATGACTTTCTTCTTGGACGAAAGCATGAAATGGATCAATACCCGCATCATTATCAATGACTGGGTGGTTCGTTTCAATGATATGAATATGTAATGTGCAACGCATAACAAAAAACAACGAATTATGAAGAAATGGTACTCATATATAATATTAGCCCTCGTTTGTATCGGGTTTGCTTCGTGTCAGGATAGCGACACGGTGCCCCAACTGCAAACAGACGGTCGGGTGAGCGTGCACTTGCAGATTGCATTGCCGGGGGGAGACTCGGCACAACGAGGGGCAACGGCACGAAGCTTTGAGAATGGCGGTACGGATGATACAACTTCGGATCAGAAGGCATTGAGTGATGATGATGTATTCGTTTTGGTATTTCAGAACGGGGTGTTGATAGACCAAGTGAAAGGATTGAGGTTTGATGCAGTCACCGGTGGTACAAATCCTTCCAGCAGAACATTGACCGGTACATTTGTTCAGCCTGAGACTGATGGAAGTCTGGAATTGGTGGTTCTTACCAACTTGGTTCAGAATCAATTAGTTGATGTTGCTAATTCGACATTATCAGGCATACAGGCATTTTTTGATGGAAAGAAAGGCTCCTCGCCTTCAGCAATTTATGAAAGTCTGATTTATCAATATGGTTCTTCTAAGTGGAATATACAGAACCGTCGCATCCCGATGTGGGGAACTACGGGAACTTTTTCATTAGACAGAGCCAATGAGTTAAAGAAGAGTTGTAACTTGCACCGTGCAGTGGCAAAGTTGGGATTCTTGATTAATGCTGCCGATGCAGAGAGTGAAGGACGAGGCTTTGACGGTTTCATGATTACAGGCATTCGCATTAGCGGAATAATGGATAGAGGATATTGTGCTTCATTGAATACACTCGGTCCGAGTGCTTCGTATTATGCAAGTCCTTCGGTTCCTACTACTGCTAAAGCCTTAGCAGACGACCTAAACTATACAGGTCTTGATGTGACTACGAGTTATAAAGACCGGATTTATTTGCCTGAGCAAGTTATTGGAGAGAATCCTCTTACGATAGCAGTGAGCTATACTTATAAAGGTAAAGCTAAAACGAAGGAAATTACTTTTGATGAAAATGTGATACGTAATCATTCATACCTTTATAATATCACCGCGGTGACACCGGATGATTTTGACGTCACCATATCGTATGCTGTTGAGGAATGGAAATCTGAAACAATTAACGTTCCGACATTTAAATAATTAAAAGAGACTGAATTATGAAAAGATATAAATCATTATTATCGCTGAAATGGGTAGCAGCTTTGCTGTTGGTCGTTGGCTTTGTCTCTTGTGCTGATGAAGAGATTATTGACAGTTCAAACCGTGTGGTAGAGGGAGTTATGACTGATGTTAATTTCTCCTTTACGTCTCCTACACCTGCCAAGGTAGAATCGAGGGCGGCTATTCCCACTTTAGATGAGTATAAAGTGCACAACTTGTATGTTTATGTATTTGATAAGGCTGGAAAAAATGGTGAATTATTCAAATTTGACTATGACCAGTTGAAGGATAAAAAAGAGAAGGAATCGGAATCAGAGGGCCAAACTACATCAGGAAAAGTGTCCTTAAGACTTTCTTCAGGAGAGAAAAGGATTTATGCAGTAGCAAATGTAGATGATCAAGCTCCTATTACTGAACCAACAATGGCCTGGGATAACATAAAGACAGTAAAACAACTGAAGGAAAATATTATTTCGTTGAAGCAGGAGGCTATTTTTAGAACTTCAGGTAAATTATTGATGGGAGGAGTTTTTGAAAGCACTTCTCAGAATGAGCAACCGGAAGGTTATTGCAATATTAATCCACAGGTTAATTCTTATAGTACTATTAAGCTGGTTCGTGTTGACGCGCGAATTACATTTAATATTAGCTTAAGTAATAGCTCAGGTACTAAAATATTTGCTCCTAGGAAGTGGAAAGTGATGAACATTCCCAAAAAGGTTTACTTATTTAGAAATGAAGGACAAAGAGCTTCTGATAATGCTGATGATTATTGGGATATGCCTCATACTTATAATTTTGAATCTACTAGTGGGGGAGTTTCTACTTTTACATTCTATGCGATGGAAAATAGTTACACAACAAATGGTTTAGGCAATTATTCTGACCGTGAAAAAGAAAATAAGCAGGCAGATGGCTCTAACTATGAGAATCCTTCCTTTAAGAATGCGCCAGAAAATAGTACCTACGTAATCTTAACCGGAGACTATTATGAAAAGTATACCGAGAATGGTCATACGAAAGAAAGACGTGCTGATGTGACTTACGCTATTCATTTAGGATATGTAGACAGTGATCCTAATAACTTTGAATGTAATAGAAATACAACTTATACATATAATGTTTATGTAGAAGGGGTTGATAAGATACGCTTGGAAGTAACATCTTATAATGAGGGTGGTGAAACGAAGGAAGACCAGCCGGGAGCTGAAGGTAATATTGTAGAAACTGATAAATTCTATTTATTTGATTCTCATTATGACCGTGCGCGTATTATATTTAATAAGAATCAGATTTCGGGAAAGGCCGGTTTTGTTCTTAATACTCCATTTGATAATAATTTCTATTATATAGAAAATATAGAGAATCCTGATGATGCCGGAATGATTAATGCATTGCCTTCAAATCAGGCAAAAGATTATAAATGGGTTTCTTTCAGAAGAAATGAAAAGGCCAAGTGGGGTAATTCTTATATTAAAGACGAGTTTCAACCTTATGATAGTGAGGAGACTTTAAATGTTATTGAACTTTTAAAAGAATTGCATCATGGGAAGGTAACAGGCAGTAATACAGATCTCTTTGATAGGAATGATGAAGTGGTATATACTGTGTTCATTAATGAAAATTATTATGATGAAGACCCAAGGAATGAATCTAATACTAATTTTAGCTGGAAAGACTTTGTAAATCAAGAAAATAGAGAAATGCATATATTATGTAATACTCAGCGTAGTGAGGATAGGGAAAGTAGTTTGACAACATCCTCTATTATGATAAGTCAGCGTTCTATTAAGACTTTTTATAACGAAAAAGCAGGAAGTGATTTAAAAACAGCTTGGGGGATAGAGTCGGTGAATGAAACAGGTTGGCTTATTCCTCCTAAGAGTAATCCATGGAATTCTAGTGAACGTACAGCTGACAATGGCAGATGGAATTTCTTTAAGCAGATGCCGACGATAAGGGAAGCATCCAGTGGAAACCCTTTATGGAGCAATTATATTTCTAATGCTTATGTTGAAGATGATAATGGTGTCCATAATTATTTATCTTCAAATTCATCTAGAGATAAACTTGTGTATGCATGCTTACAGCGCAATCGGGATGAAAATGGAAATGGTCGTATAGATGCAGCAGAAGTAAAATGGTATCCCGCCGCTATCAATCAGTTGACAGATATTTGGATGGGTAAAGATGCTTTGCCATCAGAAGCACATTTATATCAAAATGGCGATGTGAAATATCGGCGTTATTTGAGTAGTGATGGTCAGGAGCTTTATGCTGAGGAAGGGTCCTCTATAGGTGGATATAAATTTACTTATGCAAATTCATTGCCTGGCTCTATATCTGCTCCTACGCGGTATGATTATCGTTGTGTACGAAATTTGGGTATGTCTGAAGGGGTACCTGCAAAGACTACAATCCCACAACCTTATGTGCAACATGACGAGCGTGGAAAGATGTTCACATTAACATATATGGCATCGGTTTCTGTTCGTGGTGTGGGAGATTTTGCCACTGATGAACTTGCTAATCATACCGAGTTAGACTTAACTAACAGGCCGTATTTAAAATTTGAATATAAGGATGCTGAAAATATAAGCTTAACTTGGGAGCAGGTAAATCGGTTAGTGGATCAGCATAAATCTCCGTGTGCCAAATATAATACAGGGGGGCAAATTGGTTGGCGTTTGCCTAATCAAAGAGAGTTGTCAATAATGGCTGCATGGTGTGATAATACCGGTTGGGGAGGTAGTACTCATTGCCAAACAAGAACGGGAGCTTCACCTTTTATGACAGGAAAGGGTTCTACTAGCGGACATAGTGGCGGGTATCATTTTATGACTTTGCCTTCAGGTGGCTTTAAGGGTCCTGTACGCTGTGTGCGTGATGTGAAATAATGTTTCGCTTAAAAAATTGATACTATGGATATGTTTGAAATCATGGATAGAGAATCATCAAGTCGCTCGGAAGTGTACTTGTATGAAGAGAATGGAAAATGGTATGCATACGACCGTTCGGCAAGCCTGCTCAAAAAGTTGGCTGCCGGGACTGTCAAGCTCAGGAACCATGTATGCTCCTTCTATGGTGTTATGCTGGAGAAGGTGGAGGTAGACCTTAATCTGCTGCTTAACAAGAGTTGGTTTGTTGCTCTATGCTCTGATTCGGAAATGCTGTTGCTTAAAAACGATTAAAAAGGGAATTGCTTATGTGTGAGGTCGTAAAAGTATTGGAAAGAGAGTTGGAAAACTCCGGTTTGATATATGTTTATCAGGAAGGAGGGGAAGGGAAATGGTATGTTTACGAGCGGTCTGCATATTTCCTCAGCCGGATGATGGAAGGAGTTGTATTGGAACGATATGTCATGGATAATACTTTATGGCTTGTTCGTGCGGAAGTGGATGTTGACTGCATACCTCATGATACGATTCTCAGTTACAGCAATAAAGAGTATGTGCTGAAGTATGCACCTCAAAACGGGTTTCAGGAATGGCTATCGGAAATTGAAGGAGTGATGATGCCTCACTAAATTTAGTTAGGATAAATAGAATCGGGTTTGCAGGTGTTATAAAATAGTATGAATATTGTATTTAACAAATCAATAATGGAGATATATCGATTTGCATTCATAATCTTGTTGTTGTCTCTTCTTGTTTCATGTGGAGAGAAGAAGCAGGAAACCGGAAATGCTGATAAAGCCGCTGAAAAGAAAACTCCGGCTTTTACATTACCCGAAGTACCTGTTATGTTACAATCTGTCGAAGACAGACTGCATTTTGTGGTAAACCACTATTGGGATAAATTTGATTTTAAAGATACAGCCTATATTCATGCGCCCGACATTACGGAGCAAGCAATGGCAAATTATATTGATTTGCTGACACGTGTGCCGCAAGTTATGGCGGATTCTTGCGTAACCCGCACTTTGGAGAACGTATCTTTAGAACCAAAGATGCTGAATTATTTTGTTGAAACACTGCGTAAGTATCTTTTCGACCCTAATTCTCCCATGAGGAATGAAGAGATATTTGAACCGGTGTGCCGTTTTGTTGCTTCTTATGCATCGGCAGATGAGGCGGCACAGAGCCGTGCACGGTATGACTTGAAACTGATTGACATGAATCGGGTGGGCAGTGTGGCTGCTGATTTTGTTTATACATTGGCTTCGGGAGCCCAACGGCGTATGCATGATTTACGCAGTCCCTATACTTTGCTGTTGTTCTATAACCCTGATTGCCATGGGTGTGCAGAGGTATTGGCGCATATGAAATCGTCTCCTGTACTTACTGATGCGGGTATTATGAAGCAAGTCAGTATTCTGGCTTTCTATCCTGATGAAGAGTATGAGGTGTGGGAGAATCATCGGGACGTGATTCCCTCCGGGTGGATAAATGGTTATGATAAGGAGCTGACTGTTTTGGACAGGGAACTGTATGACCTGAAAGCTATGCCAACCCTTTATTTGCTTGATAAAGATAAAAAGGTATTGCTGAAGGATGCGCCGGTGGAACAAGTGGAGCAATATTTGGCCCACTTGTTTGGCAGGTAATTATTCCGATTTTTCCATCAGCATTTTATTGCAGAAAGTGGATGGAGTGGTACCATAGAAATCAACAAAATGTTTTCGGAAAGTGGCAAGGTCATTGTAACCCACCATTTCAGCTATATCTTGAACTGTGTAGCGTCGGCTGCGCAACAGTTCGGCTGCACGTTTCAGACGTACGCCCCGGATAAATTCGCTGATGGTGAAATTAGTGAGTGTCTTTACCCGGCGGTAGAGGGTGGGCTGACTGATGACCATAATGTCTGCCAGCTTTTTCACGTTGAAATCGGGGTTTTTCATGTTTTCATTGATAATTCTCACGATTTCTATGATGAACGGATCTTCGGGAAAATGAAGCCCTGCTTCTCCTGTTTTTTCTTCCGGTGATGCTTCCGGCTCGGAGGTGGGAGTGAGAAGTCGGGTATATATTTCTTTTAATTCTTCGCGGCTTTTGATGAGGCGCTTTACTTTAGTGCGCAGGATGTTGGGGTTGAAAGGTTTCTGGATATAATCATCGGTCCCCAGTTCAATGCCTTTCATTATATCTGTTTCTGAGGTGAGGGCAGTCAGCAGAATGACGGGGATGTGGCAGGTGGTGAGGTTTTCTTTTATCAATTGGCAGCATTTGAAACCGTCCATTACCGGCATGATGATATCGGTAATAATTAAGTCGGGTACTCCTTCACATGCTTTTTTAAAACCCTCTTCACCATTTTCGGCCATTAGTAGGTTGTATTCGTTGCTGAATATCAGCTTCAGGTAAAGGCGTATCTCCAGATGGTCTTCTATAATTAATAAGGTATGTTGCTTCTTTGTTTTGGCTGCGGAAGCCGGAACTTGAGGTAAATCTGCGGTCTCGCTCCCCGGAGGTATATCGGAAATCGTTAATGTTGCCGGGTGGGAAGGGCGCTTCTGTTCTTGAAAAACTGTACGCAAAATGGTAAGGTCGATATGGAGTCGTCTGAAAATAAAATAGATAGTAAGCAGTACTACGATAAGGAATACTGCTAATATACCGCACAGAATAGCCCAAGTGTTGGGATTCCATGCACTGTTTGTTACAAAATAGATGAAAGTCATGCCCCTATAAGTCGAATTTTGTTTTGACCGGAGCAAAGATACGGTTTTTCTTATAGAGAAAGGAATAGTTTTGGAAAAAAGTGAACCATCCGGAGAATCGCTTATTCTTCCAGATGGTTCTATAATAAAAAATGATATGAAGGGGCTTTGTTTATCTAAAAGAAATACTTCGTTTATTTCTTCGTTGCAAAGGTAGGAATAAAAAATAGAAAAACAAATTTTTTAGAGAAAAAATGAACGATATACCGATATTTTTGATTGAAATGCCAATATTATTGATGAAAATACCACTGTAATCATGCTAAAACAACAAAAAACAGGCAGAGACAAAACGACATTGAACTCTTATGTCTATACATTAAAATAAAAAATAAATTGCTTTAATTCATTGTGGTATAAAAGATAATGTCTATCTTTGCACCCGCGAAACGAATAAATTATATATCAACAAATCTAAAAATTATGTATTTAGACGCAGCTAAAAAACAAGAAATCTTTGAAAAGTACGGAAAGTCTAACACTGATACTGGCTCAGCTGAAGCGCAGATAGCTTTGTTTTCATACCGTATTTCTCACCTGACTGAGCACCTGAAGCTCAACAGAAAAGATTATAGCACTGAAAGAGCTTTGACAACTTTGGTAGGTAAGCGCCGTGCGTTGCTGAACTACTTGAAGGATCGCGATATCGAAAGATACCGTGCTATCGTTAAAGCACTCGGATTGCGTAAGTAATCCATTCTTTAGGAAAGGACTTAAGAAAAGCCGCTACTCTGAAAAGAGAAGCGGCTTTTTTTATGAGGCTATTTTACTTAGAACAGGTCGTACTCAATGGCGTCCTTGGTTATCTTTTCATTGGTTTCTATGCGTATGTAACGTGCTTTTGCCGGCTTCTTGAAGTAGTGATAACGGCAAGTGGGGTCATTCTTCAGATTTCCGAATTCAAATGTTTCTGCAAGAATCCAGTCTTTTCCATTCTCACTGAACTTGACGCTTCCTTTGACACTCATCGGCATTGCATCATTTATCTGTGGAGTATACATCAGTCCGGATATGGAATAAGGACGGTTTGCCTGCAGAGTCACCACAGTAGGTCTTTCCTGTTTGATCTTCCATTCCTTTTTAAGGTATCCCAATTGCTGCTGACACACTTCTCCCTTTTCGTTGTTCAGCAGTGCAACAGCTTTCACCATTCCGCTTTCCAAAGCAAACGGTTGGGTGTATTCTTTTGATTCTGCTGTAGGAGTACTTCCGTCTGTAGTATAATGAATCTTGAATCCGGCGTTCAAATTTCGGGCAATGTCCTGTGTATATGTTTTCCATCCGAATTTTTGTTGCATGGTGCTGATGGTTACGTTACCTTCTGTATTTCGTTTTACCTCCAGGCGGGGCGGACGGGCTGCATAGTGATAGGCTGCTACTTGGCAAATGGCCGGCTTCATGCGAGATTCCAAAATACGCAGTCTGAATTTATTGCTGGTTACATCGGGGAAACGGAGGATGCGTTTGTAGCCGATGTTGGTGCCGGTTGCCACTTCTTGCCAGGCATTGTCTATCCATGCGTCCAGGGCATGCTTTTCTACTCGTTCACTGCTCACGGTGATGGCTTCCTGAATAAGGAAACGGTTGATAGTGACAGGATCGGGGGTCTCAATAACAATTTCTTTCTTGTCCGGTCCGACTACGATATAGGTGTCTGTATTGTTGTCCAGCAGTTCTTCCGGCCCCTCGGCTCCTTGCAGGTAATCGGTAGTATAGGTTTGGTTGATCCGTTTTCCTACTTCTTTCAGCACACTGACATCTTGTGCCGAGAAGCGTCCTTCACGGTTGGGAGGAATATTGAGCAGAAAAGTGGAATTGCCTCCTACTGCACGTTCGTATATGTCGAATACATCATCGACAGAGCGGACACGCTGACGGTCATCATCGCGGTAGAACCAGCCTTCACGGATGGAGGTGTTGGTTTCGGCTTGCTGGTAGTGCAGATACTTGGCCTTGCAGAGTTGTGTGCGGCTGCCTAAATCTTCGTCAGTCATATCCGGGAAATGAGAAGTGGTGTCGGGATTTTCCGGATAGGGGATGACATTCCATTCGGTATCGCGGGTTTTTCCCGATTCGTTTCCGCACCAGCGGATGTCCTCGCGGCCGAAAATGACAGCTTGAGGGGCCAGTTTGTGAATCAGTTCTTTCCAGGCCGGGTAGTTATATTTCTGTCCGCCTTTGCGCTTGGGATGTGCACCGTCAAACCATACTTCGTGAATGGGACCATACTCGGTGAGCAGCTCGAACAGTTGGTTCATGAAATATTCATTATAGTCATCAAGCATGAACCGGAAAGTGGTTTTGTTGGCGAACGGACGTCCGGGTACTTCCCGAGGAATGGTGCGCTCGGTGTATGGACTCAGGTTGCCATAGAGACCTTGAGGATGTTCTATCTGGTATAAATCGGCAGGAGAAAGGTATACGCCTAATTTTAATCCGTATTTTTGGCAGGATGCGGAGAGGTCTTTCAGTATATCCCCCTTGCCTTCGCGGAAATCTGTGGACATGATACCGTGACGGGTATAGCGGCTTTGCCATAATACGAATCCGTCATGGTGCTTAGCTGTGAATATGACCATTTTCATGCCTGCCGCTTTCATGGCTTCGCACCATTGGTCGGTATCCAGTTGTTTCAAATCAAAGACGCGGGGATCTTCCATGCCGTTTCCCCACTCCATGCGGGTAAAGGTATTGGGACCGAAATGGATGAAAGCGATGAATTCATTTTTCAAAGCTTCCATTTGCATCGGGCTGGGAACAATATGTGCGGCTTTCTCCATAATGCTTTCCGGGGTGTCTGTACTTTCTATCGCTATCGTGTTTTGGCACGGCAGGGTCAGGTCCGGGCGACTCTTCTCGGCACAGGCTGCAAAGAGCATGCCTACGCCGAAAAGACTGCTGTATAAAAAGGTTCTTTTCATCTTTTGTAAATGATTGATGTTATGGTTCATATTATTTTCGAGTAAAAACATAGACATTGCCGCCGAAATCAGTAGCGACCAAGGCGTTTCCGGATGCAGCTACCGAACCGAATACCGGTGAGCCTGTGGCATGTTTCCAAGTGATTTTTCCGGTTGCTTTATCTACTCCATAGATGGTTCCGTCTGATGCGCCTACTGCTATCATCTTGCCTGCCAGGACAGGGGTGGTCTCTATGGTGCCCGATACGGGGCGGCTGTAGGGCGAGGTATAAATCAGGGCATCTCCTACGGGGCATTTCCATTTTTCTTCCAGTGTCTGGTTGTCCAAAGCCACCAGTCCTTCTTTGGCTGTACCGAAAATAATCTCTTTATCGGTTAGAAGAGGAGTGGAGGTGACATCTACACTATAAGGTAAGGTCTTGCGGACAATGATTCTTCCGGTCCGGGCTTCCATAATAAAGAAGGCTTTATTGGAAATCAAATAGAGCAGTCCGTTGTGAATCGCTGCCGACGCACCCCGGTTGCGCAGTCCGTGGTTGCTTGCACTCCAAAGCTTCTTGCCTGTTTTCAGGTCGTTGGCATACAAGGCACTCCATTGAACAGAACCTATCACGACTCCACTGCCTACAGACAGGGTCGTTGTGGTTCCTTCACGCTGGTTCCAGTCGTTATTTCTCCATATCAGTTTTCCGGTCCGTGCTTCAAAGGCCGACAATGCTTTTCCGGTTCCGGCATACACGATTCCCTTGTCGGTAGCCAGTCCTTCAATCAGTCCGGGCAGGCCGTTTACCGGCAGTTGGGTTTTCCAGCGGAGTGTTCCGCTCTCGCAATCTACGGCATACAGGTTACCCAAAACATCTTGGGCAAATACGATATCATCAGTAATGGCTATTGTATTTTTGATGGAGCTTGCTACCGGATATTTCCATACTATTTTTCCGCTTGCTCCGTCCATGGCATAAATAAAAGCTTTTCCTTTTAAATCTTCATCTATGGAAGCGGTAAAGATTTTGCCGTTATGTATTAACGGAGAGGACATATAGAGGTTGGCGCCTACATTTCTGACCCATGCCAGCGAAAGTGTGCTGTCCAGTTGGGCGGTAGAGATTCCGGTATGGGCGGCATTTCCTGCCAGGTTGTCCCAATTGCCATCCAGTTTTACTGTGGTCTCTCCGGGAAGATAAACAAAGTTTGTTTCTGTTTTTGTCGTTTCTCCGTTTTTGAATTCTGCCACTACCTGTAAGGTCAGTTTCTTTCCTTTATACTGTTCTTTCAGTGGCATATCGGCACTCCATGTCCAGTCCGATACTTGGGTCAGCGGTTTGTTTTTCAAGATTGTCCTTGTTCCGTCTGTGCAGGTATAGCTGGCTTTGCGTACGGGCGATACCGAGGAGTAAACATTGGCTGTAACAACGCGTGACGCCGACTCTCCGACGGGTGAGGCGATACATAATTTCTTGTCCAGGTAAGTATAGCGTAACTCGCTGGTAAAGTCTCCCTTGCCGTCTACGTGCATGACCCGGTAGGCACTGGTGGAATGGTCAATCCCCCCTTTGTCGAGGCTGGAAGTGCAGATGGTATATACGTTGCCCTGTTTCTTTTTGTGGTTGATGTGCCAATGGCCATATATCCAGGCTTTCAGGTTGTATTCGTTCAGGTTGATACTTTCAGTCTTTCCTTTATAAGTGAAGTCGTTTCCGTAAGTCAATATATCATGGTTGAATATATAGATGGGGGTTTCCGGCGAGACATGTGCCAAGTCATTCTTTAACCAACGGCATACATCGTCTTTGGTATATCCCGGGCGGTAATCTCCTCCCGGCATGGGAGTGACGATATAGTGTACACCTGCCACATCGAATGAATAATATACCGGACCGTAGTATTTTTCGAAACACTCTTCTCCATATTTTCCTTTTACCAGGTCGTGGTTACCGATGCAATAGAACATGGGTATGTTCATATTTTGGGTATTCATCAGTTCGATATGTTCCTTTAATCCCTTTTCGTAGCAGATGTCGCCGGTATGTATGATAAAAGCCGGTTTTTCATTGGCGGCATATTGGCGGATGTTTTCGGCCCATGCTTCGTTGCCGGTAGTATTGAATATTTCGGTATCCGATACCTGTATAAAACGGTGTGCTCCTTTCTTATCAATGCCTGCCTGATAGGGGATGAGGCCGAAATCGTAATTCCCGGCAGCCGCCGTGATGGGGTGGTAGTGCTTGTCGCCGGCTTTGTATCCGGAGGGGAGGGTGATGAAAACAAACCGCTCACGTTCGTGTCCGGGCAGGGTGTACATACCGTTTGCATCGGTTTTTACCACGTTCAGCCCGTCGGATACTTTGACGTCTTTCAGCACTTTTTCTCCTTTATCGAAACTTCCGTTGTGGTTCTTATCCACAAAAACACGCCCGTGGTGGGCGGCAGCAGCCGGAAGCGAAGCTGCCAATAACATTGAAAATATAAATTCTTTTTTCATACCTTTCTTTCCAGATGATTTCTTATTTATGAGCTTGTTTCCAGCTCTTTTTTAGTTTCTTAGAATCTGATTTTGGCATCCTCAATACTCGAAACCAACGGGAATACACCGATTGAATCGTTCATGTTCAGTTCCTCGGGTGTGGGAGGAAGGAAACCTGCTTTTGTTCCCTTGATATCTGCTTCGTCTTCGGTCAGAGTGACAATGGCATAAAGCGGTTTGTCATAGGTCATGGAATAGTTCAGGATAGGATAACGCTTGTTGATTTCCGCCGGATAACGTTTCTCTGTTTGCGAGGGTTTGTCTATCCATACATACGATGCACTGTTTATCTGCACATAGGTGATACCGTCTATTTTCTTTGTATAGTTGCTGTGATTGTGTCCGCTGAAGGCCAATACCACCTTTTTGAATCCGGCACGCTTGTTTTCTCCGGCAAGGAGTGCATGTACTTCTTTTCCGTTGTTCATAAAGGTATCGATACTTTGGTGAGAGAAGATGATACACTTCTTATCGGTCGATTCCAGGTCTTTTTTCAGCCATTCCATTTGCTCCGGGTCTACGAAGGCTCTCATCTTGGGATTCACATAATAGTTGGCTTTGGAATAGTGAGTGTATTTTTTTCCATCATACAAGTTGTTTCCATCCAGTACGATAAAGTGGAAGTCTCCTTTGTCGAATGAGTAATAGCGTCCGGGCATTTTCATTCCTGCTACGTACTCATCGGGAGTATAAGCATCCATGTCGTGATTGCCGATGGTGTGATATTTGTCTCTCGGAAAACTGTTCCAGATGTCATGAAACACTTGATTGGCACTGTCCAGACGACAGAAGTCACCCAACTCTATGATGAAGTCTGCATTGGCGTCTTGGGCGGCACGTACAAAACTGCTTAATCGTTCTTTTCCGTCCGGGACATCTTGTGCGTGGAAGTCGGATGCGATGGCGAATGTGACTGTTTTCTCTTGCTGGCTGCAACTGCAAAAGCAGGCAGTGCATAACATTAAAAAGAGTGCGATGAGGTTGTTCTTTTTCATTGTGATATATTTAGCTATTTGTTATACAATCAAAGCCGTCCGCCAACAGGTTTTGGTTTCTATACCTGTTGTGCGGATATCGGCTCATTTATTTTCTTAATTTTTCCACCACTTGTTTTGAACCAGGTTGTTATTTGGCGTAAATAGGATGATGCAAAGTAATTGAAAATGATGGGATGCATCAATAAACGATTCAGATAAAGGATAGTCTTAAATCGATATAGGTCTTAAATTGTAGTTGGCAGGAACTGCTTTGGGAGGGATTTCTGCAAGAAAATAAATATTATAGAGATCCAATATCTGGATTCACAGCTTCATTTTATTTAGCTACAAGTGCTATGGAAATAAATGCGGAATTCAGTAATTATTTATTTGTGGGTTAGGCTGGTATAACATAATGGTATAGAGTAACTAATGTTTCCGGTTAGACTCTTTGTAGGTTTGTGGGGTGAGTCCGGTCTGCTTTTTGAATAACTTAATGAAATACGAGTAATTGTCATATCCTAGTGTGTAGGCTATTTCCTTGATGGCAAGGTCTTTGGTGATGAGCAGTAGTTGTGCTTTCTCTATTTTCTTTTTGACGATATACTGTAAGGGGGTTGTTTTCATTTCGCTTTTGAATAGGCGGATGAAGTGGTCTTTCGAAAGGCAGGAAAGTCCGGCCAAAGTATCAATGTCAATGTTTTTGTCTATATTCTTACGTATAAAGTTGACTACATTAATGATACGGTTGTCGCTGCTGGAGTCTTTGGGTTGTGCGTCTTTTAAGAAGCGGGAGATTAGCATGTAGATGATGCCTTTGGAGGCTACTTTATTATGAAAAGCTTTCTGTTTGTTTTTTATGATATTTTGTATCAGGGTAGGGGTATTGTCGTAAGTAGAGGGATTGGAATGTGGAAGCTGAATAGCGGGATTCATTTCATGTAATAGTTTGATCAACTCCAAATCCAGTGGGCCGGCCGGAACTTCAGTGGGGAAGTCCAAATCTTCCAAGATACTGGTGGCGGAAGAATGGTCTTCGTAAATGTGCAGATAGTAATGTTCAAAATCTCCTTCACAATGACAATTGTGGCAGGTAAATGCAGGAATAATATATAAGTGGTGGGGAGAAAGTGTTATGGTTCGGTCGGGAAGAGTTACTTTTGCCATACCTTTTGTTACATAATAGATACGAAAAAACGGGCTGTTTACCTCTGTCCAGTTCCAGTCGGAATGATGAATCGCATAGCCGATATTAAGTAGCAGAGGATGAAATGTGTCTGTTTCCTGAAGTATGTCCATAGGGTTATTTAAACAGTTATTTTGTACAAAAGTATAAAAAAATATCGATTTTATATTATTTGTGGCGGATTTATTGCTACTGATTGTCTTTTCTTTTTAAAGGATGTATCAGAGTTGGCTGGAGTATGATGTGGTGTGTTTTTAAGACTTTTACTGTTAGAAGGGCAAAAAGGGACAGATATACGGTAATATTTTTTTGTTTTGAAAAACCGTAAATGCTGTCCCTTGTTTATGAGAATGTGTGTGAAGCCGGGAAATGCTATGCTTTTTGAGGATAATACAGGTTTTTATCAGTCATTTTTTCGAGTACTTCATGCAGGTAGCGTGCAGATTCCCATTTGGCCATAGGCAGGTCGTGGAGCAGACAGTTACCGCAGTCTTTAGGGGTGGTACCCGGCACTTCACCTTCAAATTCGGCAACGAAGCGGAAGGTTTCTTGCATCAATTCTACAATGTCTTTTGATTCCAAGTCACCTTTCATCAGTAAATAATTGCCAGTGAGACAACCCATCGGTCCCCAATAGACAATTTTGTCACCCCATACAGGATGGTTACGCAGGAAGGTGGCGGCCAGGTGTTCGATGGTGTGCAATGCTCCCTGGCCCAAGGCCGGTTCGCGGTTGGGCTCTTTCATTCGGATGTCGAAAGTAGTTACGGTGTCGTCTCCTACTTGGTCTTTTCTTGAGACATAAATACCGCGCAAAAGACGGATGTGGTCGATGGTAAAACTGGGTATTGTTTTCATATTTCTGTTTTTATTATAAATTTGCTGGTAATGAATGGAGGAAAATGCGGGTTACCTCGAATGAACGGTCGGCAATGGTGCTCCAGAAGTTGGTGTATTGTTCCCAATGATTGTCGGCACCCGGAGTGTCGCTGATAATGCGGAAACTGAGGAACGGTACCTTATATATATGACAAATTTGGGCGATAGCTCCTGATTCCATGTCGACGGCCAGTCCTGCGGGGAAAGCTGTCTTGATGGAGTTGAGCTCTTGGCGGTCGGTGATAAATTTGTCTCCGCTACAGATGAGTCCGCCGTGGATGGCTGTTTCTGTGTCTAATGACATGGCGCAGTTGAACAATGTGTCGTTGCCTTCGAACAGGGCAGGCAGTCCTTGGATTTGACCGTAGGCATTTCCTTCTCCACACCATACATCATGGTAGACGATTTGGCTGCCGGCAACTACATCCATTACTTTCAAACCACTGTCTATGCCTCCCGCCACACCGGTGCTGATAATGCAATCGGGGTGAAAGTTGCGGATTAGCTCCACCGTGCCGGCGGCGGCATTTACTTTTCCGATACCGCATTTCATCAGGATGACCGTGTTGTTTTGAATCGTTCCTTCCGTATACTGGAACGGTCCTTCGACATATTCTTTCTTGTTGGCGAGCAGTTGTTCCACTTGTTTCTGCTCGGAACTCATCGCAGTTATAATTCCTATTTTCATAATTCAACTTTATTTCAGGTGCAAATGTACGTAATTTATCAGAGTATATCGTATCTTTGCAGCGTTAATAAACAGATATACTTATGAACTTATTTAAAAGAATACTACCTGATATAGTAGTGATTATCTTATTTGCCGTCATCTCGTTTGTTTACTTTTTCCCGGCTGTGACCGAGGGACGTGTTCTGTCTCAGCATGATGCTGTGGCGGGAATCGGTGCCGGTGAGGAATCGAAAGAGTACTTGGAACGTACAGGAGAGCGTACACGCTGGACGAATTCGATTTTTGGAGGTATGCCTACTTATCAGATGGCTCCCAGCTACAATTCTACGGATATGTTGAAAGGGATGGAAAATTTGTATCATTTATATTTGCCTTCTTATGTGTGGTATGTGTTTGTGATGCTGCTGGGTTTCTATATTCTGATGCGTGCGTTTGATTTCTCGGTGTGGCTTGCTTCATTGGGAGCGATTATATGGGCTTTTTCGTCCTATTTCTTTATTATTATTGCGGCAGGTCATATCTGGAAATTTGTAACGTTGGCTTATATTCCGCCTACCATAGCCGGTATGGTGTTGGTTTACAGAGGAAAATACTTGTTTGGTGGATTACTGACGGCCATATTTGTAGCTTTGCAAATTGTATCGAACCACGTGCAGATGAGCTATTATTTTTTGTTTGTGATGTTGTTTATGGCAGTGGCTTTCGGGGTATCTGCTTATCAGAAGAAAGAACTACCCCGTTTTTTTAAGGCAACAGGTGTATTGGTAGTAGCAGGTGTATTGGGGGTATGTATCAATTTGTCAAATCTTTATCACACGTATGAATATAGTAAGGAAACCATGCGTGGAAAGAGCGAATTGGTGAAACCGGATACGCATAATCAGACAAAGGGTGGATTGGAGCGCGATTATATTACGCAATGGAGTTACGGCATCGGTGAGACCTTTTCTTTATTGGTGCCTAATGTGAAAGGTGGAGCATCGGTGCCTCTTGCTGCCAATGAGAAGGCGATGGAAAAGGCCAATCCGATGTATGGAAGTATTTACAATCAGCTTGGTCAGTATTGGGGTGAGCAGCCCGGAACGTCAGGTCCGGTGTATGTCGGGGCATTTGTAATGTTTCTGTTCATTTTAGGGTTATTTGTTGTAAAAGGACCGATGAAATGGGCGCTTTTGGCTGCTACTGTATTGTCTGTATTGCTTTCTTGGGGAAAGAATTTTATGGGATTTACGGATTTCTTCCTTGATTATATTCCGATGTACGATAAGTTTCGTGCGGTATCTTCTATATTGGTTATTGCCGAGTTTACAATTCCGTTGTTGGCAATGTTGGCATTGAAGCAGATTATTGCACGTCCGCAAATCATGAAAGAACAGGCAAAGGCGTTTTATATCAGTTTTGGATTGACAGGCGGTATTGCTTTGCTGTTTGCACTGGCTCCACGCTTTTTCTTTCCTTCTTATGTGTCGAGCATGGAAATGCAGGCTTTGCAGAGTATTCCGGCTGACCAGTTGGCACCACTGATAGCCAATTTGGAAGAGGTTCGCGTAAGTATTTTCACGTCGGATGCCTGGCGTAGTTTCTTTGTGGTATCAATTGGGGCTGTGCTGCTGTGGCTTTATGGCATGGGTAAGCTGAAATCAGAGTTGACTATTGGTGTATTGTTGTTGCTCTGCCTGGTGGAAATGTGGAATGTAAACAAACGCTATCTGTATGATGCACAGTTTGTACCTCAAACGGTTCGAACGGAAAGCTTCCGGCCGACGGAAACGGATAAGGCTATTTTGGAGGATAAGACATTGGATTATAGGGTACTGAACTTGGCTTCGAATACATTTAACGAGAATAATACTTCTTATTGGCATAAGAGCATAGGTGGTTATCATGCCGCTAAATTGCGCCGTTATCAGGAAATGATAGAGGAACATATCAGTCCGGAAATGAGTAATTTGTTCAAGGCTGTGTCTGAAGCCGGCGGCGATATGGCGAAAGTAGATGCGTCTGCGTTTCCGGTATTGAATATGCTGAATACTCGTTATTTTATTTTTCCCCTACAGGGTGGAAAGACTATGCCTATACAAAATCCTTATACTTTAGGTAATGCATGGTTTGTGGACAAAGTGCAGTATGTGAATAATGCGAACGAGGAAATAGAATCTTTACATAAAGTGATGCCCGCGAAGGTGGCAGTAGTTGACAAGAAGTTTGCTGAGCAGGTAAAGCCGGTGGCGGTGTCTGATTCGTTGCGTTTCGTTAAGCTGGTGGCATACGAACCGAATGACTTGAAATATGAGGTAAGCTCGGAGAAGGGTGGAGTTGTTGTTTTCTCCGAAATCTATTATCCGGGTTGGCAGGCTTATATCGACGGAGTTGAGGCTCCTCACGGCAGGGCAGACTATATTTTACGTGCTATGAATGTGCCGGCAGGAAAACATACGGTTGAGTTCAAGTTCGATCCGAAGTCATTGCATACGACGGAAACAATTGCTTTTGTTGCACTGGGATTGCTGGCAATGGCGGTGCTGCTGTTGCTGGTGTTACAGGGAAAAGCTCTTTGGGGAAAGAAGGGATAAAGAATGGGCAGGAGGAAACTTGTCAAAGGGGAGTTGCGGAGCTCACCTTGTTTTGGAAAAGCTTTATGATGCTCATCATCATTCTCTTATTATATTAACCGGAGCAATGGCTTTCATTTATAAGCCAGACGCACTGCAAACCAAGCATGATGCAACACGGTGCTGACCAATCCGTAATGCTTCGCCATGATGTGGAAACGCTCTTTCAGTGAGGCTTTATGGTTTCGGGTAGTCATTCCTTCGTTCAGATAATCAATGAGGGTGAGATGTGTATTATGCAATACTTTCGCCTTCTTCATGATACGGATGCACCAATCAAAGTCTGCCGAAAAGCGGTATTGTAAATCGTATGGTTCTTCTAAGGCCAGCTCTCTGCGTGCAAAGAAGGCTTGATGGCAGACCAACATTCCTTTTTTGAAACTCTTCCAGTGAAGTGTTTCGGGAGCAGAAAGACGTCGCTTGTAAAGGAAATGTCCTTCATCGTCTACTATGTCCGTTTCGCCATAAATCACATCCGGCAGTATTGTTCCGGTCAGGGAATGAACGATTCGTAAAAGTGTATCATCTTCATGAAGTCCGTCTCCTGCATTCAGAAAACAAAGGTAATCTCCTGTTGCCAGTTTGATGCCTTTATTCATGGCATCATACAAGCCTTTGTCGGGTTCGCTGACAATGGTATGTATGTGCTCTTTATATTTGTTGACAATGGTCAACGTGCCATCGGTGGAACCTCCGTCTATAATGATATATTCCACGTTCTTATAAGATTGGGTAACAATGCTTTGTATCGTGTCTTCCAGCACTTTCTCCGCATTATAGGTCACGGTGATGATGGAGAACTTGGGATGAGGATGAATATTATGCATGGCTTCCTGTAATCTTATTATAGATATCGATATATCTCATTGAGATAATACTTTCGGAATAACTGGAGAGTGCTTTCCGGCAAGCTTCTTCACTCAGGTTATCGTATTCGCCTTCGGTCAATGTCCACCGGATGCCATTGGCGAGGTCTTTAGCCGATTGATATTCGGCTACGTATCCATTATGCAGATGGTCTATCATTTGAGGAATGCCTCCTACATTGAAACCTACGCAGGGAATGCCACATGCCATCGCTTCTACAATGGTGTTGGGAAGATTGTCCTGCAAGGAGGGAGTGACATATAGGTCGACAGCATTGTAGATATCCACCAGTTCCTTTTCGTTGCTCACATAGTTCATCGGGTAAATGGGGAAAGGGAATAAAGAGGCATACTGCTCGGCTTGTTTGCCAAACACCACGACCCCCAATTGTTTACTTAATCCGGGGTCTTGTGAGGCTAGAATTTTACATGCTTCCACCAAATAGTCAATGCCTTTTCGCTTATCTGTGATTTTTACCGAGCCGAAGAGCAATAATTTCTTGTCTTGCGGCAGATGGCATTTCTCCCGTGCCTGTTTCTTGTTGCGCGGTTTGAACAGGTTGGTGTTGATGGCATTGGGAATATTGGTAATGGTTTGTCCTTTCAGCAGTTCACTTTGTTTGGCCATTCCTTCCAGCCAACGGCTGCATGCTACGAATGTGATGTTTGCCCCGTCAAAAAGCTTTCTTTTTTTCTCGAAAGTGCGATAGGAAAGGTCTTTCTTTCCTCCTTTGAATAACAAAGGGCAGTAATGGCATTCTTTGGTATATTTATCACAATCACTTGCGTAATGGCAAATGCCTGTAAAAGGCCACATATCGTGCATGGTCCATACGATGGGCTTTCCCGACTCGATGATGCGGCGTATATCTGTCAGTGAGAGCATACCTTGGTTAATCCAATGCAGATGAATCACATCTGCCTGATTGAACTCGGGGAGTGCGGAAATGTTTGTACCCGTGTTGGCAATGTCGACAGCAAAAAGATTATGTTTTTTAAATCGGTTTGCTTTCCAGATGACGATGCGCTCCCAGATGAATTGCCATACTTTCCACCACGATTTTTTCAGTTGCACCACACTGATTTGGTCAGTCTGCTTGTCGCGGACAAGCATCTTGGCTTTTATACCATTGTTCTTCAGGGCTTCCATCAGGCGGTGGGCTGCAATGGCGGCTCCTCCTATTCGCTCAGACGTATTGATGATAAGTACTCTCATGTGCATTAACGTTTATGCAAAGGTACGTTTTTTAGAAGAAATGTTTGGTATCTTTTTGCCTTTTTATGCTCCGAAATCTCCTTTTAAAGTTCGTTTGATACGCCGGATGGCTTTGGCCATAAATGAGTTGGTCCGTGCATAATAGTTGACATAGGCCTGGCGTGCCTGTAAATTCTCAACGACCGGAGTGATGGGAACGAGAGGCAATTCTTTCATATATAAATTGGAGGCGTAAAGATTTCCTCCCCCACAATTTGTTCCGCTTCCGTCAAATCCGTTGTTCTGTATCAGTGATTTGCCTACATTTAACGATAGAATGTCTTTTAGAAATAAAGATGCATTCCAGCGAATAGCCCATGAATTATTTTTGCCTTCCGTTTGCCGGCGAAGCATACGGGTATAACCATATTTACCATTGAAATCAAAGGTATAGGTTAACTTTCGTTTTTCCAGCTCATTTAAGAGTGCTTTACCGTCAGGATTGAAATATTTCCAAGCGCGATCCCAGGTTGCCCAGCCCCAGCTTCCGGTCCATTTAATAAGAAAAGTATCCGGTAACGATGGGTCCTGAGTAAAGTCGCAAGCTTGTATATGTCCTATCCGGGGCTCGTCTTTATACATTTCCAGTGCGCTGTTCATAAATTGCAGGAAGTAAGGGGCGGTTACCAGATCATCTTCCAATACAATGGTGCGTCCGTATGCATTGACTTGTGTGGTAACTCCGTCAATAATACTTCGTGCCAAACCATAGTTCTTTTCACGTTCTATGATGTGTACCTTTTTAAATCCATTGACGGAGTGGATAAAACTGCGCACTTCGTTTACCGATTTGCAATCTTCGGGGCTACGGGCCGCATCCGAGTAAATAAACAGCTCGCTTTCGGCAGCCAAAGTATTGTGCAACAGTGCTTCTATTGCACGTTTTGCATGTGCAGGACGATTATATACAAATAGAAGAATGGGGGCTAGCATCATATTATCTGAGTTTTAGGAAATATAAGTTATCAAATAATCTGTTCCATCGGCTATAAGTCCTTGGTTTGGATAATCCTCGTTTTTCTTTTAGGCAGTTGATGAGTGATTGAAGTGGTGCGTCAAAAAAGTAAGTGTGCAGTACCTGACGTTGCTTCTGCTGTAAAGTCCGATATAATTCGGGGTCATTTTCTAGTCGGTTGATGAGTGATATCATTTCATCCATGGTTTTCACATTGCATTCATCAATAATCAGCTCGTGGTGAATTACCTCATCACGGTTCATGATAGCGAGTGTGCCAAGTGATACGGCTTCGGCTACGGAGTTTCCTCGGATACTCCGACCTCCCATTTTGACAAAATATTTGGCGTCATAAATGTTTTTCAGGTTATCTGCTATTTTCTGTTGATGCAGGATAATTTCATATCCGGCATCCGCCAGCGGTTGAAAATGGTCGGGTATGCGTGTTACCGGTCGTTCTGTAGTTGAATTGATTTCCATAAAGATACCTTTTCTTGCAGAAGGTCTGCCTAAGTATTGTTGCATAATTTTCTCTAAAGTATCTTTTGCAACAAAGGTATAGGGAAAATCTATAGCGCCACATTTATGCGATATTTTGCCCCTTGCCATTTGGTTGAGAGTGGCATCGTATCCAAACCTGGCTTTTCCGGTAGCCATATTAGCCTCGCCTATCATATAAGCGAAAAGCGTTTGTGGATATTTCAATATCAATTGTGTGGGAAGACTTATATTGATGGAAATAACAATATCGTATTGTCCCCAGTCTATAGTATAGCAGCTGACAGCATATTTCCCGTTCGGGTACGGACTTCCCGGACTTTTAAATTCTTGCCCGGGTATTTTATCCAGCGTTTCGGTTTTAAGCAAATGCAAATAAGGAGCTATATGTGGGATGACTTTCTGATAAATCCGGGTTTCTTTATTGGACTCTTCTTTTACAATATAGAAATCCGCATTCAGGTCGCTCATTAGTGCTATGGGACCTACACGTCCCATAGATGAGAACAAAATTTGACCCGGATCTTTTTCTGTAACAGGACAAACGTACAGATCTTGATAGACCTCTTGCTTAACTAATGCTATTTTGAGTTTATTCATGATTCTGTCAGTTAAAAACGTTGTTAATAGCTTTTAATAGAGCTTCCAGATAGCCTCTTCCGAACTTTAAATCCGGTTCCATGTAGTTTCCTTCTGCCCATTCATTCCAAGATTTCAGAAAGACAATGCGTTCTTCCTTCGGTTTGTGTATGACATTACGGAAAGTTCTTTCCGCATGTTCCTCAAACTTTTTCGGCGTGGAATTGATTAATATATGTCCGGATCGTCCCGAACGGGGAGAATGGTCCCAGTTGGGAATCAGTGTAGGGTAACAGTCTGTGTTTTGGTCTTCCGGTCCTGAAAAGTATCGGGCAGCTCTTTCATAGTCTATTCTTTGTCCCTGATGGAAGGTGATGCGCTGGAATTTGGTTTTGATACGTCCTAAGAGGCTATAGTTCTTTTGGAACACATCAAACAGACGTACCAGATTGGTGGCGTTAAACCCCCATTGGCGGAATAAAGGCAATTCCTCTGTTTTACTGGTATGCCCCACAAAATGAATGCGGAAACCATGAGGCTCGGCCAGTTTTTGCCAAAGTTCGATAAAATGTGCTATATCAGGCACTTTCATGGGAGCATAAATCATAAACAGTGGCTCACCGTTTACACGGATATAGCGCGGATCTTTGAATGCCGGGAGAACAGCATTGAAATGGGCGATATAATCTTCGTCACCCGGATATAATTGCTCCATTAACATTTTGTTCCCTCCCTCTTTGTTAAACTGTTTATCTTCCCAGCTATGGTTGGCCCATGCCAGACAAAAGGGGAAATCAGGCTCTCCCGAAGCCAAAACTTCTTGAAACGGACGTTGTAATAATTGTCTGCCGTTACCGAACCAGTAATGCCAATAGCAGAAGCCTTCTATTCCATATTGACGTGCTAATTCTGCTTGCTCACGGCGGGTTTCGGGAACTCTCAAATCATAATATCCTAAGTCGGCCGGAACCTTGGGTTGGTAATGCCCTTTAAACAAAGGTTTGGCTTTGCCCACATTGGTCCATTCCGTAAATCCTTTCCCCCACCATTTATCGTTCTCGGGGGTAGGATGGAACTGTGGCAGGTAAAATGCAATGACCCGTACTTTATATTTATTCTTTTCCATTTTTAATTAGTTCTATCAGTTGACTCGCCTCGGCCGGAGTGTGCAGAGGAGTATACAGTTGTTTCAAGTTCTTTTTTAATATATCGTGTGAAATATCTTTCAGATATGTATCTTTTACAAGCTCTATCACTTCCCGGGGTAAACGATAGCGGATTATCTTGGCCGGATTTCCTCCTACAATGGCATAAGGAGGCACATCACGGGTGACTACTGAACCGGCGGCTATAATGCTTCCTTTCCCGATGGTTACTCCCGATAAGATGAGGGCGCCATAACCAATCCAAACTTCATCTTCTATTATAACGGCCCCTTTGCTCACACTGTCTTTCGGACAGTGTCCATTGGTTAACAATGATTGAATAGGGTAAGTGAAAAGCGTTTCTGTCTGATGGTTTCCACTCAAAATGAAGTGAACATCGGGAGCAATGGACACATAATTTCCTATTTGCAGGAATTCTGTTTCGGGCAAATAACTTAAAATATGCAGTTCGCCATACGTGTCTTTTCCTACTTGCACAGATTTTATGGGAAAACGGTTCATGGCAACAGTGCGATTATGGCGGTTTTGCTTTCGCCATTTTTTCTGAAAACAGGCAAACTCCCATTTCCGTGCATAATGGCGTATGAGCGGAATACGATGCAGAATATTAACCATGGTATTTCTTTTTTATTTTTCTGATAAAGCGGGATAAGCTGTATTTTTTCAGTCTTTGTGTAAAGAATAAGGGCTGCATGAGCAGATAGTAACCAAGTTGGTTGGCTTGGTGACAACCGGTCAGCCATTCTTTGTATTTGTATACGAAAGGTGAGTTCCATGGCTTTTCTCTTCCCGGGTAATGCAATTGTACCACTTGTTCACGCATCTCGTTGTAAGCTTTTATGGCAACTTGTTTGTCTTGAAAGGAGGCATTATTGGGGTTGAATTTCACCCTTTGCGGGTCTTCATGGAATTGAAACGCACAAACTACATATTTGTAAGGCATGAAACGAAGATATGGAGCACAGCATAATGCAATGCAGTCTTGTTCAGGCAGTATCAGGCGGTTTAAATTGTTATGGAAAAACTGTGTCAGTTCTATTTGCTTGTTGTCCTCACGTATGCATTTCAGGTTTATAAGCATATAGCCGGCCGATATTTCATAATCAGATATCAACCGGATTTCTTCCTGTGTAAATTCTTTAGCATAACGCGGCAAGTTTGTATTTTCCTGAATAGGACGTGTGCCGGCATAATAAAATTTCTCATTCGGATAAAGAAAGAAGGAAGAAGATATATCGGCTGTAAAGAGTACATCTACATCAGAAAAGAGAATTCGCTCATACTGAGGAAACATTTCCGCAGCTGTCAGTTTATAGAATATCTCTTTTGAAAAATGCGACTTATTACGCAATTTATCCCATGCCGTGTCATAATGGGAAGCATTTTTAAACTGTATATTGGCATTATGGAAGTGAGAGACAACTTTTTTTATTCGTTGTATATGATGTGGCTGGAGGTCGGTATGTACTACGTAGAGCTGATACTGATATTCGGGTGCGGCATTAGTCAACAAAGAATGGAAAGCAACACAGGCTGCAAGTACATAATAACGGTCGAATGTAAAGAATATAGGTATTGTTTCCATATCTTTTCTTTGTTGAAATGCTATTTTGCTACAAAGTAAAGGAGATTTTATCAGAAAGTCAAATATTATTTCTTTTTTGACAGATAGTTTATGACTTCTTTAAAAGTTGCAGACTTGCTCAATTGCATGATTATAATGTATAGTCCGGCTGCAATGGCAATTTTGGCTGTTAAGATTAGATAGAGGTTATCGATAGATCGGGTGAGAAAGTAGGCAGCACCCATGCAGCTTACTGCAATAACTCCGAAAGGAACGACATCTTTTAGTGCATCCCATAAAGTGAGGTGTATCTCTTTCCATATAAAGTAATGCCACACGAACAGCCAACTGATATTGATGCTGATATAGGCAAAAATCATCGTTCGGATGCCATAAGGGTAGCATAGCAGGGCAGTTGCAATTTGTATGATTCCCAGGAAAATGGTATTCCACATGAAGATATCCGATTTTCCCTTACTGATTACAAGGTTGGAATAAAGATTCTGAATGGGAAGAAAAGCACTTCCGATACAAAGAATCTGCATGATGATTGCACTTTCGTTCCATTTGTCTGTAATGGTTATTGTGATGAGTTCGGGAGCGATGAGTGAAAGACCGAACAAAGCGGGGAATGATATAAAAGCTGTAAAGCGGAGCATCTTGCGAAACACGCGGCATTGGCGTTCTGTATCTTCCGACACATTGCGCAATACAGGTTGGGCTATTCCGTTTATCGTACCTAGTATGGTAGAATATCCCATGGATGTCCATTTATTGGCTTGATTGAAATACCCCACTTCCTCTTGACTGTAAAAACGACCTAATATGACAGTCAGCATGTTGTTGTTTATATTCGAGAATATATTGGTTATTAATATCTTACAACTGAAGTTGATCATGCTTTTCAGTGGCTTGAAAGAAATATGTAGCGTTGGTTTCCAGCCGGAATAGCGCCAAAACAGAATGGTATTGCTGGTCACGTATACCAACCCTTGTGTTGCTATTCCCCAATATGCCATTCCGCAAAGAGCCAATGTGACTCCTGTTATGTTTGACAGTATCAGACCGGTCAGTTGGATAAAAGCTTTCTGTTTTACTTTAAGATTACGGAATAAATAGGCATTGTGTGCTATGCCGAGACTGGCTATAAAAAAGCCAAGGAAAGTATACCGTGCCAATGGTATCAATGCCGGAGTATGGTAAAACTCTGCAATGTATGGCGATAAGAAAAATAATAATATGTAAAGCAGCCCACTTGTAAACAAACTGAACCAAAAGACTGCATTGTAGTCTTCATGGCTGATATTTTTCTTATTGGCAAGTGCGGCGGTAAATCCGCTTTCCTGCAGGGTGGAAGCAATCAGTGAGAATATGCTGAGCATTCCTATCATACCATAGTCTTCGGCATCAAGGATACGGGCTAATGCAATCCCGAAAATAAGATTGAGCAACTGCTGCATGCCGTTGCTCAGCCCTCCCCAAAAAAGTCCTTTTGCGGTCTTGTCTTTCAAAGATTGCTCTGTCATAATCTGTTCTTATCGTTTGCCTATGGTATGCTTCTTCAGCTTCTTTGTCTGAAGACAATGCTGATGAAAACCAATGAGGATGTGCCAAAAGTAATCAGCCTATCATTTTGACACACCCTCACGAAGAGTATCTCTTCTTATAATGATTATTTAACTTCACTTCCCGGTTTTACCTCTTTTAATAGAGAGGTAACGGCCAGTGAACCGTCAAAGTTCTCGGCGCTTAGAATCATGCCTTCGCTTACCAAGCCGTTTTTGAATTGGCGGGGAGCCAGGTTTGCTATGAACAACACTTGTTTTCCTACCAGTTCTTCCGGGGCGTAGTGCTGGGCGATACCGCTGACAATGGTACGGTTCTCCAGTCCGTCGGCAATCTTGAACTTCAGCAGTTTTTTCATCTTGGGAACTGTTTCACATTCCAGTACGGTTCCTACACGGATATCCAACTTCTCGAACTCTTCAAAAGAAATAGTCGGTTTGATAGGATTAGCCTTATAGCTTGCAGCCTCATTCTCTTTTTTAGTAGCCAACAATTTGTCTACCTGTGCCTGAATTGTTTCGTCTTCTATCTTCTCGAACAGCAATTCAGCCTTATTCAGTTGATGACCTTCTGCCAACAGGTCGGTACGTCCCAACTGCTCCCATTCAAAGGTATCCATATTCAACATCTTACGAAGTTTTTCGCTGCTGAACGGCAGGAACGGTTCGAATGCAATGGCCAGATTAGCTACCAGTTGCAATGCTATATTCAGGATAGTGGCCACGCGCGGCATATCGGTCTTGGCAAGTTTCCACGGTTCGGTGTCTGCCAGATATTTGTTACCGATACGTGCCAGATTCATTGCTTCTTTCTGAGCATCGCGGAACTTGAAGACATTCAGCAGTTTTTCTACTTCCGCTTTTACATCTGCAAATTCCTTCAGTGTATCCTTGTCATATTCTGTCAACTCTCCGCAGGCGGGAACGCATCCGTTAAAGTATTTCTGAGTCAGCACCAAAGCACGGTTCACAAAGTTGCCGTACACGGCTACCAACTCATTGTTGTTGCGTGCCTGAAAGTCTTTCCATGTGAAGTCATTGTCCTTCGTTTCGGGAGCATTGGCAGTCAGTACATAGCGAAGCACATCCTGCTTTCCGGGGAAGTCCTGTAAATATTCGTGCAGCCATACAGCCCAATTGCGGGATGTGGAAATCTTATCTCCTTCCAAGTTCAGGAATTCGTTGCTTGGCACATTATCGGGCAAAATGTAACTGCCTTCCGCTTTCAGCATAGCCGGAAATACGATGCAATGGAACACGATATTGTCTTTTCCGATGAAATGAATCAGACGTGTTTCGGGGTCTTTCCACCATGTTTCCCAACTGTCGGGCAGTAATTCTTTGGTATTTGAAATGTACCCGATAGGAGCGTCAAACCATACATAAAGCACTTTCCCTTCCGCTCCTTCCACGGGAACGGGGATACCCCAATCCAGGTCACGGCTTACGGCGCGTGGCTGCAAGCCCATGTCCAGCCAGCTCTTGCACTGTCCGTACACGTTGGGACGCCATTCTTTGTGGTCTTCCAGAATCCATTTGCGCAACCAGCCTTCGTGCTTGTCCAACGGCAAATACCAATGTTTGGTTTCACGCATCACGGGCTTACTGCCACTGATGGCACTTTTCGGATTAATCAAATCGGTAGGTGATAATGAAGTACCACACTTTTCGCATTGGTCACCGTATGCACCTTCTGCGTGACAATGGGGACATTCACCTGTGATATATCGGTCGGCCAGAAACTGGTGAGCCTCTTCATCATAATATTGTTCAGATGTCTTTTCGATGAATTCTCCTTTGTCATACAGCGTTTTGAAAAACTCGGAAGCCAGTTCGTGATGTGTCTTTGATGAAGTACGGGAGTAAACATCGAAAGAAATTCCGAATTCTTTAAAAGAGTCTTTAATCAGTGTATGATAGCGGTCGACCACATCCTGAGGGGTAATTCCTTCTTTTTTGGCACGGATGGTGATGGGCACCCCATGTTCATCTGAACCTCCGATGAACAGTACGTCTTCTTTTTTCAGGCGAAGATAGCGTACATAGATATCTGCAGGAACATATACACCTGCCAAATGGCCAATGTGCACCGGACCGTTGGCATAAGGCAGTGCCGAGGTGACGGTGGTTCTTTTGAATTTCTTTTCCATATTATGTATGTGCTTTTTGTTATTTCTGATAGTAAGGTGCAAAGGTAATGATTTTTAGTGAAGTAAATGGAATATGAGACTATTTCTTTCTGTATTTTTGGTTGGGATGTCCGGGGATTTCGGGATATCCGTAACTTTCCTTTTCATCGTTTTGATTTTATTGTTTATTCTTTCCGGTTTTACCGTTGATATGTGGCAGTCACACCAAGCTAATATTCGAACTGGCTACAATGCCTTATCATATAATGAGTGAATCCACAAAAAACAACTGTTTTTTTCGTGCAACAAGCGGAAATCCGCTTTTTCTTTTCTCCTTTCATTAGCGGTTGAAACGCCCTGTTGATGGGGGATCCGGTAGTGAATGGGCATCTTGTCACCACCCTTTCAGCCTCCTTTCATTCGTAAAACTTCTTCCTGTGAGACAAATGCTGAAGGTAGATTTTGAAGGGAGTTGAAGAGTACGGCTGAAACGAGGATGAGGGGATGTCCTGTCATTTTTAATAGATTGATTATCTGAATGTTTTGGTTAAAATGTAAGGATGAAGGGAAAAGAAGGTATGACCGGCCTAATGAGGGGATGATCCTTTTGCCCCCACATGAAAATCATGCCGGCATTTTTGAAAACCTCAAAATGTGTACGTACGCATCGGGCTACACGTACGTACGCATCGGGCCACAGGTACGTACGCATCAGGCTACACGTACGTACGCATGAGCCTATACGTATATATGTCATTGTGTCAGGCTGTTCCGAATAAATATAAAGTAGAGCGTTTCTGGTGTTTACCTCATAAAAGGATGTTTAAAGGGTTTGTATTTCCACGAAATATAGCGGTTGACGAAATTTCGTTAGCGGCAAAAAGATCAAGATGTTTTTAAAAAAGTTCGTTGTCTTTTTAAAAAAGCTCCTTTTCTTTTTTTAAAAGGTCGTTATTTTTTTGAGAAAGCTCTTGCTCTTTTTAGAAGATGTCCTCGTCTTTTTGAAGGTGTGTCTGGGGCATTAGAACATAAACCGGCCAAAAGTGACGAAGAACTTAAAATGTATTCTCCAACGCATTTTTCTCGTTTAAATAATCTTTTACTTTATAGATATTCATTTCTTCGGTGTTGAATACGATTTGACAGATGGCTGCACTCCCCAGCAGGTAAGGTTGCAGGCTTTCGGGGGCACAAAAATTATCGATGTATGGGCCGAAGATTGCTTTGTCGTGCGTCTCCATTTTCTTTTTGTCGCCATGATAGCGAATATATGTGTGTATGTAAGGGCCGGCTAAAGAGAATTTGATTAGTTCGGGATTGATTGCCGCCGTTTTGTTGAATATGCTGTCGATATGGTATCTTATGGCAATACTGTCCAGACTCTTGATGTGTGGCTCAATGAGGGTATTGTTGATTTCCGCAATAACAGATTCCAATGTCTTTTCTTGGCTTATATATTCCCGAAACTTTCTATTTATCGGCAGGGTATATTGCTCAAACAGTGGAATGCCGGAGAAATTATCATGTATATATTGCAGTCCGGCCTGATTGGTCCCTCCAAACGTTATTTACGAATCATTATCTATATGGATGCTCGGCGAATCATTTGGGAACAGGGGGATTACTTCCTCCTTCCAATGCGAAGTTGCAACGGACAAAAGCAAAGGAATCAATCTGCGCAATTTTATAGTCGGTTGTTGTTCCTTTGTACAGGAATATCGTGGCCGTAGGTATCCGGTGGTTGGGCATGCAAGTTTGTGAATAGTGACATACACAAAGCGAGGAGAGAGAAAAGTTTAAGCTTCATAATATTGTATTTATTGTATGCTTGCCGACAATATCTTTATTACACATACTGTGCATCTTCTATGTCGTACACTTGAGGCATCTCCCTCTCATTGACTGTGATAAAAGGCGTGTGTTTCAAGTGAATCTGTTGGCAATAAGCTTGTTGTGCTTCCAACATTTGTTCGGCCTGTCTTATAGGTTTGTAGTATGCTATAAACTTACTGTTTTGCTTTTCAAACCATTCGTTCAGTAGGTGCATGGCCTTTTGGAATCCGTGTTCAAGATAGCAGGTTATGATTGCCAGTGCGATGTCTTTGCCTACGGTATCTTGCGGAGCGATTGAGAAAAGAATCCTTATGGATGCATTTTCCGGTTTCATCCATTCTTGATGCTCGTTTGCACAATGTTTGCAATGTGGGTTTATAATAATTTGTATGAGCTTGCCGCCTTGTGCTTCTCTTTGAATTGTCATGTCCTTTTCCGCGTTGGGAACTGCATGCCCCATTTGCAGCAGTGTATCGAAAAGGGTGGGATATGACAGCAAAAGTACTCTTTTGTCTTTCAACTTTGCTACTTCCCGCACCGAGTCCAGCAGTTCTTTCAGCGCATACCATGCGGTGCAGCAAAGTGTGCCTATTAATATAAAAGCAAAGATGGATGATATGTTTAAATGCCAGGCAGCCATATCAGTGGAGAACAGGACAAGAGCCTGTAACCATATTATGATATCGATGGACAGGCAGAACATGCACAGTTTGCGAGCTATTATCACCTGATAACCGACGGACCACAAGGTGAATGCAATGGAAATGCAGGTGGCCCAAGTCCAGATGCTGTAATAGAGGGGGATATGGAATGCCGTAGAAAGGAACAATGTTGAGTAATATAATAAGGCCATTTCTCCCAATGTGATGATTCCATTGATGCTGGCGGCTTTGGAGTGCAATATCTCGTTACAGTCCACGATATTGCCTATTTTGCAGAAACGCTGCAAGAAGTCTTTGTTGTAGGATTCTTTGTAAATGATGAGGATGGACACGGCAAGGCCTATCCATGTCAGTGTGTTGAAAAGTAGGTCTCCTGTTTGCCGGGGGCTGGCCAGCAGATAGATAATACCTGCTAATCCGATGGTCGACAGGCATCTATATTTCTTCGCAAGATACAATATTTGTTTTAATTGATAATACGGTTCGTGATAAGACGCCTGCGTTTCGTCTATTATCAGGACGACTCCTTTCCATGCAGCGATGAACTGTTTTGTCGGGAGGTTTTCTTCTTTCCCCTTGTCGGAAAGTAAGATTGTTTTTTCTTCTTGTATGCTTTTTACAAGGCAATATCTTCCGTTGTGCATCAATGCAAGGAAAGGCGCTTCTATCTTGCTTAAATAAGTGGCCGGCAGTTGATATACTTCGTGTGTGATATGCAGGCTGTCAAGTGCATCACTTATTCCCCTGACGGAGCATCCCATCGGGGTAGCAAGCAGCTTCCTGATGCGTCCATAGCTTACTTTTATCGACAATTCTTTCAAATATCGATGCAGTATGCTCATTGTGTAGTCTATATCCGCCATGTTATTTTATCAGTTGTTCCAAAGCATTCAGCAGCTCCTCTCCCCTTAAGTCTTTTGCAATGATGCGTCTCTCTTTGTCCAACAAGAAGTTCCGTGGAATAGATTTAATCTTTAAAGCCCTGACCTGCTTGTCGGGCACATTCCTGTCATTCACCCCTCTCACATGGATGAAGTATTGGGTGCTGTCCTCCTCTATGGCTTTTTCCCATTTGAGTGTATCGGCATCTATTGTCACTGCATATACAGCCAGTTTGTCCTTATATCTTTCTTTTGCCATTTTCAGGAAAGGTGTTTCCTTGCGGCACGGCACACACCAGCTTGCCCAAAAGTCTACCAGTACATATTCTTCTGCAATGGAGTCGGTGTTTATTTTCTTTTTTGAGATATGCGGGAATGCTAGTTGCAGCTTTGCTCCCATGGTTGTGTCTTTCGGCTCTACATAATACCTTTTCTTCTCCAATGCTCTGATTCGTTCAGATGCGGCTTTGCTTTTTGCGGTTGCCGGTTCTGGACTTGTTATGGAGAGGCGTTCTATAAGGCCATTATTAGGAAACTTTTGTTGTGCATATTGAATCACTGACCTGAAAGGCTCCTCTTCCCTTCGTTCTTCGGCATATCCCGGCAGCCATAAAATATATACCCATGCCAATGTAGGATATTGAGTCTTGTGAATCTCTTTTATATAGGCCTCTGTTAGTTTGGCTTTATAATATCGTATGCTGTCTTCGGGTAGGGATTGGTCTTCGCTCTTTTTTCCTATATATAGGATTTTATTATCAAATGCAAGAAGTTCATTTTGCATATCATTCCCTTTCATGGGACGTGGATATCTTCCGTCCATGTTTTCATCAATTTCAATTTCACAGTTTGTGTTAGGCTCTATATCAAAGAATAGATTGACGGGTCCTTTCTCTGCGCATAAGATATATATACTCATCCCTTCGTAAATGTCAAAAGACAATTTTGTCTGCGTATCGCCCTTATTCACTTTTACAGAGTCTAGAATGGCATATTCATTTGCTCCGACATATCCGCTCGCATATATCCATTGCTCTGTTTGGGACAGTTCAGTAGATAGTTTGATGGTTATATTTACATTCTTGTCTGTGGCGCAGATAAGTAATGGCATCCAGATAAGTATCAGAAATAAAGTGTGTCTCATGGCAGTAATTATTATATTAAGTTTTAATCAGGAGCATTGGTTATAATAGCAATGCTCCTGATTGTTGGTATGGAAGATTGGCTGTATGTTATTACAGCTGCATCTCCATAAAAGCTTTGTGCCTCCTGGCTTTTGGGGTAAACTCTTGGTATAAGAGCGGAAGGTCGGAATTATGAAATAATCTCACTTTCTGCCCAAGTCAGGTAACGAGGGGATTAGTAGCACTTTATAATTGCTGAAGTACCTGCATATGACTTCTGCAGCACTTTCTGTGCTTCATTTGGATCACCTTTCTCGTCTTTAACAATCATTACCTGTTCATCCCCTTCTTCCCAAGTGGCATAACAGTTGTATCCGCCGGTCACAGCATTCATCTGTCCTTTTCCTAGGCGGAAACTTTCAAGGTCTTTAAGTGTTTTCATGATACTAAGTATTAGTATAATTGATTCTTTGCGATATGCTCAGCCCTTATCGCTTGGCTTTTTGTTTGCAAACAATATCTTTATTACACACTCGTTACAGTGTGAATTCTCCTGTGTATTTCATACCTTCTATATTTATCAATAGAGTGTACGTCCCTTTCGCTTTACCCTTTAAATCAAATAGGATGTTGTCAGTGCCGGCATATATCATGGAATAGGCCGGCTCACCCGTCTCTTTATTAATGACGGTCACAGTGGAGGTTGCTGTTTCTCCTAATCGGATATTGATAGTGGTCCCATTTTGATAGGCTGTCGGAGCATCAAAGATGCATACGGGAACAATCTCATTTGCGTCTAGGATTTTTATTTCTTCAATGGTTTGTGCCTTAGCGACAAACCCCATGCAGCAGAAGAGAATGAATAATAAGCTCTTTTTCATATTGTATTGATTTATATGTTTTTCCTGATAGCAAACATACGAATAAAATCAATAGGTTGGTGCTCTGAAACCGTTACATAAAAAGAGAAAAGCGTTACAAGTTGATATGCTGTAATTATAGCTTTCTCGATGAAATGGGGACTTTTTATTTGTTGAAGATGATTCGGAAGGTTTCTTCCGCCATATTTTTCTTTAATCTGCTTTTGCGGGTTCGTAAGGCTCCTGCAGGAGTTTTCATACAGTACACAATGGTCCGGCTCTTGTATTTCAGCGCAGACAGGATACAGAAATAGATATCTTCTTTGGACATGTCCGGGTATATCTGATTGAGACAGGCAATGAAGTCATTGAAGTGTAATTTCAGTTCCTTGTAAAGTGATTCCTGTTCTGACAGTTTTATATAGTTGCCGGGTACAATTGTTTTTTCAACTGTTTCCAAATTCTTTCCCCACTGGGATGCCCGGAATGCCCGGATGCCATTTCGGAGAATATCTTGTTTGAACTTTGTTGCCGTTTCGGGCAATTGGATTTCTTCGCCTACTTTTTCTTTTAGAAAGGTGCTGATGGTCTGTGTTTGGTCCAACGAGTTCAGCTTTTCTTGCTTGAGCTCTTTATCTTTTTTTCTCTTCTTTAAATATTGGCAAACGGCAAAAGCACCTAGCAAAAGCACAATCAGGCAAATTGTAATGACATAATATATATTCCTGTTTTCGGCCTCTATTTCCTTTCTCTGTATGGCCAAAGCATATTGTGTGCTTAGCTCTTCAATCTTTTGATGTTGCTGTATCTTGATGATGGAGTCACGATATATGTTGAAAGAATCATTGTATGCATAGGCTGCCGAATGATTGCCGGCCTTCTTTTCTACTTTATATAAATAGAGGTAGCCGGTAGTTTTGCTGTATAGGTTGCCGGATAGGCAGCTTTTTTTCAAATAGAATCTGGCAGAATCCATCTGATTGCCATAATATAATAATTGTCCTTTCAAACTGATATTAGTGGCAGAACTGTCTTTCCTTATGGCAAAGTCTATGGTGTTGTTGGCTTTCAGCGTGTCTCCTTCGTGTAAATAGACTTTGCTGATGTCATTGAGTATGTTGGCCTCCCAATAATTGTTTTGAAACTTTTGGCTGATGGTCAATGCCTGTTGGTAATAAGAAAGAGCGCTGTCGCTCTTATGTTTTAATAAATGTGTCTGTGCCAATTCCCGACATGGAAAGAATAGGAGCGAAGAATCATCTAAGGCCTTGGTCACTGCATAGCATTCCCGGTACATATCCATGGCTTTATTATATAGATTCTGCTTTTTGTATATCGCTCCTAAGTCAAAATAGATTTGCATCAGTAGTTTGCTCTTGTTGTTCTTCGGCATCTTCTTTAACGCTGTTAGTAACATTTTGATGGCAAGTGTATCTTGTCTGAGGTTCCGCTTTAAGCGCCCTAAGTAAAAATAGCTTTTGGCGGCATTGATGCTGTTCTTCTCTTTTTTGTAATAGTTCACGGCTGTTTGTACCAACGAATCTGTCGGAGGAAGAAGATGAGTCTTATCACAGGCTTGTGTGTAAAGCAAAGCATAATCCGCCCGGGCTTGGCTACGCAAGTTTTCGGGGTGACTGATATTTTGAAGTATATGTAAAGCGCTGTCCGGGTTTTCTTCCATGTAGGCTTCGGCTGTGGATAAGGCTTCTTTTACGGATGGAGGTACATTATATCGGCATCCGTAAAAGGTGAGTATGGATAGTAATATGAGTATTGTTTTTCTCATTTGGTATTTATTAGTGGCAAAGCTACTATTATTTGTTGAATATGTCTGTCTTTCAAGCATTGATATTTATCTCCCGGCAATTGAAAGATGGAAGTTGAATGTTCAAAGGGGGTAGAAGCAGGGAGGAAAGGGGAAGGAAGTATAAGGAAATAAGGGATATTTCATTTAAAGGGTAAAATATTTTTCTTTTGATGCAGTATTTTAGTTAAATTGACATTTTATAAGTAAAACGAAAATGTTTTTGTTTGCCGAAAGATAAGAAAAATGAAGAATGAACCACTAACTCTGAGACATCGCATCGGCCTGGAAATAGCCCGGAAGCTGAATAATGATTTGCTGAAAGAACATCCGTTGAAACAATTGTTTTGGGAATGTACGTTGCGCTGTAACTTGCATTGCCGGCATTGCGGAAGTGACTGCAAGAAGATAGCCGGACACCCTGACATGCCGAAAGAAGACTTTCTGAAAGTGCTTGACAGCGTGGCGGCATCTACAGATCCGCATAAGGTATTTGTCATTATTACAGGCGGCGAACCGTTGATGCGAGAGGATTTGGAGGAGTGTGGAAAGGCTATATATGATAAAGGATTCCCATGGGGGATGGTGACCAACGGACTTTATATGACGCGCGAACGTTTTCGTCGTTTACTGGCATCGGGATTGCATACGGCAACGGTCAGCCTTGACGGATTTGCGGCAGATCATAATTGGATGAGGGGAAATCCACAGAGCTTTGAACGTGCGGTGGAGGCAATAAAGATGATGGCGGAAGAACCCGGATTTGTGTTTGATGTGGTGACTTGTGTCAACAAACATAGTTATATGCGTCTGGAGGAGATGAAGGAATTTTTGCTGAGTTTGGGAGTGAAACGCTGGCGGCTTTTCACTGTGTTTCCTGTCGGCCGTGCGGCAAAAGATCCGGAACTGCAATTGTCGAACGGGGATTTTCGCGGGGTGATGGAGTTTATCAAACGTACGCGCAAGGAGGGAAGGATAAAGACGGCTTATGGCTGTGAAGGTTTCCTCGGAAACTATGAGGGAGATGTGCGCGATCATTTCTTCCATTGTCAGGCAGGGGTATCGGTAGGGTCTGTTTTGGTGGACGGTGCTATTTCTGCTTGTCCCAGCATCCGTGCCGACTATCATCAAGGCAATATTTATAAGGATGACTTTATGGAGGTGTGGAATAACAAATATCAGCCTTATCGTGACCGCGAGTGGATGCGCAAAGGGGAGTGTGCCGACTGTGAGTTTTTCCGTTATTGCAAAGGAAACGGCATGCATCTGCGTGACGGGAAGGGAGATTTGCTGTTTTGCCATTATAAGAGGTTGCAAACATTATAAAACTAGAAAATATGAACACGAAAAAGAAAATCGCGGTGCGTAAGCTGTTATCCGGCGTATTGGTATTGCTGGGCTTTACTGCTTGTGACAGTGATGGTCCCGGTAATGAGTTATGTGAATATGGGACTCCCTCGGCGGATTATCAGGTGAAAGGAAAAGTACTTGACCAAACCGGGAAGCCGATAAAAGGGGTACAGGTGGTGGTAAAGGACTTGGATGCTGTTTTTGTGAAGGGCGAGAAGGACTATGTGGCGGATTATGACACTGTGTATACGGATGTAAAAGGTGAGTTCGAGAGTGACAAGGCGCATACTTTCAGCATAGGCAGTCAGGAAGTGCTTTTCCATGATGTGGATGGAGAGGAGAATGGGGGAGAATTTGAATCTGTTACTCTAGGGGTGGATCAAATGGAAAAGTCCCAAATAAAAAAAGGCGGAAGCTGGTATACGGGAGCTTATGAACTGAAGGCTGAGGTGAAACTTTCGTCGAAGAAGAAATAATCCAAGAAATAAAACTAAACTATCCATTCTATTCTATTATGAAAGGGCTGTGGCAGACTTAACCTGCCCAGCTCTCCCTGTCTAGATTTCTGTAACTGATGGCTTCTGCCAAATGGATGGACGTTACTTGTTCACTGTGGTCGAGATCTGCAATGGTTCTTGCCACTTTCAAGATACGGTCGTAGGCACGAGCCGACAGGTTGAGTCGTGTCATGGCATTGCGCAGTAGATTGAGCCCCTGTTCATCGGGTTCGGCATATAGGTGGAGCAACCGGCTTTCCATTTGTGCATTGCAATATACTCCCGGATGATTGGCAAATCTTTTTTCTTGCATTTTTCTAGCACAGATTACTCTTTCACGGATGGAAGCGCTGCTTTCTGCCTGCTGTTTTTCCGATATCTTTTCAAATGGTACGGGAACGATTTCTATCTGTATGTCGATGCGGTCTAACAGCGGTCCTGAGATGCGGTTCAGGTAGCGTTGTACCTGTCCGGGGTTGCAGACGCATGCCTTGGTAGGATGGTTGTAGTATCCACAGGGGCAGGGGTTCATAGAGGCTACCAGCATAAAGCTTGCCGGATAGTCGAGGCTGTATTTGGCGCGCGAGATGGAGATGTGGCGGTCTTCCAAAGGTTGCCTGAGCACTTCGAGCACACTGCGGTTGAATTCCGGTAACTCGCTATTTGAAAAATACTTGCATAGTTGTGATGTTGTTTATATATTTGTAGGCAGAACTGATTTAATAGATGTAAATGTAGTAAAAACAACTGGAATAAGATATGAAAGCGGCATTTTTAATAAGATGTTCTACTAAGAATCAAGATTTAGATAGGCAGACAAGGGATTTAACTCGGCTGGCTAAGTCTTTAGGGTATGAATATGATATAGAAAATCTGGTATTTGGAGAGAAAATAACTGGTAAAGACGATGTTACTATTAAGAATAGAGAGAGTATAGATAAATTATTAAGAGCGGCTAAAGAACAAAAGTTTGATGTAGTTTTAGTAGCTGAAGTTAGCCGTATGAGTCGTGACCCCGCTTCTGGTAGAGTTTATGTAAGACAACTTATCAATATGAGCATACCAGTTTATTTTAGGGATATTGATACTTGGACTATCAACCCAGATAACGGAAAAAGGGTTAGAGATGCAGAACAAGTTATCGGTGCTGCTTTTGATGCTGCTTGGAAGTATCTTAGAAGTTTGAAGACACAAGTAGCATCTGGTAGAAGGAATGAATTAGATAATAATCAAATTTCAGTAGGACAGCCATTTTTTGGTTATACTCGTTATGGTGGTAAAGATAAGAGTAAAAAGAACTGCTGGATAGTAGATGAAGTGGCGGCTGAGGTTGTAGTCTTTGTTTTTAATGAGTATATAAAAGATGGCTCTACTCTTAAAAGTACAGCTTTGGCTACTACGGCTAAATATGGTGAATTGCTAGGTAGAAAATTTAGTGTTGGCTCTATAGAACATATATTAACCTATGAGAGTTACCATACTGGTATTAAGAAAATAAGTCTTACTGACCCCGATACAGAAGAAATAGAGGTCTTTGATGTGAAAGTGCCTATTTTAGTAGATACGGAACTATTTGAGAAAGCAACTGCAAAAAGGAAAAATAACAGAGTAAAGAGTGAGCCATATCCGAAACAAACTACCTATATATTATCTAAGCTTCTTAAATGCCCCTACTGTGGTTATACAATGACCCCAAGAGCCAAAGGAAATGATAGTAGAGGAAAAACGACTAATGAGCGTTATCGAATAATTAATGGGAAAAAGGCTTTAAGTTGGTTGTGTATGAGTGGTATTAATAATGCTACTAGTTGTAACAATCGTATCTCTGTAGCCAATGAAAAGGCAGAACCAATTATATGGGAACTTATCAAAAAGGAACTTATAGTTTTTGCCAATCTTAACAATGAGGAAAGGGAGTTAAAGGTAGAAGAACTTACTGAAAAGATTACTCATTTGGCTTCTAATATTGATAACTATAATGCTCATAAAAGTAGTTTACAGAAACAATTATCTAAAGCCTATACAGTAGCTACGATGGCTGATGAATCTGTATTAGCAATGGCTATGACAGAATTTAATAAGACAGCTAGGAATATTAGAAAAGAAATGTCTGACTGTGATAGTGCTATTGAACAGATTAAAGGAGAAATAGATAATCTCGTTAATCTAAAAATATTTTATAGCCAACCTAATCTACCATCTGATATAATTGAAAAGGCTGAAACTGATGAGGCGGAAAAGAGAAAGCTAGTAAAGGAATTAATAAATAAGATAGTACCTTATAAGATAACCACATTTAAGAAGCAACATAGAGATAGGGGATTGGTTACTCTTAATTTTGGTGTGGTATTGCTAGAGGTATATACAGTAAATGGTATTTACTATGTATTTTATAATGCTAATGATAGGGGAGATATTCGGCAAGCCTATTATATTAGTGGCGTTTTCGCTAAGTTTCAAAATTCTATAAATAAGTTTGATGCCTATAAGGAAGGTGAGTATTTTGTTATTTCTAATGCTGATATGGTAATGGAAACAGAGGAGATAGACGAGCTAATTACTGTAAATCAGATGGTGGAAATAGCTATTAATAATGGGTGGGTCTTATCCTATTGTTATAAACAAAAATAACAGTCTTATAGTATGCCTAGTATTACTATAGTACCTAGCAAAGTATTACTAGTATAGGTAATACATTATATGGCAGTCTAGTAGTGGATATTATATTATTGCTACTACCTCATTACTAGTATCAGCTATAGAAGTACGCCTATTTTTATTTATTACAGAAATAGTATCTATATCTTGGTAATGTCCCAGAAACTAAATATGCTTGTATATGTGAAACTCAAAATTTTATAGTATGAAAGACTAGATAAGAAAAGATGCAAAGGTGTATCTAATACCCGATTCTGTAGAAACGCATACTGTTACCACTTATAGTTTAGCGAATGAAGCATTTCTCCGCACCTATTTTCCAGAGTGCGTGTATGGGCTTACCCCTAGTAAGAAGTCTAAAAAGAGAAAGCGTTAAATGTTATGTTTTAGAACTGAAAAAGCCAACTTATCCGTAATTGGGTAGGTTGGCTTTTTTTCTTAATTATTTTGCTCCAACATAAGTATCTAGAGTGTACCAGTTTTCATTTCCATCATCACCAACACATTCCAATACTAATTTTGTTTTATCTAAAGATTTTATTTCGGCAGTATCCCAGCAGTCTTGTATATGAGGGGTAACGGTCAATGTTGTTCCTGATAATGTAGGATGGTATGTAAAAGGGTCATTTTCCCATGAGCCATCTTGAAAATAATACTCTTTGAAAGTATATTTTCCATTTGAATTTTTAGTAACTTCCAATTTGGTTTCCTGCAAATCTGGATAACTTTCATCCCAAGTGTTTTTATCGTTACCGTTTTCAATGTAACCTTTTGAACTTTGCAATAGCCAAGTACCTTCAATATTGAAAGTTTCTCCTTGTTCTTCTTCATCATCATCACTGCAAGAAGTAAAGTTCACACACATTACTACGGCTAGTAAAGCCATTCCAATTAATCTAAAAGTTTTCATTTCTGTTTGATTTTTAAATAGTTATTCTAATTTTACTAATTCAATTTTTCCATCTTTTAGTTGGTAGGTATGATTGATAGTATTGTTCCAGCCATTAGAACCGAAAACGGTAATAGCCTTGTTTTTTGAATCAAACTTGCACTGCCCATTTTCTAACTCTGTAAATGGTATTTCTGTTTTCCGTATAAAGTAACCGTATGGTGTAACATCGTACACATCATAGGCATTGGAATCCCTTGAACCACTTTTATAGCGGTTGATAACAAACTCCTCTTCTCCGTCAAAATCAACATCAGAGAAGAAGAAAGGAGAATCATCCGAAAGATATTCTTCGCTCTCTAATTTGGCTGTATAGTCCAATTCTATAACAGTGTTGTTCGGATATGTGTTATCTTTATCATACAGAATCTTATCAGTCCATTTCTCAGCAAAGCAATAATACTGTATTCCTTGTTTTTCTAAACAGAATAGAGCATTACCTACTTCACCATCTTGTAGCCACATTACTTTTACCGTATATCCGTTTATCGGTTGCTTGTACTTTATGTAAATATGTGGCTGATTAAAGCACTCAAAATCTAGCGGAACAGATGTCCTGTCTGTTTTGCAAGCTATTAAACTAAGTAATCCAATAATGATAAATGGTAATTTGCTCATTGTTTTTCTATTCTTGGAATTACAAGATGTAAGTAATGTTATAACATAAAAAATTCTTGCCATAGTAGAACTAAGTATTGAGGTTATTATGCAGTTACTGTTCTTCAACTGCCTTCCAAATGACAATTAAAATGAGAAAGACGATAATATATGTCATATCTTTTGTCAGATATGCTTCCCAATTCCCCGAAGAAGCGGATAAAAAATAAGGTGTGGGAACTATATCTGCTTTACCCTTTTTCTCTGGCTTCTCGCATTGCCTATGGAACGGATAAAACAATAGCTACCCACACCAATTTTGACAATATCTAAAGCCTTACAGAATATAAGGTAGGTATATATCAAATGGTGGGGTGCTATTGCTATCATCTTCGTTCCATTTCAAACTTTGCGAGAATTTGAGAAAAAGAAGATAATCTCAATAACACCTTTCGTTAAATATGTCCTTCCAGTGTCTTAACACATTAAGCCCACTGAAATTGCTGCAAAGTTAGCGAAAGGTTTTGAATAGCTAAAGATAAAACGCTGATAAATGCAGTTCTAAGTGTTCTAAAGCATATCCTTAGTAAGTAATTAGGGAAGTATCAGCTTCTTTTCTTCGTAATAGCATAAGTAGGTACTTTTTTTGAACGGGGACTATAAGAAGATTTCTTCCCGAAAAAAGTACCCATAGATTCTACGGATTGAAAAATGAATCTCTATTATATAATAAAGTATATGGGTTGTGTTGTCTGACTAACTAATGAATGGGAGAATTATCTAATCTTCATAATAGGTATAAAAAAAGAGTTCACGTTTCCGCAAACTCTGATTTTAATATATGGATAAGATTACTCTGATTTTATTGCTTCTATATTGCGTTTCAGAATCCTAAAATTTTCGTAGATAAAATATTTTTTCCCTTTTAACGTATTTGCGGTGAAAATAATAGGATGTATATCATCATTTGATACAGCATAGACAATATCTTCGTATTTCAATTTCAGAACAACAGAGCCTAAAACTTTTGAAACAAATAATTCTGCAACCTCTCCATCTGTAGCACCATCATTACCACACTGTATATTATTCCATAATATAACACTTCCTAAAGAGAACATATCTTCCATATCTATTGTGTTTTTAGTTAATTAGACCACAAAATTAATGATTCATTTGCAATTATAGCGGTATCTGTGAGGATAAATTTGCTCAATCACTCAATACAGATGGGACAATGCAGGTAGTTTTTGTTAATCTTATAGATAAAGATTAGTTTCGGGTATTTGCCCAATAAGAATAGAGTAACGGGACAAAGCCAAAGTTCTTCACCAAAATTTCCGCTTGGGTCTTTATAGAAAGCACCACCCGTTAAAGTGGAACTTACCTTATATAATCTAACTCCGCAATAAAACTTATCTTCCCATTCTTTGGCAATTCTGATAGTAGCCACAATCTCATTTTCTCCACGGGAATAATATTCAAGATAGTTGGATGCACCACCAACCATGAGCGTATGTTCAAACAGTTCTTTGGGAAAGCCCGGAACATTGCAGTACCATTTGCGCCCTATCTTGGTAAATGATACTTCATAATTTCCATTGCCCACCATTGCATGATATAGTGCCTTTGCAAGAACGAGTATAGCTCTTATATAGGCAGAGCTTTTCTTACATACGGACACACTTTTCTTGAAGTAAGTTTTAAGATTACTCATAGCTGATAAATTTTAAATGATTAAATAAATGGGATTTTGTAAACGGACACTGCAAAGCTATGTGTTTAATTTGAATTATCAAAATAAACTGTATTTCAATACTTTGCAGATGTTTGCATAATTCAGAAATTATTTTATGGAATAGCTAAATAATCAGTAGATTAGTATGGCATATAAGTAGTTCCCCCAAATTGCACATACCATAAACTACAAGCCATATCATGGCTTTTTAAAAAGATTATTTTCTTACGCTTGCACCAATGCGGAACTAACTACGTTATCGCTATCTGTTTCGCTTGAAACTATGCCCTATCATATTTATATATATCCATTATTTACAGTTTCTCTTACATTGCAGTTTTTGAAAGTTACTGTATATTAGAGAACGGGACAAAATTCTTTATTTCTGAAAATGGTATGATAACAACAGAAATTTCAAACTTTGTCCCTTTCCAATAGATTAGAAACTCAAACAGTCATAAGTATTTAACAGTTCTTCTTGTCTAAGTCCCAAGTATCTTTTAGTTATGGTTACACTTGAATGATTAAATAATTCCATCAGTTTAACTAAAGCCAATTCAGCATTTTCAGAGGATTCAAATACTTTTCTGCCAAAAGTCTTTCTAAGTGAGTGGGTAGAAAAGTGGTCTATCTTTAAATTGTACTTGCTTTTCAGCTCTTTAAGTACAATGTTTATCCATTGGATAGAATAGACCTTGTTCTTACCTTTTCCCGATAAAAAACAGAACTCATTCAAGTTCTGAATATCCAAAGCTGTATAACAGTCTTTGATATGCTTTTGGAACTCCTTATTAATTCTCACTTCCCTACGTTTGCTTGTTTTCTTTTCAGTAATGGTAAACTTTGCATCCTTATTCAAAAGCATTGCCCAAGTAAGTTGTAGTAGGTCACTAATACGGAGACCAAAAAATATGCCACACCCAACAAGCAGGCTTATTCTATAATTTTTATCCCTATATAACTTTCTCACCAAGTTTGTAGCACTGTCCCATTGTAGGTAGTCACTTGTTGTATAGCTGTTCTTCAAACTCATGTTGTTTCAATTTTGTAGGTTTAACTATAAAAGTGAAAGTAAATTCGGGAATCATTTTGTAATAGTCTGATTCTCAAATCACTTTCACTTCTATTAGAAAGTGTAACTATGATTGTATATAAATAAAGATGGATAAAATCAGTATCAGCAAAAAAGGATTGATAATACCAATTATTATTAGTAACAGTACTACTAGTATGCTCCATAGTACTAGTTTTTCATTATCATTCATTCTGTAGTATTTTTTAAGTTATTAAAAAAGAAAGGACACCTAAATGAATAGATGTCCTCTCATTAGTTAGTCAATAAACCATTTGTAATGCTCATCCCCATGCAAGGCTGCATTAATTCCAACTGCCATTTCAGTAGCATTCAAAGAGCGGTCTAAGAATGAATCTATATAACTACTCTTATTTGCACCCGTTAATAGGTTGTAGAACTTCCACATATTCAAGTCATTTCCAAAGCTGCCAAAGTTCTCATCATTAATGTAGGCTTTTGCAACACTGTTAATCTGTGTATCGGTAAGCAACATTCTTGGCAGTCTCTTTTGGTAGCCACCGGGTAAACACTGATAAAGTCTCATTTTACCCAATATTTGTGCAAATTGGTGTTCACTCATTGAAGTATTGCCCAACTGTTGCATCAAATACAGATGTTTGGCAGGATTGTAGTTGTTGAACAGTTCCAAAGCAGAACGGTAAAGTTCACTTGTATTGCTCACTCTTAAATCATCCTTGTAACCATCTGTAAATATGCACATGTTACAGCAGACTTGGTTTTTAAAGCCTATTGCCAACCTAAACAACTCTGGAACTTTCTTTGAATACAGATTCATTTGGTTATAGGCTCTAACCCCTACTATTGAAAGGTTCAACTTGTTACCCTCAACCGTTTCATAGATTGTAGGAATGTCAATACTGAAAGCTGCCCTCTCATAATAGATAGTTTTGTCAGATTCTAACAACTGATTGGCTGGCTTATGTATCGCTTCCGGAATGCGACCCTTAATCACATGAGAGACACGAATATCGGGTGTTCCGATAGTCTCACCATTGTAGTAGGAGTTTGCAGCTTCCCAAACAGTTTCAATAAATGCAACATGGTTTACTGTAAGCTCATTGTCTTTTGCAAAAACAGGAGTAATGCAGTCATTTTTCAAATGTTGCAAGGTAGCTTCTTGGGTGTTTGCCTCAATGAAATGATTTACCCTTTTAGGTGTTGCAGTTTCTTCAATAATGGTTGCTTCTTCTGCAAACTCACCTAAATTCATTCTCTCTCTGTTCTCTGTTGGCATGATAACTAAATTTCTCATATTGATAAAAGTTTAAATGATTAATAATTCTTTTTATATCAATGTACAGAGGGGGACTATTGAGGGTTGTGGGCACGCAAGGCAGACACTCTTATATTTTTTAGGTTACTGGCAGAATGGGGAGGGGGCTTTTTATATGAAGTACCTTATATGTCTGTTTTCTTTTAAGGCACATAAAAAAAAGAAGAAGCGTATTATCTATTTCCGCTATTAATTAATAACTTTGGAGGAAATAAAGAGTACTAACATGAAATACGGAATATTATATCTAATCTGTTTTATTATTGTAGGTTGTACCAATGCCCAAAAACAAGCTACAGAAGCCAAAACCTCTAATGAAGCTCTTCTCTCTGGAGGTTGTAATTGGGTGGATACTGATACATTAAAAGGCGATTCTTTGGGTACTGAAATATTTATGAAAATGTTGCACGACAGTTATCCTCTGACAGTGCAGAATGTAACGGCTATAGTAGCCAATCCTATGGACATTCCTTTAGAATTTGGTTGGGATTGGCATTTACAGAAATGGAATGGCTACGGTTGGTTAAATGCGGAAATAAAAACTGATTACGGCTGGACTGACGATGCTATTATACCTTTCTACGGACATAAGTGTTTTTATTTTGAATTTCCAATAGGTAAGACCCATAAACTATATAAAGGTAAATATCGTATTAGTAAGTCATTTGGGCATAACAACCAAGATTTAAATTTAACAGCAGAATTTAGAATACAATAAGATACTTATGCCTGTTCTCTTGACTTTTAGCTAAACTGCATATAGGTGATTTGCTAGTTTTAGTCAAGCATGATGATGGAATACTCTATCTCTTCTTTCTTCTTGTTATTTATATTCAGCACTTTAGCTATATATTCCAAAGTTATTTCTTCGGAAGTTATTCTATTAGTTAGCAAACTCCTAATTTCTTCATCTTTCATATAATCTAGCTTTCCTGCTATTTCAAGAAGTAAGCTGTTTTTTCTTCTGATACTGCCATCTTCCATTATTTTTATTTCATCGTTTCTATCTGGTGGAACAACACCGTTATCAATGCACCAGTCATAAATAATATGATAGATTCTTGTATCTGTATCATCTTTCTTAAAATCTGGAATAATGGACTTGTTCAGTATTAGCAAACCATTAGTTATATATTTTATCTGTCCTGCATTGACTGCCATTTCCAGATTTTTATTTAATGTCTTTGTATCAATGCCCAGTTTTTTAGAAAGTTCCGTTTTGTTAAGCCCATCCAGATACGGACTTTCACTTATATACTTGTTCGTTTCCTTTTTACATATTGTCTTTAATTTAAGCAAGAAGTTCTTTAATTTAGTTCGTTCACTGGCTTTTGCTATGTTCATATCATCATTAAAGAAACTGTTATAAATATAGAAGAAGTTCTCATTACATTTTGCCACATGATATTTGTTGTAAGTCTTGTAGCTTCCCTCTGCTATCACATTGTTACTTATCACTTTATCAATAAGATTCTTATTATTCTTTAGCTTTGCAACGCTTCTTTTTACAGTGCTTAATGATATGCCTAGTTTTTCGGAAATCTCCTTTTCCGTAACATTATCTGCAATGGAAGTTTTATAATTCATCCTTGACTTTATATAGGCATATACTATGGCATCCTTATTATCTATATTATTAATGTCTTTTGTCAGTGTCGTATATTGTTGTTCCATTGTGCGCAAACGGTTGGTTATTTGATTCTTCTTGATATATGTTATAAATCTCTCCGTTTTTCAGAGCCTTGTTGTATTTGCGTGTTCCGCCTAGATACCGCTTCAATTCCTTTCTGGTATTGAACAGTCTGTTGTTGTATATCATCATAATGTTATGTTTTTATCATTAGTTACTTATCTACGAAAGCTAGAAAGTTGATAATGAAGTGCGAAGCACTGAATTATCTAAGTTGTAATGTTAGTATTGTAGTAATGTATAGAGTATCATTTTTCCCCTATACTTGGTGTCAAATTTCCCATAGACTACGGTTCATTTTTCCTTAGTACCACTTCACTAAGACTATCTTTAAAAAACATCTGTAATTTACTTTCTTGTGTTATCTGGCTAACCATGTATGCCGGAATAGGTATTATGTACTATTTTTGACGCTGCCTTATAGAAAGACTTTGGCAGTCATACATTATGAGGTTGCCAATCATCCAGTTTAAAGTAGAATGTAATTCTACGCTTGTTTATCTGCTTCTTTTTCTTTAGAAAGCCGTTCATTTTAGCCCATATACCAACAGCTACCTTATTGCCGGTAATGCCATCCTTGAAAGCCATTTCCTTTAATTGTTCAAACGTGTAATACTCCATGATTCAATGTTAGTTTCATTATATACTGTAAAATCTATAGTGCTTGAATTACTCTAGGCAGTTTTGGTTATGCCTCTGCTCGTGGTAGTTCCTATCTTTTTATCTCTGTACGATTATATTCACCTTTGGGCGGTGTACCTAATCAAAGGAACACTTTCTATAGCCAGCTTATCTATATCGCCATATTGCCGTTATTTTCTTCTGTCAGTAAGCTAACAGACAAGGATGGTGACTTTAAGAACTTCTTTTGACAATAGTTTATATTTATGACTATTTACGGATAGCCGATATTCGGAGTAAATAATTAAACAACTGTATATTAGCGACTAGTAGATATATCGGAGTAGGTGCTATATAACTTGCCTAGTAGATAAAAAACGGTGGTGATAGAAGCTGTTAGTTATCCTGCCGATTTTTAGTACGCCAATCATTAAACAAATGATGGTAGTATTAGTAATAGTAGTTATATCTAATTTAGCTGTTATTTTGCGGAACTAGTACATTAGTTAAAATAAACAGTATAGCTAATAGCGATACGACTGCGGTGTACATTAGTTAGTAGTAAAGGGGTACTAGTGGTTTCCCACTTGCACTTTAGCTAATAGAACTGGATAGACTGATTTATAAGATGTTTGTAGTTCTGGATGGGATATATAAAGTACTTATTGAAAAATATTTTAAGAAGTTTTTTATATTACGGATATATTACATACCTTTGTGATGCTGATACGGCGGCATTTGCTTTAGCGGTAATTTTGCCGTATAATATTTTAATACATATTTACTATGAATCAGAATTTAAACGTATCAGCTAAAACATTTGTACAGGTTATTAATGAAGGTCGCCAAAAGCAATCCGATTTGTATGGAAAGTGGTTTTCTTCTAAAGAAACTGGTGAACAGCTAATCCGAAAAGCGCAACAGTATTTGGATGCCTATAGAAAGTATGTTGAATATTTGGAGAAAGTTGTAGAACTGAATCCTAGAGATTTGGATATGGAACTGAATCTTTCCAAATTTGATAGCATATTGCAGGATGCTTCACCAGAAGTTAGAGAAGCCTTTCTTTCCAAATACCGCAACTAATGTTTTAGGCTACTACTTCGGTGGTAGCCTTTTTAATTTGTAAGGCATGAATATAACAGAATACGCAGAGAATTTATTTAATCTGGCATATAGCCAAGAAATGATAGATTTCATTACTAATCTAGGCGATATTAGTAGTGATGAATGGCGTATGAAAGTTACTGCCATACGAGGATATTACTTCTTTGTATTCTATAAAAGTACTAACCAGTTCTTCATAGTAGGATATATGAGAAGAGGTAATAATACTACCGACTTTGTTTATATCAATTTGAATAATGCCTTTATTTTGTCGCAGCATTTGTTATCCAGATTCCGCAAAAGAGTAGTGGCAAATGGCATAAAGTATGATTTAAGAGGTCAGATGTTTGATATACTGGAACACTCCATACAGACGCTTATTAATATCAATGAAGAAATGTATCTATGTAATACTGGCATATCAGATAAATATAACGATAATTATTTTGCTTGGACTAAATTCGGACTAATACCAGTAATAAGATATAGCGATATTGTGTTTTGTGGTACTACGTTCATATCTGTAGATATGTTGAATGAGAAGCAAAAAGAGTTATGGGATAGTGTTCACTCCAAGTTGCTAGAACATAACTTATTGAGAGGCAATAGGAAATAATTATAATGATATAGATAATTGTCATCTTATCTTTTTCTAAGACTTAAGACTTTTCGTATAAAAAACTAGATGGTTAAACATTTGATATTTTAACTATCTAGCTTATTTTTAGATTGTTATAACAATGAAAGTGTTTTTGGGATTGCTCATCCAAAAAGAGGACACCGTGATGTGCGAGACTGATTTCTCCGGGTTGTGGATTGGCTCCTCCGCCCACCATTGCAACAACATTAATTAACTATTAGGTGGTAGATTGGTATTTTTGAACTTTATATAAACAACCAATCATGCAAAAAAAAGAGGAACTATACGAAATGTATGCTCCTCCTAAACAGTGTTATATAGAGAAACTTGTTTTATAGTTCTTCAATTTCTTCTTTGGTCAATCCGGTTGCTCCCATAATTAACTTTATTGAGGTTCCAGATGATTTTAAATAACGGGCGACTTCGATAGCTTTCTTTCTTTCTCCTTCTTCAATCCCTTCCGCCCTTCCTTCTTCACGTTCAGTATTGATATTATCACGAAGGATTACAATATTATCCAAGTGACGGTAGTAAGCGGCAAGTTCATCTTTAGTCATACTATCCAACTTTAATCTCTCACGAGCCTCCTCAAGACCGGGAGCTGTGGCAGTGGAAGGTATTTCTCCAGTGTTAAGATAGTAGATCCATTCTTCCAGGGGACTTTTTGCTACCTGATTAAAACCGTTCACTTTCAGGATATAATATTCAGGATATAGCTGACTTACCGTATCCACCTTGAATGTCTGTTTCTGGAACGGGGTGAGTTCAAGAAGATCATTAGTGTGGATACCCCTGAATTCCGTCTTTCCATGATAAACGAAGTCCCTGCCATGTCCTAGGGAGAAGTAGACTATATTGACGCTGTATACTTTACGGACCTTGTCATAGCTCTCCCCTCTGTTGATATATTCAGTGACCAGCTTGGAAGTACCGAACAACATACGCTGGAAGTAGGCATATTCATTATTGTTCTGCACCTCTATCAATACCAGCTCCCCCTTGGAGTTCTCGGCAAGCATATCCACACGGTTATACTTGTCATATTCGTCCTCCTGATTGCTCTCGCTCTCAAGAAGCCTCTGGATAATGATCCTCTCACCCAGTAACGTGGTGAGCAGGCCTTCAAGGACACTGAAGTTTGCCTTGTTCCTGAGCAGACGTTTCATCGCCCAGTCAAAACGGATTATCTGGTTTTTATTATTGCTGTTCATAATGGTCTGATATATGGGTTACTACAAAGATAGGCAAAAAACTCAAGACCTCCAAAATAATACGGATTATAGTGAAAAAGCAGCTATTCTCCACGAACCACTGCTTTTATTGCGTCAATTTATTCAACTATAAGGGAAATCTATTTTAGAACAATCTTTTGATATATTCTGTTCAATGACTCAGTGTCCAGTTCGTCTATGCTTATTATATATAATGCATCCGTCACATACACTTCTTTCTCTCCGAGAAATATGTATGCGGCATCAAAGTACCAGTTCTTACCTCTCACCCTCATGTCTATTCTGATATCGTTTTGTATCTCACAGACTTTTCTTATAGCCTCAGTCAGTTCTGTTCTCTCCATACAATGCTCCTTTATCCGGATATAACAGAGCGCCCGGATTTTTGTTTGCGGACCTTTCATTTATATATCAAAAGTATGGCCGTTCATTCCTCCCTCCTGAAACCTTCCAAACCCTTATATATGAGAAAATAGCTTGGAGCATTATTCAGCACCATTAAGATAAGGTGCGTAGCTTCAAGCGTTATAAAAAGTAATTTTCCGGGTTAAATCTAATTTCAGATGATGGTTAGAACTTTAATTCGAGGGATAGCAACGGTACGAGTAGTTTTCACAGCTTTAGTCTTGATTACCCAAAGTATGCAGTCTATCGGAAAGTCAAGTCAGATCGAGGAGGTTTGATGACGGCTTTTCTTTTTTTTCTTCCCCTTTCTTGAATCCTTCAAAGCCTTATATGTGAGAATAATATATAAGAGAATAGAAACGTAATAACAAACAATTGAAAATTAGAGAAATGGGAAATTTGGTAAAAGCATTGAAGATCGCCGCAAATGTAGCGGAGATCATCGTGGCAGGCTCCGTATTGATCGAGCTTGCCGAGAAGTATGGTGGCAGATTGGGAAAGAAAAAATCCGCCACGGGTAAAGTCGAAGCTGTGGATGCGGCGGTGACTGAGAACTAACATAATGTCTTGAACAGTGGATTATGATAAGGGTCAGGACGTAATAATAACAATCCTTGAAGTTACTACATCAATACTCAAGGGAATTAAGAAGCTAAGAAGTTTATTTATAAAAGCAAAGAAATAAACCTCTTGGCTTTTTTTCGTTTACCGGATTATTAACAACTAAAAAATAAGAATAGTATGGAAACAATGACTAATGAACTTACTGTCATTCCAAGAACAATCGGAATGATGACAAGAATGATGAATGCAGTTAATATCGAAGATGCTGTAATCGTATCGGAAGAAGAACAGAAGGAGCATCCGAATTTTATTGAAAGTAACACTTCGGGCATTACACTTGAAGAACTGGAGAGTAATTGCATTGTACCTAGTTTTGGAGATAACCAGCTTACAATCAGCCACCAGACATTCATACACCGGATCGAGGAGGCTGCAAGGAGTTATTTTACGGGTGAGAGCTTTGGAAACACGGAAATCAGAGTATCACATAGAATCCTAGGCAGGGTTCCAGGAGCATTAACCAAAAAGAAAGAGGAACTTAAACCGGAAGATGAAACGATTTATTATCAGAGAATGGCTTTCTGTTTCCATATCCGTTCCATGAGCAGAATGATGAACGGAGAGGAAGTACATTTATGTATCGGAGGTGTAAGAAGTCTGAACGAGGAAAACCTATACGCCCGAAAATCACCTGAGAAATTCAAGATATTCATAGGGTTTAGAGTGAAAGTTTGCTCAAATCTGATGTTGACTAATGATGGTTTGACCGGACGACTGGAAGTAATGAGTGATGCAGATATATATAGTTCAGCACTCAGACTATTTCAAGACTTTAATCCCGAACAGAATCTCAGGTTACTTGAAAACCTGGGAAGGACGAGGATTTCACAGGAACAGTTCTGTCAGATAATTGGTAGGCTCAGATTATATCAAGCTTTACCCGCTTCACAACTTAAAGAATTGCCCAAGGTGATTTTAGGTGATTCCAATGTCAATGCGGCTACGAAAGGTTATATAGAAAACCCTAATTTCGGGTTACGTGGCAGGGATAATATTACTTGTTGGGATCTGATGCAGCTACTCAATGACGCTGCCAAACAATCCTATATTGATAAGTTCCTGGAGAGAAATCAGAACTGCACTGATTTTGCGGTTGGTATCCAAAAAGCTTTAAACGGTGAAGATACTGAGAACTATAGCTGGTTTTTGAGTTAGACCTGAAAATAAATTAACTCACAAGGGAGAAAGATCAGAATATAACAAACATGGTCTTTCTCCCTTTTTTGTTGAATCCTTTAAAAATCAATAAACAAAGAAATGGAAAGACATGAACTGGAAAACAGCAGGGAATTCAAGGCTGCAAAAGAACTTGAACATGCCCTGAACGACTATGGGTGGAATGAGAAAAGATTTGCTATTGCAGTTACCACATTCCACAGGACCCTGCAACAGACCTTATTCAGAAGTATGGTTGAAGTAATAAGAGTCATGGGAAGTGAAGGTTACGGATATGACCTGAGGAACAAGGCTTCACATGAGATATGTAAGAAGATAGTGGAATCGGGAGTTCTGGAAGACAAGACGATACCATTCATCTGAAAAGGTTGAAACATACCAAGACTAATATTCCGGGGAGGGATATTTCCGATTAAAAGGAAGTATCTCTCCTTTTTTTATTTACTGACAATTTAAAATTCAGAAGATTATGTTATACTATAATTTTTATGGTTATGAAGAATTCAAGGCCCGTTTCGGACTTGAGAAGAGAGACAATGGTGTGGCGGTAAGAAAGAACAAGATACTGCTGGCCCACCTGAAAAATCCTGCACTGCTCAGATATTGCAGGGAACATGATGATTATGCCTTGTTACATATATATGATATGGCTGACCTACAGAAAAAAGTAATGGATGCTGTCATTGAATCAGGAAAGGATGATGAAAAACTGCCTTATAAAGTAGAACTGATAGGCAAGGTTTATTATTCCTCCCGATATCAGACTGACGAAACCAAAGGTATATGTGAGGATCTGGACAAGAATTCAATCCGCTATATAAATGTCGGGCGTAACCGGATCTTCAAGATGAGGGCCGGAAAGTTCATGAGAGAGCTTATTCTTGAAACAGAGATCGGAAAGCTACTCTCACCCAGTGTAGTAAACTGGATTGCAGGAGATGTTTTCACTCAGCAATGGTGTACTTATACACATGGGAAATCACCTGATATGGAACTACATATAAACAATGAGTTCTGGAAAATATATGATAGTGATTATTGCAAAGGTAATTTCGGTTCATGTATGGTGGACGAAGACCGGACCTCATTCTATCGTGATTCGGTAAAAGCCAAGGCGGCTTACATAACAGACAAAACAGGATTGGTTGTAGCAAGATCCATTCTATTTACTGACGTTACGGATCAGGATGGCAATAAATGGAGGTTACTTGAAAGGCAATACTCTTCAGGAGGTGATGACGTGTTGAAACGGTTACTGATTGACAAACTCATTCAAGGTGATTACATAGACGGTTATAAAATCGTGGGTGCATCCTGTCATGAAGCTAATGCATTTGTAGATATTCATGGGAACTCATTATCCGACAGGAAGTTTGAGATTGACTGTGATCTGGAACTGGAAGACACGCTTTCTTATCAGGATTCTTTCAAATGGTACAGTTATAACCTGAATAAAGCCTATAACTACGAAAACTCACACTTTTCATATAACCTTGACACCACAGACTTGAACTTATATGGTGATACTGACGGCGATGAAGATGATCGGGAATGGGATGATTACCACCAATACTATTGTGATGATACAAGACTCTGCTATCGGAACGGAAGGGAGATCCGGGTAGACGTTGAAAACCTGGATGATTTTATATGGATAGAATCAACACGGGAATACCACCATGAAAACGATTGTGTCTGCTGTGATGAATGTGGAACATATATCCTGTTGGATGATGCCATGTGTTCGGAAGTGACGGAGGAATATTATTGCTGCAAGGACTGTATGGAGAAAGCGGAAAATGAGTTCAAGCGGGAGAACTGGCATTACTCCGAATATGATGATGAATGGTATGAGGATTACACCGACATAACCCGGATCAATATCTGGAATGAACCGGAAGGTATCTATGAGAATAAAAGCATCGGTACGGATACATTATGCTGGTTATTGAGAAATGAGGAAGCATGGGAGTTTGACAATGAGGTGTTCGATAAAGTAAATCCAAGTACCAACCTTCCATACGGCTATAAACTTAAAAAAGAGATAAATCATGAATATACAATTATTGAAGCGGCTGTATAGTATCTACAGCCCGAGTGGAAAGGAACAGAAGATGGTAAAGTTCCTCTGTTCCTATATAAGACAGCTTCCCGGAAATATATCCGTGTCAAAGGATAAGTTCGGGAACCTGTATGTAGTCAAGGGAGAAGCGGAAAGTTATCCCTGCCTGGTGAGCCATATCGACCAGGTTTCACACTGCAAGCATTCGAAAGATTTTAAGGCGGTGGAGACAAGGGAAGTCATATTCGGTTATTCCTCAAAGAACAGGAGGTTTGAGAATCTGGGAGCCGATGACAAGAATGGGGTATTCATCTGTCTTGAATGCCTGAAGAAATATGATTCTATGAAAGTAGTCTTTTTCAGAGAGGAAGAAACAGGCTGCAAGGGAAGTTCTGAGGCGGTGATGTCTTTCTTCGATGATGTGAGATTTGTTATCCAACCAGACAGAAAGGGTGATTCGGATCTGATTACAAGTATAGGATATGCCGGCTTGTGTTCCGATAAGTTTATAGAAGCCCTTGAACCTGAGAAATGGGGTTACATGGAGGAGAACGGGTTGATGACCGATATCCTGACCTTGAAAGGGAACGGACTTGGGGTTTCCTGTATCAACGTTTCATGCGGCTATTACAATGCCCATACTGATGAGGAGATAACGGTAAAGAAATACCTGACGAAGAGTCTGATGTTTATAGAACATATCATAGAGGACTGTACCGATGTATATTCCCATGTTCAGGATGATCCATATTTCAGTCCCTATGAGTTTGAGGATGAGGTTTATGATATATTGAATAATGATCCAAACCTTACTCCCGAAGACCTTCATTATATGTATTCCACCAATTTTCCTCATTTGGGATTGGAGGATTATAGAAGGATATGTGAGGATTATCGGATGTTTTGGGGTGAAGATGAATATAGTTTAAACAAAAGCGGATATGAAAACGAGAAGATTCTGTCCTAAATGTGGGCGTATGCTTTTAAGATCAAGGATTGAAGGCTATGCATTTCAGTGTATGAATTGTGACGGGGATTTCTACAGGTTTGAAGTCCTTACGGGAAAACAAAAAAGAATCGTGAACGGAAAAACAAAGAATCATGGAAAGAGATAAGAACTACGATTTGGAACTGGCCGGATATATCTGGTCAATCCTGAAATCCAATCTCCCTGTCCTTATGTCTTGGGGAGTTGAGATTGAAACAATGAAAGTAATAACATGTGGTCTTGAATTCAAGGTCAACGGATTCAAACATACCGGAAAGGTCCAGATTGTATTGAATGAGGGTGCTGACCTGTTTGAAGTCTGTCTGATTGGTGAGGATGGAGAAATCAGGGATAAAAGAGAGGGCATCTACTTTGACATGCTTGTTTCTGTGGTGGATGAACTTGTGGAGAAAACGGACGATTATGAAAAGAGGGTTTCTGATACATACTAATATTATAAAGTATTAGCGGTTCTCTGAGGAATCGGGAAATGTGATAACTGGCTTTCTGTGGGAGAGTAGAATTTATAAGAACTCGAAATCTCATGGAAAGCCTTTTTTTATGTATTAATGTAAATGGTTCCATAGATTAGACGTCCATCTAAGCAGTGGAACTATTGTTAAAAAACGAATAACAATGAAGAATGGAACCCAATATGTGGCTTATCTACGGGTAAGTACACAAAAACAAGGATATTCAGGACTGGGACTTGAGGCACAGAGGGAGATAATACATAAACACCTTCAAAACAAAGTTCCAGTTGCTGAATATATAGAAATAGAATCCGGCCGTAAAAAAGAGAGACCCAAACTGAAAGAAGCGTTGAGCCTTTGCAGAAAAGAAGGCGCGATACTTATCGTAGCCAAGCTGGACAGGCTGGCGAGAAATGTTTCCTTCCTGTCAAACCTTTTAGAGAGTGATGTGGAGATTGTCTTCTGTGATTTCCCACAAGCAAATAAAATGGTACTTCATATCTTATCCGCAATATCCCAATACGAAGCGGAACTGATAGCGGTAAGAACCAAATCTGCATTACAAGCCAAGAAAGCAAGAGGTTTTAAATTGGGTAATCCTGAGCACTTGATGGATAAGCATAAACAAGCCATCCGGAACAGTATCAGAAGTTGTAAGGAGAAAGCTGACAACAACCCTAATAACAAAAGAGCCGTTGCGATGCTTCGGACATTAATCAAGGAAGAATACACCCTGAAAAACATGGCAGACACTTTGAACAGGGAAGGTTTCGTTACTTCTCAGGGATGTAACTTCTCAAAATCGACTGTATATAAATTAATCAAAAGGTATAACTTAAAATGAGATTGAAATTATGGAACCAAGGTATGTTTTAATTTTAGACTTTTGTGTGGGCTGTTTGAATATCATAAAGCTGACGGATGAAGAATTAAGAGAATCGGAGGAATATGAGGACTTTGAATCTTTCCTTTCAACTATCGAAGAAAAGTACGGATTCAGGCTCAGTAACTGCCAATGGATGACAACTGAGGAATTGAATATTTGCAGATACGAAAACGGAAGGGAGGTAGAGGATTATGCCTAACTGGTGCGATTGTACTTATAAATGTGTCGGTGACTTGAAGGAAGTAAAGTCGTTGTATAAGATCTTGAAGTATATTGATAGACGTAAGACCAGCATTGAGAAAAATGGCTTTGGCAAGTGGTGGCTGGGAAATTTAGTCACAAAACTAGGAGGTAACTGGGAAAAGTATAGATGTCGTGGCGAAATCACTTATTATGAACTGAATAATAATATTCTCACTATCTGTCAATCCACAGCTTGGTGTGAGCAGGAAGGAGTACGAAATATTATCGAAGAAAAATTCCCATCCATTAAAGTATATTTTCAAGAGGAAGAATCGGGATGTTGTGTATATTCCACGAATGATGCAGGTGGCGAATATTTCCCGGAACGTTACTACTTGGATTCGGGCAATGATGATTCGGAGTATTTTACAACTATCGAAGAAGCGGCTCAATGTGTTTCTGAGATAGTAGGCAAGATGGTAGAGCCGGATAAGAATGTAATTGAAACTGCATTGGAAGAATATATGGACGAACAAGAAGATGATGATGTTTGGTACTCTTTTCACGAGTTTACGGTAGTGGAATAGACAAATAAAGAAAAAGAGAGGCTAAGGTAATGCTTGGCTTCTCTTATTTTTCTTTTTCTGCAATATTTCTATTTGTTCATTAGGAGGGTATGTGAGTAAACGGAACGCAACAATATTTTTCCTTATGCAATCTATTCTTTTTAAGTAATAATACCGATTCTGACAAAAAAAGTTGCATAAGAAAAGTTTCATTGTATTCTTTCGTTAGTTGTAGGCTCACGCCGCTTAAGTGGATTAATAACCTTGGTATAGTTCTTATAAAACCAGCCTTCGGTTAACTCATAGATGATTATGATGTAAAAATGAACGGAATATTACATTTGATTTCATTTCAAAGCCCGCCGTTCAATGATATTTTTCTAATTTTACCGTTCCAGAAGGTATTGTTTTCCTTATATTTGAAGAAATAATACTCATAATAAGAGCGTTACATTGAACAAAAAATACTATCTTTGCGGTGTCTGATCGGAGAAATGGTCGGATGTATAGAAAGCGTTTTTTGCTTTATCCTAAGATCAAAGTCTGGAAAATTTTGAAACTTGGAAGGATAGGGACAATGTAACGCTCATTCTGTTTGCATGTATATGGTATAGCCAATGCTGTATCATTCTACATAGCCAATGGCGTGAGTATTGTTTCTTCATATTCATTTCCAAGTAGGTATTTCCAGACACCAGATCTTGATGAATAGCAGGACAAGTTCTCACGCCTTTCTTGTATAGTTAAATCTAATGCTGACTTTGGAGGACTTATAGGTGTGTAAAGGAAGTATTATGGAAACAACGGAACTATGGAACAAAACACTAAAAGCAGCAACTGCCCTGCCTGTTGTAAAAGTTAATCGTATAGAATTTATTCAAAAAGAGTTAGCTCCTTATTGCACTTCAGAGCAAATAGCATTAGCCATTAGTGACTCTCCGACAAAGGTCCTGACTAAAAGTCAACTGAATAAGATTGCAAATGGTTGTATAAATTGGCATACAACGTTGGTCTGTTCTGCTTCTGCATTATCTGGTTTACCTGGTGGTTGGTTTTTGGCAGCGGCTATTCCAGCAGATATAGCACAGTTCTATGCCCACATCTTTGCTTTAACTCAAAAATTACTTTATCTATACGGTTGGCCTGATTTACAAGATGAAAAAGGTAAATTAAACGATGAAACAGCGAACATCCTTACTTTATTTGTAGGTGCTATGATGGGATCTCGTGAGGCTGTTCAAGCTATAAATGCAATAACTAAAGCATTAGCAGAACAAGTTGTAAAAAGACTCCCTAGAGTAGCATTAACAAGATATGGTTTCTATAATGTAGCGAAGCAAGTAGGAAAATGGATTGGTATAAGATTAACAAAAGACAGTTTTGCAAAAGGTGCAGGTAAAGTTATTCCATTAATTGGTGCACCCATATCTGCCGCATTGACTTACTGGACTTTCAAACCTATGGCAAGTAAGTTGAAGAAACAATTAGATAACAATCTGGAATAATAAACCTTATAATGATTGATCTTATGAAAAAAAGATTTTTTTATTTATTCCCATTATTCATACTACTTCTTTCCGTAGTATGTTCTTGTAAGGATGATAACAATGAGCCTACACCACCCGAACCTTCTCCAGAAATAACAATACCAAGTTCGGAGAATCTAAATCCCGTACTATCGCAAGAAGGCGGTACGGTAAGCATTTCATTCACTGCTACTGCTGATTGGACTGCATCTTTAGTCAATACTCGTGCCGAAAGTTGGATTGCTGTTACTCCTTCTTCCGGTAGTAAAGGTAAGAATGAAATAACTATAACCACGACAGCCAATGAATCATACGATGAACGCAATGCAACAGTTGTATTGAAATGTGGTTCGGATTCTAAAAACATTGTTGTAACCCAGAAACAGAAAGACGCTTTAACCGTAACTTCTTCCAAATATGAGGTAGCAAGTAAGGGAGGAAATATCAGTGTAGAGGTGAAAG